>VFQU01001280.1_pt1 | contig 15453 bp, 10 predicted proteins | sample 3512311 | NCBI WGS metagenome assembly VFQU01 (sample SAMN10412377, study PRJNA504923) | tailings metagenome | isolation source: Relicate 3 Philex TSF3 active mining site | place: Philippines: Tuba, Benguet | collected 2017-08-29
TTCCGCGCCGGCGGCCGCTCGCAGCCCGGACTGTTCGACCCGCGCAATGGCGACCTGCTGACCCGCGTGCAGCTCGAGTCGAAGGAGGGGGGATTCGAACAGTGGGTGCTGATCCGCAACCCGCAGACCCAGGAGTTCGAGGTGCACGACGCACTGACCACCAAGGTGCGCGATCGCTACAGCATGAACATCGTGGGTCGCGACGAGGAGAGCGGCAAGTTCTACGTGCTCACCGACAAGTTCTCGGACCAGGTGCAGGCCCGCATGTATGACCCCGTCGCGAAGAAGTTCGACGACGAGGCGCTGGTCGCGCATCCGCAGTTCTCGATCCTGAATCTGGTGCTGGGCACGCGCGAGAGCGACTTCAACAAGGTCATCGGCTTCACCGTGGGCGGTCTCGTGCCCGAGACCCAGTGGGTCGAGCCGCGTCTGGCGGGCATCCATGAGGGTCTGAAGCACGCCTACCCCGGCAAGACCGTGTCGATCCTTGGCTATACGGACGATCGCAGCAAGGTGCTGTTCTCGACCGAGAGCAACCGTCACCCGCCGATGTACGGTCTGCTGGTCGATGGCAAGAACGTCGTCGTCCTGGGCACCGAGCGCGACGGCATCGATCCCGAGAGCCTCGGCGAGCAGAAGTGGGTGACGTATGAGGCCCGCGACGGCATGAAGATCCCGGCCATCCTCGACCTGCCGGCGGGCTGGACCAAGGACAAAGGCCCGGTGCCGACGGTGATCCACCCGCATGGCGGCCCCTGGGCGCGCGACTACGGCGGTTGGGATGCCAGCGGCTGGGTGCCCTTCCTGACTTCGCGCGGCTACGCCGTGCTGCGTCCGCAGTACCGCGGCTCCTCGGGTCTTGGCCGTGCGCTCTGGCTGGCGGGTGATGCCGAGTGGGGCCAGAAGATGCAGGACGACAAGGACGACGGCGCCGCCTGGCTGGTCAAGGAAGGCATCGCCGATCCCGAGCGTCTGGTGATCTTCGGCTACTCCTACGGTGGATTCGCCGCCGCCGCGGCGGTGGTGCGTCCGGACAGCCCGTACCAGTGCGCGATCTCGGGTGCGCCGGTGACCAACCTCGCCCGCCTCGGTAACCGCTGGAGCGAGAACCGCCTGCAGCGCCTGCTGCAGGGGCGCACGGTCAAGGGCATGGACCCCATGCAGAACGTCGACAAGGCGAACGTGCCGGTGCTCCTGTATGTGGGGGATCGCGACGTCCGCACGCCGGCCTTCCACGCGCGGGACTTCTACAACGGCGTGAAGGATCGGGTCCCGGCCAAGTTCGAGCTGATTCCCGACATGCCGCACAGCCTGCCCTGGTATCCGCGCCACCAGCAGCAGACCCTGAAGCTGATCGAGGACTTCCTGGCGGGCCCCTGCACGGCGGCCTGAATCCCAGCGTGATCCGCTGAACGCAAACGGCCACCCGATCGGGTGGCCGTTTGCGTTGGGGCGATGGTCGCCTGGGCCGCTTACGCCCCCTGGGCGTACAGGGCACCGCGAGTTTGTCTGTCCTCAGGCCGGGGTAGCCGCCGCCAGCACCAGGCAGGCATTGGTGCCGCCGAACCCGAAGCTGTTCGAGAGCACCGTCCTGAGTGTGGCTTCGCGGCTCGCCCGCAGCAGCGGCGCCGTGCCCACGCCTTCGTCGGGCGTTTCGACGTTGGCCGAGCCGGCCATGAAGCCGCCTTGGAGCATGGCGAGGCAGTAGATCGCCTCGTGCACGCCGGCCGCGCCCAGCGAGTGCCCGGACAGCGACTTGGTCGACGAGAAGGGCGGCATCGAATCGCCGAACACCTCGCGCAGGGCACGCAGTTCGGTGAGGTCGCCCAGCGGCGTCGAGGTGCCGTGGGTGTTGATGTAGTCGATGGGCTGCTCCAGACCGGCGATGGCCTGGCGCATGCAGGCGACTGCACCTTCACCCGAGGGCGCCACCATGTCGGCGCCGTCCGAGGTCGCGCCGTAGCCGACGATCTCCGCAAGAATGCGTGCCCCGCGGGCGTGGGCGTGTTCCAGCGACTCCAGCACCAGCGCACCGCCGCCGCCGGCGATGACGAAGCCGTCGCGGTCGGCGTCATAGGCGCGCGAGGCGGATTCCGGCGCGTCGTTGCGCTTCGTCGACAGCGCACCCATGCCGTCGAACAGGCTGGCCATGCCCCAGGAGTTTTCCTCGCCGCCGCCCGCGAACATCACGTCCTGCAGGCCCCAGGCGATCTGCTGGGCGGCCGCGCCGATGCAGTGCGCCGAGGTCGCGCAGGCCGAGCTGATCGAGTAGTTGATGCCGCGCACCTTGAAGCGGGTCGCGAGGCAGGCCGACACCGTCGACGCCATGGTGCGGGTGACCTGATAGGGTCCGATGCGGCGCACACCGCGGCTGCGCAGGGTGTCCGCGGCTTCGATCTGGTTGGCCGGCGAGCCGCCGCCCGAGCCCATGATCAGGCCGGTGCGCGGATGGCTGACCTGCTCCGGCGCGAGCCCTGCCATGGCGATGGCCTCGTCCAGCGCGACGCAGGCGTAGGCCGCGGCGTCGCCCATGAATCGGCGGTCGCGGCGGTCGATGCGCGCTTCCAGGTCGATGTCGGGCACGCCAGCGATCTGGCTGCGCAGGCCGGCCTCGACGAATGCCTCGCAGCGGCGGATGCCCGAACGCCCCGCGCGCAGGCTGGCGCTGACCGAGGCCAGATCGTTGCCGAGGCAGCTGACGATGCCGGCCCCGGTGATGACGACACGGCGCGGCAACATCAGAAGCCCGAGGTGTCGGTGAACAGGCCGACGCGCAGGTCGCTGGCGGTGTAGATCTCGCGTCCGTCCACCCACATGCGGGCATCGGCCACGATCATGTTGAGCTTGCGGCGGATGACCCGCTTCACGTCGATCAGGTAGCGCACCAGCCTCGCGGTGGGCAGCACCTGGCCGGAGAAACGCACCTCGCCCACGCCCAGCGCGCGGCCGCGGCCCGGCAGCCCCTGCCAGGTCAGGAAGAAGCCGGCCAGCTGCCACATGGCGTCAAGGCCGAGGCAGCCGGGCATGACCGGATCGCCGCGGAAATGGCTGGCGAAGAACCACAGGTCAGGACGGATATCGAGCTCGGCCTCGACCTCGCCGTGGCCGTACGCGCCGCCCTCGGCCGCAATGCGAGTGATGCGGTCGAACATGAGCATGGGCGGCAGCGGCAGGCGCGCCAGGCTGCCCTCGAACAGGCGGCCTTCGCCGGAGGCGATCAGCTGGTCGCGATCAAACGTGTCGAACATATGTTCCGGTTCCAAGGCGCTGCTTGTGCGCAGCAGGTGCCGGAATTATCCCTGAAAACGGAACATATGTTCACTCAGTTGGAAGGGGCCCCCCGGCGCTGCTGGGCAGGGCAGGGCCTGCGAAAGCGGGCCCGCTGCGAACCGGCTGCAGCATTTCGGACGCCAGGCTGTCATGGCGCTGCCACCCGCGATGCGTAGACAGGCGGGCTCTTCCCGTCGTCCCCGAGGTTTCCGTGATCCGTCGTGCCCCGCTGCACCGCGCCATCCTGTCCGCACTCGCCTTCGTCAGCCCCGCCGCGCTGGCGCAGTCCGTCGTCATGCCCGATGGGTCGAGCGCCGCCGAGCTCGATCAGGTCGAGGTGCGCGGCGCCATCATCTACCGCGACCGCACCGAAGCGCCGGCCACGCTGAGCTACGACCTCGAGTACTTCCAGCGCTTCGAGCCGCTGACCGTCGGCGACATGCTGAAGCGCGTGCCGAGCGTGGCCTTCCTGGGTGACGTGCTGGAGTACGACGGCGTGCGCCTGCGCGGCCTCGACCCGGGCTATACGCAGATCCTGATCAACGGCGAGCGCGTGCCCGGCGGCGGTCTGGACCGCAGCTTCTTCGTCGACCGCATCCCGGCCGAGCTGGTCGAGCGCATCGAGATCCTGCGCTCCGCCTCGGCCGACCGCAGCGGCGACGCGGTGGCGGGCTCACTGAACATCGTGCTGCGCGATGGCTATTCGCTCGATGGCGGCTACCTGCGCATCGGCGCACTGGACTACCGCGACGCAAGCGAGCCGCTGGCCGGTGCGGTCTGGGGCGGTGAAGCGCTGGGCGGCCAGCTGCTGGCCGGCTTCAACGTGCAGGGCCGGCGCAGCCCCAAGGACAAGTTCAGCCAGCGCTTCGACGCACCGGGCGGCGAGCTCGACAACACCGAAGTGCAGACCGACGTGCGCAGCGGCGAGGACTACGCGTTCAACCTCGACTACCGCGTCGAGGCGGGTGCGGGCGAACTCGGCCTGCGCGCGTTCTATGTGCGCACGGATCGTCTGCAGGACGAGGACTCGCTGGAGTACGCCGCCGGCATCGCCACGCAGGCCAACCTGCAGACGGTGAACGACAACGATCTCGACATCCGCACCGACAACTGGTCGCTGGGCCTCGACTACACCCTGCCGATGGCGGGCGGCGAGACCCGCTTCCGGCTGGGCCATGCGGGCTTCGACGACGCGCAGTCGGAGTTCGAGTACGAGACCGAGTACCTGCGCGATGCGCTGCCCTTTCCCGATGCGGATCGCTTCACCGGCGACCTGATCGCGTTCGATCTGGAGGATCGCGAGACCACCGCCGAGCTGCGCCACGCGCGCGACCTGCAGAACTCGCGCCTGCGCTTCGGCCTCGACTACACCGCCAAGCGCCGCGACACCTCGCTGCTGGAGGTGCGCAACCGCTTCAGCATCGCCAACGGCGCGACGCCTTCGATCCCCGGCACCTTTGGCCCGCTGCAGCCGGTCGATGGCGGGGTCAACGAGATCCGCGAGGACCGCATCGAGCCCTTCGTCCGCCTGGACGGCCAGGCCGGTCAGGTCGAATGGGAGACCGGCCTGCGCTACGCGCAGACCGAGGTGGAGCTGCAGGACTTCACGGTCGACGCGCAGGACCAGCGCCAGGACAGTGACTACGGCCTGCTGCTGCCCTCGGCGCACCTGCGCTTCAATCTCGATGAGCGTCAGCGAATCACCGCCTCACTGGCGCGCACCCTGCGGCGTCCGGACTTCAACCAGATCTCGCCGGCCCTGCTGACCGCCGAGCTCGGCGACAACGACTTCCTCGGCAATCCGGATCTGGAGCCCGAGCGCGCCTGGGGCCTCGACCTCGGCTGGGAGTACCGGCTCGGTCGCAGCGGCGTGGTCGGCGTCAACGCGTTCTACCGCGACATCAGCGATCTGATCGAGCTGGCCAATACCGGGGTCGAGGGCGATGAAGGCCCGGGCACCTTCGTTCTGCAGCCGCGCAACACCGGTGACGGCGAGGTCTGGGGGCTGGAGTTCGATCTGTCGACGCCGCTCACCGCTTTCGGCATGGACAACACCGGCGTGTTCTTCAACTACTCGTGGCTCGACAGCGAGATCGAGGATGAGTTCGGCACGCGCCGCTTCAACAGCCAGTCCGACTACGTCTTCAACGTCGGCTTCATCCAGGAGCTGCCGGGCGTCGGCGCCTCCTTCGGCCTGACCTATCGCGAGCAGGGCGACGCCTTCAGCCGGATCGTCGGGGAGGAAGTGCTGACCCGCTACGACGGCGATCTTGAGGCCTTCATCGAGAAGCGCTTCGGCGAGGCCTGGGTGCTGCGCCTGTCCGGCTCCAATCTGCTGAACGCCAGCAAGGATGAGGTGTTCGACAAGTTCAACACCATCGAAGAGCAGATCGACCGCGACTACGACGAGTACGAGCTGGAAAGCGAGACCGGCGGACGCGTCTACCAGCTGGTGCTGCGCTACCAGTTCTGAGCGTCTCCCAAGCGTTCTGCAAGCAGAGGCCCCGGGCATCGCTGCCTGGGGCCTTTGCTGTTCAGGGATCGCGCTTGTGACGCGGCGTCATATATCGCTGCATCCGGATGAAAGGATTGACAGTCATTCCGATCGTGGGCAGACTGCCGCTCAGCCATCAAGACCGGCAGAGGGACAGGCCCTTTGAAGCCGGGGCAACCTGCACGCGCAGCACGCGCTCAGCAGGTGCCAAATCCTGCGGCAGGCGCGTGTCTTCATCGACGCGCGCAGCCGGAAGATGGGCATGCCGTGCAGGGGTTGATCCTCGCCGCCATGAATCGCTTCCGTCTCTGCCTCCGGTCTCGATGGATCACCGTCCACCCCGGAGCGCGCCATGTCCCTTGCCTCTGCCGAAGCCTGCGCCCCCGCGCACAGCGAGCCCGACTGTTGCGGGCTTGAACTGAAATCGCGTCTGCCCGCGGGTGGGCAGGACAGCTTCGAGTTTGAGCTGGAAATGCGCCACGCCGGCCTGCGCCGGGTGCGCCTGCGCGTCGAATGGACGGGCGATCCGCGCCTGCCGGCGGTGTGGGTCGCGGGCGGCATCAGCGCCCATCGGCACGTTTGCGCCAACCAGATCGACGCCCAGCCGGGCTGGTGGCAGGAGTTGGTCGATGCACATCCCGCGCTGGACCCACAGCGCTACTGCCTGATCGCCTGCGACTGGCTGGGCGCCGACGGCGACATCGATGCGCCGATCGGCAGCGAGGACCAGGCCGATGCGATTGCCCGTGCGCTGGACCTGCTGGGCATCCGCCGCCTGCGCGCCTTTGTCGGTGCCTCCTACGGCGGCATGGTCGGCCAGGCCTTCGCGGTGCGCCATCCGCAGCGGCTTGAGCGTCTCGTCTGCCTGTCGGCCGGGCCACGGCCGCATCCCTTCGCCTCGGCCTTCCGCGCCCTGCAGCGGCAGGTGGTGGCTTTGGGCCAGCTGCAGTGCGCCGACCAGCTTGGCCTGTCGCTGGCGCGCCAGTTCGCGATGCTGAGCTACCGCAGCCCGGCCGAGTTTGCGCAGCGCTTCGATGCGCCGACCGAGCTCAGCAACGGCCGCGCGCGCACTGCGTCCGAGGCCTATCTCGCCAGCTGCGGCAGCCGCTATGCCGAACGCTGGAGCGCGACCGCCTTCCTGCGTCTGTCCGAGTCGATCGACCTGCATGCGATCGAGCCCGCACGGATCCGCGTGCCGACCCATCTGCTGGCCGTCAGCGGCGATTGGCTGGCGCCGCCCGAGGACCTGCAGGCCTTCGCCGCCGCCATCGCTACCCCCGCGCAGTACGAGTGCATCGACTCGCTGTACGGCCACGACGCCTTCCTGAAAGAAACCGACCGCGTGGGTGCACTGATCGCGCGCGCCCTGTCCGCTCCGACCGCCAACGAGGTGCACTGATGAGCCGCCACGCCCCCGCCACCGTCGCCGCCCGCGCCGGCATCGATCGCGACCCGGCCTTTGGCGCCGTGGTGCCGCCGCTGGTGCTGTCGACCAACTTCAGCTTTGCCGGCTTCAACGAAAAGCGCACCTACGACTACACCCGCAGCGGCAATCCGACCCGCGACCTGCTGGGCGAGGCCCTGGCAGAACTTGAAGGCGGTGCCGGCGGCGTGGTGACCGCCAGCGGCATGGCCGCGATCACCCTCGCCTTGGCGCTGCTGGAACCGGGCGATCGGCTGGTGGTGCCGCACGACTGCTACGGCGGCAGCTGGCGCCTGTTCAATGCGCTGGCCAGGAAGGGCCACTTCGAGCTGGTGGTGGCGGATCTGACCTGTCCGCGCCAGCTGGCCGAGGCCCTGTCGACGCCGCCCAAGCTGGTGTGGATCGAAACGCCCAGCAACCCCTTGCTGCGCATCACCGACCTGCGTTTCGTCATCGAGGCCGCGCATCGCGCCGGCGCGCTGGCCTTGGTCGACAACACCTTCCTCTCGCCGGCGATCCAGCGGCCGATCGAGTTCGGCGCCGATCTGGTGCTGCATTCGACCACCAAGTACATCAACGGCCACAGTGACGTGGTGGGCGGCGCGATCGTGTCCGCGACGCCCGAACTGCACCAGCAGCTGACCTGGTGGGCAAACTGCCTCGGCCTGACCGGCAGCCCCTTCGACAGCTTCCTGACCCTGCGCGGCCTGCGCACGCTGGAGCCGCGCCTGCGCTGCCACGTCGAGAACGCCCAGGCCCTGGCCGAGCTGCTCGACGCGCATCCAGCGGTCAAGGCCGTGCACTACCCGGGTCTCTCCAGCCATCCCGGTCACGCACTGGCGCAGCGCCAGCAGAAGAACGGTGGCGCGATGATCTCGTTCGAGCTCGACGGCGGTGAGGCGGCGGTGCGCGCTTTCCTCGACGGCCTGCAGTGCTTCACCCTCGCGGAATCGCTGGGCGGCGTGGAGAGCCTGATCGCGCATCCCGCGACGATGACGCATGCGGCAATGAGCGCGGAAGCGCGCGCGGTGGCTGGCATCGGCGATGGCCTGCTGCGGCTGTCGGTGGGCATCGAGGCCAGCGAGGATCTGGTCGCCGACATCACGGCCGCCTTGAGGCGTGCCGAGCGCGCGCGGGCGGCCTAGTACCCCGCGCCATCCGCGCCCTCCGTTTGCGGGCGGGCCATACGCGCAGCGCTTGCCTCGGCCCTGTCGGAAATCGGACCCGTCGCGCTTCGCAGCGGTGAAGCAGGCGGTTCAGGACAAGAGAGCAGGGCGGTAGGCAGGTCCGCATGCTCACCGCGCGACGTGCCGTCGCCCCAAAACAGAACGCCCGCCGGAAGGCGGGCGTTCTGTTTGGCTTCAGAACGTGCGGATCAGCGCTCGCGACGACCGTAGGCGAACCCACCCACCGCGAGCAGACCGAGCACCAGGGCCAGCAGGCCGAACACATTGAGGCTCGGCACCACCGCCGGGCGCGGTGCGCCGAGCGGCGCGCCTGCCAGGTTGGCCGTGGCGGTGTTGTTGGTCGAGACAGGATCGGTGGTTGCCGAGCCCACGCTGGAGCTCACGCTGATGGCGCCGCCCGTTGTGATGCGAGTGCTCAGCGTGCAGCTCGCGCTGGCACCATTCGCGAGGGCGCCGACCGCCCACGTCACCGTCTGGCCCACCGCGGTCGCGCCACAGGTGCTGCTGACGAAGGCCAGCTGCGCGGGCAGCACGGTCGAGGCCGACACGCCGCTGGCCGGGCCAGGGCCCGCGTTGGCGACCGTCAGGCCCACGCTCACCGTGTTGCCGATGATCTGGCTGGCGGGAGGCGTGAGGGTCTGGGTGATCGAGAGGTCGGCACTGGGCGGGGCCACGCATACGGGCGCGGTGAGCAGGCTGACATCGTCGATGTTGAAGTTGCTGCTGGTGCCAGCAGTGCTGCTGGTGGATTCGAATCGGATCAGCCGCGTGCTGCCGGCGAAGGCGCTGATGTCGACGTTCGCAAGTGAGTAGGAGGCGGCGCCGCATTCTGCCGAGCTTGCATCGCGGCGCCAGACTTCAGTGCCGCCGATGGTCAGCCGGACGAAATCATTGGCGCCAGCACCCGCGCCGCAAACGCCGAGTCGATAGCCGAAGCTGAGCGAAGTCGCCCCTGCGGGGATCGCGACAGACTGTTCGACGGAAGCGGTCTCGAGGTCGGCACCCGCACCCCCGAACCAGATCCACTGGGTGCCGGTGCGCGGCCCCGCCGATCCGCCGCCGTTGCCGCAGCCGGCTTCGTCACACAGCGGAGTGCCGAAATTGGACGAAGCCTGGGCCCACGCAGGTGCGCTGGGCGCCTCAAAGCTGCCGTCGACAATCACCTCGCCAACATTGCCGTGGGTGGCCGTGTTGTTTGCCGGATTGGGATCAGCTTGTGTGCCGCTGATCGTGGCCGTGTTCACCACGACGCTGCAGGTCAGCGTCGCGCGCGACACTGTCAGGGTGCAGCTCGCGCTGCCGCCGTTGGCGAGCGCGCCGATCGGCCAGGTGACCGTCTGGCCGGCGGCAGTGGCGCCGCAGGTGCTGGAGACGAAGCTGACGCCTGCCGGGAGGGTGTCGGTGACCGTGACTCCCGTGGAGTTGTCCGGGCCGGCATTGTTCGCGGTCAGCACGTAGCGGTAGGTGCCGCCGCTGACCACGCCGTCCGGCGCGCTCTTGCTCAGGCCGAGGTTGGCGGATGGGCCGGCGCCGACCAGGCTGATGTCGCCGGGACCGCTGATGGTGTTTGTGAAAGCGCCTTCCTGGCCGATCTCGAAGCCGGTGGTGACCACGATGTAGGTGGTGCCGGCGGTCAGTGACACGGCTGGAATCTCGGAGGTGCCGAGCCCGCCGGGACCATCATCGTTGCCCGCAATGCAATTGGTATTGGCTGACGCCGGATTGAAAGCGTTCTGGTAGACGAAGAGGTAGCCGTCCCACCCCGTCTGACTGCTGCTGATGACGTAGCTGCCGCTCACGCTGACCGTAAAGGACTGTGCGTGCAGGTTCACCGGGCCAAGGCTGGATGAGCCGGTGCAGTTGGCGAATGGACGCGACCAGCTCGGACCGCCGACGGTGCTCGCGCTGTAGTTGACGGTGGCGAGAAGCGCGCTGGCTCGGGCACCGGGAGGTGCCGACTTTAGCGAGATCTCGAGTGCGCGGGTGTCCGGGCGGCTGAGACGCTCGGAACTGGCGCCCACATCGGTGGAGACAAACGAACATAGCGCCAGAAGGGCGCCGGTGGCGAGTGCGATTCTCATGCGTTCCCCTTGTTGAAAGACGACAGTGCGCCCTGGCCCCCGAGCCAGATTCGGCGCACTTAAACGCCAGAGCGGTGCGCTGTCTTCCCACGGCCGCTGGGACTACTGGTCCTGCGCCCGGACACCCCGCCGTTGGCACAGCACGGAAACTTCACATGCCGTTCAAGGACTTTAACGAGCGAGTGGGTCCCGCGCAATGCCGGCCCGCCTGCCTGCGGGCAAGGGGTGCGGGGGGGGCGCATGAGGCCAGTGGTGCGCCGCGTGGCGTGAGCCGCTGGCAATTGCGTCAGGTTCGGCGACGGTTGATGCGCTTCAAACAGTTGAACAGAAGCCTTGAGGAAGGGACTAAGCCCTGCCTCAGCGTGTCGTTCACAACGGCGCCTTTCGATCCAGGGGCGGACCCGGTAGCGCTCGGAACAGCTCGATCAGCCCCGCACGATGGATCAGGCGATCAGAACAGATCCACCCCACCCGCCCCCATGTCGGTCTGCGACACCGGTTTGTGCGGCATCGGCTGCCAGTTGTCGCGCAGTTCGCGCAGGCGGCGGTGCAGGTCATTCAGCGCTTCGAGCTTGCGGTTGCTGCTGGCACCGGCGCTGGAGGACAGCAGCTGCTGCAGGCCGGTCGCATCGCGGTTGATGGCCTCGAGCCGCTCCAAGTGCCGCTCGGCGGCGCCGAGGGCCTGGGTGACGATGTCCTCGAACTGCAGCGAACGCACGGCTTCGGCGACCGACTGGTCGATCACCCGCGCGCTGCTGGCGACCTCGTTGATGCCGGCGGCCAGGCTGTCGTTGATCGCCTCGACCTGCGAGAACAGCTTGGAGGCCTCGTGGCGCGCCTGCTGGCTGCGGCTCTGGTCGCGGGTGGCCATGTTCGACACCGTCTCGCGCACCTTGTGCACCGCCTCCTTGGAGCTGTTGGCCAGCTTGCGGATCTGTTCGTTGAAGCTGGTCGAGCGCTCGGACAGGCTGCGCACCTCGTCGGCGACCACGGCAAAGCCGCGGCCGGCTTCGCCTGCGCGTGCGGCTTCGATGGCCGCGTTCAGCGCCAGCAGGTTGGTCTGGTCGGCGATCGACTTCACGTCTTCCAAGAGGGCGAAGATCCCTTCCAGGTGCTGGGTCATGGCGTCGATGTGGTTGACCGTCGTCGAGCTCTGCTCGCTGACCTGCTCCAGCGCCGACGTCAGCTCGCCCATGTGGCGACTGGCTTCTTGGGCGAAGCGACGCACGTCGATGCCGTTGCTCTCGCCGCTGCGGTCGACGATCTTGGCGAGCGTCTGCGTCTGGTGGCGCGCGGTCTTGTTCATGGTCTGGAAGCTGTCGGCGAGCTTGCCGATCGACTGCGACAGCAGGGCGCGGGTGCGCTGGATTTCCTGCTGGCTTCCGCCCACCTCGCGGCTGACGAACTCGCGCAGCTCGCCGAGCAGCTGCTCCTGCTCGCGCACCAGTCGCGTCTCGTCGGGCGACAGGGCGAAGGCGTTGCGGGTGAACCACCACCCGAACGCGCCCCAGGCGAGGAACATGGTCGTCAGCAGCGCGAGTTCCAGCGCCAGCGGCCAATCGACGAACTGCGCCACGACGTGTGCGAGGCTGAGCAGCAGGGCAGGGGCGATTCGGATCAGGATGCCGGTTTGCATTGCGGTGTTCCCTTGGACTCGTGCTTCTATCGGCCAATCGCGCGGAGGACTTGAGCGCTTCTGGATCGCGGCGCGGCAAACGCCCTTGCGGAGGGCCGTTGCAATGCGCGTTCCACGCGCGCGTGGCTCACGGCGTGGCGCGCGGTGCGCGACGCGTTTCGTCGGCCGCCAGCTCCAGCAGACGGCCCGCGATGCGATTGAGCGGCAGGATCTCGTCCACGCCGCCCATCTTCACCGCCGCGCCCGGCATGCCCCAGACCACCGATGTGGCTTCATCCTGGGCAAGGGTCGGGATACCCACCTGGTGCATCTCCAGCATGCCAGCGGCGCCGTCGTTGCCCATGCCGGTGAGGATGGCGGCCACCGCATTGCGGCCCGCCGCCTGCGCGACCGAGCGGAACAGCACGTCGACGCTGGGCTTGTGGCGGCTCACCGGGGCGTCGTCGCCGATCCGGCACAGCCAGCGGGCGCCGCTGCGCTCGATCCTGAGGTGATAGCCGCCCGGCGCGATGTAGGCATAGCCGGGCACCACCTGCTGGCCGTCTTCGGCTTCGCAGACGGCCATGGGCGAGCAGCGGTTCATGCGCTGGGCGAAGGCCCGGCTGAACTCGGCCGGGATGTGCTGGGTGATGACGATGCCCGGGGCATCCGGCGGCATCATCTCGAGCACCACGCGAATGGCTTCGGTGCCGCCCGCCGAGGCGCCGATGGCGATCAGCCGGTCGGTGGTGCGGAAGCCGGCCGCGCCGCGCGGCTTCGGGCGCTGGTCACCGCGCGCGGGCGCGCTGCGCGCCTGCACCTTGGCGCGCGCAGCGGCCTTGACCTTGGCGGCCAGCTCGCCGGCGTACTCCGTCAAACCTTTGGCGACCTCGAGTTTGGGCTTCGTCACGAAGTCGACGGCGCCCAGGCTCAGGGCGTCGAGCGTGACTTCGGCGCCGGCCTCGGTCAGCGAGGACACCATCACCACCGGCATCGGCCGCAGGCGCATCAGGTTCTCGAGGAAGGTCAGCCCGTCCATGCGCGGCATCTCGACATCCAGCGTGAGCACGTCCGGATTGAGCTGCTTAATCATGTCGCGGGCGACGAAGGGGTCCTGGGCGGTGCCCACGACTTCGATGTCCGGGTCTTCGCCCAGCACCTGGCTCAGGACCTGGCGCACCAGGGCCGAGTCGTCGACGATCAGTACGCGGGTAGCCATATCAGTCGAAAAGCTCCACGCCGCCCGCACTCGGCTGCTGCTTGAGCTGGTTGCGGTAGGCGATTTCTTCGGAGGCGATGGCAGTGTCGTGGGCATGCGGCAGGCGCCGCACCAGGACTTTGCCGGTGGCGGGGATGTACCAGACCTTGCGCGGGTGGATGCTGCCCAGGTCCTGGGCCACCACCGGGATGCGTTCGGCCTTGAGATAGGCGATCACGAATTCGGCGTTGCGGGTGCCGACCGGGTTGGTGGTGAAGCTCTTCAGCACGTTGCCGCCGCCGAAGACCTTGGCCTCCAGCCGCTCGCGGCGCGCGCCGGCCTTGAGCAGCGCATTGATCAGCAGCTCCATGGCGTAGCTGCCATAGCGCGCCGAGGTGTCATCGGAGTCGCCGCCGTCGGGCAGCATGAAATGGTTCATGCCGCCGATCCGCAGCACCGGATCGCGCATGCAGGCGGCCACGCAGCTGCCCAGAACGGTCGACAGGGCGATGTCGCGGTCGGTCACCACGTAGTCGGCGGGCATGAGCTTCAGCGCGTCCATCTGCAGCTGGACGTCGAAGTAGGGCATCGGCCCTTTCAGGTGGCGCGCTGGCGTGCTCATCCGTCAGCTCCGCCCGCCACGGGCACGTAGACCGTGCGGCCGAGGTTCTTGAACAGGTCGGCGGCGTGGAAAAAGCTCTCGCTGTGACCGGCGTAGAAAAAGCCGTCGGCCTCGAGCAGAGGCTTCATGCGCGCCAGGATCGCCCGCTGCGTGGGCTTGTCGAAATAGATCATCACGTTGCGGCAGAAGATCGCCGCGAACGGCCCGTGGATCGGATAGCGCATGTCCAGCAGGTTCAGCGGCGAGAAGCTCAGCAGGCGCTGCAGGGCGGGATTGACCCGCACCTTGCCGGCGTTCGGGCCGGTGCCGCGCTGGAAGAAGGTCTTCTTGCGTGCCTCCGCCATGCGCTCCAGGCGCTCCAGCGGGTAGACACCGCGCTCGGCCGTGGCCAGCACGTTGGTGTCGATGTCGGTGGCGATGATCTCGACCGGCGGCGACAGCGTGCCGAAGGCTTCACAGGCGGTGATCGCGATGGAATAGGGCTCCTCTCCGGTTGAAGCCGCCGAGCACCAGATGCGCACCTTGCCGTTGACCCGCTTCATCCGCGGCAGGTGTTCGCGCAGGTGCTCGAAATGGTGCTCCTCGCGGAAGAAGCTGGTCAGGTTGGTGGTCAGCGCGTTGACGAAGTTCTGCCACTCGTCTTCGCCTTCGCGCTCCAGCCAGTCGAGGTAGTCGACGAAGCTTTCCATCCCGAGCGCTCGCAGGCGCCGCGACAGCCGGCTGTAGACCATGTCGCGCTTGCTGTCGGCCAGCGCGATGCCGGCGCGGGCGTGGATCAGGGCGCAGACGCGGCGGAAGTCGCGGTCGGCGAACTCGAATTCGCGCTGGCCCTGGGGGGTTTCGCTGCTCATCGGCCCTCGTCTGCTGCTTGGATCCCCGGCGCGATGCCGTGGGGCGAGAGCCGTGCAGCAAGGCGTGTGCCGCGCCACGCCGCCGGGATTACGCCGGCGCCGCCCGCGCGGCCGGCGATTTCCTCGCCACCGCACGGGTCCGAGCCCGAACGCAGGACGGGCGCCGAAGCGCCCGTCCTTGTCCCTTGCATGCGTCGGTCGGGTCTGGCTTCAGAACTCCGTCCACTCCATGTCGTCGCTGGACGCCGGTGTCGCCGGCGGAGTGCGCATCGGCACCACCTTGGGCGCAGGGCGGGCACCCGGCGTGGCCCGCGCAGGCGCCGCGGCAGGCTTGACCGCCTTGGCCGCAGCCGGCTTGGCGGACGGCGCGCGGGGCGCGGGCCGTGCGGCTTCCGCAGGGGCTTCCGCGCCGGCCTCCGCCGCGGGCTTGGTCAACGGGGCTGAGTGGGTCGAGGGCCGCGATGCCGCTGCGCTCGGCGCCTTCGCGGCGGCGGCCTGGGCACTCAGCCGGAAGCGCGACACCGCGCCCGACAGCGCCGAGGCCTGGTCTTCGAGGGCGCGCGCCGAGGCCGAAGCCTCTTCCACCAGGGCGGCGTTCTGCTGGGTGACTTCATCCATCTGGGTGATGGTGGCGTTGACCTGCTCGATGCCGCTCGACTGCTCGGCCGAGGCCGCGCTGATCTCGCCCATGATGTCGGTGACGCGCTTCACC
>VFQU01001281.1_pt1 | contig 15438 bp, 10 predicted proteins | sample 3512311 | NCBI WGS metagenome assembly VFQU01 (sample SAMN10412377, study PRJNA504923) | tailings metagenome | isolation source: Relicate 3 Philex TSF3 active mining site | place: Philippines: Tuba, Benguet | collected 2017-08-29
GCGGCAGCAGCGCGCACGCCGACGGTGGGCGCGCGGCGTCGGCGAGCAGCAGGACGGCGTCGGCCTGGCGGGCGCAGCGCTCGCGCCAGGCGGTGTCGTCGTTGCCGACGTAGATCAGGTTGGCGACCGCCGACTCGCGCTCGCTGAACCAGCCGGTCGGCTTGCCGGCGCCGCGCCCGGCATCGATCAGCTCGACCTCGGTGGCGCCGCCGAAGGCCGCCGCCAGCCGGCGCGCGAAGCCTGTCGCGTCGACGCCGGTCGTCGCCGGCAGCACCGCGATGCAGTGCGCCAGCGTGGCGCGCACCGGCTGGCCGTAGTAGCGCCGCAGCGACAGCCGCGCCATGCCCAGCATGGCGTGCGGGAAGTCCGACACCAGCCGCTCGAAGCCTTCCTTCGACAGGCGCATCAGCTCGCAGTCGCGCAGCGCGACGACCCGGGCGAAGCGCACCGCGTGTGCGTCGCCGGCGATCAGGCCGGTCTCGCCGACGCACTCGCCGGGCGTGATGGTGCCCAGCGGGCGGCTGCGGCCGTCCTCCTCGCGGCGGATCGCCGACATCCGGCCGTGCAGCAGCAGGTAGAGCGCGTCGGCCTCTTCGCCCTGCTCGAACAGCATCGAGCCGCCGGCCACGGCGATCGGCTGCAGCTCGTCGGCCAGCGCCGACAGCGCGCGCGCCTCCATGCCGGCGAACAGCGGCCAGTCCGCCAGGGTGCTCAGCAGCCGGCGCCGCCGGCCTTCCGCGTCCTGCGCCATGCGATCGGTCCCGAAGAGGGCACCCGCATGATACGGCGCGCGGCGCGACGCTTGAATTCGCGGCCGCGTCCCGCCACCTTGGGCGGATGGACCAGAACCTCGCCGCCAACCCGCTGCTCGCCGACGCCGCCCTGCCGGCGTTCTCCGCCATCGAACCCGCCCACGTCGAGCCCGCCATCGACGCGCTGCTGGCCGAGTTCCGCGCCGCCGTCCCGGCGCTGACCGCGGTCGCCGCGCCGAGCTTCGACGGCGTGCTGGCGCCGCTCGAACGCCTCGAGGAGCGCCTCGGCCGCGCCTGGGCGCCGGTCGGCCACCTGCACGGCGTCAAGGACTCGCCGGCGCTGCGCGAGGCCTACGCCGCCGCCGAGCAGAAGCTCACCGACCACGCCACCGAGCTGGGCCAGAACCGCGCGCTGTACGAGGCGGTGCGCTCGATCCGCGATGGCGAGGGATTCGCCGCGCTCGATCGCGCCCGCCGCACCCTGGTCGAGGACAGCCTGCGCGGCTTCCGCCACTCCGGCGTCGCGCTGGAAGAGCCGGCGCGCTCGCGCTTCAAGGCGATCCAGAGCGAGCTGTCGCGGCTCGAGACCGCCTTCGAAGAGGCCGTGCTCGACGCCACCGACGCCTGGACCCGGCCGGTCGCCGACGCCGAGCTGGCCGGCCTGCCCGACTCGGCGCGCGCGCTGCTGCGTTCGGCGGCGGCCGAGCAGGGCGTCGACGGCCACTTGGCCACGCTGAAGGGCCCGGTGGTGCAGGCCATCCTCAGCTTCGCCGACGACCGCGCCCTGCGCGAGGCGGTCTACACCGCCTACCAGACCCGCGCCTCCGACCAGGGCCCGCACGCCGGACGCTTCGACAACGCCGGCCGCATCGAGCAGATCATGGCGCTGCGCCACGAGGCGGCGACGCTGCTCGGCTTCGACTCCGCCGCGCATCTGTCGCTCGACGACAAGATGGCCGGCACGCCCGAGCGCGTGCTGGGCTTCCTGCGCCAGCTCGCCGCCCGGGCGCGGCCGGTCGCCGAGCGCGAGCTGGCCGAGCTGTCGGCGTTCGCCGCGGGCGAGCTGGGCCTGGCCGAACTGGCACCCTGGGACATCGCCTGGGCCGCCGAGAAGCTGCGCGAGCGGCGCTTCGATTTCAGCGAGGAAGACCTCAAGCCGTACTTCCCGCTGCCGGCGGTGCTCGACGGCCTGTTCGCCATCGTCGGGCGCGCCTTCGGCGTGCAGTTCCGTCGGCGCGAGGGCGTCGACGTCTGGCATCCGGACGTCGCCTACTTCGACGTGCTCGACGCCGACGGCAGCGTGCGCGCCGGCTTCTACGTCGACCACTACGCCCGCCAGGCCAAGCGCGGCGGCGCCTGGATGGACGTCTGCCGGGCGCGCTTCCGCGACGGCGAGCTGCATCCGCCGGTGGCCTTCCTGACCTGCAACTTCGCGCCGCCGCACGACGGCAAGCCGGCGCTGCTCACCCACGACGACGTGCTCACCCTGTTCCACGAGTTCGGCCACGGACTGCAGCACATGCTGACCGAGGTCGAATGGCCCAGCGTGGGCGGCATCGGCGGCGTCGAGTGGGACGCGGTCGAGCTGCCCAGCCAGCTGATGGAGAACTTCGGCTGGCAGCGCGAGACGCTCGACCTGTTCGCCCGCCACTGGCAGACCGGCGAGCCGCTGCCGCAGGCGCTGTTCGACAGGATGCTTGCCGCGCGGCACTTCCACGCCGGGCTGTTCCTGGTGCGCCAGCTCGAGTTCGCCCTGTTCGACTTCCGCCTGCACCTCGACTACGACCCGGCGCGCGGCGCGCGCACGCTCGAACTGCTCGACGCGGTGCGCGAGGAGGTCGCGGTGATCCGGCCGCCGGCCTGGCAGAGCTTCCCGATGTCCTTCACCCACGTCTTCGCCGGCGGCTACGCGGCCGGCTATTACAGCTACCTGTGGGCCGAGGTGCTCAGCGCCGATGCCTTCGCCGCGTTCGAGGAAGCCGGCGTGCTCGACGCCGACACCGGCGCGCGCTACCGCCGCGAGATCCTCGCCGTCGGCGGCTCGCGCCCGGCGCTGGAGAGCTTCATCGCCTTCCGCGGCCGCGAGCCGCAGCCCGATGCGCTGCTGCGCAGTTACGGGCTGGCGGCGTAGCGCACCAGGGCGCCCGGGCGCGCGGACCCACCGGGCCGGCTGCATCGTTCCAGGCGGGCGAAGGATTTCGCCCACTGCACGCACTCACCTGCATGGCCCGCCCACCGCCCTCCCCATTCGATGACGACCTCGGCCGCGCGCAGGCGATCTGCCGCGGCGACGAACGCGCCTTCCGGGCGTTCTACGACGAGGCGTTCCCGCGACTCTTCCGCTTTGCGCTGCGCCACTGCGGCGATGCGGCGACGGCCGAGGAGATCACCCAGGAGTCGCTGGTGATGGCCCTGGAGACGCTGTCGCGCTATCGCGGCGATGCATCGCTGCTGACCTGGGTATTCGGCATCGCCCGTCACCGCCTGCTGCGGCGGCACGGCGCGCAGTCGCGCCTGCTGCGCTTCGAGGACGAATCCGGACTGGAGCTCGCGCTGGCGGCGCTGCTGCCGGATGCCGACGCGGAGCCCGCGCAGCAGCTGGCGCGCGAACAGGCGACCGAGCGGGTGCACAGCGTGCTCGACCGGCTGCCGCCGCTGTACGCCGAGTGTCTCGAAGGCAAGTACGTGCTCGGGCTGAGCGTTCGCGAACTGGGCGAGCGGTTGGGCCGCAGCGAAAAGGCGATCGAGTCGACCTTGGGCCGGGCGCGACAGGCGTTTCGCGACGCCTTCGTCGCCGGCCTCGCCGCGGAGGGCAGTGCATGAGCAGCCATCGTCGTTCCGACACCGGCAACGGCGCGGATCCGCTCGCCGAGTTGCTGAGCCGGGCCGGCGCGCGTCCGGAAGTCGATGCGCTGCGCAAGGCCCGGGTCGAGCGCGCCGTGCGCGGCGCCTGGCAGCAGGCTGTGCGCCGCCGTCGGCGCCAGCGCTGGGGCCTGTCCCTGGCCGCCGGGCTGGCCGTCGTGGCGGCGCTGTTCGCCCTGCGCCTGCCGCCTTCCGCGCCGGCGTCGGTGGATGTCGCCGTGGTCGTCCACCTGCATGGACAGGTCCACGTCGAGGCGGCGGACGGTTTGCGCGCGCTGTCGGTCGGCGACCGCCTGCGCAGCGGCGCACGGCTGGTGACCGCGGCGCAGTCCAGCATTGCGTTGAGCCTCGAGCGGATCGCCAGCGTTCGCGTCGACCAGTCGTCGCAAGTGCAGCTGGTCGATCCGCGGCGGATCGAACTCGGGCGGGGCGGCATCTACCTCGACAGCGGTGCGGCGGCGGGTGGCATCGTCGTCGCCACACCGCTGCTGCAGGCCGGCGACATCGGCACGCGCTTCATGCTGCGCCACGACGACATCGCGGGCAGCGTCGTCGCCGTCCGCGACGGCCGCGTCGAGGTCGAGGCCGATGGTCGACACGCGCTGGCGGGCGGCGAGCGACTGCAGCGCGGCACCGGGGGAGCGGCGACCCGCTCGCGGCTGCCGCCGAGCGCCGCCGAATGGGACTGGGCGCGCGCCGCCGGCGCGCCGCTGGCCGTCGAGGGTCGGCCACTGCGCGCGCTGGTCGAGTGGTACGCCCACGAATCGGGGATGACCCTGCAGGTCGCGGCGGACGATGCCCTGCGCCAGCGCCTGCAGTCGCCGCTCATGGGCGATGTCGCCGGACTCGGCGCCGACGAACTGCTGACGGTGGCTGCGGTCGCCGGGGCCTTCACCACACGCGTCGACCGCGAGCGCGGAGTCCTGCATGTCGATCCCTGAATCGAGGTTCGTGCGAATCGCCTTGGCGATCGGACTGGCGGTGGCCACCGCGGCGGCGACGGCGGCGGACCGGATCGAAGCTGGACAGCCCCTGGCCGACGCGCTGCGCCTGCTGTCGGCGCGCGACGGGCTGGCGACGGTATTCACGGCCGACACGCTGCAGCCCACCATGCGCGTGCAGGCGGTGCCCGCGGGTCTGGACGACCGCGCGCTGCGTGCCGCACTGCTGGCGCAGCACGGGCTGCGCTGCCGCGACGTGCACGCGCGCTGCGTGGTCGAGCGGGTGCCACCCGCCGCCACCGAATCGCAGCCCGCCGAGCCACCGCCCGCCGCCGCGCGCCTGCCGCAGGTACAGGTGGCGCCGAGTCACTACGGCCTGGCCGGGGAGGGCGCCAACTTCCTCGACGCAGACGAGATCGCCGCCACCCCGCACCTGGCCGACGACGTGTTCCGCCTGGCCCGCAGCATCCCTGGCGTGGCCGGCGGCGACATCGGCGCGCCGTTCCACGTGCGCGGCGGGCAGAACGACGAGATCGCGCTGCGCCTGGATGGCCTGGAGCTGATCCGGCCCTTCCACCTGCACAACCTGGTGAACGCGCTGGGCATCGTCGATTCCAACCTGATCGGCGGCATCGACGTCTATACCGGCGCCTGGCCGAGCCGTTTCGGCGGCCGCATGAGCGCGGTGATGGACATCCGTTCGCGCGACGTCGAGGCCGACCGCGAGCGCCGCCTGGGCGTGAGCGCGATCAACGCTTTCTACAGCCACGCCGAGGCCGACCCCGCCGGCGAGCGCAGCCTGCTGGCCTCGGCGCGCCGCGGCTACCTCGATGTCGTCCTGAAGTTCGTCGATCCCGACGGCGCCATCGACCCCGGCTACTACGACGTCTTCGCCCGCTACCAGCAGCGCGTCGCCGAACGCCACCTGCTCGCGCTGCACCTGCTGCACGCCGGCGACGACATCCTGTTCGATGGCGAACGCGGCGATCAGCGCTCCGACGGCAGCGCGGCGGCGACCTACGCCTGGCTGCGCTGGCAAGCCGACTGGTCCGACCGGGCCAGCAGCGAGACGGTGCTGGCGCAGATCCGCCTGGATCGGCGCCGCGAGGGCTTCGCCTTCGACCGCTTCGAGACCAACGCAGTGGTCAGCGATCGACGCGACGCCAGTGGCCTGCGCTTGACGCATCTGCTCGACTGGCAGGTCGACGAACGCATGGCGCTGCAGCTTGGCGGCGAATGGCGGCAGGAGCGCACCGACTACGCCTATCGCAGCCAGGTCGAGGTCTACCCGCTGTTCTCGACGCTGCCGGAGCGCTACGCCCGCGACATCCGGCTGCAGGCCGATGCCGACCAGTTCGCCCTGTGGTCCGATCTGCGGCTGGCGCTGGGCGCGCGCTGGCAGCTGCAGGCGGGCCTGCGCCACACCCGCTACGCGCCGGGCGAGCGCAGCGACGGCGTGGTCGATCCGCACCTGGCGCTGGCCTGGGCCGGCGAGGACGGGCGGGCGCTGCGGCTGGGCCTGGCCGATGCCAGCCAGGCGCAGCGCAGCGACGAGCTGGCGGTGGAGGATGGTGACCTCGACTTCCAGCGGCCGGAGCGCGCACGGATCGCGGTGCTGTCGTGGGAGCAGGCGCCGAGCCCCCGGCTGCGCTTGCGCGTCGAGCTGTTCGACAAGCGCTGGCGCGCACTGCGGCCGCGCTACGAGAACCTGTTCGAACCGATCGAGCTGTTTCCCGAGACCGAGAGCGACCGCATCCGCGTCGCGCCCGAGCGCGCCCGCAGCCGCGGCATCGAACTGGGCCTCGACGGCCGCTTCGAGTCCGGCCGCTGGTGGCTGCGCTACGCCTACTCGCACAGCCGCGAGCGCGTCGACGGCCGCTGGCAGCCGCGCAGCTGGGACCAGCCGCACAGCCTGCAGCTGGGCTGGGACCAGCGCTTCGGCGACGGCTGGCGGCTGAGCGCGCAGGCCGATGCCCACAGCGGCTGGCCGACCACCCCGGTCAGCGCCCGGCTGCGCCCGGACGGCAGCATCGAAGCGCTGGTCGGCGCCCGCAACAGCGAGCGCTTCAGCCACTACCTCAGCCTTTCCGCGCGGCTGAGCCGCGAGCGGCCGCTGCGCCGCGGCAGCCTGACCTGGTACGTCGAGGTGTTCAACCTGCTCGATCGCGAGAACGGCAACCTGGTCGACCAGTTCAGCGTCATCCGTGGCGCCGACGGCAGTCTGCGCATCGAGCGCTCGCTGGGCGGCGGCCTGCCGATCCTGCCTTCGTTCGGCGTAGTCTGGAAGTTCTGAGTGCCGTCGCCGCGGCCGCGGGAGTGACCGGGTTGTCGCGCTTCGCCATCCTCGCGCTGGGCCTGCTCGCCGGTTCGCTGCTGGTCGCCAGCGCTTCGCCGCGGGCGCAGGACTATGCCGCGATCGACAGCCAGCTGCGCGCCGGCCAGTTCGGTCCGGTCAATGCGCTGTTGGTGCAGCAGCACGGCGTGCTGCGCTTCGAGGGCTACTACCGCGGCCACGACCGCGAGCGGCTGCAGCTGCTGAATTCGGTGACCAAGTCGATCGGCGCGACCCTGGTCGGGATCGCCCATCGGCGCGGCCTGCTGGCACCGGCGGATCGGCTCGAGACCCTGCTGCCGCAGTATCCGTGGAGCGCATCGCCGTACTCGCGGCATCGCCAGCTGCGCCTCGAGCACGTGCTGTCGATGCGCCACGGCATCGACTGGGACGAGTGGAGCACCAGCTTCACCGACCCGCGCAATCCGGCAGTGCAGATGTTCGCTTCGCCCGACTGGTACGCCTACACGCTCGGCCGGCCGCGCGCCGCGCCTGAAGGCAGCGTCTTCACCTACAGCACGGGTGTCGCCGGCCTGATGGGCGGCGTGCTCAGGCAGGCGTCGGGGCGCAGCCCGCAGGCGCTGTTCGCCGACTGGCTGGGCCTGCCGCTGGGCATCGAGCATTTCGACTGGGAGCTGTGGAGCCCGCAGGGTCCCGGACGCGGCCAGCGCACGTTTCCGTTCGGCGACGCACCGCTCGGCGTCGGCCTGTGGCTGCGCCCGGTCGATCTCGTCAAGATCGGCCAGCTGGATCTCGATGACGGCGTGGCCGGCGGCGAACGGCTGCTCGACGGCGAGTGGATCGCGCGCAGCTGGACCCGCTACAGCGACGCCGGCACCGACGCCTACTTCGCGCAGTCGACCGAGCCCTTCGGCTACGGCTGGCAGTGGTGGTTCCGCGCCCTGCGCGATGCCCGCGGCCGTGAGCACGCCTGCTGGTACGCCAATGGCGCCGGCCGCCAGTACCTGGTCGTCTGTCCGCAGCTCGCGCTGGTCGTGGTCAGCACCGGAGAATCGTACGAGTACGCCGGCCCCGGGGTGTTCACCCTGCTGCGCGAGCAGATCCTGCCGTCCCTGCCGCAGCCGATCGATCGCAGCCTGGGCGGCCTCTATTTCGATCCGGCGTTCGAGGGCCAGGGCGTGATGATCGAGGTCGCCGAGGCGTCGCGCCGCGTCGTGCTGGCCTGGTACACGCACGCCGAGGCCGGGCAGCGGTGGTACGTGATGACCGGACCGATCGGCGACGACCGGGTTCGGTTCGACGACGTGCTGCTGGTCGAAGGCGGAGCGTTCATGGCGCCCGGGGCGCCGGCCATCCGCCGCGTCGGCACGGCCACGCTGGTCTGGGACGACTGCGGCCACGCGCGGCTGGACTACGCACTGGAGCAGGGCAGCGGCGAGTACCGCCTGCAGCGCCTGCTGCAGGGCTGCCCGTAGCGCTCCGCTCAGCCGAAGCGCGCGATGATCGGCGCAGCGGCGGCTTCCGCCCACAGTCGATACACCGGCGGACCTGGATGAAAGCCGTCCGTGGCCATCACCGCCGGATCGGGCAGGCGGCCGAACGGCAGGTGCAGGCAATCCGGCTGGACGGCGACGAACGCCTGCAGCGCCGCATCGAGGCGCTGCGCCTGCACGCCCAGCCGCCAGCGCAGCGGCTGCGGCAGCGCCGGAAACTCGCCGACCGGCGGCAGGCCCGAGAGCAGCAGCAGGCGCGCGCCGCAGCGCTCGCGCAGATGGTCCGCCACGGCCGCCATGTCGTCGATGAAGCGCGCCGGTGAGGCCAGCCGCGTGGCGTCGTTGACGCCCAGCGAGGTCAGCGCGACGTCGCAGCGCAGGTCGGGCGCGTCGCGCAGCGCGGCGAGCGCATCGCGCACGCGGTCGCCGGTGCGCGCCAGCAGCCGCCAGTCGACGCGGAAATGCGGCGCCAGGCGCGCCACCAGACGGCCGCTGAGCGCCTGCAGCTGCGAATCGGCGCCGACGCCGGCGGCAGCGGAGTCGCCGAGCACCAGCAGCCGCAGCAGCGGGCCGCTGCCCTCGACGCCCGCGCGCGCGCCGGGCGGCTCGGGCAGTCGCGGCACGGTGGCCTTCACGTAGACGGCCTGCGCCAGCAGCAGCGGCGCCGCCAGCGCGGTCAGGGCGTGCAGCGACAGCGGCGCGTCGGCGCTGCGGCTCATCCGCCGAAGAAGGCGCGCAGCGTCGCGACGGCGCGGTCGATGGCCTCGTCGTCGATGTCGAGGTGGGTCACCATGCGGATGCTCGGCAGGTAGCCGATGGTCATGCGCAGCCCGGCCGCCTCGATGTGCGCGCGGAACGCGGCGAGACGCTCGACCGGCACATCGATGAACACCATGTTGGTGTGCTGGCCGACGACCGTGAGGCCGGGCAGGTCGCGCAAGCCCGCGGCCAGGCGCGCGGCGCGGGCGTGGTCGTCGGCCAGGCGCGCGACGTGGTGGTCGAGCGCGTGCAGGCAGGCCGCCGCCAGCATCCCGGCCTGGCGCCAGCCGCCACCGGCGACCTTGCGCCAGCGCCGGGCGCGCTCGATGAAATCCGCACCGCCCAGCAGGACCGAACCGACCGGCGCGCCGAGCCCCTTGGAGAAACACACCGAGACGCTGTCGACATGCCGCGTGATCTCGCGCGCCAGCACGCCGCAGGCCACGGCGGCGTTGTACAGGCGCGCGCCGTCGAGGTGCAGCGCGAGCCCGCGCTCGTCGCACAGCGCGCGCGCCGCGGCGAGGTAGTCGAGCGGCAGCGGCCGGCCGTGCCAGGTGTTCTCGAGGCACAGCAGCCGGCTGCGCGCGAAGTGCGGGTCGACCGGCTTGATCGCGCGCGCCACGGCATCGAGCGGCAGCGTGCCGTCGGCGGCCTGCACGATCGGATGTGGCTGGATCGAACCCCGCACCGCGCCACCGCCGCCCTCGTACTTGTACGTATGCGCCTCCATGCCGACCAGGTACTCGTCGCCGCGCGCGCAGTGCGCCAGCAGCGCCGCCAGGTTGGCCTGGGTGCCGCTGGGCAGGAACAGCGCGGCCTCGAAGCCGAGCTCCCCGGCGAGGCGCGACTGCAGCGCGTTGACGGTCGGATCCTCGCCGTAGACGTCGTCGCCGACCTCGGCGCGCAGCATCGCCTCGCGCATCGCGATGGTCGGGCGGGTGACGGTGTCGGAGCGCAGGTCGATGCAGGGCATGGCGATGCGGCGTCGGGGGGCGCGGGCATGGTAGCCGGATCGCTCGGCTGCTAACGTGCGCCGGGACCGCGTCTTCCCGGCGGCCGACGCGATGGACGAGGAGGGCATGGCATGCGTGCGACGGCGATCCTGATCGGCCTGACGCTGCTGGCGGGCTGCGAGCGCCCGCCGCCGCCCGACGCATACCGCAGCCTCGAACGCCGGCCCTTCACCGTGTCGATCCCGGACTGGCCGGCCGAGGCCGACGAGGACGGCGGCCTGACCGGCCGCTACAAGGTCCGCCGCGACCAGCGCCATGCCGAGGTCAGCTGGACCACCGACCGCAGCTCCGACCGCGCGGAGATGAAGCGCATCGGCGACAACCTGATGCGTGGCTTCGACATCAGCGACTACTGGCACGAGATCGACGAGGCGCCCGGCCAGCTGCGCCTGCACCTGCGCTCCGAGATCCGACCGGGCATCTGGCTGTCGCAGAGCTCGGTGCGCTGCATCGACGCCGGCGTGCTGGTCTCGCTGGGCGCGCTCGCCGGCACGATGGCGGACGCCGAGCAGGTCCGCGAGGCGATGCTGGCGAGCCTGGCCTGCACGAAGGACGACCTGTCCGAGCTGCGCACCCCGTGGCCGACCACGGACCTGCCGCCGGAGTTCGGCGTCGAGGACGGCGAAGACCTGCTGCTGGCCCACGCCGATGGCCGCTGGCTGCGGGTGCTGGCATGGACGCCGAACCAGGTCGACGACATCCGCGGCTCGCCGGACAAGGCGCGCTACGTGCTGCGCTCGCTGGGCGGCATGCTCGAGCTCGATCTGGTCACCGACGGACGACCGGAGGCCAACCGCAACCTCAGCGGCAGCGCCGACGTCTGGCGCATGCGCGTCGAGCCCAAGGGCACGCTGGTCGCCTCGGCGTTCACCTGCCGGGCGGCGCGCAGCGGCTACATCGTGCTGGTCGGCGATCTCGACGGCGGCACCGGTCTGCGCGACCTCACCGCGCTCAGCCTGCGCTTCGGCTGCCCCGGTCGATCCGCGGGACGGCCGGTGCTCGAAGGCCGGGCGGGCGTATGCGAGGCGGGTGCGGTCGAGTATTGCGAGGCGATCGGCGGCGCGGCGACCGAGCCCGCGGCCGCGCCGCCGCCCGCGGACTGAACCCGATGTCGGCGTTGCTATAGTCCGCCGGCTCTCCCGACCGCGATGCGCCGATGAAGATCGCCAGCTGGAACGTCAACTCGCTCAACGTCCGCCTGCCGCACCTGCTGCAGTGGCTGGAGAACACGCGCCCCGACGTCGTCTGCCTGCAGGAAACCAAGCTCGAGGACGCGAAGTTTCCCGAGGACGCGCTGCTCGAGCGCGGCTGGCGCAGCGCGTTCGCCGGGCAGAAGACCTACAACGGGGTGGCCATCCTCGCCCGCGAGCCGATCGCGGACGTGCAGGTCGGCATCCCGGGCTTCGACGACGATCAGCGCCGCGTCATCGCCGCCAGCGTCGGCGGCCTGCGCGTGGTCGACCTCTACGTGGTCAACGGCCAGGCGGTGGGCAGCGAGAAGTACGACTACAAGCTGCGCTGGCTCGACGCCGTGCACGGCTGGCTGGCCGACGAACTGTGCCGGCATCCCGACCTCGTGGTGCTGGGCGACTTCAACATCGCGCCCGACGAGCGCGACGTGCACGATCCCGCGCTGTGGAACGACGACAGCATCCTCACCTCGACCGCCGAGCGCGCCGCGCTGCGCCGCCTGCTGGCGCTGGGCCTGCACGACGGCTACCGCCTGCACAGCGACGAGGCCGGCCAGTTCAGCTGGTGGGATTACCGCGCCGCCGGTTTCCGCCGCAACCTCGGCCTGCGCATCGACCTCGCGCTGGTCTCCGACGCGCTGCGCCCGCGCTGCGTCGCCGCCGGCATCGACCGCGAGCCGCGCACCTGGGAACGCCCCAGCGACCACGCCCCGGTGTGGGTGGAGATCGCCTGAGGCGACGCGCCGATCGCCGCACCCGTGCCGTGCCCCCGTTGGAGCGGCGGGAGCCGCGACCCGCCCCGCCGAGGCGGGAAGCGCGTGGGTCGCGCCTTCCGACGCTCCTAACTCGGGTTGATGCGCCGCGGGCCGAGGCTCACGGCTTCAGCGCCCGCTCGAACAGCTCGAAGATGCGCCGGTACTGGTCGTACCAGCTTTCCGGATGCACGTAGGCGTGGCGCTCAAGCGGATAGCTGGCCAGCTCCCACTTGTCCTTGCGCAGCTCGATCAGGCGCTGCGCCAGCCGCACGCTGTCCTGGTAGAGCACGTTGTCGTCGATCATGCCGTGGCTGATCAGGAGGTGGCCGCGCAGGTGCTGGGCGTACTCGATCGGTGACGACCTGGCGTAGGCCTCGGGATCGATGTCAGGCGTGTTGAGGATGTTCGCCGTGTAGGGGTGGTTGTACATCGCCCAGTCGGTGACCGGGCGCAGCGCGGCGCCGGCGTGGAAGGCCTCGGGCGCGCGGAACATCGCCATGAAGGCCATGAAGCCGCCGTAGCTGCCGCCGTACACGCCCACGCGCCCGCGATCGCCCTGCTGGTTCTCGACCAGCCAGTCGATGCCGTCGAGATAGTCCTCGAGCTCCGGGTGGCCCATCTGCCGGTAGATCGCCGTGCGCCAGTCGCGGCCGTAGCCTTCCGATGCGCGGAAGTCGAGGTCGAGCACGAGGTAGCCCTGCTCGACCAGCAGGTGGTGGAACATCTGCTCGCGGAAGTAATTCGGGTAGCGCGCGCTGACGTTCTGCAGGTAGCCGGCGCCGTGGACGAACAGCGCGATCGGGTAGCGCTTGCCGGGCTCCATCTGCGCCGGTCGGTAGAACTTGCCCCAGATCGTGCCGGCGCCGTGCTTCGAGGGCACCTGCACGAACTGCGGCGCGGTGAAGCTCATCGCCTTGAAGGCATCGCTGCGGGTGTCGGTGAGACGGCTCACCGCGCCGCTGCCGATGTCGACCACCGCCAGCTGCGCCGGGACGTAGCTGCTCGACACGCGCAGCGCCAGGCGCGCACCGTCGGGCGACAGGACGAAGTCCTCGACGCCGTCGAGCGCGGTCACTTCGCGCACCTCGCCGCCGGTGGCGTCGACCGCGCAGACCTCGTAGTCGCCCGGCCAGGCGCGGTTGCACAGGAAGTACGCGCGCGCGCCGTCGGCTGACCAGACGACTTCGCTGGCCTCCCAGCGGCCCGAGGTCAGCGCCTTGGGCTTGCCGCGCTCGGCCAGCGTGTACAGATGCGAGAAGCCGGATTCCTCGGACAGGAACCACAGCGTGCGGCCGTCGGCCAGCCAGCCGAAATCGTTGAAGTTCCAGTTGATCCAGGCCGGGTCGGTGAGCCGGTGGCGCGGCTGCAGCTTGGCCGCGGCGAAGTCGACCTCGGCGATCCAGCGGTCCTTGTTGTCGTTCGCGCGCAGCATTACGGCCAGACGCGCGCCGTCGTCGCTGAAGCGGATGCCGGCAACGGCCGTGCTGCGCAAGCCCTCCAACGGCTTGGCGTCGGCCTTGGCGCGCAGGTCGGCCAGCGGATCCTTGTCGATGCCCGGCAGCACCGCCAGATCGAGCAGCTTCACTTCGCCGCTGGCGAGGTCGATCAGGTGCAGCGATTGAGCGGCCGGCAGGTTGCGGCCGACGCGGGTGCGCACGTCCTCGGCTTCCTCGTAGCCGCTCTCGGTGACGTACATCGGCATCTTGCCGACGCGGCCGCGATCGGCCGACTTGGGCGTGGTCACCGCCAGCATCCAGCGGCCGTCGGGCGACAGCCGCACGTCGTTGATGCTGACGCCGTCGCCGAGGTAGATCGGCTGCGCCGCGGCCTGCGGGTCGGCGGCGCGCAGCTCGCGCTGGTGCGCCTCGAAGGCCTCGCGCTGCGCCTTCTCGCGGGCCAGCGTCGAGATCAGCCTGAGCTGCATGTCGCGCAGCGCGTCGGCTTCGGGCGCCGCTTTCGGATCCTTCTCGGCCTTGAGCGAGGCCAGCGGCGCGGTCAGCCCGCTGGCCAGGTCGTGCTCGAACCAGTCGTTGCCGACCCGCCACTGCACCGCCCGGCCGTCGGCGCGCCACTGCGGTGCGGATTCGCCGGCCGGCGTGCGGCTGAGCCGGCGCAGCGCGCGCTCGCCCTCGAGGTCGCGCAGGAAGACGTCGCCGTCGCGCACGAAGAGCGCGCGGCGGCGCTCTCGGTCGTACACCGGCGATGCGGCGTCGAGCGCGGCGCGCTCGGCGTCGGCCACCGGCCGCGGCGCACCGCCGTCGGCCGCCACCCGCCACAGGTCGCGGATCACCACCGCGACGCGGTACGAGCTCTCGGCGCGGCGCAGCGAGTAGAGCACCTCGGCGCCGTCCAGCGACCAGTACGGCGACTCCACCGGCGGCCCGATCCAGTCGGGGTTCGCCATGATCTGCTCGAGCTCGAGCTGCCAGGCGGGACGCTCGGCGTCCAGCGCGCTGGCGAGCGCGGGCAGGGCGAAGGCGAGGGCGACGAGCAGGACGCGCGGGGTTCGACCCATGACTGGAACTCCGGAGTGCGAAAGGCGCCGAGGGTAGCAGGGCCGGGCGTGGTCGCGGCGTGCGCCGGCTCGCTTCGCCGCGCCAGCCTCACGGCGTGACGCATTCGACCCGACGCGGCGAGGCCGGCGGCTACACTCGCGGCCGAATCGACCTTCCGGAGACCGCCGATGCGCCTGCCGCTGTTCCTGCTGCTCGCCCTGGCCTGCGCCCTGCCGGCCGCGGCCGATCCGCGCGCCGACGCCAAGACCGCGCTGCATGCGCTGTTCGCCGCCGAGTTCGAACGCGGCCTGTCCGAGAACCCGGTCGGCGCCTCGATGCGCGGCGACCGTCGCTGGAACGACCAGTGGGGCGACAGCTCGATCGCCGCCATCGAGAAGCGCCAGGCCGCCGACCGTGCCGCGCTCGAGGCGCTGAAGGCGATCGACCGCAGCGCGCTCGACGAGACCGACCAGCTCAGCTACGACATGTTCGCCTGGCAGCTCGAGGGCAGCATCGAGGGCCAGCGCTACCGCGGCTTCCTGATTCCGCTCAACCAGCGCGGCGGCGTGCAGACGCTCGACGGCGTCACCGAGGCGCTGCGCTTCGAGGGCCTGAAGGACTACCAGGACTGGATCGTCCGCCTGCGCGGCGTCGGCACGCTGGTCGAGCAGACCACCGCGCTGATGCGCCAGGGCATGCAGGAGGGTCGCGTTCCGGCCCGCGTCACCATGCAGCGCGTGCCGGCGCAGATCGCCCGGCAGCTGGTCGATGATCCGGCGCAGAGCCGCTTCTACAAGCCGTTCGAGAAGCTGCCGGCGAGCATCGACGCGGCCACCGCCGAGCGCCTGCGCGCCGACGCGAAGGCGGCGATCGGCGAGGTCGTGG
>VFQU01001284.1_pt1 | contig 15431 bp, 11 predicted proteins | sample 3512311 | NCBI WGS metagenome assembly VFQU01 (sample SAMN10412377, study PRJNA504923) | tailings metagenome | isolation source: Relicate 3 Philex TSF3 active mining site | place: Philippines: Tuba, Benguet | collected 2017-08-29
CAATGATCAACTCGAGGGGCATGTCTCCGGTTTGCGAGAGCACCCCGTCAATCGCCTGCCGGATGTACCGCCCGTGGCGATACGCGAGCATATGCACGCTGACTACCGGCGTCACGTCCAGTAGTGCATCGCTGTGCACATCGATCACATCCGGTTCGATCGTCATCCGGCCTCCAGCCGCTCTGCGGATGGATTCAGTCGGCAACCGCGGCGTAGAACACCGACTCCCAGGGGGTCGCGCTGTGGTGACCGAAGCTGAGAAGGTACCGTGGGTTGGTCGATCGTATAAACTCCGGAATCTCCCAGAGATCCGATGGTTTGTGGTAGCCGGAAACGGCGAGTCTCGGAGCGAGTGTCGACAGCACGTCGCGCGCGCCGCGAAGCGCGTCCATTTCGGCTCCCTCGATGTCCATCTTGATGAGGTCGATCCGGTCCGCAGCATCCCTAGCGTAGTCATCGATGGAGACGCTGTCGAAGCTTGCAGTGTCGGCGCGGAGACCGGGACGTATCTGCTCGGCCGTCGCGGGTTTGGTTCGTGCACTCTCCGAGCGCGACGTCACGGCCAGCGTGTTCAACCTCAGTCGTTCCGAGAAGCCGTCGTTGAGTGCCGCCTGCAGGGCGCAGAACCGGAGGTGAAGTGGCTCGGGATCGAAGGCGTGAACCTTGCCCCGCGGTCCGACCAGCGCGGCGAAGATGGCGGACACATCGCCGATGCACGCCCCGCAATCAAGCACCACTTCGTCCATGCGGGGAGCGAAGCGGACTCCCGCGCGCTCGACGAAGTACTGACGGTACCGATTGAGTGCACCCACCATTCCGGCCGCGCAGATGATTCGGACGAACTGGTCCACAGGACTCGCCTGCAGGCGCAACGAGGTCACGCTCAGTGGAAGACCCAGGTACGTCTCCGGCAGCTCGGTCGAAGTGAACGGAGCGACCTCGAGCGTCCGGGCGAAGTCGGAAAAGTACTGCCGGGGGAAGAAGTACCTTCGATGGCCCGCCAGCCTGAGTATCAGCATCTGGTCGAATTGTGATCGACTGATCTCGTCGGCGAGCATCAGCCGGGTCTCCCACAGTCTCGCGGCATTGGTTTCCAGCCACTCCAGGGTCACCGATCCGGCAGGCCCGGAGGAAATGCCCACGAGACGCTTGATGAAACTCCTGACTGCCTTGCGGCGGTGGTCGGTCGTCCTCTCGTACCATCGCCAGTCAGCCGTGTCATCGACGCGTGAACGGCCCAGCGCTCTGGAGCAGAACTCGTTCTGTGACCGGATGGAATCCAGCCAGTGGTCGCGCGGGGCGTCGGCAGGACTCATCGCGGAGTTCCGAAGCAGAGCAACCTCTCGCTCTGTTCGAGCATGCGATGTCCGGACAGGTTCAGGTAGGTTCGGAGAATCGAGGGGCTGGTCAGCCCCCTCCTGATCAACCAGTCCTCGTGGCGCCCTCTCGACTTGCCCACGGGAACGACCCGAATATCGGTACATACTTGTTCCATCAGGGTCGCGATCTCGTCGAGCGAGAAGAAGCGGATGTCGTAGAGAGGGTCATCCTGCTTCTTCGACTCGAAGTACTCGACGAACTGACGGTTGTGGGCGTTGTGCACCGTCGCGATCATGCGGCTGCGGGTGACGCGCGCCTGCTCGGCGGAAAGCTTGAGGATCTGCTCGTCTTCGAACAGGATCCAGAAACCGTTGTGGTAGCTCACGTCGAACGACCTGTCCTCGAACGTCATCGCGAACGCGCTCATCTGGAAAATGCGCTGCGCGAACTCCGGAAAGGTCTCGCGGGCACGCGACACGGATTCCGCCGAGAAGTCCATCCCGGAGCAGTCCCGGCCCATCCTGCAGAGTGCTGCCATATCTCGGAAGCTACCCGCCGCGATCTCGAGGATCCTCCTCTCGTGCGGGCGCAGAAAAGCCCTGACGTAGTGCGCGTGGCGAAGATCGCCCTGATACCGGGAGAAGATGTCGATCCACTTTCGATCCCAGTCGCGGGGATCGGAACGATCATCCAGGTTGCGGAGAGGCACCGGGTCGTACTCCTTTGGGGGGCTGCATCGACCGACCTGCGCCGAGGCATGTGCGGATCATGTCTTGGCGGTTCGGGTCGGGGTTCGGCGGGTCGGGATTTCCAGTAGCTTCATGCAGTCGGCGGTGAGGTCGTCGGTTTGAAGGACTTCCACGAACTGTCCGAACGAGGTCCGGATCGACTCCAGTGCCGGCGCGGTGAGCTTGCGACGCGTGAACCGATTGATCGAGTGATCCAGTAGCAATGCATCGTGGGGAATGACTCCCACTGCCTTGAGTTGCGCAATGGCATCCCGAGGCCCGGATACGTCGGCATACTCCGGATTGATCCAGGCCGTGTAGAGCCGGCACTCCGGATGAAGCTGGGACAGCCCCGGCGTGAACTGGCTGATGTCCGAGACCATCCTGACTGCCGATGACTCGCCGAGAAACGTGAAGGATCCGGGGCGACTGCGTGACTGCTTCACCAGGAAGTGCGCTTGCCAGGTGCTGTCGTCCACGTAGTCCAGTTCGATCGGGATTCCGTCGATCGCGAGCTGGATGCCGTCCACGTGCGGGTTCAGAAGCGCCCGCTTCGCCTCGAAGCAGTCGTCGCCGGCGACGATCCGCAGCCTTCCCGTTCGCACATCGAGATCAAGGCGCTCGACCCGCAGTCCGTTTCGAACTTCGACTCCCTGGACCTGCAGCGCCCGATTCATCGACTCGAGCAGTTCGCGGCAGCCTGAAGCCGGATAGTGCTGGATGCCGGTGCCGGCTCGGACGTACTTCCAGTAGTCCCTGGCTGCCTTGGCCAGGGGAATCAGCCGCCGCGCCCCGATCGAGCCGCGCGATGGTCGGTCGCTCTCCGCTGCCGGAATGACCGCCGAGATGAGATGCTTCAACCAAGGCGCTTCATAGGGAATTCGGAAGAACCGGCCTCGCTGCAGATGCACTTCCTGTGGCGGGGGGCGGACCGGAAGCAGCGCGAGCCCGAGGGCGCTCTCGATCATCCTGTAGGCGCGCCGGTTCCGTCGCATGACGTGCGGGCCGATCTCCACCTGCTCCAGGCCGAAGGCGGTGGTCAACCGCCAAGCACCTCCCATCCGCGGGTGCGCCTCTGCCAGGAGCACCGACTCGCCATGGGTAGCGACCTTCAGTGCGGCCATCACCGACGACCAGGCAATCGTAAGCGCGAACGCCGGTGGCGGTGTCCTGCGCGACTGGCCCGACCGAGGCGGCAGGACTCATCTGGGCGTCTCGCCATGGACGGATCGGCGTTCCACGTACCGACGAGTGTAGACCGAGTGGGTTGGCGTCACACTCGCCTCGATCGGAGTAGAGGAAAAGCACCGCAGGTGATTGACGACCATGTCGTATCCTGCCAACTTGCTGAATGCCGTGCCGGCGGAGAATCGCGGGTTGATGTCCATCAGCAGTGGTTCGTCGGAATGCAGCAGGAACTCGATGTTGATGCAGCCATTGATGTCGAGTATTCGCGCGATGTGCGAGGCCGCTTCCTCCGCCTCCGTGTTGCCCGGCATGCGCACGCTCAGACCCGCGCCATTGGACGTTCTCGTCAGCTCCACGCGGCTTATCGCGACCGAACGTTCCGTCGAGCGCTGACGCACGATGTCGACGACGCACACGGAACCTGGCAGTCGAGGTTGGATGATATAGCCCCGGCCGCGAAGTTTCCGCCGGTAGTGGCCGAGATCCCATGCATCGTCTATGCAGAACACCCCCTCGCTGCTTCGGCCGGTTCTGGGCTTGACCAGAAGTGGGGGGGAGCCATCCCCCTCTCGGAACTCTTCCAGGCGCCAGGTTGGAATCCTTCGTACGCGCTCGTCGCCTTCGAACGCCCGGTAGGCCAGCCACTTGTCCCGGCAAATGCGGGCGGATTCCCGACTCGGTGCGCAAAGCACGATGCCGGCCTCTCGGAGATGCTCCGAATGCTCGGTCAGGACGTCGACTTCAGGGTCGGTCAACGGCACCACCCGGTCGATGCCTTCGGCCTGGCACACGCCCAGGAGGTCCCTGAGGAAGGCCAGAGGTTCACTGGCCGGCGCTACCTCGAAATAGCGGTCGACCATGTCGGCGGTTGCCGTCCATGCAGCAGGGAGCGAGTTCGTGCCCACGATTCTCGTCGCCGGCAGGGTTCGAAGCGATTCGAGGACTGCCGGCGCCGACAGGGAGCCGATGGCGGTGACGAGGCACTTCAAGCGACTGGCTCCGTCGGGTCCGTGACGTCCGGTTCAACCCTGTTCGACGATCCGGCCCAGCAGGACCATTGCGATGACATCGGAAATGAGCTGGATGTGGTCGATGGTCACGCCGGCGCCGGCAGGAAGAACCACGATCTTGTCGGCAATCGATCGGGTGGCCGGGAGCACCAAGCCGGCGTGGGGATGCAGGCTCCTGTAGGGTTCCATGCGATGGCAACCGGGCCAGAAGTATCGCCTGGCGAGCACATTCTCCGCCTGCAGGGCGTCTACCACCTGGTCTCGGACGCCGGGCCGTGGCGAGTCGATCTCGATGACCACGTAGTGATGGCTGTTGAATTCCTCGGCGGGGTACTCGTACAGGCGGACCCCGGGAATTCGACCGAGGACACTGCGATAGCAGTCGTAGGTTCTGCGATTCGCCACGAACACGTCGTCAATCCTGTCCAGATTCGTGAGCCCCATGGCGGCGCAGACTTCGGTCATCTTGCCGTTGGTGCCGGGGTGGACGACGTTGTCGTAACCGGAGAATCCGAAGTTCCGCATGAGGCGAATCTTGTCGGCGAGTTCGTCGTCGTTGGTAAGGACGGCCCCCCCCTCCATCGTGTTGAACGACTTGGTCGCATGAAAGCTGAATACCTCGCATGCGCCGAAACCACCGATCCGCCTCCCACCCAGAGTGCTTCCGAAGGCATGCGCCGCGTCGAAGAGGAGTTCGAGTCCGAACTCTCCGGCAATCTGCTGAAGTTCCACGACCGGAGCGGCGCGGCCCCAAAGGTGCACGCCAATGATGCCCGTCGTGCGGGGGGTGATCATTCTCCGCACGGCGTCGGGTTCGAGATTGTGGGTGCGCGGATCAACGTCCGCGAACACCGGCGTGATGTCCTGCCACGCAAGGGCGTGAGGCGTCGCAATGAACGTCCAGGAGGGTACGATGACCTCGCCTCGGAGCCCGAGCGCGCGAATCGCGATCTCCAGGGCGATTGTGCCGTTGCAGACGGCCACGCAGTGACGAACACCGAGGTACTCGGCGATGCGCGATTCGAGCAGGCGGACGAAAGGACCATTGTTCGTGAGCCACTGTCCGTCGAGTATCTGCTCGACGCGCTCGAGGAATGCCTGTCTGTCTGCGATGTTGGGTCGTCCGACGTGCAGGGGATGAGCCAGTGCTGGCGGAGCACCGTGGATGGCAAGGTCTGCTTGAACTCGGATTCGCTTCATGGCAAGGGTGTCTGCTGGAGAGGGCGGGGCCGAGACGGCTGTCCGGACCTTCACGCGGCGTCTCGAGAGATGGTGACGATCTGCTGACAGTACCGCAGGGATGCCTCGCGATGCGCGATGACCACGACAGTTCGTTGCCCCGTCAGTGACAGGACCGAGTCGTTGATCGCGCGCTCCGTCTCCGCATCCAGTGCACTGGTCGCCTCGTCGAGAAACAGGACCGAGGGGTCGCGGTAGAGGGCGCGGGCAATGCCGATGCGTTGTCGCTGGCCTCCTGAGAGCCGGATGCCACGGTCACCCACGGTGGTCCTGTACCCTTCCGGCAGCTCTTTCACTATGAAGTCATGGATCTGTGCAGCGCGTGACGCCCTCTCGACGGCCGCCATGTCGATGTCCGCGGTAGGTACTCCGAAAGCAATGTTCTCCGCCACGCTCGCATCGGCCAGATAGATGTGCTGGGGAACGTAGCCGATCGATCGTTGCCACGAGGGCAGCAGTGCGGCGTCGATGGTGACTCCGTCCACCAGCAGGCTGCCGGACTGAGGTCGAAGCAGACCGAGAAGCAGATCCATCACGGTGCTCTTGCCCGAGCCGCTCTTGCCGGCGATGCCGAGGCTGCTGTTCGCCGGAATCACGAGGTTGAACTCATCGAGGATCGGCTGATCCGGCCGGGTCGGGTAGGCGAATCGGACGTTGGACAGTCGAATCTCCCGATGGACCCGCAGGGCACCTTCTGATGTCGGCGTTGCCTCCTCCGTCAGGCCGAGGTCGCGGTGCACGGCGTCGAGAATGGTCGACGAGAACCTGAGTCGCGCCATGCCGCGGTAGATGATCTGAGCCGCCGGTAGCATCCGATACGCGGCGAATCCGTAGAGACCGAGTGCCGGCAGCACCTCGGCAGGGTCGTTCGACCGCAGCAGGAGTATCAGCGCAACCACGACCAGGCCCGCGTAGCCGATCGCCTCCACGACGTAGAGTGGCGACTGGTTGATCGTGTCGCTGGCGGCCGAGTGGCGTGAGAAGGCGCGCGAGGCACGTGCGAACTGAGCCTCGTACGCGCTGGCGGTATGCATCACCTTGAGGTCCTTGATCCCTCCCAGTGCCTCGTTGCACGCCTTGTAGCGCTGACCGTTGGCGGCTGCCCATTCACGACCGATGCGCGAGAGCCGCCGCCGGGCAAACCGGTAGATGGTGCCGTAAAGTCCACCGAGCGCGGCGATCGTGCAGACGGCCATCAAGGGGTCGTAGAACACAATCAGCAGCGTCATCGCCGATATGACGGTGCCCTGTGCCAGCAGTTGCGAGAGCGGCTGGAACAGCGTCGCGATCAGTTGGTCGACTTCGGCCAGGACGCTCTTGGCGAGCAGGGAAGGATTGCGGGTGAGGAAGAACTCGTAAGGCTGGCGGAGGTAACTCGACAGGAGCCGCGCGCTCAGAGAGTGGCGCTGCAGGTGGACGAACCGATTGATCGCGTGCTGGGTGACGGTCTTGAACGCGGAGGACAAGACCACCACGGCGATGGACGCCAGCCCGAGAATCAGGATGAAGTCCCGCTCGCTTCCGCTGCCGAGCAAGCCGTACATCCACGCCAGGATCGGCTGCTCGTGGATGACGGCTGGGCGACCGAGAACGGACAGGAAGGGCACGATCGACAAGACGCCGATGGACTCGGCGACGGCCATCGACACCATCATCGCCAGCATTCCGAGCGCGTTTCGCCGCTCCCGCTCCGTGAGGATGTCCCAGATTTTTCTCAGCTCTGAAGTCATTGCACTGGATTATCCCGCACCGAGATGCCGTGCTGAGCAGGTCTGCGCGGAATCTTTCGTCATGGGAACGGACGACGGACGCCTGTCCCGGGATCGAAGGGTGTAGTGCGGCGGTTCGCCGTCTCCCGCGTAGGGGGCGATCACCCTGGAAACTCCGTGTGCCGGCAGACCCGCCAAGAGGTGCCGCCCTCGACAACCCGTCAGGTCCGACCCGCTGTCGGGCTTGGGAGAATGTCGGGGAATCGCCCCTCGGCGGGCGAGGTCGCGCACGGGATGACCATGAACTCCGGTCTGATCTCGGGCAGGCAAGGTCTCACGTTTCGTCGGACCTGAGCAGCGCCCGGTAGTCGATCGGAAGCAGTACGACGTTCCTTGCGACGCCCGTGAGCAGAAGCGTCATCAGCGTGATCGCCCCGGTCTGCAGGAACATCAGCAGAAGAATGCCCAGCGCAACCGAGAACCAGCCGGGCGTCGCGTAGCCGATCGACTTGAGGAGGATGGCGGCGATGATGCCCACCAGCGAGGCAGCGGCCACCGCCGCGCAGACGCCGCCGACCCGCACCAGTACGTCCTCGGCGAACACCATCAGCCCTCGAAAGCCGTGCAGCGCGAGTCCCACGAAGTTCATCCGGCTCTCGCCCGCGTAGCGTGTCCCGCGGTCGATGGGTACGGCCTTCCAGCGCAGCCGCGAGAGCAATACGCTGCCCGCCACGTGGATGGCCAGTTCCCCCATCGAGCTCAGCCGGCGCGCCGCGTCGGGCGTCAGCGCCATGAAGTTGCCGAAGCGGATCCTGCGCCCGGTGAGCAGGCCGAACAGCGCCCGGTAGAACAGGTAGAAGATCCGGAAGGCAAGGCTCTCCGAGCGCCTGCGGCGCTCAGCCACGGCGATGTCCACGCCGCCACCGGCGAGCGCGTCCAGAAGTTCGGGAATCGACTCCGGGCGGTCCTCCCCGTCGGAGTCCATCAGCACGAAGGGATGCCCCTGCGGGAATCTCTTGACGGCTTCGGCAAGACCCACGGCGAGCGCACGCTGGTGGCCGACGTTGCGGACCAGGCTCAGGAGGACCCCGCGCAGGCCGCTTCGGGCGAGTGCATCCGGGCGCGGAGGAGAAATCACCGAACCATCATCGACGACGACGACGAAGACTTCGCGTCCGAAGTTCTGCCTGATTGCCTCGAGCAGGACATCGAGCGACTGCCCGTCCTCGAATACGGGGGTGACGATGATCGGAGGACTTGCGCGGGCTGTCATGGACGTCGCTCAGTCTCCTGCGCGGGCGTCGGAAGAGGCTCGATCGGCCGGTCCGGTGCCCGCTGCCGCCGGCTCACCCCCATCGTGCTCGGCAGGAACCTGATCGCGCTTGCGTACCAGCAGGGCGGCGGCCAGGATCTCACCGTTCCCGACTTTCACGGAAGAGTACAGCACGGGCTCGGTCCAGCCCTCGAGTCCCTGCAGCGGGTAGAGAGGCTGGACCTGGTAGAGGCGGCTGTGCCAGCCGCCGACGAAGAAGAAGTCGCACACAGGGAGCTTCGACCTCACGTCGTCGGGGTCTGCGCCCAACCCGAGCGGGTACTCGAGCGCTCGGCGCTGGGCGTAGAAGCGCGTTATCTGCGGTGGAAGCGCGTAGATGCATGCGTCCTGCGGCACGCGCTGCCGGGCTTCGCGGAGCAGGATGCGAGCACGACCGAAGATCTCCGCGGTCAGGACTGCGTCGGTATCGGACTCGACCCTGAAGAAGATGGCCTCGCGTTTCTCCCCGAGCAATTCGGTGTCGACCGGCACCCGCGCGCGGCTCCAGAACTCGCGGGCGACCGGCAGCGTGGTCAGCACGATGCCCAGGACCAGCAGGGTAGCGGTCGCCGGGACGTGCCGAGGCAGCACCGTCAGGCGGCGGTCGATCGCCGAGGCACCCTCGACGGCGCAGACCAGCAGGCAGGGATACACCGCGAGCAGGAATCTCGTGTACTCGCTCGGGTAGGGCCAGATCAGGATCAGCGCCAGATAGCCCAGAAGAAACCAGCTGTCGAGCGTGTTCCGGCGCAGGCGCAGCAGACACCCGATGGCGGCCAGCAGCAACAGCAGGCCGGACACGACGATCGCAAGGGTGCTGGACGGCATGCTCCAGCCGTCGACCAGGGCGACGAACACTCGCTGGGGCTGCTCCCAGAGGGCGCTCGGCCAGTGCATCCCTGCATCGGCATACTGCTGCGCATTGAGGTGGGATGCGTAGGCCTGGGCCCCGATCAGTCGACGATAGGCGGCCCACGCGACGTAGGGCACCCACGCCGCGGCCACGGGAAGCACGAGCTGCCGCCAGGGCAGGGGGCGCCGGATGCCGAGCCAGATGACGAAGGCGATGCACAGTGGCAGAAGGGCGGTGCGGCCGAGGGGCGCCAGGCCGATCAACAGCGCGGCGGCGAGCAGGCGGCCTCGAGTGAGTGGTTCCCGCGCGAGGATCGCGAAGATCGAGGCGGTCAGCAGGATGCCCAGCGGTTCAGTGATGGGCGTCAGGTTGAGCAGGAAGTGATAGGGGAAGAGCAGCAGGCCGAGCGCCAGCAGCGTCGCCACCAGCGTGCTCGCGCGCTCCGCCTTCGCCCACCACCACACCGACGCGGCGGCGAGCACCGCGATGACGTTGGAGACCCAGGCCGCCGTGACGTGATGCTCGGTGCCTCCGCCGGCGACGCCGACCAGCAGCGGGAACAGCGGCGGGAATCGGGTCCGGCGGTAGTACTCGGTCACCGGTTCCAGCGGCCCTCCGTGGAAGATGGCGCGATAGAAGTCGGCCATCGTCAGGTAGTCGAGGCTGTCGGTGAACCCGGTCGTCGACAGGTCCCAGGCGGCGATCCAGCCGTGGATCGCGAAGCCGACCAGCAGCACCACCAGCAGCCCGGCGGCATCCTGGGCGCGCGGATGGGCGAGGATCACGGCGCCGCCTCCTGCTCGGCCTCGACGAGGGCCCTGCGCAGGTGGCGCAACTCGTCGTCGTAGTAGCCGCTGGTCTCCAGCAGGCGCTGGTGGAACGACTGCATGTCGCGCGCGCGCGTCGCCGGTCGGGGCGGTCGCGCCAGGTAGCTGTCGATGTGCTCGACGCCCAGTCGGAACTGCCCGGCGTTCCCCAGCATGGCGGCCTGGAAAAGCACGGAGTCCGGGTCCGGGCGTGCGGCGACGGCGCGTTCGAACCACGCCAGCGCCTCGACCGGCTGTCCGGAGGCGAGCGCATGCACGCCCCGCAGGTGCAAAACGCCCTGTCTGCGGGTGGCGTGCGCGCCGACATGCGGATTGCGCTCGGCGACGTCCAGCAGGCGGGCAGTCTCCGCAAGCCCTAGCCCTGCGCAGTGACCAGTGGCCGAGGTTTCGATGGCGTTGCGCATCCATCCGATGACGCTGCGCTTCCAGCGCCGCTCGGCGGCGACCGCGGCCTCCACCAGCGCCATGGTCCGCGACGAGACCCCGCCGCCGCGGCATTCCACGCCGACGAGATTGAATGCGAGTGCGGTGCTCACGTCGTGCTTGTCAAGTGCGCCGAGCAACTGATCGGCGGCGGCCTCTGGTCGCCCGATCGCGGCGAGGTGGTCGGCGGCCACCGTGTGAGCACGCAGCGAATCCGGATTGCTGCGAAGCGAGATCGCGGCCAGCAGCGCAGGGTCTCCCCAGATGACGGCGCGCTGCCAGGTGACGAGCAGCAAGATCGCCACCAGGAGCACGGCTGCCGCTCGCCGTAGCACGGGAATGGCCCGACCCGCGACCAGCCATCGGGCCAGCGGCCAGAACAGGAACGCGGCCGGCAGGTAGTTGCGATGCTCGAAGTAGAGTTCGAGCATGATCACTGAGCTCTCCATCAGGTGGCCGGCGAGGTAGAAGAGCAATGCGAACGCGATCACCGGACGGCGACGAACCGAGAGCAGACCGAAGACGAACAGCGCGACGATGCCGGCGAGTGCCGGCAGGGTGGTCCACGGCTGCAACAGGCCAGTCGATTTGGGGAAGCCCTCGACGTAGACGCCGCCGCTGCCGGCACGCGGCAGGTGGAGCTGGGCGAGGTAATCCCAGAGCGCTCTCGGCTGGGTCAGCAGGCGCTCGCCGAGCGTGAAGTCGCGGGTGCCGGAGAAGTCGAGGCTGGCGGGCGCCTTCAGCCACAGTGCCACCAGGACGAGCAGCGCAGGCGCCGCCAGCAGCAAGCCGGCGGTCCAGGATGCGTGGGTGCGAAGATCGGCCCGCAGGGCGGCGCAGAGCGGCCGATAGAAGACCCCGAAGGCGATCAGCAGCAGCAGCGGCGCGAGCAGGCCGTTGGCCTTCGACAGGCCCGCCAGTCCGCAGGCGCCCCCGACGCCGAGAACATACCAGCACCATGCCGATCGCGTGCGGCCGCTCGCCAGCCGCGCATGGGCGCGATTCAGCGCGAGCATGGCCAGCAGCACGAAGGTGAGCGGCAGCATGGCGTGGCGCTGCACGACGTAGAGCGTGGTGGACACGAACAGCGGATGCGCCAGCCATAGGGTCGCCGCGAGCAGCGCGGTCCAACCCTGCAGGCGGCCGTCCATCCCGCGGCCGGATTCCGCCAGGCGGCCCTCCAGTCGCCACACCACCATCGCCAGCAGCGCGCCGTTGAGCAGGTGCAGGACCAGGTTGGTGCGCTTGAACGGCCAAGGGTCGGCGGGCCAGTTGCGCGCGTCAATCAGGAAACTCGCCACCGATACCGGTCGACCGGTCGGGTCGGCGATTCCCGAGGTGAGGTACAGGAGCAGGGTCCGGACGTCATCCACCGGGCCGTAGGCGCCGAGCGTGTCCAGATTGGCGAAGTCGTCGAACAGGAAGCCGCCGGACAGCCCCGGCGCGTAGGCGGCCCCGACCAGCAGGAGGACCAGCGTGCCTGCTGCCAGGACAGGCAGGTCAACGCGCGGCGCGATGCGGTGCATGAATCGTGTGGCCGGAAAAGAGAAGGGCCGCCGAGGCGGCCCTTCAGGGCTGTGCCGTTGCGACTGGCTATCAGCCGCGGCAGGTCGAGGGCAGGAACCGCGGCTCGACGTCCGAAGTGCCGCCGCCGCAGGTCCAGCGGGTCGAACCGGCGGTGGTGTAGGGCGACAGCACCAGGATGGAGCCGTTGATCTGCGGCGTGGTGCTGTTATAGGTGATGGTGATCAGACCGCTGTCGACCACGACGCTGGTGACCGCATTGCCCTGGATATCGGCAGCGACGCCCGCCTCGGAGTTGTCGGCCGGCCAGGTGCTCTCGCTCTGCGCGTATTCGGACACGCCCAGCTTGGCGGCCGCGGCGAGGTTGATGCCTTCCGACACCTTGGCGCGGACGGTGTAGTCCTGGTAGGCCGGGATCGCGATGGCCATCAGGATGCCCAGGATCGCGATGACGATCATCAGCTCGATCAGGGTGAAGCCTTTCATGTTCTTCATGGTCTTTCCTCTAGAGGTGGTTCAGACGGTTCACGCAGGTCCATGTACGGCTTGCAGTCCTTCGCTTGCCGTTCCTGCCCGCGTGCCTGCATGACTCTGCATCTTCCATGCCAGCCGTCGCCGCCGGGCATGTCGCGATTAGGGTCACGTTCACGATTACGCCCTAAGCGCGCCGGGCTTGCAAGTAGCCTCGAATCCAGGCCCCTCAGGGTTCAATACTGACGTTTCACGTCACCCGAGATGCTCGGCGGTGCCTGATCCACGCCATCCCGCGCGCTGGAGGAGTCGCTCGCGCCTCGGGGAATGAGGGCCTCAGGATCGATGGTCGTCGGCCTGAGTCGACGCAGGATCGCGGCAAACGCGCCGGCGAGGAGCCCGGCCTCGAGGCCGCGGTAGGCCGTCGCGTAGCGCGGCTCGGCCTGCAGCAGCACATGGACTGACGTGAGGATGATGACCGATATCGCGAGCAGGACCGCCTCCGGCGGCACCTCCCGGGGCGATTTGAGCCCGCGAGCGCCCAGCAGGACGGCGCTCGTCAGAACGATCAGGGTCAGCAGCGGGTTCGCCATCGACAGCGCCCGCTTGGTCGCTGCGAGCACGGGGTGGCGCTCCAGCGGCGAATGCTCGACCGGAAAGGTGTAGACGTCGCCCGCGCCTATCCGGATGTGCCAACCCCACAGCAGGAAAGGCTTCTCGGCGAGATACCAGGCGAGGTAGCGCCCCGGCTGCTCGGACATCCGCGCACGGATTGCAGCGAGCCCGGCGCCGGGATCCGTCCGCATCAGGGCGACTTCGGCGTCGATCGCCGCGATGATGGCCCTGGGCTCAGGATGGGCGTTGCGCGAGCGGTAGGCCGCGTGGTAACTCGGCCACGAGCCCTGGACCAGGTTGATCAAGGCGCGGCCGGACTCCGCTTGGCTCTCGGCGAGCGTGATGGACCGGAGCTGCCAGGGCGCCAGGGTGAGCAGCGTGCCGGCGAGGATGCCCAGTCCGACGGCGGTCCGGCCGGCGCGCCATGCCCATGGGATCGAAGCCGGGGCGAGCGCCAGCGCGACCGGGTTGGTGAGCGCGGCCAGCCCGAGCACCCCGCCCGCCGCGAGCGACCAGCGCAGGGAGCGGGAGCGCCAGGCGTGGGCAGCCACGACCAGCCACGCCAGCAGCAAGGTGCCGAAGGACACTTCGACGAGGATGTCCATCGTCGCCGCGATGTGGTGCGGCCAAAGCGCCAGCAGACTGCCTGCGGCGATGCCCCAGCGACGCCCGGCCCAGGGCGCGACCAGCAGCGCCACCAGCGCGCATGCAGCCGCTCCGACGATCGCCTGGGTGCCGCGAAGGGCGGATGGCCAGCGTTCGGGTCCGGCCAGGACCATGGTGGTCGCGACCAGCGCCGGATACCCGGGGCCGCGATAGGCATCAGGCGTGGGCGCGGGCCGCCGCTCCCGGGAGAAGGTCCCGTCGCGCAGCAGATTGCCGGCGTAGGTGACGTAGTCGACCGAGTCGCCGCGCACCACGTTGCCAGGCTCTGCGACCCCGAGGTAGTAGACGCGGATCAGCAGCGCAAAGGTGAACAGCAGCGCCAGCGACGTCAACCAGGACCGTCGGGAGGATGGGATCAGGCCGGTCACCGGGCGGGGGCCTCGCCGTCGGCGACGCCCGGGCAGCGCAAGGCCCGACAAAGCGCTTCGCGCCGGCGCTGCGCAGTCTCGGCATGTGATCCCGGCATGCGGCCCAGCGTATCCAGCGTTTCCAGCGCCTCCTCGGTTCGGCCGGCGATCGCCAGCTGATCGACCAGGAAGACCAGGTACTCGGGCGCCGCGGCCAGCGCGACGGCAGCGCGCGCGGCATCGATCGCCTGCTTCGTCTCGCCGAGGGCTGAGAGCGAGTTCGCGAGATGGAAGTGCGGCGCAGGGCGATCGGGGTGCAGGGCCACGGCGCGCCGGAACGCCTCCACTGCCTCGGCGTGCTCGCCTCGCCGGGCCGCCACGAATCCCAACAGCTCGTGCAGGCCGGCATCGTTCGGTGCAGACGCGAGCGAACCGACGGCCATCTCGATCGCGCGTGCCTCGTCTCCCATCCTCAGATATCCCCAGGCCGCGCGGCTGGGCTCGATGCCCGATTCCGGAAGGTCCCGGGCGAGATGCACCGAGAGCCCGACCAGCGCAGCCGCCGCGAGCGCGGCACCGACGATGTGCTTCTGCTGCCGCTGCCGCCACCACCCCGCACAGCGGGTGAAGAACACGCCGGTGCCGAGCGCGAGGGTGGGCACGGCGTGGAAGCGGAACCGGTCTTCCGCAAAGAAGACCATGATGGTGGCGATGCAGACGCCCATCGGCACCAGCGCGGCCCACGCCCCGCGATCCTCGCGCAGCCACAGGGCCAACCCGACGCCCCCGAACGCCAGTAGCCAGGGGAAGGGCGCGGGCAGCAGCGCGAGTACCCGCGAATGGGTTCTCTCCTGGGCATAGGAGCGGTTGTTCGCAACCTCCGGGTAGGCGATGAAGATGCCGAGCTTGCGCCACATGTTGTCGAGTGACTGCCCCGGATGCGCCGCGATGTAGGCGATCGCCTGGGCACGCCAGTACCTGCTCACTTCGTTCGGGCTGAGCGATCCGCCGACGACGCGGCGGGCCTCGGCGTCGTAGCCCCGCCAGATCTGCATCGGGTGCCGATGGGACACGAAAGCAGGGTAGTCCGAGGCTGCCCGGGGATTCGACGCGTTGTAGAGATGATGCAACACGATGCCGCCGTTGTAGGGCAACGGCGACCAGTCGAGCCCGTGTGCCGCGTTCAGCGCCGTCCAGGG
>VFQU01001285.1_pt1 | contig 15431 bp, 18 predicted proteins | sample 3512311 | NCBI WGS metagenome assembly VFQU01 (sample SAMN10412377, study PRJNA504923) | tailings metagenome | isolation source: Relicate 3 Philex TSF3 active mining site | place: Philippines: Tuba, Benguet | collected 2017-08-29
CGAGGCCCTCGCGCCCGACGCCGAGGTGTTCGAGGTGGTCGCCACGCCGACCCCCGACCTCGACCTCGGCACGCGGCCGCCCCGCGACGAGCCGATCTCGTACGAGGACATGATCATGCTCGGCCCGGAGGTCGAGGAGGACATCCCCGAGCTCGTCGAGGCCACCGACGTCGCGGAGGGCGCCGCGCCCGCGCGCAGCACCCGCCGCCGTCGCCGCCGCGGCGCCGGCACCGACCCGGAGCCCACGGTCGAGGACCTCGAGCCGATCACGGCCGAGGAGCCCGAGGAGCCCGCCGAGGCCGAGGCCGAGGTCGCGCCGGAGGCGGCCCCCGAGGCGCCCGTCGCCGCGGAGACCGAGGAGGCCGACGCCGGCCGCCGCCGTCGCCGCCGTCGCGCGACCCCCGAGCCCGACGCCGCCGTGCCGGCGCCGGACGAGGCGCCCGTGGAGCCGGTCGCCACCCTCGGTGACGAGAGCTCCACCCCGCCGTCGGGCGACGCCCTGACCGCGGCCGCCCCGGCCGACGAGGAGGCCCCGGCGCCCGCCGGCCGCCGCCGCGTCCGCCGCCGCGCCGGCGCGGCCGAGCCGGTGGCCGAGGCCGCCGTCGCGGAGCCCGCCGCCGAGGAGGAGGCGCCAAAGCCGAAGCGCCGCACCCGCAAGAAGGCCGAGCCCGAGGTCGCCGCCGAGGCGCCCGCGGCCGACGCCGTCGCCGCGGAGCCGGTCGCCGAGGAGGCCCCGGCCCCGAAGCGCCGCACCCGCAAGAAGGCCGAGCCGGCCGCGACGACCGAGGAGGCCCCGGCCGCCACGGACGACGCCGCACCGGCCGCGCCGAAGCGCCGCACCCGCAAGAAGGCGGAGCCGACCACGGCCTGATCGGCCGGCGGTGGGACACGGGTCGGGCCGCGGCCCCCGGGAGACCGGGGGCCGCGGCCGTTCCCGGGCGCCTACGGGGTGGCGCTCACCCGGGTGTAGAGCTCCTGCGCGGCCGCGACGATCGCGTCCTGCGGCAGGCGCTCCGCCGCCGTGCTGACGCCCTGCAGGCCGTAGACGTACGGCCCGGAGGCGAAGGTCACGAAGACGACCGAGCCGGTGGTGCCGGCCTGGTCGATGTCGAGCCGCAGGGCGCGCGCGCCCGGGATGTCCGGCACCTCGACGTCCGTGGAGGGGGCGGAGCTCGCCGTGTCGACCTCGTCGGCGGCGTCGTCGACCTCGCTCTGGGCCGCCGCGTCGTCGCGGAGCGCGATCGCGTAGGTGCGGAACAGGGCGATGCCGCTCGTGGCGTCGGAGCCGAGCTCGTCGCGGAGGATGCCGCCCGCGTAGCCCGCCGACTCGAGGCGCTGCTGCGCCGCCGGCTTGGAGGGGTCGCCCACCTGGTAGAGCGCGTCGACGAACTCCTGCGCGTCGTCGAGCGGGCGGCTGGTGCCGCTCTCGGTGCCGTCGATGGTGCCGGGCGGCGGGAGCCGGTCGTCGCCGATCGTGGCCGGGGTCGCGCTCGTCGTCGGCGCCGCCGTCGTCGTCGCGGCGGTCGTCGGCGCCGTCGTCGGGACGTCGTCGGTGGTGACGGTCTGCGTCACGGTGTCCGACGAGCCGCCGCAACCGGCGAGGCCGGCCAGGGCGAGCGCCGTCGCGGTCGTGGCCACGATGCGCGTACGGGTCCTCATACGATCTCCACCCTCTCCTCGGCGATCTGCTGTCCCTCGGGGGCGCCCTTGCTCAGCCGGAACGCCCGGATCTCGGGCGCGTCGCGGTCGGCGATGGACACGATGAGGTACAGCGTATCCGGGTAGAACGCGAGCTCGACGTCGGTGCGCGAGGGGTACGCCGCCGACCGCGTGTGCGAGTGGTAGATCGCGAGCAGGTCGTCGCCGGAGTCGTCGATGGCGTCCATGATCCGCAGCTGCTCGCGCGGGTCCATGACGTACATGAACGGGCTGCCCTCGCTGTTGCCGGCGCGCAGCACCCGGGTCGCGGTGCCCCCGCGGCCGGCGATCATCCCGCAGCACTCGTTGGGGAGGTCGGCGACCGCGTGGTCGACGAGCTCACGGGCGAGCTCCTGGCTGATCCTCACGAAGCCGTGTCTACCAGAAGATCCCGCGGTCGACCCGGTCCTCGACCGCGTCGACGTCGTCCGTCCAGAGGCCCGACGAGAGGTACTTCCAGCCGCCGTCGCAGACGATCCCGACGATCGTGCCGCGGGTCATGCGCGACGCGACGCGGGCGCAGGTGTGGATGACGGCGCCCGACGACACGCCCGCGAAGATGCCCTCCTCCGCGGCCAGCCGGCGCGTCATGACGATCGCGTCGCGGTTGGCGACGAGCAGCTTCCGGTCGAGCTTCGAGACGTCGAGGATCGGCGGGATGAAGCCGTCGTCGAGGCTCCGCAGGCCGCTCACCGGGTCGCCCTGCAACGGCTCGCAGGCGATGATCTGGATGTCGGGGCGGTGCTCCTTCAGGCGCCGCGACGACCCCATCAGGGTGCCGCCCGTGCCGAGGCCCGCCACGAACACGTCGAGCTCGGGGCAGTCGCGGACGATCTCCTCCGCCGTGCCCTCGTAGTGCGCCTGCGGGTTCGCCGGGTTGCCGTACTGGAACGGCATGTAGAGGCCGTTCTCGGCGGCGAGCCGCGTCGCGACCTCGACGGCGCCGTTCGAGCCGAACTCCCCGTCGGTCGGCACGATCTCCGCGCCGTAGAGGGTGAGCAGCTGGCGGCGCTCCGGGGTCACGTTCTCGGGCATGACCGCGACGAGCTTGTAGCCGCGGACCCGGCAGATCATGGCGAGCGAGATGCCGGTGTTGCCGGACGTGGGCTCCATGATCGTGTCGCCGGGGCGCACCTTGCCGCGCCGCTCGGCGTCCTCGATCAGCGACAGCGCCGTCCGGTCCTTGATGGAGCCGGTCGGGTTGTGGCTCTCGAGCTTCGCGAGGATCCGCACCTCGGGGTTCGGCGAGATGTGCTGCAGCTCGACGAGCGGCGTGTCCCCGATCGTCCCGACCAGGTCGCGCGACACCTCCGACGGCGGGGACGCGAGTCCCGCGGCGGGGACCATCAGGCGGCCCCTCCCGCCATGGCCGGGAGGATCAGGAGGGTGTCCCGGTCCCCGACCTCGGTGTCGAGCCACGACAGCAGCCGGACGTCCTCGTCGTTGAGGTACACGTTCACGAACTTGTGCAGGTCGCCCTCGGGCGTCACGAGCTGCGTCCGGACGGCGGGGTGCTTCTCGTAGAGCGCGTCGAGGACCTCGCTGACGGTGGAGCCGTCGACCTCGATCTCGCGCTCCCCCCCGGTGGCCTGGCGGAGCACCGGGGGGATCCGGACGACGCTCATGCGCCCGCCACGGCCGCGGCGTGGCGGCCGACGCCCGCGCACCAGGCGTCGTAGTCGCGGAACTCGAGCTCGGCGTTCGGGCCGCAGGCCGGGCAGTCCGGGTCGCGGCGGATCTTCAGCTCCGTGAACGCCATCTCGAGGGCGTCGTAGATCAGCAGGCGGCCCGAGAGGGTGTCGCCGATGCCGAGCAGGACCTTGATCGCCTCGGTCGCCATGATCCCGCCCTCGACGCCGCAGAGCACGCCGAGCACGCCCGCCTCGCCGCAGGACGGCGCCATGTCGGGCGGCGGCGGCTCCGGGAAGAGGCAGCGGTAGCAGGGCCCCTCGTACGGGGTGAACACCGACGCGTGGCCCTCGAAGCGGAGGATGCTGGCGTGCACCAGCGGCTTGCGGGCCATGAGGGACGCGTCGTTCATGAGGTACCGCGTCGGGAAGTTGTCGGTCCCGTCGATGATCACGTCGTAGTCCGCGATCAGGTCGAGGACGTTCCCCTTGTCGACGCGGAACGGGTACGTGTTCACCGTCACGTCGGGGTTGAGCGCCTCGATCGCGATCTTCGCCGACTCGCCCTTGTTCATCCCCACGCGGTCCGTGGTGTGGATGATCTGGCGCTGCAGGTTGCTGGCGTCCACGACGTCGTCGTCGACGAGGCCGAGGGTGCCGACGCCGGCCGCGGCGAGGTAGAACGCCGCGGGGGAGCCGAGCCCGCCCGCCCCGATGAGGAGCACCTTCGAGTCGAGCAGCTTCAGCTGGCCCTCCTCGCCCATCTCGGGGATGAGCACGTGGCGGCTGTAGCGGGAGCGCTGGTCCGGGGTGAGCGTCTTCGGGACGTCCCAGTCCTGGCCGCTCTGCTTCCACCGCGCGAACCCGCCCGCGAGGCTCCCGACGTTCCCGAAGCCCATCTCGCGGAGGGTCGTGCCGGCGAGCAGCGACCGGTTGCCGGACGCACAGCTCAGGATGACCTCCTGGTCCGGCGTCGCGACGCCGGCGATCCTGCTCTCGAGGAAGCTCCGGGGGATGTGGATCGACCCGGGGATGTGTCCCTCGTCCCACTCGCTCTGCTCGCGGACGTCGATGACCAGTGGGCTGTCGCCCTTCTGGCGGCGGGCGGCGAGGTCGGCGACCTGCACCTCCGGCACTTGCTCCCGAGCGGACGCGAGGAGATCCTGGTAGCTGCGCGCCATGCTGTCTCCCGTGCTGCGGCTGGTTAACCAGCGATTCTAGGTGGGATTCTACCCTTTTCCCCCGGCGACGCCGAGCGACACCGCGTCGCCACCACGATGCTTCACCAAATGTAGTGGCTCGGAACGCGATGATGCCCGGAGTGGCCATGAGCGAGACGCCCACCCTCACCAAGAGCGCGTTCGCCAACATCGACGCGCGCGTGCGGTGCCCCACGCCGGACTGCTGGGGCGACCTGCTGCTGATCCCGACCGGCGCGTCCGACGAGGACGGCGTCCCCGCGTTCCAGCCGTTCACGGCCTGCCCCCTGTGCGGCACCGGGTTCGAGATCGAGCAGGACGTCAGCGACCGCGACCTGTTCCTGCGCATCTCGTGGCTGCGCGCCAACCCCCACGAGGAGGAGGCGCCGTGAGCGACGCCTCCGCCCCGGGCCCCACCCACCGGGAGCGCGACGAGGCCCGGCGCGGCGGCGGGCTGGGGCGAGTCGCGCGGGCGGTCGTGGCCCCGGTCATCAGCGGCGCCGTCGGCGCGGTCGTCTTCCTGATCATGATCCAGGGGTCGTTCCGCAAGGGGCACACGACGCTCGACTTCAACCACGTCCTCGGCACCATGATCCAGGGCGAGACGCAGGAGGTCGGCAGCACCGACAGCGCGCTCGGGGTCATCGGCGACTCGGTCGGCCCGACCGGCCTGTGGGCGACGATCATCTGCGGCATCGCGCTGATGGTCGTCCACGAGGCGGTCGTGACCCGCGTCGTGCGGCGCCACTGGCTGATCCAGGCGGTGCCCCTCTGGGTCATCACCTCGCTCGCGGTCGGCGTGCTCTACACCTCCCTCGCCGACGCCCGGTTCGACACCCCGATCGGGTTCTTCGGCGTCGACGCCGGGTCGCTCACCCCCCTGGTGATCCTGCTCTGCGCGCTCGGCTTCGCGCTGGTCGGGTCACGGGCCCACGACCTCGCGACGACGGCCGCCTGGTGGGAGAAGCGGCCCGACCCCCTCGCCGAGGGCAACCTCGAGGAGGTCGCGGGCATCGAGCCCGTCCGGGGGGCGCCGGCGACGGCCCCCGACTGAGCGCTACTCGAACTCGCCGAAGAGGGGCGACAGCACGGCCGCGTGCGCTCCCGGGGTGAGGCCGATGCGCTCCGGCGGGCAGGCGGCGAGCAGGTCCTCGTAGGAGGCGAACGCGTCGCCGGGCCGCACGGCCGCGTCCAGCGCCGCGGGGTCGGCTCCCCCCGCCGCGGCCGCCGCCCGCACGTCGGCCCCCGAGATCTCGCGTCCGCCCGGCACGGGACGACACTAGCCCGCCCGGGGACCCGGCGTAGAGTGCCGGGATGAGCGCGACCGCACCCGCCGTCGCACCGCCGCGCGCCGGCACCGGGGCGATCGACCGGCGGGGGATCACGCTCCTGGCGTCGGGGCACTTCGTGATCGACGCGACCGTCGGCGCGGTCCCCGCGATGATCCCGGTGTTCACCGCGATCTACGCGCTCTCGGACCTCGCCGCCTCGATGATCCTGGGGGCATCGCTGCTGGTCTCGTCGGCGATCCAGCCGTTCTTCGGGCTGCTCGCCGACCGGCGCTCGATGACCGTCTTCGTGTGGGGCGGGGTGGCGGTCGCCGCCGCCGGGCTCGCGATGTCGGGCCTGGCGGGGGGCTACCTCGGCGTGCTGGCCTGCATCGTCGGATCGGGGCTCGGGATCGCGGCCTTCCACCCGGAGGCCGCCCGCGTCGCGAACCAGATCAGCGCGGAGCGCAAGGCGACGGGCCTCGCCTGGTTCATGCTCGGCGGCAACGCCGGCTTCGCCGCCGGCCCGCTCCTCGCGGCGCTGTTCATCCCGTTCCTCGATGCCCGCGCCACGCTCGTCTTCCTGGTCCCCGGCCTGGTGGTCGCCGCCTGGCTGCACCACGAACGGCGGCGCATCGCGATCCCCGTCGTGCCGCGTGCGGCGGCGGGCGCGGCGGGCGTCCCGCCCCGCGCGCGGACGTCCAGCATCACGCTGCTCCTGTTCGTCACGAGCATGCGCACGTGGACGCAGTTCTGCATCCTCGCGCTCGTCCCGCTGCTGCTGACCGACCAGCGCGGGTTCTCCGACCAGGCCGCCGGTTTCGCGGTCGTCGCGTTCTCCGGCGCGGGCGCGGCCGGCACCCTCGCCGGCGCGGCGCTGGCCGACCGCGTCGGCGGCCGGTCCATGCTGATCTGGAGCATGCCCCTCGTGGCGCCGCTCCTCGGCGCGTTCCTGCTCCTCGACGGGACGGTGGCGCTGGTGCCGCTGGCCGCCGCGGGGTTCGTCCTCATGTCCTCCTTCTCGGTGACGGTGATGATGGGTCAGGACTACCTCCCCGGCCGGCTCGCCCTCGCGGCCGGTCTCATGATCGGCTTCGGCGCGATCGGCTCGGCGCCGCCGGGCCTCGCCCTGTTCGGCGCGATCGCCGACTCCGCGGGCCGCGAGGCCGCCCTCTGGGGCGTCGCCGCGCTGCCCCTCGTCGGCGGCGCGCTCGCCCTGCTGCTCCCCGACCGGCGCGTCCGCGCGGCGGCCGCCTGATGGCCCGCGGCCAGGGACCACCCCAGGGCGACCTCTTCGGGGAGGCCGTCGAGGCGCGCCTGTCGCGCACCCGCCCCCTCGCCGCCCGCATGCGGCCCGAGGGGCTCGACGACGTCGTCGGGCAGCGGGCGCTGCTCGGCCCCGACGGCGCCCTGCGCGCCGCGATCGTCGCCGACCGGGTGCCGTCGATGGTGCTCTACGGGCCACCGGGCAGCGGCAAGACGACGCTCGCGCGGGTCGTCGCGCACAGCACGTCCGCGGCCTTCGAGGAGCTCTCGGCCGTCTCCGCCACCGTCGCCGACGTCCGGGCCGTGATGGCGCGCGCCCGCGACCGCCTCGCCGCGGGGACGCCGACGGTCCTGTTCCTCGACGAGATCCACCGCTTCAACCGCGCCCAGCAGGACGCGCTGCTGCCCGCCGTCGAGGACGGGCTGCTGACCCTGATCGGCGCGACCACCCAGAACCCCTGGTACGAGGTCAACGCGGCGCTCGTGTCGCGCATGCGGGTCTGGGTGCTGGAGCCCCTCGGCCCCGACGACGTCGCCGCCCTGCTCGACCGGGCCGTCGCGAGCCCGGCGGGGCTCGCGGGCCGGGTGACCCTGGGGGAGGAGGCCCGCGCGGCGATCGTGGCGCGCGCCGGCGGCGACGCCCGCGGCGCCCTGAACCTGCTCGAGGCGGCCGCGGCGGACACCGCCGACGGCCGCGCCATCGCCCTGGAGACGGTGCAGGGCGCCGCCGGCGGGCGGGCCGTCGTCTACGACCGCCAGGGCGACGCCCACTACGACACGATCTCGGCCTTCATCAAGAGCCTCCGCGGAAGCGACCCCGACGCGGCGATCTACTACCTCGCGGTGATGCTGAAGGGCGGCGAGGACCCGAAGTTCATCGCCCGGCGGCTGATCGTGGCCGCGAGCGAGGACGTCGGCAACGCCGACCCGCAGGCGCTGTCGGTGGCCGTCGCCGCCGGCCGCGCCGTGGAGTTCGTCGGGTTGCCGGAGGCCCGGATCGCGCTGGCGCAGGCGACGACCTACATCGCGATGGCGCCGAAGTCGAACGCCTCGTACCGCGCGATCGACGCGGCCCTCGGGATGGTCGAGCGCGAGGGGGCGCGGCGGCCGCCGCTGGCGCTGCGCGACGGCAGCGTCGCGAACGCCCGGGGCCTCGGCAACGGCGAGGGCTACCGCTACCCGCACGACTTCCCCGACGGGTACGTCGCCGGGTCGCTCATGCCCGAGGGGCTGGAGGGCGTCCGCCTGCACCACCCCACCGACCGCGGCGTCGAGGGGGAGCGGGCCGCCCGGCTGCGCGCACTGCGCGGCGAGGGCGACGACGCCGGGGGGGACGCCGCGGACCCGGAGCCCTTCTAGGGGCGGCCCGTGGAGCTGCTCTCCACCCAGCACCTCGTGGTGCTCGCCGTCACGGGGGCGGCGGCGGTCGCGCTCGGCGGCGCCGCCCGCCGCGACCCGGGCGCCCCGTGGGTCGGCACGGCCGCACGGGTGCTGGCGGTCGCGCTCCTCGTCAACGAGGTCGGCTTCCACATCGTGCACCACGCCGATGAGGGCCTCTCGCCGCGGGGGGACCTGCCCCTCCACCTCACCGACGCGGCGACCATCGCGGCCGTCGTCGCGCTCTGGCGGCCGGTCCCCCTCGCGTTCGAGCTCACCTACTTCTGGGCGTTCACGGCGACGGTGCAGGCGCTCGCGACGCCCGACCTGCGGCAGGGGTTCCCCGACTACCGCTGGTGGTGGTTCGTCATCGCCCACTCGGGCGTGGTGGTGGCGGCCGTGCTGCTGGCGTGGGGGCGGCGGCACACCCCCCGGCCCGGGGCGGTGCGGCGGGTGTTCGCCGCGAGCCTGGTCGTCACCGCGGCCGCGGCGGTCGGCAGCCTCGTGACCGGCGGGAACTACATGTACCTGCGGGAGCCCCCGCCGGGGGGCAGCCTGCTCGACGTGATGGGCCCCTGGCCCTGGTACATCGCGACCGGGACCGCGCTCGCCGTCGTCCTGTTCTGGCTCCTCGACCGGCCCTTCGACGGTCGCCGCACGGCCGCGGACGGCACGGCGGGCTAGAGTCACTCCCGGAACCAGGGGGAGGGTGGACGGATGGCGGACGGCACCACGGGCATCGCCGCGCGACTGGACGGCGACCTCAAGGACGCGATGCGGGCGGGTGACACGCTCCGCCGCGACGCGATCCGTCGTGCCCGGTCGAGCCTGAAGAACGCCGAGATCGAGGCCCGCACCCCGCTCGACGACGACGCCGCCGTGCGCGTGCTGCGCGGCATCGTGAAGCAGCACCGGGAGTCGATCGAGCAGTTCCGCGCCGGCGGGCGCGACGACCTCGTCAGCCGCGAGGAGCAGGAGATGGCGGTGCTGGAGGCCTACCTGCCCGCGCAGATGGACGCGGCGGCCATCGAGGCCGTCGTCGCCGACGTGATCGCGTCGGAGGGCGCCGCCGGCCCCGCCGACATGGGCAGGGTGATGAAGGCCGTCATGGGCCGTGTCGGCGGCACGGCCGACGGGAAAGAGGTCCGTGTGATCGTGCAACGCCTGTTGGGAGGAGACCGATGAGCACCATTCCCCCGCCCGGGTCGGGCGCCGGGCCGCAGCCGCCCGAGGAGGGCGTCGAGCCGGCGTCGGCCGTCGGCGGCGGCACCCACACCCCGTCCGACGCGATGACGCGGTACGACAAGGAGAAGGACGCCTACCACTGCTCCTACGGGATCCCGAGCCCGGCGCTCGCCGTGCTCGACCCCGAGCGCGAGCTGATCGTCCGCGTCGACCGCCACAGCTTCCGGGTGGTCGGCTTCTCGATCCCGAACTTCACCGAGTGGGTCGCCAAGCACGGCGACGACGACGGGAACTTCGGCGTGGAGCTGCCCGAGGTCTGGCCGATGGAGCAGACCGACACGAGCGGGTCCACTGCGCCCTGGTAGGAGGCCGGTCCCGCCCGGCCCCGGGCAGGAGTCGGTCTGGGACTACCCCCGCCCGCCCCGCGTCGACCGCGACGCGCGGCGGGTGGAGGTCGTCCTCGGCGGCGTCGTCGTGGCCGACACCACGGCGGCGCTCCGGGTGCTCGAGACGAGCCACCCGCCGACGTTCTACCTCCCCCGCGAGGCGTTCGCCGACGGCGTCCTCACGGCGGCGGAGGGCTCCAGCTTCTGCGAGTGGAAGGGCCGCGCCGCCTACCTGGACGTGACCGGCGGCGGCCGCACCGCTGCCCGCGCCGCGTGGTGGTACCCGGAGCCGTCGCCGCGGTTCGCCGCGCTCGCCGGCCACGTCGCCGTCTACCCGGCGGCGATGGACGAGTGCCGCGTCGGCGGCGAGCGCGTCCGCAGCCAGGAGGGCGACTTCTACGGCGGCTGGATCACCGACGAGATCGTCGGCCCGTTCAAGGGCGCCCCCGGCACCTGGGGCTGGTGAGCGCGCCCCCCTAGGGGGTGCGGAGCGGGACGACGCGGGGGGCGCCGCGCGCCGGGACCGTGACCCGCCACGCGACGGCCCGCACCGACGCCGCGGAGCGCCGTGGGGGCGCGACGCGCACCACGAGGGCGCCGCGGCGGACGCCGCGCAGCACGACGCGCCCGGCGGTCACCCGCACCGTGCGGGTGCCGACGCGCACCACGGCGCGCGGGGCGAGGGCCCCGAGGCGCAGGGTCAGCGTCCGCGTGCGGCGGTCGAGGGACGCGCGCAGCGTGCGTGCGGCGGGGGTCGCGACGGACGTCGCGGAGACGGCCGGCGCCGCCGGCAGGGCGGCGCCGCCGGAGGGCACCGGAGGCGCGGCCGGGACGGGCGTGCCGCCACCCACCGCCGGCGGCGGGGTGATCGCGGTCGGCGGCGGGGGCGGCACCGCCTCGTCGCCGAGCGCGGCGACGGCCGCCGACACCGAGGGCCGCGGCCCGATCCACCCGTCGGCGAGGTCGGCCTGGGGGACGCCGGTCGCCACCAGCAGGTCCCGCACCCGCTGCGGGGTGAGGGGGGTGCCGTCGCGCGCGATCTCCGCCGACTGCAGGGCCGCGACGGCGCCGGCGACGGTGGCGGCGGCGCTGGACGTGCCGTCGAAGCAGGCGGTGTACCCGGCGTCGCCGACGGGGCTCCACGGCGCGTCGCCGTAGCCCGCGGTGACCACGCCCGCGCCGTAGCCCTGCAGGTCCACGCGGGCGCCGTGGTTCGACCCCGGCACGCGGCGGCGGTCGCCGGTGCCGGTCTCGTCGGTGCCGGCCCCGCCGCCCGCCACGATCAGGGCGCCGGAGTGGCCGGGCGCCGACGGTCCCGCGAGCCAGGTGGCGGCGGGGGTGGCGAGCTCGCCGAGCCGGGCGATGTCGCCGCCGCCGTTGCCGGCGGGCTCGACGACGACGATGCCCTTGTCCACCGCGGCGCGGATCGCGGCGCGCATCTCCGGGTAGACCTCGATCGGCGCGAACGGGGCGCCGCCGGCGTTCAGGCCCGCCTGCAGCTCGATGAGGATGACGTCGCCGGGACCGAGCGTCGCCGCCGCGGCCGTGACCTCCTGCCACGGCTGGTACGGGCTGATGCGCGGCGAGACGGGCACCAGGGTCGCGTCGGGGACGAGGCCGGTCACGCCGCGGCCGTCCTCCGACGCGCCGAGGACGCCGAGGACCGCGGTGCCGTGCTCGGCGGCGCGGTACTCGGAGGGCAGGCCGCTGCGATCGCCCGGCGCCAGCCCCCGGGGGGCGAGCTCCACGTGCCCCGCGCGCCACTCGTACTCGATGTCGGCGATCGTGACGCCGGCGCCGCGGTCGGCGGCGCCGATGCCGAGGCCCGCGCGGTAGTCCTGGAACGCCGTCAGGTCGGGGGCGGCGCCCCCCGCCGTGAACGCGGGCCACGCCGGCGCGGGCCGCACCCGGCAGTACGCGGGCGGCGGCGCCGGCTCGACACCCGCCTCGGCCGCCGTCCCGGCGCCCTGCACGCCGGCGCCCCCGGCGACCGCGAGGGCGACGATGCCGGCGAGCATGGCAATGGGTCCCGGGCGCACCCCAATAGGATGGCGGTGATCCGCATCCCTGGGAACCGCCCCGAATGGCATGAATTGACCAACGTCGACCTGGACGAACGAGAGCGCGAACGGGTGGCTCCGTACGTCACCGACACGATCGGACCCGTCTTCGCCTTGACGGGGCTGCCCGAGGTCGTCAAAGGAGCGCTCTTCGCGCGCTACTCGCGCAGCCCGAAGTCGCTGCGGCGCCTCCTGGTCGACGAGTTCCTCCCCGGGGACGGCGCCGTGCCCGGCGGGGGCCCGCCCCGGGTCGGCGAGGAGCGCGCCGACGCCCTCTACGAACGGGTGCTCGCCGAGTACGGCGACGACTCGGTCGCGCAGCTCGGCGGGGCCCACGTCGCCGTCGAGGGCGCCTCGAACGTCCTGACGAAGGTGCTGCAGTGGGGCCGCCTCGCGAGCTACCTCGAGCAGTCCACCCGCTACATCGCCTTCACCGACCGCCCCGGCGGGGCGTACCGCTACCACCGCCCCGCGGCGGTGCTCGGCCACCCCGACCTCGGCCCCGCCTACGTCGGCACCCTCGACGCCGCCTTCGCGGGGTACGCCGCGCTGCTGCCGCGCCTGGTGGAGCACGTGGGGGCCGAGGTGCCGGAGGAGCCGGGCACGCCCGCCGCGGCCCGCGACCGCGCCGTCCGGGCCCGGGCCCTCGACCTGCTGCGCGGCCTGCTGCCCGCGGCGACGACCGCCAACGTCGGCATCTACGCGTCGGGGCAGGCGTACGAGGCGATGCTGATCCGCCTCGCCGCCCACCCCCTGCCGGAGGCGCGGGACTGCGCGACGGCGATGCTGCGGGAGCTGCGCAAGGTGATCCCCGCGTTCCTCACCCGGGTCGACCGCCCCGACCGGGGCGGGGCGACCGGCGCGTACATGGCCGCGGGCGACCGGGCGGCCGAGGCGCTCGCCGCCCGGCTCGGGCCGCCGCCGTCCGCCGCTCCGAACGGCCCCGAGGTGCACCTCGTCGACTTCGACCCCGACGGCGAGGAGCGCGTGCTCGCCCACGCCCTCTGGCCGTCGTCGGGGCGCGGCCTCGCCGACGTCCGCGACGCGGTCGCCGCGATGGACCCCGCCGCCCGGGCCGACGCCCTGCGGGCGTGGGCCGGGGAGCGCGGCGACCGCCGCCAGCGTCCCGGGCGCGGGCTCGAGGCGACCACCTACGCCTTCGAGGTCGTCTGCGACTACGGCGCGTACCGCGACCTGCAGCGGCACCGCATGCTCAGCCTGCAGGCGCAGCCCCTCACCCCGCGGCTCGGGTACGACGTGCCCGACGCCGTCGCCGCCGCCGGCGTCGCCGCCGACTACGCCGCCGTGCAGGCGTCGTGCACCGCCCTGCACGACGCGCTCGCCGCGGAGCTGCCGGCGCACGCCCCCTACGCGGTCACCCTCGCCCACCGGATCCGCTTCACGATGGTCATGAACGCACGCGAGGCGATGCACCTGATCGAGCTGCGCAGCCAGCCGCAGGGCCACGAGTCGTACCGCTGGGTCGCGCGGGAGATGCACCGGCAGATCGCCGAGGTCGCGGGCCACCGGGCGATCGCCGGGATGATGTCGTTCGTCGATGCGAGCGACCCCGCCGCGGGGCGCCTCGCGGCGGAGCGCCGGCAGGAGGCGCGGCGCCGGGTCCCGTGAGCCGTCCGGGCCGCCTGCGCGTCGCGTCGGGGTCGCCGTTCGAGGAGTCGATCGGGTTCAGCCGGGCCGTGCGGGTCGGCGACCGGGTGCTGGTGTCGGGGACGGCCCCGGTGCTGCCGGACGGCGGGTGCCCCGCGGGCGCGGGGGCCCAGGCCGAGAGGTGCCTCACGATCATCGCGGAGGCCCTCGCCGCCGCCGGGGCGGGCCTCGACGACGTCGTCCGGACCCGCGTCTACCTCACCGACCCCGGCGACGCCGACGCGGTCTCCGAGGTGCACGGCCGCGTGCTCGGCGCGGCGCGGCCCGCCGCGACGATGGTCGTCGTCGCCGCCCTGCTCGACCCCCGCTGGCGCGTCGAGATCGAGGCGGAGGCGGTCGCCGGCGACGGTGGCGGGGCCGGGGACGTCGCCCCCGGCCCCGTCCCGCTACCCTGACCCGCATGGCTGATCCCCCGCGCGGCAACCGGCTCGGCGGCATGGCGCTCGCCAACGGCCTCCTCGTCCACGGCCCGAGCCACTGGGCGGCCGCGGTGCGCGACGACGACGGGCGCATGGTCGTCGCGTCGGGCCGCAAGCAGCTGTTCCGCGCCGGCCGGCTGACCGACATGCCCGTCGCACGCGGCCTGGTGCGCCTCGGCGAGGCCTTCGCGGTGCTGCCCGCCGTCCGGCGCGGGCTGCCGCAGGCGCGGTTCGCGATGGAGGACCGGGCGACGGTCGGCGCCGCCGTCGGCGCGACCGTCGTGGCCGCAGTCGCCCGGCGCCGGCTGCGGTCGATCCTCGCGCAGGAGCTCGTCGGCGCCGTCGCCGGCCTCGCCCCCGCCGTGCTCACCCTGCGCGGCTCCCGGGCCGCGATCTGGCACGCCGTGGAGCACAAGAGCATCGCCGCGTACGAGGCCGGCGGGGCCGACGAGGTCGCCAACGCCGAGGGCCACGCGAAGGAGCACGAGCGCTGCGGGAGCAACCTGATCCTGCCGCTCGTGGTCTCGACCGTGATCGGCAACACCGTCACCCGCAAGCTGATGCGCCGCCCGACGTTCGGTGTCCGCACCGCCATGTCGGCGCTCAGCATCGGCGCCGCCGTCGAGGTCTTCTCGTTCTCGGCGCGCCGCCCCGAGCACCCCGTCTCGCGGCTCGTGCACGGCGTCGGCCACGCCATGCAGTCGGGGTTCGCGACCCGTGAGCCCAGCCAGAGCGACCTCCTCGTCGGCCGCGCGGCCATGGAGGCCCTGATCCGCGCCGAGGGCGCCTCCCGCCTCTAGACGTGGGCGTCGTGGTGACGGTGGTGGCGCCGGCGACGCCCGCCGCCGTCTGGGACCGCTGGACCGCCTTCGCCGACTGGCCGGAGTGGAACCCCCACTGCCTCACCGCCGAGGTCGACGGGCCGCTGGAACCCGGCGCACGCCTCGACCTGCACCTCCGCGACCCGAAGGGCCGCGACTACTACACCCGCCCCCGCCTCACCGAGGTCGACGACCGGGCGCGCATCACGTGGACGGCGCGGGGCCTCGGGCTGCGGGCGCGGACCACCACGATCCTCTCCCCCGAGCCCGACGGGACCCGCATCAGCCTCGAGTCGGACGCCGCGGGGCCGATGGCGTTCACGTACCGGATCGCGCTGAGCGAGCGCGTCCAGGCACTAATGTACGTCGCCATGCTCGACGCCCTCACCGACTCCCTGCGCCCGTCAGCCGCCTCGTGCGGGCACTCCTCGCGACGGCCGCGCTCCTCGCCGTCGC
>VFQU01001286.1_pt1 | contig 15423 bp, 12 predicted proteins | sample 3512311 | NCBI WGS metagenome assembly VFQU01 (sample SAMN10412377, study PRJNA504923) | tailings metagenome | isolation source: Relicate 3 Philex TSF3 active mining site | place: Philippines: Tuba, Benguet | collected 2017-08-29
TGTAGGAAGGAACGAGTGTCCGCAATCACGATCATAATATTGGAATAGCTCCATTGATTCGTTGTGGTTTGCGAATAAGAGACCAGGTTTTTGATGATTTTCGCGATTCTTTCCGACTCTTCCATAATCTTTTTGGAATAGGAAGTGATTTGGGGAAGACCTGCTTTTCCCGCTTCCAAGCCGATGAGTTCCGCTAAATTGAGAATGGAAGTGAGAGGATTATTGACTTCATGTGAAATCCCAGTCGCCACAAGCCCGATGGTTTCCCATTTCTGGGTTTCCGAGAGTTTGTTTTGTACGTCTCTCAATTGTTTTTGGATATGGGATTTATAAATTGCCATCTCTACGGAAATGTATAGATCTCTGCTGTTGAATGGTTTGATCAAATAACCGAATGGTTCCGTAGTTTTGGCTCGATCCAAAGTGGATTCGTCCGAATAAGCGGTGAGATAAATGATGGGAAGATCTTTTCTTTGTTTGATGATTTTAGCGACTTCGATTCCATCCAAATCACCGTTTAACATAATATCCATCAAAACAAGATCGTAAGTTTCCGTATCTACGCTTTCCAAAGCTGCCTGCCCTTCGGACACGTAGTTGGAGATATAACCGTATTGTTTGAGTGTGGAACAAATATTGATGGCAATGATTCTTTCGTCTTCTACGACCAGAACTTTTTTATTCGAATTGGGAGTGATTAGATTCGTTGTCATCTGGGGGTCTAATTCGGCATTCTATATCCTGGGTGAGTTTTCCTGTTTGTCAATCGAATCAAATTTAAAAAAATGATCTTCAGTGAAAAAAGAAAATTCCCTAAATCCCTCTCAATTGGCAGCCTCCGAGACGTTGGGAAAACCGGTTTTGGTCATCGCAGGTGCCGGAACGGGAAAAACAAACACTCTGGTCCACAGACTTCTTTTTTTAGTGAATTCAGGGATTGATCCCTCTTCCCTTCTTCTGCTAACATTTACTAGGCGAGCAGCTAAGGAGATGTTGTCCAGGGCATCCGGTCTTTTGGATAAAAGAATGACTCAGGTCAGCGGAGGAACCTTCCATTCCTTTTGTAATTTTTTTCTAAGAAAATATTCCACCCTCTTAGGATACCCCTCTAATTTTTCCATTTTGGATGAAGAAGATTCCATTCAATTGACAGGAATGGCAAGGGAAGACGTCTTGGGAAGTAAAACAAAAAAAAGATTTCCTAAAAGAGAAACCTTACGGGAAATTTTTTCCTCCTCTTTCAATACGCAGACTTCCATAGAAAAAATATTAACGAAAGAATACCCTCAGTTTCTGAACGACATCAAAGAGATTCAGACGGTTAAGGAAAGATACGAAATATTGAAGAAAAACAATCAATCTTTCGATTTCGACGATCTTCTGGATTGTACCAGAAAGATTCTGATGGAAAACGAAACCGTAAGAAGTAGAATTTCCGAAACCTATAAACATATATTAGTTGATGAATACCAAGATACGAATAAAGTCCAGGCGCATATCTCCTGTTTAATGGCAAGTATTCATGAGAATATTATGGTTGTAGGGGACGACGCACAGTGCATCTACGGATTCAGAGGCGCCAACGTAAGAAACATTTTGGATTTTCCTCAAATTTTCCCTAACACGGTCAAAATCACTCTGGAAGAGAATTACAGAAGTTCGAAACCGATCTTAAATTTGGCAAATTCCGCCTTATCTAAGTTTAAGGAAAAATTCGATAAAAATTTATTCACACAAAAAACTTCTCCGAACCGTCTTCCCAAACTCATCCAACTCAAATCCCAAGAGGAAGAAGCAAGTTTCGTTGCGGAAGAAGTTTTAAAACAAAATGAAAACGGAATTCCTTTTCGAGAGATTGCGGTTCTTTCCCGTTCCGGATGGCACAGCAACTTGATCGAACTGGAATTCAATGCTAGAAAAATCCCTTATAAAAAATACGGAGGGAAAAAATTTCTGGAACTTGCTCATATCAAAGATGTTCTCTCCTATCTTCGTATTTTGCATAATCCTGCGGATTCTCTTTCTTGGAACAGAGTCCTTCATTTGGAAGCGGGAGTCGGTCCGAAACAGTCTGCTCTTTTTCTGCAAAGATGGGAAAAACTCCCCCAAGCGGAAGTGAGTTTCGATCTTGAAAATGAAACTTCTTTCTGGATCGGATTTACGGAAGAAGCAAAACAAAATATTCTAAAATTATTGAATTTACTGAAACAGGTTTCGGTTTCCGAAAACAAAAAAGTGACGTTTGCATTCGAATCCTTCCTGACTCATTATCTTCCCATCTTACAAAGAGAATACGACGATCCCGAAAAAAGAACCAACGATTTGGATTCCTTAAAACTCATCACGAAAGACGCATCCGATTTGGGAGAATTTTTGGCGACTCTTAGTTTGGAACCGATCGAATCTTCTTATACGGGTACGGACGATCCGGAAGAAGAAGGATACGTCACACTCTCTACCATTCATTCCGCAAAAGGATTGGAATGGAAAACAGTATTTCTCATTCAAGCGATCCAAGGACAACTCCCTTCTGCTAGAGTGAAAACCTGGGAAGAATTGGAAGAAGAAAGAAGGCTGTTTTATGTAGGAATCACCAGGGCAAAAGAGGATCTGTTTTTGGTATGTCCTTTGGCAGAAGAGAAAAAATCGATCCAGCTTCAGGAAGTCAGCAGGTTCATTTCCGAATTGGAAAATTCCAAAGAATTACTCGATTGGCAGGAATATCATTCGGAACCGGACGTTTCTTCCTCCGAAAAGGGAGAAAATTTAGGGAAAACAGAGAGGTTTCAGCAGATTCAAAATTACTTTTTGAATTGATTTTCTTTCCTTTTCCCTTGGAATTATGCTTACCATTTCGGAGGTTCTCATGAAATCACTCTCTCTTAAGAGGGCATTGAATTTATTCCTTTTACTGTCTTTGTTTTTCTTCATCGCATGTTCTTCCTCTTCTCCTAAAGAAGGAGAGTCTTCTCAATCTGCAGCACCGGCAGAATCCAGCACTTCAAGAAGCGTTGAAAATGTAGATGCTTCTGATCCGAATAAATCGGATAAAAAAGGCTGTGTGGAAGGAGACTGTGTCAACGGAATCGGAAAATACATCTACGACAATGGTGATATTTATACAGGTTCTTTTAAGAACGACCAAAGAGAAGGTCAGGGAAATTTTCTATATACGGACGGAGAAAAATTCACAGGTTCCTATGTTGCTGACAAACGACAAGGTGCAGGAGAATACAATTTCAAAAACGGCGATAAGTATGTAGGCGAATTCAAAGACGGTCAGATCAACGGGAAAGGAACTTATACATTTAAAGACGGCAAGTCTTTGAACGGCGATTTTACTGCGGATGGAACAGAAGGTACGGGAACTTTGCTGGAAGAAGGCAAACCTAGAAACTGTAAGGTACAAGCAAGAAAACTGCTCTGCGAATAATTATAACCTGTTTTTACTTTCTTTAGGAAGTTTTCTGCATCGAAACCTTTCTCTCAAACAAAGAGAGAAAGGTTTTTTTTGTGCCTAATTTAAGTTACAATCTACAGCCAGGAACCTTTCCTTGGGATTTCGCAGAATTAAACAATTGTAATGCGTCAGACATTTTGCTTTTCAGCTGTGTCATTCTGGTTTCATCGGAAGGATGTGTAGATAAAATTTCCGCTGATTTACTTCCACCTAGCGCACTCATATTTTCCCAAAGAGTTACACTTTCTTCCGGATTGAAACCTGCCTTTGCCATAATTTCCAATCCGATGTAATCTGCTTCCGATTCATGGGCTCTGGAATAAGGAAGAAGAACCCCAAACTTAGCACCTGCTCCTAATACACCCGCCATATCTCCCTTGCCTATTGTTTTGAGAGCTTCCATTCCTCCGTTTGTGATTTGGTTTTGGGAAACTCTTTCATTTCCATGTCTTGCAATCACATGACCGATTTCATGTCCAATAACGGCAGCTAGTTGCCCAGGTGTTTTGGCAACAGGAAGAATTCCGGTATGAACCCCGATTTTTCCTCCGGGCAGAGCGAAAGCATTCGGTGTGGAGTCTTTGAATACGACTACTTCCCAAGAAGCCACACCTGTGGAATCTTCCGTAACTGCCAGTTCCGCTTGTACGATGCAGTTCACATAACGATTGACAGCTTCTCCTCTTTCGATGGGGGTTTGTTTTTTCATTTCAGCAAACGCTTGTGTACCCATCTCGTTCATTTCAGGGTCTTTCACTAGAAGAAGTTGTCTTCTTCCTGTAGGAGAAGTTTGACAGCTGATGAGTAGCAAAACGAAACAATGGAACGATAGTAAAAGGAAACGATTCATAATAAGGATCTCCGTAAAAATAGTGCTTAAAAGAATGAAAATAGGAATTTATTCCTGAATTCCAGTAAAATTTTCCAAAAATGAAACCGCATCTTCCAGAGAAAGCGGTTTGGAAAGAAGATAACCTTGGATGAGATCGCATTCATATTCCCTCAATAAATGAAATTGGGAAATGTCTTCCACTCCTTCGGCAACTACCTTATAACCCAAACCATGTGCCATGTGGATGATGGAGACCAGAAGGATCGCTTCTTTAGAGCCGGGTACTACGTTATTCAGAAAGGATTTGTCGATTTTCACTGTGGAAAGAGGAAGTTTTTCCAAATAAGCTAAAGAAGAATAACCTGTTCCGAAGTCATCCAAAGCGATTTTTACTCCAATGTCTTTCAGATTGGAAAGAATCGGAATGGTTTCGGAAAGATTTTTCATTGCCAAACTTTCCGTAATCTCCACTTGGAGGCATTCGTAAGGAACACCTAATCTTTGTTGTATGTCAACCACCCAATGGAATATGTTTTGATCCAAAAATACTTGAGGAGAAAGGTTCACCGCTACTGAAAATTTGTAATTGGATTCTTCTCTCATTTTTTTTGCGAAAAGTGCGGACTCTTCCAAAACGAATTTTGTGAGAGAAACGATTAAACCGGAATCTTCCGCCATGGGAATGAAATCCGTAGGTGATACCATCCCCTTTTTTGGATGTCTCCAGCGGATAAGCGCTTCCCAATGACATATCTCGTTTGCCGCCAAATCGAAGATAGGTTGGTAATAGACAATGAATTCGTTCTTTTCGATCGCTTTTTTAAGATCGTTTTGTATCTCCAACTGGTAGTTGATTTTTTCCTGCATCCTTTGATTGAATACTGAAACGGTTCCTACTTTGCTGGACTTGGAGTGAAACATCGCAATTTCAGCGTTTTTTAATATGTTTTCTCCGTCTTTACCCGCCATTCCGTAAGATGCGATTCCGCAAGAAGCGGTTAAAAATATCTCATAACCTTGGAAAGGTATAATCTCTTTCAGATTTTCCAAAAGTTTGTTTGCGATTTCAGTTCCCTCTTCTATGGAGAAACAATCCGTAACTAGAACGGCGAAAGAATCCGCACCAAGCCTGGTAACGATTGCGGAAGGATCACATAACTTAAGCAGGCGTTTCGCATAAATTACTAATATTTCATCTCCGGATTCGTTTCCAAGGGAATGGTTGATTCGTTTGAAATTGTCTATATTGATGGAAAATACGATCGGAAAACCTTTTTGGAACAGATTGTATTCGGATATCTTTTGTTCTACTCTTGCCAAAAACAGGGCTCTATTGGGCAATTCCGTCAAACTGTCGTAAAACGCATCATGGGTCAGTTGTTCTTCCGCAAGCTTTCTATTCGTAATTTCATTATGGATGGCGATGTATTGAAAGATGGATCCGTCTTCTGCGGAAAAGGGAACGATCGTCGTTTCCACCCAGAAACTGGTTCCATCCTTCTTTGTGTTTCTGATTTCCCCTTTCCAAACCTTGCCATTTTGAATGGTTTCCCAAAGATCGTACCATTCTTCTTTAGTTCTGTCTTGTGATTTTAAAATTCGATGGGACTGACCGATTAACTCTTCTTTGCTGTAACCGGAAGCTTGGATGAATTTGTCATTTACGTAAGTGATGATTCCGTTCGCATCCGTTGTGGATACTATGTTGGCTTGGTCCAAAGCGAATTTTTGGACTTGAATTTCTTTTAAGGACTGTTCTAAATAATTGGCGGTAATTTCCTTTTCCCTTCTGAAAACGAGTTCTCTTCTTTCTCTTTCCAAAACATGGGGAAGCCGAAACAAAGTGGAATGATCGATGATATCCGCAGCCCCTTCTTTCATCATCTGTAAGGCGGTTTCGTATTTGGACTTTTCTGCGATCAGTAAAAAAGGAATGTCTATCTGTCTATCTTTCAAAAAGCGAAGGAAATCGTGGATGGTCTTTTCATCGGGCCAATTCATCCCGCAAAGAATGACGTCCCAATCCTCTTCTTCTATCTTCTCCTCCCATTCTTCCGCCTTAGATACCACTTGGTACAAAGGAGAAAAACCGTTTGCCTTCACCTCTCGAATCAAACGAAAGACTTCGGAGGAATCAGATTCTATGATCAAAAGGCTGAGAGGACTTGCCATAAATTCCTTTGTTCATTTTCATCCAGAATGATCCAAGCAATTGATTCTCCAACCAAAAACTTCTTATAAAAATGCTTTGTTTTTAGAAGTTCTGTCGTCTAATTCGCTAGCCGTGCACCCAAGATTGTTTGAAACAGTATATATCAAAAAAGAGTTTTTGGAACAAGAACTGAAAAAAATGCTCCTGGATATGGGGAACTTAGAATATAGGGATCTGAATGAATACGATAAAGGCGGTTTTGACGGATTCAACCAAGCGGTGACGGAAATCCTGAGAAAGCTCTGTAGTTAGGGAAATTTCTAGGGATTTTGAGAACTCCCCGCCTCCCTCCTTCTTTGTGTGCAAAAAGTCTTTACAAAATAGAGGTTGCTTAGGAGACTTAGTAAGCTAGCAGGAAGTTCAATGAATTTCACAACAAAACAAGTTAAAAATCACACAGTAGTTACATTAGAAGGCTCTCTCGATATTTATTCTGCTCCCGCTCTCAAAAAAGAGCTCCATAAAATCATAGATGATGGAGCCGAATCCGTAGCCATCGATATGGTGAATATTAAACTTTTAGACTCTTCCGGTATCGCTCTACTTGCCAACCTACAAAAGAAACTGAAATCGGAAGAAGGTACTTTTTTTCTTCTCAATGTAAGTCAAGATGTGATGGTAATTCTCAAACTTTCCAGTTTAGATAAATTTTTTACAATTTTAGCAGGAGAAGGAGAACTTCCTTAATCGTTTTCTTTTTCCTTTCAGTGACTGATCACTTCTCTTAGCTCAGAGTCTTGGATTTTTTCTTCCAAGTTCTTTGGGCTGAACCACTCCCCCGCATCGTTTCTCTTCATTTGACTCATCTCCAATTTCGTTCCGTCCGTTTTTCCTACTGCGAAGATTTTATCTACGGAAGATCCGATCGTGTTTACGGATGCAATCATTTCCAAAGGAAGTTCCAGAGCAAAATCACCTAATTTTAACTTTGCGATTCGGCCGTTGGAAGTGAATTCTTCGCAGACGACTTTCCTTCCGTCTTTCAGATGAATTTGCAATTGGTTCGGCTCGTTTTTTTTGACAACCACGGCAGGGATTGTTTTTTCCTGTTTCTTTTCTTCCTTAACTTCTTGAACCGGTTCCGGTTTTTTCTCTTCTACTAAAGCGATCTCTTCTTTTACGATGGGGATTTTTTCTTCTTCTACGACGGTAAGAAGTTTTTTGGTTTCTGTTTTTGCTTCTTCCAAAGAATCTTTTAGATTGTTTTTGATTTCTGCAAGTTCCTTCGCTTCTTCCGGATTTGCGGCAACGGAAGTTTCCTCTTTCAGGATTTTTTCCACGATAACAGGTTTAAGAACCAGGCTTTTCCCCTCTTCTATTTTTGCGACAGCCTTCTCATCGCCTAACTTAGTTGCTTCAGTTTTGGAGAATTCGACAAGGGATTTGTTTTCTTGATAAAAATTACCGATGAGAAGAAGTCTTCTGTTGGCGCGAATGGCAACTTCCTTATTTTCTCTTTGTTTTACTAACTGGATATATTCTTTTACTGCATTGGAAGTTTTTCCCAATTCTTCCATAGATCGCGCTTTGATATAGGATTGATCGTTCGTAAGTTCGGGAAGAGCTTCCAAAGTTTTCAGAGTTTCTTCATAATCACCCGATTGAAAGAGAGAGTAAGCAAGTTCTTCCGGTTTTTTGTTGGAGTTTTTCAGGTCTTCCTTCCTTTTATCTCCGTCTTGTAAAAAGCCTATCAGTAGTTCCGCATTCTCTGCGTAATGTGTTCCCGGAAATAGGTCTACCGCTTTTCTGAGTTTGACGTATGCATGTTCCCTTTCTCCCATCATCACCAAACAATAACCGTTATGGAGAAGAGTGAATGCAAGTTCATCTGCAAGAGAATCTTCCAGTATCGTTTCCAGTTCATCGTACTTTTTACTGGCAATGGAGAACTTTCTAGTTCTTTCCATATAGAATGCGAACTGAAGGCGGATGATCGTTTTTTGTTGTTCTTCCAGTTCCAAAAACGGTTTAAAATTCAAGGCGCGAACCACGTTGATCACACCTAGCCCGAACTTATCTTTCCAGCTCATCTCCAATTCTAGCCCTTTGGTTTCTGAGTTCATGATCCCCGATTCCAAAACGTTGACCTTAACTTCCAAAAGATAGTCGTCTTTTGATAAAAACATTTGTTTGAGCCTTTCTCTCAATGTTTGAGAGGAAAGTTCGTAATTCATCAACTGATCTCTCAGGATTCCGAATCTAAGCTCTTGCAGCTTAACGCCTACAATTGCCTGAGATGCGAGTCCGAAAAACCCGAATAACAGAAAAAATAATAGGAAGAAAAGTATTTTTCTCATTCCGGAACTTCAAGGATGATCATGGTCACGTCATCTTTGTATTCTTCATGTGCCAGATCCAATTCTTGCATCGCCTTTTCTACGATTTCGGAATTCGGTTCATCTATATATTTTAATACGATGTCTTTGAATCGGTCCAATCCGAAAAGGCCTCCTTCTTTCACAGGAGTTTCCACAACTCCATCCGTATATAGAACGATTTTATCTCCCGGCTGTACAGGAAATTCATCCAAAGAATAACGGATGTCGTCTCCCATACCCAAAGGAGGACCGGAACTTTCCACATAAATCACTTCTTTCGTAGAAGGTCGAACGATGAAAGGAGCATTATGACCTGCATTTACGAATTTCACTTTGCCAGGTTCGTCCAGAATGACGAAAACTCCCGTTGCGAAAAAGGAAGCCTGAAGCCTGTTGGCGATCACTTCTCCCAAACTATTGATGGCATGAATCGGTTCATGATTTTCTCGGATGATTGCCTGAAGCGACATTGCCATAACTACGGTTACTAATGCCGCAGAAACCCCGTGGCCGGATGCATCCGCTAAGAAAAAACCGTAAAACTCTTTTCCGTCACCTTCGTCGAAATGGAAATATTGGTAAATATCTCCGGACACTTCCCTCATCGGACGATAGATTTTTCCGATTTTGAATTTTTTATATTTTTTGTTAGGCGGTAAGAATAGTTCCTGTACTTCTTTTCCGATTTGAAGTTCTTGATTGATTTCATCGTTCAATCGAGTGATTGTACCGACTTTGTTTTCGATCTGTTCCGCCATGCTGTTGAAGGAACGACCCAAATTATCCAATTCGTCTTCATTCTTAAAATTCCAGCTGACTCTAGCCCCTAGTTTGCCATCTGTCATTTCTTTGGAAGCGGATTCTAATAATCCTACCCTTCTGAAGATCGCACGGTACACCAAAATAGCAAAGATTAAGTGGAAGATCACTCCCCAAACCACTGCGTAGGCAACTTGGATGTAAAGTTGCTTCAACCTTTCTTGAATGGAGGCAATATTGAAGTGAGTGAATAGAAAAATTTCTTCCCCGGATGCAGCTCGGATGGGAAGTAAAAAATCGACTGTGAAATCGTCTTCATTGAGATCCAAACTGTAACGGGACTTAAATAAACTTCCCTCTTTATCCGAGGAAACATCCTTCGATTTTTTCAAAAGATGTTCCGAAATATGTGTTTCCGTCCGGCCATCTTGCGGCTCTCGAACCCAAATTTCTCCGTCATTTTGAAAAATGACAAACTTTCCGATGTCGTACAACTTCAGAGTCTTACGAAAAACATCAAATGCTTCGTCTCTTTCTTTAGTAAGACCTATATTTTGTAAGTCGGCCAAAATAGTATTTGCCAGATTCTCCGATTGGAACTGAAAATTTTTCAGAAGTAGATCTGATTGGTTCTCAAAAATCATCACAGTAAAAAAGATGATGTTGAGGAGTGCTAAAAGCGAATAAAAAAGTCCGATTTTAAATCGGAGAGAATTCGTTGTTTTGATTTTACTTTTCGTCACGGCCGCTATAGATATTGTCGATAATTCATAGAGATAAATCTATCATAAAATAGAGAAAATTGGCATTGATTCGCATCGCATATAAATTGTTTATCCGCTTCTTTCAGAGGGAATCCCTCTATTTACTTCTATTTTTGTATGTTTCTATGGAATTAAATGCGGACCGATTGAAACTTAAATCGGGAGAACAAAGAATCGGGCGAGCTCTTACTGTAACAACCACTCACTTGGAATGGCAAGAAGAAGGCAAAACAAGGAAAATTCCATTGAATGAGATTTTGGGTATAGAAGTTGGATACGACGGTATCCCCGTTTGTGCCGATTATTCTTCCTTTGGAAAGGAAAACTGTGATCTTCTCCTCTTTCGACTCACAAAAACAAGCGCCTCTTTCGTGAAAAAAGACTCTCCTTTGGAATTGGAAGTGGTTCCTATTTCTAAAATCAATACTCTACGAATCGAATGGGATGCTTCCCAAACGGAATTGAAACGGTTTGTACAGCCTGGCACAAAAGGGTTTTGGAAGACCGAAATTTATACGGGAAATGCGATCTTAAAATCCAATGAAAATGATGTTTGGATATTGCAAACGGAAGAAGGAGAAAAAAAGGAAATCTCAATTTCACTTTCTCAAATCCAACATTTTGAAATCAAAGCAAAACCGAAATTAACTCAAACTTTGATCACAGAATCCCCTCGACTGATTCCCGGTTATGCGCCCATCCAAGAGAAAAAATATCTAAAAGCAACACTTTTGTTCGGTGGCGCCTTTCTTTCTGCCTTAGGGATGGCTTACGAATACAATCAATCCGTGCAAGCGATCAATAACGATCAGGAATTCATTCCCGGTCCCGATGGAAGAATATATATCGTAAGCAATGTTCTCTCTACGGATCGTTACGATTTCCACAACCAAAGATTTCAAATCTATACAGGTGTCTTTACCGCTATCATCGCCTATTCCTTGTTCGATAGTTTTTATTTGGGGCAAGTGGAATCCAAAAACGGAAACACAGGTTCCGTGCGGATCAAACCGAACATTCGCTCTTATGCTTCTCTTCCAGGAAGACAGGGACAAGGAAACGTAAACTCAGATTCCATGAATATGAATTACGGATTGGAAATCGAAACTCGCTTTTAGTATGCGGTTTTGCGGATAAACAAGTTTTTAAAATTCTGTTTGAACCGAACTAAGTTCCAATGAATTAAAAACATAACAGGAATTTGATCCAAAGTACATAACGCACCGCAGCTTCCCTCTTCATTCTCTTTCGACCAAGTGATTTTTCCCTTTAGGTTTCCGTAACATTTGATCCCCACCCAAAGATCGAATTCTGCTTCCGTGTTCTCCGGATAAAGTTTGGAAACGGGAATGTAAAATTGATTGAGATAAATATAAAATAAAGCTGTGTTTTCTTCATCCGTTTCCGTTTTTAAATCGACGGAACCGAAGAGAGGGACGGCAAGCATTCGATCCCTGAAAAAATAAGGATTCAATACTCCTCCGAAAAAGAACATAAAGCCGATGATGGCAGGATAGATCACGAATAAGGCGAAGTAATCTTTGATTTCCAATTCGGAAAAAGTTCTGGTAATGAGTTCCGGCGAATACAGTAAAGTGAATAAGGAAATCAAAGAAGGTAGAATGAAAAAAGCGGTGATAAATACATGCCTCGGTTTCGGGAGTTGAAAGAGATTGATCTTATTTGTGGAAATATGTTTTTGAACGTTTTGTATCCATCCTTCGTGCCTGTTGTGGCGGCTTAGGATTTCATATTCTTCCACAGTGATTTTCATGAGCTTCAATACATAACCCGGAAGCAAAATTCTGGACTTTGCGATCGTAATTTCCAAAGCGAAGAACAAACTTAGGATACAGAAAGGGAGTACGAAAAGTACGCCTGTATCTAAGAATAAGGAATAATTATAAAGCGCATGCAAACTGATGCAGAAAAGAAGACCTGCAAAAAGACGGAACCATTTCACTCGATTGGTTCCCGAAAAAAGAAAGATCATCACAAAACAACCGATGAGTCCCCCGTTGATCAAATGGATGGGAAGTGCGGTGATCGATCGAAGCACCTGGGACCAAAGTCCGGAATCTATAAAATATAAAATATTTTCAATTAATCCGAATCCTCCTCCCAAAACCAATCCGTAGAAAATTCCATCCGTAACGGTAAACTCATCCTGATTTTTTCTGAAAAAAAGATAGATGCCCAAAAGTTTGGAAAATTCTTCCACAGCCCCTGACAAAACGAATGCCTTAAATTCATGAGAAGGATAAGGATTAAAACTGAGGATACTTGCCTGGAGAAGAAGGGTCACTCCTGCACAAAACAAAGAAAAGGCGATTGCGGTATATTGTAAAAAACTTTCCGTGTGTCTGTAAAAATGGAAACGATAGAAAGAATAATAAAAGCCCAAAGTGGTCAGATTGATCATCACAATGATGAAATTGGAAAATGATAAAAAACCGGCCATCTACCCTTCTATTAACGACAAACGATCCGGCGAAATTGACGAAGCACAGGAGAATGTCGTATATATTCTACGTAAAATGCCTAGAAAATGCAAGGGAAAAGATTATTTGCCTAAGAGGCTCTTTACGGAAGATCGAATTCCTTCCACAGTCAAAGGATACATATCCAAAACACTTTCTATCGCTTGGATGGTAGGAGCTCCCCAAAAACGTTTCGGTTCCGGGTTCAACCAAACGGAGTCAGGGAATTTTTGAACCAATTCTTTTAGGGAATCGATTCCGCTCTTTCTCTTTCTTTCTTTTTCTCCGTCCGAATCCCTGTGATAGGAGTAAGGATTATAAGGTGCGCTGAAGAGTTCGTAAGGAGCCATGTATGCATCTCCTACGAATATCAATTTTGTGTTTTTGCGGAATTTGTCTTCGAAATGTTGGAGAGTGATTCTTTCATCGAAATTACTGGTTTTGTATAAAACATCATGAAAGATATTATGAAAAAAATAGTTATGAACTTCTTTGAAGTGATAGATGCTTCTGCTTGCGCTGAAAAGTTTGCTGACTCTTTCCGAATGAGGGGTCATGCTTCCTCCTATATCCATAATCAACACCAAACGAAGGGAGTTTTTTCTGGATCTTTCCTCAATGATTTCGATCGCTCCCGCATTCTCACAAGTACGATCGATTGTTTTATCCAGATCGATTTCCTTTCTTCCTTCTTTTTTCAGAATACGAAGTTCTTTGAGTGCGACTTGAATGGAACGTGTATCTAAAATTTCATCTTCTCTATAGGCTTTATAATTTCTTTCCGTCCACAAACTAATTCCTGTTCTAGCTCCCCCTCCTTCTTCTCCTCCCATTTGGAATCCGTTCGGGTTAAAACCTGAATTTCCGAAAGGGGATGTGCCGGAAGTCCCGATCCATTTGTTTCCCCCGTCATGCCTTTCTTTTTGTTCTTCCAGTCTTTTTTTCAGCTCTTCCCAAAGTTCTTCGAATGAAAAATGAGGTGCGTTGTCTTTTTGTTCTTGGGAAAGAATTTTATCCGCCTTTTCTTCCAGCCATTCTCTCAAAAGTTCTTTGATTTGAATTCCTGTTTCGTTTAACTTTCCATAGGTTTTAGCGAAGGCAAGATCGTAACCGTCATAATGTTTTATATCTTTGGCAAAATTCAATCTGCCTACCCGGTACAAACGATCGATTGAAATGTACCCGGAAGGATCAGTAAGAACCCGGAGAGACTGCAAAAATGCCAAAAGTTCTCCCGTGGAACAAGGAACGGATTCCCTTCTCAGATTGTAAAAAAAGTCCAAGAACATAAGTTAGTTGAGATGAACCCTGTAGTCCTCTTCCGATTTGAATAAGGTTCCCGCAAAAGGAATGGAATTAGATTCCAGTTTTTCTCCGGAATGAAGAAGCACTTGGATCCAATCCAAAAGTTCACTGGTGGATGGTTTTTTACGAAGACTTTCTATTTTGCGAATGGAATAAAACATGGCCAATGCCTTTTCCATAAATTCGGATTCGATTTTCGGAAAATGAGAGAGTAGGATTGCTTTCATCGTTTCTCTTTTGGGAAACTCGATATAATGAAATATGCATCGTCTTAGGAAGGCATCCGGCAGTTCTTTTTCGTTGTTGGAAGTGATGATGACAAGGGGTCTTTCCTGAGCAACGATATGTTCTTTGGTTTCAGGGATAAAGAACTCCATTTTATCCAATTCCAAAAGTAAATCGTTCGGAAATTCGATATCTGCTTTGTCGATTTCATCGATGAGAACAACGGATCGTTTGGGGAAGGAAAAAGCTTCTCCCAAGGCACCTAGTCGAATGTAATTTTTTACATCTCTCACTCGAATCATCGCTTCTTCTTCCGGGAAACGGGAGTCGTTCAGACGGGCAACCGCATCATAAAAATAAAGACCTTCTCTTGCCAAACTTGTGGATTTAATGTGCCATCTGTAAAAAGGAAGTTGTTTTGATTCCGCTACATAAGTGGCCAAAAGTGTCTTCCCCGTCCCCGGCTCTCCTTTGAGTAAAAGAGGTCTTTTTGTGATTTCCGCTACATGGACCGCTTCCCGTAGTTCTTCCGAAAGAATGTATTCTGCCATATTTGATACGCCTAAAGTGTGGGATTTCACTCCCCGTTTCCAGTCCCATTTAGACAGAATTTGCATAGGAATCCATTAAAAATTGCTTTTTGAAAGAAATTGAATTCTCTAAACTTGTAAACGGATCGAATATAAAAATATGGCTGAATTTGATAATACCAAACGCGCAATCGGCGTCGGCAAACTAGACGACTCCGCACGGAAAGACATGTTTAATAAATTTGTCAGCGCCGGCGGAGAAGTGATAAAAGAAAAACCGGAACCTAAAGAGGACGAAAGTAAAAAGAATCGCCCCGACCCGAAAATTCGCCAAAGCACAGTTTCACGAGGCGGAGGGAATGACGGCCGTTCCAGAGGACAAGGTTCCGGATCCTCTTCCAGAGAAAGAGATTCCAAGGCCGGATCCGATTCTAAATCGAATGTCGATTTGAAAGCGGAATACGAAAAAGAAATCTCCAATTTTATGGCTCGTTTTTCTGTGAAACTCAAATGTTGGATGGGACGAGTGACTCCTTTC
>VFQU01001287.1_pt1 | contig 15419 bp, 12 predicted proteins | sample 3512311 | NCBI WGS metagenome assembly VFQU01 (sample SAMN10412377, study PRJNA504923) | tailings metagenome | isolation source: Relicate 3 Philex TSF3 active mining site | place: Philippines: Tuba, Benguet | collected 2017-08-29
TCGGGATTCGGGATTCGGGATTCGGGATTCGGGATTCGGGATTCGGGATTCGGGATTCGGATAGAGGCTCGGGCGAGCCCGACTCTCGTCGCAAGCCTATAGGGTGGGCCCTGGCCCACCGCAGCCGCAGCCATGCCGCGGCCTCGGGTCATGCCTGCGAGAGCGGGTTCGAAGGGCGCGAAGCTTTGCGGACCGACGCAATCGTCGAGCTTCGGTGGGCCAGGGCCCACCCTAGGTGCGAGCTGCTTCGAATCCCGAATTCCGAATCCCGAATACCGGCTCCGATTCAGATCGCGCCCAGCGCGTCCTCGAGCTCCGCACGCAGGTCGGCGAGGTCTTCAACACCGACGCTCAGGCGCACCAGGTTGTCGTGGATGCCGAGCTTGGCGCGGTTCTCCGGCGGAACCGACGCGTGGGTCATGATCGCCGGGTGGTTGATCAGGCTCTCGACGCCGCCCAGCGACTCGGCCAGCGCGAACAGCTGGCAGCGCTCCATCATCCGGCGGGTGCCGGCGAGGTCGGTGTCGAGCACCACGCTGATCATGCCGCCGAAGCCGTGCATCTGCCGCTTGGCAAGCGCGTGCTGCGGGTGCGATTCAAGCCCCGGGTAGATGACCCTGCGGACCTTGGGATGCGCCTCCAGCCACTGCGCCAGGGCAAGGGCGTTCTCGCAGTGCGCGCGCATGCGCAGGTGCAGAGTCTTCAGGCCGCGCAGGGCGAGGAAGCTGTCGAAGGGGCCCTGCACGCCGCCGACCGCGTTCTGCAGGAAGGTGAGCTTTTCTTCCAGCTCGGCGTGCTCGCCGACCACCAGCATGCCGCCGACGATGTCGCTGTGGCCGTTCAGGTACTTGGTCGCCGAGTGCATGACCAGGTGCGCGCCGAGCTCCAGCGGGCGCTGCAGGATCGGGCTGCAGAAGGTGTTATCGACCGCGAGGATCAGGCCCTTCTCGCGCGCGAAGGCGGCGAGCTTGGCGATGTCGACCAGCTTCAGCATCGGGTTGGTCGGCGTCTCGCACCAGATCATCCGGGTGTTCGGGCGCAGCGCCGCGGCCACGGCGTCGAGGTTGTCGAGGTCGACGAAGCTGAAGTCAAGCCCCGCCGAGCGCCGGCGCACGCGCTCGAACAGGCGGTAGGTGCCGCCGTAGACGTCGTCCATGCAGATCACGTGGCTGCCGGAGTCCAGCACTTCCAGCGCGGTCGAGGTGGCGGCCAGACCCGACGCGAAGGCATAGCCGCGGCGGCCGCCTTCGAGTGCGGCGACGCAGTCCTCGTAGGCGAAGCGCGTCGGGTTGTGGCTGCGCGAGTACTCGAAGCCCTGGTGGTCGCCGGGGCTGCGCTGCACATAGGTCGAGGTCGCATAGATCGGGGTCATCACCGCGCCGGTGGTCGGATCGGGCGACTGGCCGGCGTGGATGGCGCGCGTGCCGAGGCCGTGGCGGGCGTTCGAGGGCTTGCTCATGGGGCGTTCCGTGTGGGGGGCTGCCGAGCGGCTCGGCGAGGCGCGAAGTCTAGCCGCTGACGCGCAGGGGCCGAAGTGCGGGAGGTGTGCTCACGCGGGAAACAGCGACGCCAGCGGTTCGGGCCGGTGCAGCAGATAGCCCTGCGCGTAGTCGACGCCAAGCGCGTTCAGCGCATCGAACACGCGCTCGGAATCGACGAACTCGGCAATCGTGGCCACGCCCAGCACCTGCGCCACCTGGCAGAAGCAGCGCACCGTGGCCTGGTTCAGCGGATCGCGATCGAGATCGCGGATGAACTGGCCGTCGATCTTGATGTAGTCCACCGGCAGCTGCTTGAGATAGCCGAACGAGGACGCCCCGGCGCCGAAGTCGTCCAGCGCCACGCGCACGCCCTGGTGGCGCATCTCGCTGATGAAGGCGGTGGCATCGCCCAGCGCGGTGATCGCCGAGGTCTCGGTGATCTCGAAGCACAGGCGGTGCAGGTCGAAGCTGGACTCGCGCAGCAGCTGGCTGACGTAGCGGTGAAAGGCGCGATCACCGATGCTCTGCCCGGAAAGATTGATCGCCAGGGTATCGATACGGGCGAAAGCCTCGCGATGCGTCTCGATCCACGCGAAGGCATGGCGCAGCACCCAACGGTCCACCCGCGAAGCCAGGTTGAAGCGCTCCGCCGCCGGCAGGAAGGCGCCGGGCGCGATGCACTGGCCGTCCTCGCGCAGGCGCAGCAGCAGTTCGAGATGCGTGCTGGCGCCCGCCTGCGGCAGCACCGGCTGGATGCGCTGCGCCCACAGCTCGAAGCGGTCCTCGTCCAGCGCCGATTCGATGCGGCTGGCCCAGCGCATCGAATCGCGCCGCTGGAGCATCGCCTCGTCCCGGCTCATCCAGGCGTGCACGCGGTTGCGCCCGGCTTCCTTGGCGGCGTAACAGCAGGTGTCGGCCGCCTGCATGAGGGTCGCGACGTCCGGCCAGTCGCGCTCGATCGGCACCAGGCCGATGCTGGTGCCGACGCGGAAGCGGCGGCCGTCATGTTCGAAGCGGAAGGCCTCCATGCGCTCGCAGATCTGCTGGGCCGCGCGCTGGGCGTGGTCGAGCCGGCAGTGCTTCAGGATCGCGCCGAACTCGTCGCCGCCCAGGCGTGCCAGCAAGTCGCCGCTGCGCACGCATTCGCCCAGCAGGCGGCTGACCTGCTTCAGCAGCTCGTCACCCACCGCATGGCCGCAGGCATCGTTGACCAGCTTGAACTGGTCGAGGTCGATGAACAGCAGGGCATGGCTCTCCTCCCTGAGCTGGGCGCTCTCCAGGGTCTGAGCCAGTCGCCGCTCGAACTCGCCGCGATTGACCAGACCGGTCAGCGCGTCGTGGGCGGCGCGATGGCTGATCTCGCGCGACAGACGGCGCTGCTCGCTGACGTCGCGGAACACCATCACCACGCCGAGCAGCTGGCCCGCCTCGTCGCGGATCGGCGAGGCGGAATCCTCGACCACGTACTCGATGCCCGCCGGCGACACCAGCAGGGCGTATTCGCCGGGACCAATCACCGCGTCGCGCTGCAGGCAGAGGCGCACCGGATTCGCGATTGGCTCGCGATCGAGCTCGCCATAGACGCTGAAGACCTCCTCCACCGGACGTCCGCGCGCATCGACATCGCCCACGCCGAGCAGGCGCTCGGCGGCAGGGTTCATGAGTACCACCCGGCCCTCGGCGTCGGTGGACAGCACGGCGTCGCTGATCGCATCCAGGGTGACCGTCAGCAGGGCATGCTCGGAGGCAAGCTTCAGTTCGAGGGTCTTGCGCTGGGTGATCTCGCGGAAGGTGCCGACCACCCGCTGCACCCGACCCTCGGCGTCGCGATCGGCCTCCCCGGTGGTGTGCACCCAGATCGCCCGGCCGCGCGCGGTGACCATGGGCAGTTCGAGGTCATAGGCGCGGCCCTCTTCCAAGGCGGCGCGAAAGGCTTCGGCAATCACCGGCTGCGCCTCCGGAGCATAGAAGGCAATGCCCTTGGCGGGATCCAAGGGCTCGTCTGGCTCCAGCTCATGGATGGCGCGCACGATCGGCGACCAGCTGACCGCGCCGCTGGCCACTTCGTAGGACCAGCCGCCGATGCCGCCCATGCGGTTGGCGCGCTCGAGAAAGGCCTCGCTCTCGCGCAGGCGCTGCTCCATCGCGCGGCGCTCGGTGATGTCCTTGACCACGCCGACGAAGCCGCCGCCGTGTTCGTCTTCGGGCAAGGCCGCGGCCTGCGAATGGACGATCCGCACCTCGCCGTCGGCGCGCTGGATGCGGAACACGCGATCGAACGCCGCCCCCTGGTTCGCCGCGGCCTCCCAGGCGGCGGCCACGCCGATCCGGTCCTCGGGATGCAGGGTGGCCAGCCAGCCGGTGCCGCGCGCGTCCTCGGCACTGCAGCCGAAGATCGCCTGCCAGCGCGCGTTGACATAGGTGCAGCGGCCACTGGCATCGGTGTGGAAGACGCCCAGCGGCGAGCGCTCGGACAGCACCCGGAACTTGGCTTCGCTGGCGGCCAGCCGGGCCAGCAGCGACTGCGCGCGGTCGAGCTCGCGATCGATCCGGGCATTGGCGCTCAGATCCTGCTCCATCACGCGCTGGCGCTGCTCCAGCAAGGCCGCCGTCGCCGCTGCCAGCTCGGCCAGCACGGCGCGCTGGCCGGCATCGAGTTGACGTGGCACGCGGTCGATCACGCACAGCGTGCCGGGCCGCGAGCCATCGCTGAGCTGCAGGGGCACGCCGGCGTAATAGCGGATGCGCGGCTCACCCTGCACCAGCGGATTGTCGGCAAAACGGGGATCGGCGGCGGCGTCGAGCACCTCGAACAGCCCGGACCCCTGGATCGCGTGGTCGCAGAAGGCCCAGGCGCGTGGCGTCTCGCGCGCCTCCGGCAGACCCACCCGGGCCTTGAACCATTGCCTGTCCTCATCGACCAGACTGACCAGGGCGATCGGCGTGCCGCACAGGGCGGCGGCGGCGCGCGCCAGACGGTCGAACACCGGCTCTTCGGCGGTGTCGAGCACGCGCAGCGCCTGCAGGCTGCCGAGACGCATGGCCTCGATCAGGGCCTGCTGCGACGCGGAGGCATCGGCGGCGGTGTACTGCTCGGACATGAACGATGAGGGCTCGGAACGCGGTTGCGGAGTGTAGGCAGAGACGGGTGAACGACGGTCGCAGATCGCCGCCGGACATGGGCCGGATCCGTTGCAAAACGTGCGCCAAGGCACACTGTTCCACGCTTGACGACCGGGCCGCCCGCTACACTGCGCGCCATGCGCATCGGCCCCTACCCCATCGAACCGCGCGTGGTGCTGGCGCCCATGGCCGGCGTCACCGACAAGCCCTTCCGGGTGCTGTGCAAGCGCCTGGGCGCGGGGCTGGCGGTGTCGGAGATGACCCACTCCGATCCCAAGCTGTGGCAGACCCGCAAGTCGCGGCTGCGCATGGACCATGCCGGCGAGCCCGAGCCGATCTCGGTGCAGATCGCCGGCACCGAGCCGGAGCAGCTGGCGAACGCCGCCCGCCACAACGTCGAGCAGGGCGCGCAGATCATCGACATCAACATGGGCTGCCCGGCCAAGAAGGTCTGCAACGCCTGGGCGGGCTCGGCGCTGATGCGCGACGAGGCCCTGGTGGGGCGCATCCTCGATGCGGTGGTGCGCGCGGTCGAGGTGCCGGTGACGCTGAAGATCCGCACCGGCTGGGCGCGGGCGCACCGCAACGGCCTCAGCATCGCCCGCATCGCCGAGTCCGCGGGCATCCAGGCGCTGGCCGTGCACGGCCGCACCCGCGAGGACCTCTACCAGGGCGAGGCCGAGTACGCGCTGATCGCCGAGATCAAGTCGCAGCTGCGCATTCCGGTGCTGGCCAATGGCGACATCACCGGGCCCGAGAAGGCGGCCGCCGTGCTGCGCGAGACCGGGGCGGACGCAGTGATGATCGGCCGCGCCGCGCAGGGCCGGCCGTGGATCTTCCGCGAGGTGGCCCACTACCTCGCCACCGGCCAGCGCCTGCCCGAGCCGGACCTGAGCGAAGTTCGCGACATCCTGCTCGGCCATCTCGACGCGCTGTATGCGTTCTACGGCGAGGAACAGGGCCTGCGCATCGCGCGCAAGCATCTGGGCTGGTACGCCAAGGACGTCGAGGGCGGAGAGGCCTTCCGCGCGCTCGTCAACGCGGCGACGACGGCCCAGGCGCAAACTGCGCTCGCCCGCGACTGGTTCGCGGCGCGTGCGGCGGGCCTCGCGCTCGACCGCGCCGCCTGAGTCGCCTCGACTTTCCACCCACCCCGCCACCGGACGCCGCCGTGAAGTACCTCGGACTGATCTACGCCGGCCTGTTCCGCAAGAAGCTGCGGACCTTCCTGACTCTGGCCTCGCTGATCGCGGCCTTCAGCCTGCTGGGTTTGCTGCAGGCGGTGAACTCGCTGTTCTCGGGCGCGGCGGATTTCCTCGGCGCGAGCCGGCTGATCACCCAGGCCAGCACCAGCTTCACCCAGCCTCTGCCGATGCGCATGCTGCCGCAGATCGAGGCCGTGCCGGGCGTGGCGGCGGTCAACCACTCGCAGTTCTTCGGCGGCCAGTACCAGGATGGGCGCGGCTTCTTTCCGCAGTTCGCGGTCAACCCCCAGCGCCTGCGCGACACCTACCCCGAGTGGGTGATGGACAACGAGAGCTGGCTGCGCTTCATCAGCACCAACGACGGCGCCATCGTCGGCCGCAACCTGGCCGAGCAGTACGGCTGGAAGGTCGGCGACATCGTGCCGCTGAACAGCTTCATCTGGACTCAGGCCGGCGGCGGCCGCACCTGGGAGTGGCGGGTGGTCGGCATCTTCGACGGCATAAACGAAGACTGGTCGCAGCGCGCCAACCTGATGTACCTGAACTACGCGCAGTTCGACGAGGCGCGCTCGGGCGGCAAGGGCCTCGCCGGCATCTTCGTGGTGCGCATCGCCGATCCGGATGCGTCCGAGCGCATCGCCAGCGTGATCGATGCGAAGTTCGAGAACTCTTCGGACGAAACCAAGACCCAGAAGGAATCCGAGTTCCAGCTGGGCTTCATCCGCCAGCTCGGCGACATCGGCCTGATCGTCAACCTGATCACCGGCGCGGTGTTCTTCTCGATCCTGTTCCTGACTGGCGTGGCCATGAGCCAGGCGGTGCGCGAGCGCATCCCTGAACTGGCCGTGCTGAAGTGCCTGGGCTTCACCGATCGCCAGGTCATGGGCCTGGTGCTGGCCGAGGCCTTCGCCCTGTGCCTGGTCGGCGCCCTGCTCGGCATGGCGGTGGCCAGCGCGGCCACGGGCCTGCTGCCGCCCGAATTCCCGGTGCGCGCCGATCTGCGGGTGTGGCTGATCGCCGGCTTCAGCGTCGCCGTGCTGACGCTGGCCGTGGGTCTGCCGCCCGCGCTGGCCGCGCGCCGGCTCAAGATCGTCGATGCGCTGGCCGGCCGCGGCGAACCCTCCGCCTTCGAGCGCGCGCTGCGGCGCCTGCTCGGCGGCCGCGGCGAGGAGGCCCGCGCATGAGCCGTTTCACCCAGGTCCGCGAGATCACCCTGATGAACCTGCGCTCGATCCCCGAGCGGCTGGCGCCTTCGCTGGTGATCGTGATCGGCATCGCTGGCGTGGTCGGCGTGCTGGTGGCCCTGCTGTCGATGTCCGCCGGCTTGGGCCAGACGCTGGGCAGCACGGGCGAGCCCGATCAGGTGGTGGTGAGCCGCGGCGGCAGCCAGGGCGAGATCTCGAGCTTTCTCGCCGTCGCCAGCATGACCCTGGTCAAGCAGGACCCGGCGATCGCGCGCGGTGCCGACGGCCTGCCGCTGGCCTCGGGCGAGCTGATCGTCATCACCGAGGTGCCGCGCCCGGGGCAGGACACCGGCGCCAACGTCAGTCTGCGCGGCATCGAGCCCGTGGGCCTCGCGCTGCGGCCGAAGTTCCGGCTGCTGCAGGGGCGCATGTTCCGGCCGGGGGTGCAGGAGATCATCGTCGGCGTCGGCGCTTCAAGGCAGTTCAGCGGCCTGGAGGTGGGACGCGAGCTGCGCTTCCGCGGCGGGCGCTGGACCATCGTCGGCCACTTCGAGTCGGGCGGTGCCTACGACAGCGAGCTGTGGACCGACCGCGAGACCGCGCAGGGCGCCTTCGGCCGGCCGGGCGTGTCTTCCATTCTGGCGCGCCTCAAGGACCCGAGCCTGCTGCCGGCGATGGAGGCACGGCTCAAGGCCGACCCGCAGCTGGACGTGGACGTGCGCAGCCAGGACGCCTTCTTCGCCGGCCAGAGCGGCAACCTGACCGCGACCATCGGCGTGCTGGCCGGCATCGTCGCCACCATCATGGGCGTGGGCGCGGTGTTCGGCGCGCTCAACACCATGTACTCGGCGGTGTCGGCGCGCACCCAGGAGATCGGCACGCTGCGTGCGCTGGGCTTCGGCGCCGCACCGGTGGTGGCCTCCGTCATGGCCGAGGCCCTGCTGCTGTCCCTGCTCGGCGGCGCTCTGGGCGCGGCGCTGGCCTACTTCGCCTTCAACGGTTACGCGGTGAGCACGCTGGGCGGTGGATTCACCCAGGTCGCCTTCGAGTTCGCGGTGACGCCGGGGCTGGTGATCACGGGCCTGTGCATCGCGCTCGGCATCGGCTTCGTCGGCGGACTGGCCCCCGCACTGCGCGCCGCTCGACTGCCCGTCACTGCGGCTCTGCGCGGCTGACCCGGCACAGACGCCCCGACGCGCTTCGCCTCACCGCCACCTGCTTTAACGAATCCCGAATCCCCACTCGCGAATCCCGGCGCCACAGGCGCTACAAGCGCATACTTTCGCGCCTTCCCGCCATGCCCGCCCGTCGCGTCCGCGACGCCGTGCCGCTGCATGCCGCTTGCAGGCCAATCCCCCCAGTGAACACCCATCCCGAACCTCTCGACCGCAAGGGCCTTGCGGCGGCTGTCTTCGCCTTCCTGACCTGGGGCGTCTTCCCGCTGTACTGGGCGCTGCTGAAGCATGTGCCGTCCTTCGAGATCGTCGCCCACCGCATCGTCTGGTGCGCGGTTTTCGTGGTCGCCTGGCTGTGCTGGAAGGACGGCCCGGGCTGGCTGTTCCGCGCACTGCGCCAGCGCCACGCGGCGTGGATGCTGCTGGCCTCCAGCCTGCTGATCAGCTTCAACTGGGGTCTCTACATCTGGGGCGTCAACAGCGGACACGTGGTCGAGACCAGTCTCGGCTATTTCATCAACCCGCTGGTCAACGTGCTGCTGGGCGTGGCCGTGCTCGGCGAGCGCCTGCGCCGGGCGCAGTGGATCGCAGTCGGCCTCGCCACCGCCGGCGTGCTCTGGCTCAGCCTGCAGCAGGATCGCCCGCCGTGGATCGCGCTCGGCCTGGCCGGCTCGTTCGCGCTGTACGGCCTGATCCGCAAGCAGGTCGCGGTGGAATCGGTGCCCGGCCTCGGCGTCGAGAGCGTGCTGCTGTTCCTGCCGGCTGCGGCCTGGCTGTGTATGGCCGAACAGGGCGGCGGCGGCGCGATCTTCCACGGCGACTGGGCCACCGATGCCCTGCTGATCACCGGTGGGCTGCTGACCGCCCTGCCGCTGGTGGCCTTCGCCTACGGCGCACGCCGCATCCCGCTGTCGGTGCTGGGCCTGCTGCAGTACATCGGCCCGAGCATCCAGTTCCTGCTCGGCGTGTTCATGTTCAACGAGCCCTTCGGCAGCGTGCAGGCGATCGGGTTCGGGCTGATCTGGACCGCGCTCGCCGTCTACGCGGTGGAAGGTTTCAGCGCGCAGCGTCGGCGCGCGCTCGCCTCGGCCTGAGCGGGGCGCGCTGGCGATGGCGGCGATGCGACAATTCTGGGTTCCGCGGGACAGCCAGCCCTAGGAGAACTCCTACCCTTGGCCAGGCGGAACGACGACTGCGTGCTCGCATCGTCGCCGCCTAGACTTCCCCGCCAGAGCCCCTCCAAGGACAGCCCCATGATCCGCCTCAAGGCCCTCGACGAACTCGCCCACCGCCTGAGCGAACTCCTGCCCCCGGGCCTGGAAGACGCCCGCGCCGACCTCGAGAAGAATTTCCGCGCGGCCCTGCACAGCGGCTTCAGCAAGCTCGATCTGGTCACCCGCGAAGAGTTCGACGTGCAGCGCGCCGTGCTGCTGCGCACCCGCGAAAAGCTGGCCCTGCTGGAGCGCACGCTCGGCGATCTGGAGGCGCGCCTCGATGCGCGCGCCTCCGACGACGCCGCCACCCGCAACTGAGGCCCGGCGCACGGCCGGGCAGGAGTTGCGCAGGGATGGCGCTCGCGGTCGTCAACAGCCGGGCCCAGTACGGCGTGAGCGCCCCGCCGGTACAGGTCGAGGTGCACCTCTCCGGCGGCCTGCCGGGCATGTCGATCGTCGGGCTTCCCGAGACCGCGGTGAAGGAAAGTCGCGACCGCGTGCGCGCGGCCCTGATTTGCGGCCAGTTCGAGCTGCCGCAGCGACGCATCACCATCAATCTCGCGCCCGCCGACCTGCCCAAGGACGGCGGCCGCTTCGACCTGCCGATCGCGCTCGGCATCCTCGCGGCCTCGGGCCAGCTGCCGGTCGCGGCCCTGCATGAGCACGAATTCCTCGGCGAACTCGCACTCACCGGCGACCTGCGCGGCGTCGACGGAGCGCTACCGGCCGTGCTGGCCGCCGGTCGTGAGGGGCGCTCGATGGTCCTGCCGCACGCGAATGCGCACGAGGCCGGACTGGTTCGCAGCGGCAGCGCCCACACCGCCACCAGCCTGCTGGAGGTTTGCGCCTACCTGCGTGGACAGTCCAGCCTGCAGGTCGCGCGCTGCGAACCCGGCCCCACTCAGGCCTGCCCGGTTCCGGACCTCGCCGATGTACGCGGCCAGGCGCTGGCGCGGCGGGCGCTTGAGATCGCCGCCGCCGGTGGCCACAACCTGCTGATGTGCGGCCCGCCGGGCAGCGGCAAGTCGATGTTGGCCCAGCGGCTGCCCGGCATTCTGCCGCCGCTGGAGGAAGACGCCGCGCTCGAGGTCGCCGCCATCGCCTCGGTGGCGGCGGGCCGGATCGATCCGGCGCGCTGGCGGGTGCCGCCCTATCGCCAGCCCCACCACACCGCCAGCGCGGTGGCCCTGGTCGGCGGAGGCTCACACCCTCGCCCGGGAGAGATCAGCCTCGCCCACCGCGGCGTGCTGTTTCTGGACGAGCTGCCGGAGTGGGACCGGCGCGTTCTGGAGGTGCTGCGCGAGCCGCTTGAATCAGGCCACATCACCATCTCGAGGGCGGCGCGGCAGGCGGAGTTTCCGGCTCGCTTCCAGCTGGTCGCGGCGATGAACCCCTGCCCCTGCGGTTGGGCCGGCGACCCTTCCGGCCGCTGCCACTGCAGCGCCGAGCAGATCGGCCGCTACCGCGGCCGGATCTCGGGGCCGCTGCTGGATCGCATTGATCTGCAGATCGAAGTGCCGCGCGTGCAGGCGGCAGAACTGCGGCCGGATGCCGCCCACGGCGAGAGCAGTGCCGCGGTGGGCGCGCGCGTCGCGGCGGCGCGCGCGCGCCAGCTCGCGCGCTGCGGCCTGCTCAACTCGCAGCTGGGCCAGACCGAACTGCTGGCGCATTGCCGTCTGTCCGCACGCGAACAGACCCTGCTGGAGTCGGCGGTCGAGCGTCTGCAGCTTTCGGCGCGCGCCAGCCAGCGCATCCTGCGGGTGGCGCGGACCGTGGCGGACCTGGCGGGCGCGGAGGCCATCGGCGCGGCCCATCTGGCCGAGGCGATCGGCTACCGCCGCATGGACAAGCGCAGCTGAGTGAACTCTCCGCCGGCAGGCCGCTGGCGGTCAGTCTTCGTCGGCCTGCGGGCTGAAGTCGAAGCGCAGGTTGAGCGGGTCCACGCCCAGCGTGATCCGCGCTTCGTCCCAGTCGCCGCGTTCGCCGACCGGCAGGTTGGAGTAGGCGAAGGCTTCCGAGCCAAAACCTCGATCCGCCTTGCCGTTCTCGTTGCGGTCGTGCCAGGCGTGGACGACATAGTCACTGGGACCCAACTCGGTGAACTCGGCGCGCGCGGCCCCCGCCACCACCGGTACCGACACGGTATAGCTGGCCTGGCGGGGAAAGCCGACGCGGCTGCCGAACACCTCGACCACGAACCGCCCTTCATCGTCCTCAAGGCCGCTCACTTCCACCACAAGTTGAGCCGCACTCGCGGGCTGCAGGCCCACCGCCAGCGCCACGCCCAGGATGCTGCCGCCTAGCCGATTCATCCGAACTCCCAATCCAATCGCCTCCCCCTCGAGGACTCGCGGGCCTTCGCACCTGTACCGGTGCATGCGTGGACTCCGCAAGACTGCGGAAGAAAGTAATGCGTGGGTATGCCGCGTGCAATCGCGATGCCCCGGCTTCCTTGACTTGGGGCCGTATCGTCACCAAGTCTTCAGGCTGGATACCGGAGGGCGCATGGACAGCCTGCAGACAAACGACTTCTGGATGCTGATCGCTGGCGTGCTGCTGCTCGCTGGCATCCTGTCGAGTCTCGTGGCGACGCGTTTCGGTGCGCCCCTGCTGCTGGTGTTCCTGGTCATCGGCATGCTGGCGGGCGAGGACGGTCCCGGCGGCATCGCCTTCAGCAATTACCAGATCACCTACGCGCTGGGTTCGGTCGCGCTGGCGGTGATCCTGTTCGACGGCGGACTGCGCACCCGGCTCAGCCAGGTGCGCGGCGCGCTCGCTCCCGCTGGGGTGTTGGCGACCGTGGGGGTGGTCATGACCGCCGGCCTGACCGGCTTGGCGGTGCATTACATCCTCGACCTCGACTGGATCCCATCGCTGCTGATCGGCTCCATCGTGGCCAGTACGGACGCCGCGGCAGTGTTTTTTCTGTTGCGATCCAACGGCCTGCACCTGCAGCGCCGAGTGGGTGCGACCCTCGAGGTCGAGTCGGGCAGCAATGATCCGATGGCGATCTTCCTCACGCTGCTGCTGATCGGCCTGGCCATGTCGCCGGAGGCGCCGACGCCGGGCGGGCTTGCGCTCAGCCTGCTGCAGCAGATTGGCGTTGGCGGCATGGCAGGGCATGCAGGCGGACGCGCGCTCGCCCTGGCGCTCAATCGATTGGAGCTGCCCGCAGGCCTGCATCCGCTGCTGGCGGTGAGCGGTGCGATCGCACTGGTTCCATTGACCAACATGCTGGGCGGCAGCGGCTTCCTCGCCGTGTACATCGCCGGCCTCGTCGTCGGCAATCGGCCGGTGCGCGCCTTCGCCAACGTGCTGAGCGTGCAGGACGCCGCGACCTGGCTGGCGCAGATGCTCATGTTCCTGGTGCTGGGTCTGCTGGTCACGCCCTCGCGCCTGCTAGAGCTGGCCCTGCCGGCGCTGGCGATCGCGGCCTTCCTGATGCTGGTCGCCCGACCGCTGGCGGTGGTGCTGTGCCTCTGGCCCTTCGGCTTCGGCAAGCGCGAGCTGGCCTTCGTGTCCTGGGTCGGACTGCGTGGCGCCGTGGGCATCTTTCTGGCCTCGGTGCCGATGCTGGTCGGCCTTCCCGATGCGCAGATGTACTTCAACATCGGTTTCGTGGTGGTGCTGACCTCGCTGCTGGTGCAGGGCTGGAGCCTGTCCTGGGCCGCTTTCCGCCTGGGTGTGGCTGTGCCTCGACGGGATCCGCCCTCGCGTCGCGTCGAACTCGATCTTCCGGGCCAGCTGGAGCACGAGATGGTCGGCTACCGCGTCGCCCCCGACTGCGCGCTCCTGAGCGGACGTGGACGTCTGCCGGCCTGGGCCCGGCCCGTGCTGGTGGTGCGGAGCGGTCACGTGCTGTCGCCGGAGGAAGCTGGCGCCCTAGAGGTCGAGGACTATGCGTATTACCTGGCCCCGCCGGGGCGGGTGATCCGCCTCGACTGGCTGTTCGCCGAGGGCGCGGAAGCCCGGGAAGCCGAACGCGAGCTGTTCGGCGAGTTCACCCTGCCGGGCAATGTTCCCCTGGGCCCACTGGCGGATTTCTACGGGCTGAAGCTCAGCCCACGCATGCAGGGCAAGTCCGCGGCCGAGCTGTTTGCCGATCGCTACGACGAGCAGCCGCAGATCGGCGACACCCTTGAAGTCGGCAACGCGTTGCTGGTGGTCCGCGATCTCGCGGATGAGCGCGTCAGTCGCGTCGGGCTCAAGTTCCGCGCTTCGCCAGGTCCCTCACGGCTCGCGCGCGGCCGTGCGAGCCGCTGGGTCGAACGCCTGCGCCGGCGCAGCGCGGTAGCGAGCGAACGCTCCGAGGCCAGCCCCCCCCGCTGAACGAGGCTGAAAAAAAACCGGCGGTCACGAGGACCGCCGGTTTCGAAAAACGCCGAAGACAGGGAGGGAGGTTGCCCTCGGCGCTGGCTGCGGCGCGCAGGGCGCGCCGCCGACATGGATTGCTGGCTCAGGCAGCCTTCTTGGGCGCGGCCTTGACCGCGGCCGGGCGGGCGACGACTTCGCTGGCGGCGTCGAAGTTGGACTTGGCGAGGCCGGCCAGGGCTTCCGAGGTCTTGAGCGTCTGCCCGACCACTTCCTGGCTGACGGCGATCAGGTGCTCGGAAGCATCCTTCACGAAGCTCATGGTCTTCGGCAGCAGGGCCTTGGCGGCTTCAAGGTCGCGGGCCTCGGCGGCTTCGCTGGCGAACGCGGTCGCAGCATTCAGGCGGGCTTCGATGGCCTTCACCTGGAGGGCGGCCATGGCTTCGAAGTGCTCCACGGCGATCGCGTTGGCGCGCAGCGCCGACTCGGTCAGCTGCTTGGTGTACTGGCTGAACTGGGCGTTGATCTGGTCGAACATGGCGCTATCCTGAGCTGAGCGTTGGGGGTGCTCAGAGGCTACCTGCGGCCATGGTGCAGCGCAACACACGAAACCCCACACTGAACCTCAAATTTATCTCAAGTTCATGTTTGATCTTGACAGAACGGCCGACGACTGAAACTCCAAACGGCAGCGTACGGCTTAGCCCCGGCCTGTTTCGCCAGCCCCAGCCGCCAACCGCGTACGCCGCCGAGGTCCGGGATCGCCTCCGTCACGGCCCGCGGTAGCGACAGCCGGAGGTGCAGGTCTCATGCACCACCACCATCGAGAGCTCGGGCAGTGCGGGTTTGAGCTGGTCCCAGATCCAGATTGCAAGCCGCTCGCTGGTGGGGTTGTCCAGCCCTGGCACATCGTTCAGGTAGTGGTGGTCGAGCCGCTCGTAGATCGGCTTGAAGGCGGCCTTGATGTCGGCGAAATCCATCAGCCAGCCGGTATCGGGATCGGGCTCGCCCTCGACATGGATCTCCACGCGGAAGCTGTGCCCGTGCAGGCGCGAGCACTTGTGGCCTGCAGGCACTTTAGGCAGGCGGTGGGCCGCCTCGAGGGTGAAGACCTTGAAGATTTCCATTCGACGGACTCCGGAAACGACGCGGGCCCTGCTCGCGCAGGGCCCGCAGGCATGGCTTGGGAGGCGCAGCTTACGCCGTGAACAGCGCCTTCATCTTCTTCATCGCGGCCGCTTCGATCTGGCGGATGCGCTCGGCCGACACACCGTACTCGTCGGCGAGGTCCTGCAGGGTGATCTTGCCGTCGCCCAGCCAGCGACGCTTGACGATGTCACGCGAGCGGGCATCCAGGCTGGCAAGGCCTTCGCGGAGGATCTCAAGGCGGTTCTCGTCTTCGTCCTCGGCGGCATAGCGCAGCGAAGGATCAGCGCCGTGCTGCTCGAGGTAGGCAACCGGCGCGGGGCGAGCGTCGTCATCGGCGTCGGCGGGAGCGTCGAAGCCCACATCCTGGCCCTGCAGGCGGGCTTCCATCTCCAGCACTTCGGATTCCGGCACATTGAGGTCGCGGGCGATGGCCTTGACCTCCTCGTGGTTCATCCAGCCCAGGCGGCGCTTGCTCTTCCGCAGGTTGAAGAACAGCTTGCGCTGCGCCTTGGTGGTGGCGACCTTGACGATGCGCCAGTTGCGCAGGATGAACTCGTGCATCTCGGCGCGGATCCAG
>VFQU01001288.1_pt1 | contig 15399 bp, 19 predicted proteins | sample 3512311 | NCBI WGS metagenome assembly VFQU01 (sample SAMN10412377, study PRJNA504923) | tailings metagenome | isolation source: Relicate 3 Philex TSF3 active mining site | place: Philippines: Tuba, Benguet | collected 2017-08-29
AATCTGGTTGCCGTCCAATCGCGATGCAGCCCTTCACCATCTGCTCGACCTCGCCAACGACATGAAGGGGCTGGCCCACGCCCGATAGGAACGCGAACCCATCCTATTTACCACCCATACTATCCAACAGTCCTCCCGCCGCGCGTCGGATATTGCACATTTCGAAAACACCCATTCACTGATCGGCTCCGAGATTTTTACCGATTGGAGCCAGTATGCGTGGAGGCCGAATCCTCTGGGGGCAGATCACCGTCGTCCTGACCATCGTTGTAGTGATGACATGGGCGGCAACGCAATGGACGGGGTGGCGGCTCGGCTTCCAGCCGCAGCTTGGCAATCCTTGGTTCGAGCTGGGGGGCCTGCCGGTCCATTATCCGCCGGCCTTCTTCTGGTGGTGGTTTTCGTTCGACGCCTATGCGCCCGCTATCTTCACGGAGGGCGCGATCATCGCCGCGTCCGGCGGGCTTGTCGCCATCGCCGCCGCCATCCTCATGTCGATCATCCGCGCGCGGGAGGCGCGCAATGTCGCGACTTATGGTTCGGCGCGTTGGGCGGAGGATCGCGAAATCCGCGCCGCCGGGCTGCTCGCTCCCGATGGCGTAGTGCTCGGAAAATGCGACCTGGACTATCTGCGCCATGACGGGCCAGAGCATGTGTTGTGCTTCGCACCGACCCGCAGCGGCAAGGGCGTCGGCCTAGTGGTGCCGACGCTGCTCACCTGGCCGGGAAGCTGCATCATCCACGACATTAAGGGCGAGAACTGGACGCTGACGGCGGGCTTTCGCGCCAAGCACGGCAACGTCCTTCTGTTCGATCCGACTAATGTGAAATCATCGGCCTACAATCCGCTGCTGGAGGTGCGGCAGGGCGAATGGGAGGTCCGCGATGTGCAGAACATTGCGGACATCTTGGTCGATCCCGAAGGCAGTCTCGACAAGCGCAACCATTGGGAAAAGACCAGTCACAGCCTGCTTGTCGGCGCGATCCTACACGTCCTCTATGCCGAAAAGGACAAGACGCTCGCGGGCGTCGCCAACTTCCTGTCCGATCCGCGCCGCCCGGTCGAGGCGACCTTGCGCGCCATGATGGACACGCCGCATCTCGGCAAGGCTGGCGTTCATCCCGTCATCGCATCGTCGGCGCGCGAGCTGCTGAACAAGAGCGAGAACGAACGCTCCGGCGTGCTCTCCACCGCGATGTCGTTTCTCGGCCTCTATCGCGATCCCGTCGTGGCGCGCGTCACGGCGCGCTGCGACTGGCGCATTGCCGATCTGGTCGGGAGCAAGAGCACGGTAAGTCTCTACCTTGTCGTCCCGCCGTCCGACATCAATCGCACGAAGCCACTGATCCGCCTGATCCTCAACCAGATCGGCCGGCGGCTGACCGAGGAACTGACCACCTCCGGCAAGCGCCATCGTCTGCTGCTGATGCTGGACGAGTTTCCCGCGCTGGGCCGGCTCGACTTCTTTGAATCGGCACTCGCCTTCATGGCGGGCTACGGCCTCAAGAGCTTCCTGATCGCGCAGAGCCTCAACCAGATCGAGCGGGCCTATGGGCCGAACAATTCGATCCTCGACAATTGCCATGTGCGCGTCGCCTTCGCCACCAATGACGAGCGGACCGCAAAGCGCGTGTCGGACTCGCTCGGCACCGCGACCGAGATGCGCGATTCCACCAACTATGCCGGCCACCGCCTTGCGCCATGGTTGGGGCATTTGATGGTTTCCCGGCAGGAGACCGCCCGGCCGCTGTTGACGCCGGGCGAGATCATGCAGCTTCCGCCATCCGACGAAATCGTCATGGTCGCGGGCACGCCGCCGATCCGAGCCACCAAAGCTCGCTATTTCGAGGACGCGCGGTTGCAGGGACGTATCCTTACCCCGCCCGATCTTTCCGCCGCGCCGTTGGCGCCCAGCCCATCGACCGATGACTGGTCCGGCCGCGTGGTCGCGGCGGAAAGCCGTTCCACGACCGACGCCGCAGACGGGACTGAGGGCGATCCGGCCAATGCCGGCATCCGCCGCGAGCCGGAATTGCCCGAGCATGAGGAAATCGTCGCCCCGCCGCCGTCGCCCGAACAGGAGTTCGAGTTTCTGGACGACGAGCCGGACGTTGACGCGGCCAAGGCCAAAGCGATGCGTGCCCGGATGCGGATGGTCGCCCGGCAGGCGTCTTTGGACCCCGGCGACGGCATCGAGCTTTGAGGACCGCGCCATGACGAGTCGCACGCGCATGAACGTCTATTTCGACCCAGCCTTGCTCAAACAGGTGGAGGCGCTGGCGCTGCGCCGGAACATCTCGAAATCCGCTATCGTCGAAGCGGCCGTCGCGTCATTCCTGTCCGGCGATACCAGCGAGAAGCTGGAAGCGGCCATGTCGCGCCGGCTAGACCGGCTCGGGCGCCAGATCGGGACGCTCGACGAAGATCTCGCCGTGCTCGGCGAGACCGTCTCGCTGTTCGTCAATATCTGGCTCGCCTCCACGCCGCCTCTGCCGGAAAGCGCGCAGGCCAGCGCCCGCGCAAAGGGAGCCGAACGGTTCGAGCGATTCATGCAGACCCTCGGCCGCCGGCTCGCGAGTGGAGACAGGTTTCTGAAAGAGCTATCGCGCGACGTGGCGTCTGCATCCGATGATCCTGCGCCGGATGCGTCCAGCATGAATGGCGATCCCGGCTGAATATCCGACCCATCCTATTCACCGCCGATGGCCGCCGTTCCCCGCACGCACTTCGATACTTGTTGAACCGGCCTGATTTCAGGCTTTTCTAATCGACGCCGATCCGGGGACCGTCTGTCGCTCCCCATGAAGAGCGGGGCCGATATGATTGCCAGCCACCACAAACCCGAAGCCATTGCACGCGGTGCGCGGATGCTGCGCACGGCATTGGGGCCGGCGATCTCCCGCTTTCTCGAAGACCCTTCCGTGGTCGAGGTGATGCTGAACCCGGACGGGCGGCTGTGGATCGATCGCCTTTCCGAAGGACTATCCGATACCGGCGAAACCCTCTCTCCGGCAGATGGCGAACGCATCGTGCGCCTGGTCGCGCACCACGTCGGCGCGGAGGTCCACGCGCGCAGCCCGCGTGTCTCGGCCGAACTGCCGGAGAGCGGGCAGCGGTTCGAGGGACTGCTTCCGCCCGTGGTCGCCGCACCGGCTTTCGCCATCCGCAAACCCGCCGTCGCAGTGTTCACGCTCAACGACTATGTGGCCGCCGGGATCATGTCCGCCGATCAGGCCGCGACGTTGCGCGAAGCCGTCACGGCCCGCGCCAACATCCTTGTCGCGGGCGGCACCAGCACCGGCAAAACGACGCTCGCCAACGCGCTGCTGGCCGAGGTGGCGAAGACGGCGGATCGCGTCGTCATCATCGAGGACACGCGCGAGTTGCAATGCGCCGCGCCGAACCTTGTCGCCATGCGGACGAAAGACGGCGTGGCGACACTTTCCGATCTAGTCCGTTCCTCGCTGCGCCTGCGCCCCGACCGCATCCCCATCGGCGAGGTGCGCGGATCGGAAGCCCTCGACCTGCTCAAAGCATGGGGCACCGGCCATCCGGGCGGGATCGGCACCATCCACGCCGGCACCGGCATCGGCGCACTGCGTCGCCTTGAACAGCTTATCCAAGAGGCTGTCGTCACCGTCCCGCGCGCGCTGATCGCCGAGACCATCAACCTTGTTGCAGTCCTTTCCGGGCGCGGTTCCGTGCGCCGGCTGACCGAACTCGCCCGCGTCGAAGGGCTGGGGCCGGACGGCGACTACCGCATCACACCCGCAATCCCCACCAGCACAGGAGAACCTTCATGATCCGCACGTTTTCGCGTGGCTATCGCTTCGCTGCGACTGCCGCATCCACCCTTGCCATCAGCTTCATGCTCGCCCCGGCCGCCCATGCGTCCGGTTCGTCGATGCCGTGGGAAGCACCGCTCCAAAGCATCCTCCAGTCCATCGAGGGGCCGGTCGCCAAGATCATCGCCGTCATCATCATCATCGTGACCGGCCTGACTTTGGCCTTCGGCGATACGGGCGGCGGCTTTCGTAAGCTGATCCAGATTGTGTTCGGCCTGTCCATCGCCTTCGCGGCGTCGAGCTTCTTCCTATCGTTCTTCTCGTTCGGCGGCGGGGCGCTCATCTGATGGCGGGCGGCCTTGAACAACTCGACGCGGTGCCGGGATTTTCAATCCCGGTCCACCGGGCGTTGACCGAGCATATCCTGCTCGGCGGCGCACCGCGCGCCATCGCCATCATGAACGGAACGCTGGCCGGGGCCGTGGGCCTCGGCCTGCGCCTCTGGCTGGTCGGCCTCGCCCTATGGGCCATCGGCCATTTCGCGGCCGTGTGGGCGGCGAAGCGCGACCCACTCTTTGTCGAGGTCGGGCGGCGGCATATCCGCATCCCCGGCCATCTGGCGGTGTGAGTGCGCTGCCATGATGAACCTTGCCGAATACCGCCGCACCGCCACCCGGCTCGCCGACTATCTGCCATGGGCCGCATTGGTTGGTTCGGGCGTCGTCTTGAACAAGGACGGAAGTTTCCAGAGGACGGCGAAGTTTCGCGGTCCCGATCTGGATTCCGCCGTCGCCGCCGAGCTGGTCGCCGTCGCCGGCCGCATCAACAACGCCGTGCGCCGTCTCGGCTCCGGCTGGAGCATCTTCGTCGAGGCGCAGCGCAGCGAGGCCGCGACCTATCCCGACAGCACCTTTCCCGATCCCGCGTCGGCGCTGGTCGATGCGGAGCGCAAAGCCGGTTTCGAGGAAGCAGACGTGCATTTCGTGTCCGGGTATTTCCTGACCTTCCTTTGGCTGCCGCCAGCCGAGGAAGCCGCCCGCGCGGAAACATGGCTCTACGAGGGCCGCGAGAAAACGGGCGTGGACCCGTGGGAACTGCTGCGCGGCTTCATCGACCGCACCGACCGCGTGCTGGCCTTGCTCGACGGCTTCATGCCCGAGTGCCGTTGGATGGATGACGGCGCGACGCTGACCTATCTCCATTCCACCATCTCGACCAACCGCCATCGCGTGCGCGTGCCCGAGGTGCCCATGCACCTCGACGCGCTGCTCGCCGACCAGCCGTTGACCGGCGGGCTGGAGCCGCGCCTTGGCGGCGCGCATCTGCGCGTCCTGACCATCGTGGGATTCCCGACCGCAACGACGCCGGGCCTGCTCGACGAGATGAACCGCCTGCCGTTCCCCTACAGGTGGAGCACGCGCGCGATCCTGCTCGACAAGACCGATGCGACCCGGCTGCTGACCCGCATCCGTCGCCAATGGTTCGCCAAGCGCAAGAGCGTCGCCGCGATTCTGAAAGAGGTGATGACCAACGAGGCGTCCGCCCTTGTGGACACCGACGCCGCCAACAAGGCGCTCGACGCCGACATGGCGTTGCAGGAGCTTGGGGCGGACGTGGCGGGCATGGCCTACGTCACGGCGACCGTCACCGTATGGGATGCCGACCCGCGCGTGGCGCAAGAGAAGCTGCGCCTGGTCGAGAAGATCGTTCAGGGCCGCGACTTCACCGCCATGCCCGAGAGCGTCAACGCGGTTGACGCATGGCTCGGCAGCCTCCCCGGACACGCCTACGCGAATGTCCGCCAGCCGCCTATCAGCACTTTGAATCTCGCCCACATGATCCCGCTTTCAGCGGTGTGGGCGGGGCCGGAACGGGACGAGCATTTCGGCGACGCTCCATTGCTTTACGCTAGGACCGAAGGCTCAACCCCGTTCCGGTTTTCCCTCCATGTCGGCGACGTGGGCCACACCCTTGTCGTCGGCCCGACCGGCGCGGGCAAATCCGTGCTGCTCGCCCTCATGGCCTTGCAGTTCCGGCGCTATGCGGGATCGCAGGTTTTCGCCTTCGACTTCGGCGGTTCGATCCGCGCCGCGTCGCTCGCCATGGGCGGCGACTGGCACGACCTTGGCGGCGGGCTGACAGAAGGGGACGAGGCGTCCGTTTCGCTCCAGCCGCTTGCCCGCATCCACGACACCTATGAACGCGCATGGGCTGGCGACTGGATCGCCGCCATCCTTATGCGCGAGGGCATCACCATCACCCCCGAGGTCAAAGAGCATCTTTGGACGGCGTTGACTTCGCTGGCGTCCGCGCCGGTGGAAGAACGCACGATCACCGGCCTCACGGTCCTGCTGCAATCCAACGATCTGAAACAGGCGCTCCGGCCGTTCTGCGTCGGCGGTGCCTATGGCCGGCTGCTCGACGCCGAGACAGAGCATTTGGGATCGGCGGACGTGCAAGCGTTCGAGATCGAGGGGCTGGTCGGGACCGGCGCGGCTCCCGCCGTGCTCGCCTATCTGTTCCATCGTATCGGCGACCGGCTCGACGGGCGGCCGACGCTGCTCATCATCGACGAGGGCTGGCTTGCGCTGGACGATGAGGGATTCGCAGGCCAGCTCCGCGAATGGCTGAAAACGCTGCGCAAGAAGAACGCCAGCGTCATCTTCGCCACGCAAAGCCTGTCCGACATCGACGGCAGCAATATCGCGCCCGCGATTATCGAGAGCTGCCCGACGCGGCTCCTGCTGCCGAACGAGCGCGCCATCGAGCCGCAGATCACGGCCATTTATCGCCGCTTCGGCCTCAATGACAGGCAGATCGAAATCCTCGCACGGGCCACGCCCAAGCGGGATTATTACTGCCAAAGCCGCAGGGGCAATCGCCTGTTCGAGCTTGGCCTGTCCGAAGTCGGCCTCGCGCTCTGCGCCGCATCCGCCAAATCCGACCAGACCACCATCGAACGCATCGTCGCGGAACACGGCCACGACGGCTTCCTTGCCGCCTGGCTGCGACATCGCGGCGTCGAGTGGGCGGCCGATCTGATCCCGAACCTCACCAATCTTGCCGACCGGCCGGAATCCGCCGCGTCGGCCCGGCTTGATAGCAACCCTGCACCGGAGATTCTTCCATGACCTATCCCAAGATCGTCGGGGCCTCGGCCCTCGCGCTGGCGCTCGCCGTGCCCGTCGCGCTTTCGCCCATACTGGCAAGCCCGGCCCATGCGCAATTCGGCTTCGGCCGCATCGTCTATGACCCGAGCAACTACGCGCAGAACGTCCTCACGGCAGCGCGCACGCTCGAACAGATCAATAACCAGATCACCAGCCTCCAGAATGAGGCGCAGATGCTCATCAATCAGGCCCGCAACCTTGCGAGCCTGCCGCATAGCTCGCTCCAGCAACTCCAGCAGAACGTCCAGCGCACGCAGCAGCTTCTCGGTCAAGCGCAGAACATCGCGTTCGAGGTCGGGCAGATCGACCAAGCGTTCCAGCAGCAATATGGCAATGTCTCGCTTTCGGCGACCGACGCCCAGCTTGTCGCCGATGCACGCAGCCGGTGGGAGAACACGGTCGGCGGCTTGCAAGACGCGATGCGCGTTCAGGCGGGGGCGGTCGGCAATATCGACAGCAACCGCGCCGAAATGGCGGCGCTGGTCGGCCAGAGCCAAGGCGCGACCGGCGCATTGCAAGCGACGCAGGCCGGCAACCAGCTCCTTGCCCTCCAGTCGCAGCAGCTTTCCGACCTGATCGCGGTCATCTCGGCCAATGGCCGCGCCGACGCGCTGACAGAAGCGGAGCGCGCGACCGCCGCCGAACAAGGCCGCATCCAGCGTGAGCGGTTTCTGACGCCCGGCACCGGCTACCAGCCGGGCAACGCGCAGATGTTCAACAACGGCAACAACTGACCGGGAGGCTCGCCATGGACGGCAAGATGCTGGCCCGGCTCGGGGCCGTGGTGTTCATCGCCATCGCCGTCACGGCGACCGCAATCGACATGGCGCGGAAGGATGAACCTTCCGCGCCACCCCCTGCGCCGGCCTTCCAGCCCCCGGCCGACCCGTTGCGCGAAACCCTGCGCCGCTGCCAGCAGCTCGGCGACGCGGCAGCGAGTGACACCGACTGCCTCGCCGCATGGGCCGAATCCCGCGACCGCTTCCTCGGCCGTGATCGCAGCGAGGCGCGCTGACCATGGGCAACACGGGCGTCATCGACAATTTCCTCGGCGTATTCACGTCCTACATCGACTCGGGGTTCGGCCTTCTCGGCGGCGAGGTCGCCTTCATCGCCACGACGCTCATTGTCATCGACGTGACGCTCGCCGCGCTCTTTTGGGCATGGGGCGCGGATGACGATATTATCGCGCGGCTGGTCAAGAAGACCCTATTCGTGGGCGTGTTCGCCTACATCATCAGCAATTGGAACAACCTCGCCCGGATCGTCTTCGAGAGCTTCGCCGGTCTCGGCCTCATGGCGTCGGGCACCGGCTTTTCCGTCACCGATCTGATGCGGCCGGGCCGTGTCGCGCAGACCGGCCTCGACGCCGGCCGCCCGCTGCTCGACTCCATTTCCGACCTGATGGGCTGGATCGCCTTCTTTGAGAACTTCATCCAGATCGCGTGCCTGCTGTTCGCATGGGCGCTTGTCGCCCTCGCCTTCTTCATCCTCGCCATCCAGCTTTTCGTGACCCTGATCGAGTTCAAGCTGACCACGCTCGCCGGCTTCGTGCTGATCCCCTTCGGCCTTTTCGGCAAGACCGCCTTCATGGCCGAAAAGGTCTTGGGCAACGTGGTGTCCTCCGGCATCAAGGTCTTGGTGCTCGCCGTCATCATCGGCATCGGCAGCACCTTGTTTTCGCAATTCACGGCCGGTTTCGGCGGGGCGACCCCGACCATCGACGACGCCATGGCGATTGTGCTCGCCGCGCTGTCGCTGCTCGGCCTCGGCATCTTCGGCCCCGGCATCGCCAACGGCATCGTCTCCGGCGGGCCACAGCTTGGCGCGGGCGCGGCCGTGGGCACCGGGCTTGCCGTAGGCGGTGCAGCCGTTGCCGCTGGTGGCGCGACCATGCTCGCCGCAAAGGGCGGTGCCGCCGCGCTTTCCGGTGGAGCCGCGGCCGTTCGCGGAGGCGCAACGGCCGCGGGCGCGGCGACCGCTGCCTATAGCCTCGGCTCGCTCGGCCAGACCGGGGCGGCGGGCGTTGCCTCCGGCCTCGGCGGTGTCGCCCGAGCGGCAGGCTCGGCCGCCGTCTCGCCGCTCAAACGCGCAGCCTCCAGCGCAACATCCCAGGCAAGCGAAAGCGTCAAGTCCAGCTTCTCCGCTGGCGCAAAGGCCGGCTTCGGCGCAACTGGCGGCAGCTCGACCATGGGCACGGTCGGCGGCGCGAGCGCCGCCCCGGCCGCCGCGCCGCCGACTTCCCCCGATGGTCCCCCGGCTTGGGCGCAGCGGATGCAGCGCCGGCAAGCCCTCAACCACGGCACCACCATGACAGCCCATGCGGTGCGCTCCGGCGACAGCCACGGCTCCGGTTCCTCCATCAACCTTTCCGAAAGTGACCGCTCATGAGCATCTTCAAACGACCCGCAACCCGTTACGGCAAATCGCCGGAACCTGAGACGCCCTATCAGAAGGCCGCGCAGGCATGGGACGAGCGTATCGGCTCGGCCCGAGTGCAGGCGCGTAACTGGAGGCTCATGGCCTTCGGCTCCCTGATTCTTTCGGCAGGCTTCGCCTCGGCGCTGGTCTGGCAGTCCGCACGCGGGACCGTGGTGCCGTGGGTGGTTCAGGTCGATACTCTCGGGCAGGCGCAGACCGTCGCACCCGCGAACGCCGATTATCGCCCGACCGACCCGCAGATCGCTTTCCATCTCGGCCGCTTCATCGAGCAGGTCCGCGCGATCCCGGCCGACGCCATCATTGTCCGCCAGAACTGGCTTCGCGCCTACGAGTTCACCACCGACCGGGGCGCGGCTGCTCTCAACGACTATGCCCGCGCCAATGACCCGTTCAGCAAGGTCGGGCGGCAACAGGTCGCCGTCGAGGTGTCGAGCGTCATCCGGGCGTCACCGAACAGCTTCCGCGTCGCCTGGACCGAACGCCACTTCGAGAACGGCCAGCTTTCCACGACCGAGCGATGGACGGCCATCCTGACCATCGCCATCCAGCCGCCGCGCGACGCCGAACGGCTGCGCGCCAATCCGCTTGGAATCTACGTCAATGCAATTTCGTGGTCGCGGGAGATGAGCCAATGAGGACGATCACCCGCACCCCCACAATCGCGGCCGTGCTGCTTTCTGCCACCATGCTCGCAGGCTGCGCCACCAACCGGACGCCGCAATTCAGCTACGACGCCAGCGTGCCGCCGCTGCCGACCGTGCAGGCGGCAGCAGCCGACAACACGCCCCGGCCGTTGCATGTGCCCCCGGCATGGACCGTCGCGCGCGGCGGCACCGCCGCAGGCACGCCGACCGGCCGCGTCGAGAACGCCAATGCAGCCGCTCGTGTCGAGCCGCGCCGCGAAGGTTACTACAACGCCATCCAGATATATCCGTGGTCGGAAGGTGCGCTCTATCAGGTCTATGCCGCAGTCGGGCAGATCACGACCATTGCGCTGGAGCCGGGCGAGAGCCTGACAGGCGCGGGGCCGATCGCGGCAGGCGATACCGCCCGCTGGGTCATCGGCGATACGGAATCCGGTTCGGGTGCAAATCGCCGTGTCCATATCCTCGTGAAGCCGACGCGGCCGGACATTTCCACCAACCTTGTCGTCACCACCGACCGGCGCACCTACATGATCGAGCTGCGCGCGCGGGAATCGCTCTACATGCCGGCCGTGGCATGGGCCTATCCCGCGACGCCAGCAGGCCAGCGCCAGACCGTCCGGGCCGCACCGATTATCCCGGCCGAGGCCGCGAGGAATTACCGCTACGGCCTGACAGGTGACAGCCCGCCATGGCGGCCGGTTTCCGTCTTCGATGATGGGCGCCGCGTCTATGTCGTTTTCCCGGCCGGAATCGTGCAGGGTGAGATGCCGCCGATTTTCGTGCTCGGATCGGACGGCGAGCCGCAGATCGTGAACAGCCGAGTCCATCAGAACGTCCTGATCGCGGACCGCCTGTTCGGCGCGGCCGAGTTGCGCCTTGGCAGCGGCAATCGCCAGCAGGTCGTCAGGATCGTCCGCACCAACCAGACGCAGGCCGCAGCAGCGCAGCCCGCCAGCTTGACCGGAGATTCCCCGTCATGACCGACAACACCATCGCCGATACTGCTCCGACCATGCGCCTGCGCGCCGAGCCGCCCCGCGTCACCCGCCTGTCCCGCAAGATGCTGGCAGGCGTCGGAGCGGTCGCACTTCTCAGCATCGGCGGCGCGCTGATCTATGCGCTCCAGACCCGCGACGGGGGACAGGGTAGCGAAGAACTCTATTCGACCGAGAACCGGCCCACGGCGGACGGCTTGTCCGGCCTGCCGCGCGACTATACCGGCCCGGTGCTCGGCCCCGCGCTGCCCGGAGATTTGGGCCGACCCATTCTCGACGCGCAGAACCGGGGCCAGCCGGTTACGCCGCCCGTCATGGCGACGCCCGCCGTCGATCCAGAGGAAGAACGCCGCCGCGCCGAGGAAGAAGCCGCGCGCTTGAGCAACGTCTTTTTCCAGTCCGGCCCGCGCACGGGATCGCCGGCAGGGGCGGCCATGCCCGGCCTTGCCGGTCTTGGCCTTTCTGGACAGCCTGCGACGCAGGACCGGCACGCGGCTTTCCTCAATGGACCCGTGGACCGGCAGACGGTCGCGCCGGATCGGGTGACGCCACCGGCATCACCCTACATCCTTCAAGCCGGGGCCGTGATCCCGGCGGCGCTCATCACCGGCATCCGTTCCGACCTTCCGGGCCAGATCACGGCGCAGGTGACGGAGAACGTCTATGACAGCCCAACCGGCTCGCTGCTCCTGATCCCGCAGGGCACCCGCATCATCGGCCAATACGATGACGGCGTGACCTTCGGCCAGCGCAGGGTGCTCTTGGTGTGGAACCGCCTGATCCTGCCCGGCGGCCGTTCCATCGTTCTGGAGCGCCTGCCGGGCGCGGACGCCAGCGGCTATGCCGGGCTTGAGGATGGCGTCGATTATCACTGGTGGGATCTGATGAAGGCCGCAGGGCTGTCCACGCTGCTCGCGGTCGGAACCGAACTTGCCACCAGCGACGAGGACCGGCTGATCCGAGCCATCCGCGACGGGGCGCAGGACACTATCAATCAGGCCGGCCAGCAGATCGTCCAGCGCCAGTTGCAGGTCGCGCCGACGCTCACCATCCGGCCGGGCTTCCCGGTCAGGATCATCGTCACCCGCGACCTTGTGTTCGAGCCAGCAGGAGGTTGACCATGACCAAGCTGAAACTCGGCCCGCTGCCCGACGATAAGCCCGTCAAAGTCACGGCGGATCTGCCTGCACCGCTTCACCGCGATCTGGTCGCCTATGCCGAGGTGCTGGCCCGCGAGAGCGGCCAACTCGCCGCCGATCCCGTCAGGCTGATCGTGCCAATGCTGGAGCGGTTCATCGCCACGGATCGCGGTTTCGCCAAGGCACGACGACTAGTCAATCCGGCAAAACCGGAATGACCGACTTTCGGAACAGTGTCCGGTTGACGTTTCGCGCCAATTTGGCATCCGCCTGCCAGCACACGGCACTCTTTCTGGTGTCGTCGCTCATCGGCTTTCCTCCATTCACGGTGCGAGCTTTTGGACGAGACACATGGACTGACACGGCTGACCGTCGATAGCAGCCAGACCGAGGTCTATGAGGGCCATGTCGGAAATGTGTTTCGGCAACTTCAGGAACTCGGTCTCGCCAGACGAAATCCAAGATCGTCAATGGCGAAAGTAGGGTGACTCCGCCGCCGGTTTGTCACCAAGCAGCCGCGCTCGTTGTCGGCCCATCCGCCACCGCGAAAGATGCGATAGGAGCCATAAACAGCAGGGTCATAGACATCTTCGCACCACTCCCAAACGTTGCCCAACATATCATGCAGCCCCCAGTCATTAGGACGTTTAGCTCCTACCGGCTTGGTGCTGCCTTGAGAGTTGTCACGATACCAAGCAATTTCGTCAATTGGGCCGTAACGCGGGCCATCCGTTCCAGCCCGGCAGGCGAATTCCCACTCAGGCTCACTAGGCAACCGAAATCCGCTACTTGACGTGACAACGGTGGCATCTTGGCCATCGGGCGAAAAGACGTAGCGTTCGTCCAATCCTACAATTGCGGACAACCGGTTGCAGAAGCGAGCAGCACATAACCATGAAATGCTTTCGACCGGATGGTTGCCCGTCACTTTTGACGGTGGCGGCTCCCCTGATACTTCCGCATAGAATGAATGAGTTACCGGGTAGCGGCAAAGTTGAAAAGCCTCGATGGACGCAACCCAAGACCTTTCAATCCGATCATCACGCAACATTATTCGCCCGCTTGGAACGGAGAGCATATGCTTTTCAAGATTGTTCAGTTCTAACATTCAGTTCCTACGCTGAATCATTCTCTCCGATACTTCATGAGTATCTCGACTATGGCGACATTTTTGAGTTCCACATCTGCGACGCGCCTTCAACATAGATTTGCAGCGTATAGCTGTCACCTTCGGGCACGTCTTTCCAAGAATAAGGGGTGCCGCCAGCACACCAGCGCAAATGCGGCATGCTACATGCCGCCGGTCCCTCTCCATGGTTCGCCTAATTCCGGGGCCTTGAGCGCCCCGGAATCCAAACCGAACCAAGAAGAATTCCATGCACCGAGCGCCGCCGCGCCAGTACAGGGCGACCGCGCGATTACTGCTGCAAACTATCCAGCCGGCATTCTCTCGAATTTTTGCAGCGCAGGGTCGAGCGCATCCCAAGCGAAACCGCGACCATTATAGGTTACGACTTGCGGCTCGAAGCGGCTCGGATCGTCCAAGCTGGCGGCATGGACGGCGATCAGGTCGGGCATCGCCTCGAAGGTCAGAAACACCGGCGTTCCGCAGGTCGGGCAGAAGGAATGGACCTTCTCGCTCCCGCTGTCCCCTGCAACGCGCCACGATGTTGCCGTCCCCGTTACGGTCGTGGCCGTCCGCGAAGGGAACACCAGATAGGACGAATGGCCCGTGCCGCTGCGCTTCTGGCAATCGAGGCATTGGCAATGGAGCTGGGCCAACGGCTCGCCACCGGCTTCGTAGCGGATCGCGCCGCAGGCGCATCCACCGGAATAGGATTCAGGCATGATATGGCTTCCTTTGTTCCGGGCGTCGGCGGTCAGGCCGCCTTGGGCTTGGCGAACACGTCCAGTCCCTTGCCGGTTTCGAGCAGGGATTTGAGGCTCGAAAGGACGATAGGCCATCCCTTGCTGATGCCCGTCGCCATGCCGCTGCCCGCTTCGAGTTCGTCATGGGTGACCGTCAGCCGAACCATGTCCTCATATTCCGCGATCTCGAATGTCACCCGGCTATAGGCGGCGGGATTGCCAGCCTGCGAAGCGGCCGCCCATGTGATGACCAGACGCGAAGGTGGAGAGATTTCAACGACCTCGCCGACAAGCTCCACGGTGCGCGCTTCATCGGCACGAACGTGCTCCCATTGCGCGCCGGGCGTCCAGTCCGAGACGTTCTCATGGCCCCAATAACGCCGGGCGATCTCGGGCCGGATGATGGCCTCAAACACCTTATCCGGGGTCGAGGCGATGTAGGTCACATAGACGAAGCTGGTCGTTTCCCTGCTCATAGTCACTCTCCTTCGAGTTGTTTCTTCAAGTCATGCAGCAGGCTGAGCCGCTGGCGTTCGAATTTACGCACCCACCGCTCGTAGACCTCGTGGAGCGGCACCGGATTGATGAAATGCAGCTTCTCTCGACCACGCCTCACGGTGCTGACCAGATTGGCGTCTTCCAGTATCCCAAGGTGCTGGGTGACGGACTGCCGGGCCATGTCGAGGTTTTCGCAAAGCTGTCCGAGCGTCTGGCCGTTCTTCGCGCAGAGGAGATCGAGCAGTTTCCTGCGGGTCGGGTCTCCCAGCGCCTTGAACACATTGTCCGCATCCATCGGGGTTTCTCTTTCCTGCGCTGTCGGATCGGCCGGGCGGTTCAGTTCCAGTTGTCGATCTTTACGTCATGCGGGCTGGGCTGGCCCTGGCCGGTCTCCACCAGCGCCTTGAGGCTCATCATGAAGATCGCCCATTTGGTGCTGCAATGGTGCATGAACTCGACGCGCTCTGCCCAACCTTCGTGGCTGAACAGGACGATGCAGTATTCACCTTCCTGCTTGAGCGCGAAGCGGATCGTCGTCCCGATCCATTCGGCCGGGCCGGCAGTCACCTGCCAAAGAACAAGCTCGGCGTCGCGAAGCTCTAAAACTTTCATCTCCATGTCGCCGATCTCGACGCCGTCGGACATGAAGCGCACCCGAAGCGCGCTGCCCACCTGGCTTTCGCCGGTCGTGTCCTCGGTCCACCAACCGGCCACGCCCTCGCGTGTCGCCAAAGCCCTATAGACCGATCCCGGCGCGGACCTGATCCCGACCCTATGTGCAATGTCCACCATGATATTTCCTCGCGGGTTGAACCGAAGACCGTGGATATCGCGGCCTCTAGGTTGGATTGAC
>VFQU01001290.1_pt1 | contig 15392 bp, 12 predicted proteins | sample 3512311 | NCBI WGS metagenome assembly VFQU01 (sample SAMN10412377, study PRJNA504923) | tailings metagenome | isolation source: Relicate 3 Philex TSF3 active mining site | place: Philippines: Tuba, Benguet | collected 2017-08-29
GCGGGCCCGCGCGGCGGGGCGCGACGTTCTCGTCGTGTTGCACGAATGGTCCGATCTCGACTGGAAGCGCAGGGCGACCTATGCGCCACTGCTGCCGCTCGCCAGCGCCATCCTCTTCTCGTCCCCGGAGGTTGCCCTCCAGTTCGCGGCCAATCCCCTGTCCCGTATCGCCACGGGCCGCCGCGGCCTCGTCCCGATCCCGCCGAACGTCGTCCTGCCGGCGCGACTGCCCGACACGGAGCTGAGCCGGCGCCTCGCCGCCGAGCGCGGCCGCGGTCGCCTCGTCCTCGGCCATTTCGGGTCGATCTATCCGCGCAAGCAATCGCGGCAGATCCTCGATCTGGCGGCTGCGCTCCGTGATCGTGGCGCCGATCCCTTCGCCGTCTTCATCGGCTCCTTCGTCAAGGGCCAGGACGATGTCGAGGCCGACTTCATGGCCCGCGTCCATGCTCTGGGCCTCGCCGACCGCATTCTGGTGACAGGCTACGTCGCCAACGACGCTGATCTCTTCGCCGCCTTCGCCGAAGTCGATGTCTTCGCCTATCTCTTTGCCGAGGGGCTGACGAGCCGGCGCGGCAGCGTGCTCGCCTGTGCCATGTCGGGCCGGCCGGTCGTGGTCAACGCGCCGGAGCGGGCAGGGGCCTTCGATCATCATCCGGCCTATCGACGCCTGTTGGCGGAGGGCCGCCTGCGGCTCGTCCCGACACATGCGGGGCTCGACGTGGTCGCGGCGGCGGTCGAGGAGGCGGCGGTCCTGCCGCGGCAAGCGGGCATTCTCGATGTCGAGGCCGCGTGGCGCGATGCTCTGGCAGCGGTCGATACCGTCCTGGCCGGCTGACGTCCCACCCACCATCCTCACGACAAAGGCCGCGGCGGGTGCCGCGGCCTTGTCTGGCCGTGTCGGGTCGCTGCCCGGCGTCAGAAGGCGTTGTCGTAGGCCTTCCGTGAGAAGACGGTGCGGAACAGGATCTCGATGTCGAGCAGGATCGACCAGTTGTCGATGTAGTAGAGATCGTGTTCGACCCTCGCCTTCATCTTGGCGTCGGTGTCGGTCTCGCCGCGCAGGCCGTGGACCTGCGCCCAGCCGGTGATGCCCGGCTTGACGTTGTGGCGGCGGGCATAAAGCGCGATCCGCTCGTCGAACTCGCGATCATGGGCGATGGCGTGCGGGCGAGGCCCGACGAGCGACATCTGGCCGGCGAGAACGTTGAGCAGCTGCGGCAGCTCGTCGAGGTTCCAGCGTCGCAGGAAGCGCCCGACGCGGGTGATCCGCTGGTCGTTGCGGGTCGCCTGGCGCACAACGTCGCCGTCTTCTGTGACCGTCATGGTCCGGAACTTGACGATCTGGAAGGCGCGCTGGTTGAAGCCGAGGCGACGCTGCCGGAACAGGATCGGCCCTGGACTGTCGAGCTTGATGGCAAGGCCGATCAGGAGCAGCACCGGGGTGAAGAGGAACAGCGCGAAGGAGCTGAGCGTGACGTCGAGCAGGCGCTTGATCATCACCTCGCCGGCGGTCAGCGGTGGACGGCCGAGCTGGAGGCTGGCGATGCCGCCGGCCTTGGCGATGTGGATATCCTGGAAGCGGTCGAAGATGCGCTCCGGTCCGAGATGAATCGTCACCGGAATGCGCATGAACCCCTCGACGAGGCGATCGATCGTCTCGGTGTCTGACCAGGGCACGATGATGAGGACATCGTCGAGCTGCATTTCGCGCGCCTGGGCTGCGATCCGGGCGACGTCGTCGCGGCCGACGGGGCCGCTGCCGGGCGACAGCAAGCCCGTTCCGGCGATGTGCATGCCGGCGTTCCAGGGCTGGTGGCGCAGGGCGAAGGTGGTGACGTCCTGTTCGCGTCCGACCAGCATGACGCGGCGGGCCGGAATGACCCCCAGCTTGGAGCCGAGCGTCATCAGCCGGCCAGCCGAGCGGCGCGCGGCGAGCATGGCGGGAAAGGCGGTGAAGAAGGTGAGGATGACGGCGGCGCGGGAGAAGACGTCGGTGGTCTTGGTGGCGAAGGCGAAGACCATCAGGACGATGAAGGCCGCCCCCCAGAGCGTCAGGGTGGTGCCGAAGGCCCGCTGGGCGCCGACATAGTTGCCGATCTGGTACTGGCCGCGCACCGCGCTGAGCAGGACGAAGGTGCTGGCGATCAGCAGCGCGAGCGTCGCCTGGGACTGCGCGGTCCACCACTCGCCGCTGGCGATGCGGTTGTAGAGGATCGATCCGAGATAGGAGGTGAGCGCGATGACGGTCCAGTCGAGGAGCGCCGTCGACAGTTTCACCGCGAGGCGCATCCATGCATAGCCGCCACGGCTGCGACGGGCCAAGGCTCCTGCCGGAATGTCGAGATCTTTCAGGGTCATCACTTTGACTCTCGGTCTGTCGACAACGCCCTGTCCCGAACGGGGACGAACTGGCTGAGATGCCGGACGTCTTGCAGAACCCGTGCCGGCCTGCGTGCGAGAGCACCCGTCAGTCTGGGGCCGACCGCCCCCTGGTCGCTGCCAGGGTGCGCGCGGCGAGTGTGCGCCGCGCCGCCGGTGGCGTGAGGTCATGGTCTGCTCCGGGGATGATGGTGAGGCGCAGGTTGTCCCGTGCCGTCAGCCACCGCCCGTTCGCGCCGAAATGAAGCGCCATGTCGCCGAGCCCCGCATCGTTCTCGCTGAACACCAGCTCGACGGGGACCCTGCGTTCGCTGAGCTTGCGCACCATGTCGCGCGCCGCCCGCGTCTGGTCCGAAGGCGCGACAGCGCGCAGCCGCGCCGCGAAGCGCCGCCCGAATTCGCGGATCAGCGGGCCGATCTTGCGTTCGCCGGTGAGGAGCCGCTTCCAGGCGCGCGCCTCCAGAACCTTGGAGGCATAGCTGGCGGCGAGCGGATAGGCCGAGGCGATGGCCTCCTCCACCGTCTCGCCGGGCCGCCAGACGAAGCGCTGGATGTTGACGAGGATCAGGCCGGTGATGCGCGGGTCGCGGGCGGCGTGGTGAAGGGCGAGATAGGCGCCGCTGCAGGCGCCGAGCATCGCCACCGGACCGAAGCCGCGTGCCGCGAGAAGATTGACGGCTTCGACGATCTGGTTGTCGTTGGCGGGGTTGTAGAGAACGGCGTCGACCGTGTCCGCCGCACCGGGGCGGTCGCGGCCGACGCCAATGCCGGCGAGATCCATGCGCAGCGAGGCGATACCCTCCGCTGCGAGTTCGCGCGCCAGGAGGACGCTGGATCGGGCCCATCCGACATGGGAATTGCGTCCGGCATTGACGATCAGCAGCACGGGCCGTTCCGGCGCGGGCGCCATCGGCTGGCAGAGAACGCCGAAGAGGCGCTGTCCCTCGCCGAAGGTCATCGCCTCCTCGCGGAAGCCGGGTCCGTCGAGCGTGGCGGCGGGCGGGGGTACGGAAGCGGCGACCGCTGCGGCGGGGAGCGAGGAGAGCCAGGCGGCGGCGCGGGCGATCACGTCGGATGGCGTCGCGGCCATGGTGGGACTCAGCGAGATGGCCTCGAAATCCACTGCCTCCTGGACAGTGAATTGCGGGTTTGCCTGCCAGGCGTCGGCGAGAAGCCGGGCCTCGCCGGAGTTCCGCCGTTGCAGCAGAAGGGTCGGAACCCGTATCGCTTCGAGCCGGGTGAGATCGATCTTGCGGATCGCGTCCAGCGTCTCGCCGGTCGTCGGCAGTCCCGCGACGAGCAGTCCATCGTCCGTCGCGGTGCCGTCCGGATCGAGGCGGGCGCCCTCGGCGACGGCGCGGGCCGTCATCGCGAGCTCGCGCGCGTAGCTGCGTCCCTTGACGATGGGGTCGAGCAGGAGCAGCGCCGCGGGATGTGGCCCGTGCTGGGCCGCCAGCGCCGCGATCGTCGCGCCGAAGCGCAGCCCGGCGAAGGCAATGGCCGACACGCCGGCATGGTGCCGCAGCACACCCGCCGCCTGACCCACCGACGCCGTCCATGCGTCCAGGCGCCCCGCCTCGGTCTCGTCGCCGAGGGAATCCGCCGTGCCGGGCAAGTCGAAGCGCAACACCGCATGCCCGGCCGCGGCGAGGGCATCGGCCAGCACGCGCAGGCTCTTGGTCGCGGCGAGGGCCTCGACGCCGTGTGGCGGCACGATGACGACGCCGATGCCGGAGCGCTCTGTCGCTTCCGGCAGGTGCAGCTTGCCCATCAGGCCGTTGAACGAGACGGGGATCATGCTGCGAACTCGTAAGGCACGGGATGACTGTTGAGGGCCGAGACGGTGCCGCGCGGTGCGTCGTGCCCGGCGCGGCGGAGAAGAGGCACGATGCGGGTTTCCCCGGGCGCCAGGCTGAAGCCCTCGTCGATGGCGCGGAAACCGGCGTCCTCGATCGTGACGAAACGGGCAAATCGCGATGCGGTGATCGACAGGGCGGGCGTCTCGCCCTGGCGCGCCACGGTCGCCGACAGGCCGATATCGCGGGGTGTGCAGGCGCGGCCGGCGACGACATGGGACGCTTCGGCCAGCAGCTCACCCGTTTCGGAGTCATGGAGGCGCGCGAGCGTCGCCTCATGGGCCAGGGCGCCGAAGCGATAGGCGTGCGCGACGTCGAAGAAGTGGCCGGCCAGCGCGAAGCTCGACCAGCTTTCCGAGGCACGGGCTGCGAGCGTGAACAGGGTTTCGGCCCGCGCCAGCGGATGAGGTCCCTCGCCATAGCTGGTGAGGGTGAGCTTTAGCCGCCGCGGTGCCGCGGTCTCGTTCACCGCATGGATGCCGAGGCCGTTCAGTCCCTCGTCGGTGATGCCGAGATGGAGCGGCCGGAACGCGCGCTTCAGCGCGTGGTAGACGGTTTTCGGATGTCCGAGGCGGTCGATGACCCCCCAGCCGGCGCCGGGCTTCATGTCGTTCAGCAACCAGACAAGCCCGCCGCCGCAGCGCGATCCGGGCCGGCGCCATTCGGCATAGACGGCTTCCATGAGCTCGGCCGGCGCTGCGCGCCCGAGGGCGAGATAGCGCTCCGGATCGGCGATGCGAAGCATGGCCGGATCGACACTGTAGAGCGTCCGAACGTAGTGGTCGCGCACGTCCTCGAAGTCCCAGTCCGCCCCCGCATCGCGCGGCACGCCGTCGGTCCAGTGCGAATCGGAGGGCGCAGCAAACCCCTCGGCGGCGAGAGTGGCGGGCGAGGGCACGTTGGCAAAGGCGAGGCATTCGGAGGCGAAGCGAACGTCGGCTCGGCGCGCATCCTCGATCGGGCGCCGATAAGCGCCGACGCCGAAATAATGGGTCACGCCCTCGTTGGTCACGAAGGGCAGGGGGCCGCCCCACGGCGTGTGCGGGACATAGACAGCCTGCGGCGCTTCGTCGGCCACGAGGGCCGGCATGACCTCCTCGAAGAGAGGCATCGCCGCCTGCGCCGGCTTCAGGCCGAGCATGGTGGCCTGCTGAGCCATCTCGCTGCCGCCGCAGACCACGGCGAGCGACGGCGATCCCTGCAGCCGACCGAGCAGCGAGCGGGCTTCCGCCTCGACCTCGGCGCGGAAGGCGGGATCGTCGCCGGGATAGTCGAAATTGGCGAAGGGAAGATCGTGCCAGACGAGGATGCCCAGGGCGTCGCAGGCGTCGTGGAAGGCGCGGCCCTCGGGCGTCGCCGTGCCGGAGATGCGGATCATGTTCATGCCGGCGTCACGGGCGAGCGTCAGCCGGGGCAGCGGATCGGCCTTGGCCGGCGAGACCGGATCGACGGGCATCCAGGAGGCGCCACGGCAGAAGATCCGCTCGCCGTTGATGACGACGGCGAAACCCTTGCCGTCATCGCCATGGTCGATGGCGAGCGAACGGAAGCCGACACTGCCGAGGTCGATCAGGCGGTCGCCGAGACGAAGCGCGACGGCGTGAAGGGCGGGCTCCCCGTGGGTATGTGGCCACCACGGCGCGATGCGCGGCAGCACGAAGCGGCCAGCATGGGTGCCGTCGGGCCCCGGATGGAGGGTGTGGGCATGGCCGGCGCAGGTGACCTCGACGGGATCCGCCGACGCGACGTCGAACGCGGCCGTGACGTCGAGCATGCCGTCCGTTCCCTCAAGCCGCGCCGCGAGACGAAGATCGACGAGGCGCGGCTGCGAGCCGCGATGGATCAAGGTGACGGGCTGCCAGGGACCGACGATGCAGACATCCGGCGACCAGCCCGGCATATGGCCGAGCGGCGTGGTGCGGACGAGCCGCAACGCGCCCGGCTGGATCATCATGGGGCGCCAGCGCTGGCGCGGACCCTTCGCCGTGGCGAGCGTGAGATCGAGCGCGGGGAAGCGGATGGCGAGGTCGTGACGGCCCGCGCCTTCGAAGGCGACCTCGCGAGCGCGGAACATCGACCGTGACTCCAGCACCAGACGGCCGTCGAGGAAGACGTCGGCGTGGCCGGCGAGGCCGTCGAAGCGCAGGGTCGCCGGGCCGTCCGCCACGAGAGTGCAGCGATACCAGACATCCCGCCCATGGAGCCCCGAGGCCTCGCCCGGCCGCAGGCGGCCGGCGGCGATCAGAGCCTCCTCGGCAGTTCCGGGCACGGGCGCGGCGATCCACTCCTGCGAGTCGGAGAACCCGGCCGGCGTTTCCGCCAGGCCGGGATCGGTGATGGCCAGCATCCATCCCGCCTCGAGCGGGACGATCCTGTCGTCCGTTTCGCTGCGAGGGAATGCCATGGTGCCCGTCAGGATGCGGCCCGAACAAGTGTCCGGGTTTCGGCGGAGGGAAAGCGCAGGACCTGCGCCAGATGGTCCATCAGCGCGTCGTAGTGGCGCGCCGTGTCGTCGAGGGCGGCGGCCAGCGCATCCGTCTTCTTGCGGGCGAGGGCCCGGGCCAGAAGGAACTGGAACGTCTTCATGCCGTTGGACATCGCCTCGCAGAGCGCCACCGCCGGCTCGAGGCCGGTGACGCCCTGGCCGCCGAGCCAGGCGAGATGGTCACCGAGCAGGGCGATGTTGGCGCCGAACTGACGGGCCGTGTTGAAGGCATAGGGGTGGAAGGCGCAGGGCGGCTGCGTCGCCAGCCAGTCGAGGTGCCGCTGCAGCGCGTCGCGATAGGCGAGCACGGGGTTGCGCTCCGGCCTGCGGGCCCAGTGCGCGGCAAGGCGGGCGACGACTGCGTCCCTCAGGGCGCGACCCGACAGGCCGGGGCCGACCACCTTCACGAATTCGGTGTAGGGCGGCAGGACGGGCGTCGGCACGGAGCCGAAGCCCAGGAGATGCTCGACGTCGGCGCCCTGCATCTCGAAATAGCCGGCGTTGTGGAAATAGCCGAGCCTCGCCGTGGCGCGGTCGAACAGATTGACCGCGATCGTCGTCTTCGAGTGGTCCGTGCGGTAGGTCACGCCCTGCGTGTCGGGGAGAAAATGGGCATCGACCTCGACGAGGACGATGCGGCCGCGGGCGACCTGCTCCTCGAGATGGTCGACGAGCGGCCGGTAGATCGACAGTTCCTGCAGATCGAGGCCGAAGAGGGCGTCGAGATCGCTGTTGGGGATCTTGAAGAAGGTGAACTGATCGCCTTCGAAGTCCTGGGCCAGCGTCATTCCGAGAGCCGCCGCCGGTTCGCGGCCGAGCGTCGCCAGGAGCTCGATGAACCGATCCGTGTGGCAGTTGGTCTCCGGCCAGGCCCGGGCCGCGTCGTGCAGGGCATGGCGCGGATAGGTGGCGGCGTCGAGGTTCGGAATGACGGCCGCCATGGCTCAGAGCCCCAGCGACTGGCGCACCGAGGCCGGCCAGCGCTTGACGTTGGTGCCGTAGTGCTTCAGCAGCGCCAGAATGACCCGCTCGTGGCCGAAGCCGACGCAGGCGGTATGGCCCACCTCGCCGTCGTCGGTGGTGAGCCCGAAGGTCTTGCCGAAGTGGTCCTGGTGGTAGTTGAACGACAGGCAGGCCGTCGGCTTCTCCTCGCTCTCGATGGCGATGAGCAGTTCGAACTTCAGGCGCTGGTCACGCTGGTTGACCGCCAGCATCTTGCCGGTGCGGCCGAAGAAGGGATCGTTGGCGACGTCGACCATGAAGGGCAGGCCGAGCTCGCCGATCATCGCCTGACCGCGCTCCAGCCAGGCGGCGCGGAATTCGGTCACCTGGTCCGGCGTGCCCATGCGGACGAACTCGCGCATGCGGAAGAACTGCTGACGGGCAGGATCCTTCGACGGCTCGTGGCGGAAGCAGTAGGACATAAGGTCGAAGAGACGACCTTCGGCGGGCAGGGTGCCGCGCTTCGCGGCGGTCGGATAGAGCGGGTAGCAGGCCGCGGGGGTGAGGACGATCTCGCTCGCCTTCTGGCCCTCGGTCCAGTCGCCCTTCTGCTCGATGGTCTGCAGCAGGCTGACGTGGTCCGCCGGGCTGCCGCAGAAGCAGTGAACGGTGCCGGCGAGCTGGGGGAAGCTCTTCATGTAGCCGGACTGCTCGAAGACCGAGCGCGACATGGCGGGGGGAAAGCGCACGACCTCCGGCTCGTCGGCGGCGCCATAGCGCGTCACGAGATTCTGGAAGCCGTCGCCGATGGCCTCGAAGAGGCCGGAGCGGCCGTAGAGGCCGTCGACACCGGTCTCGATCAGCAGGCCCTGGTCGAAGAGTTCGTCGAGGAAGGTGGGGGTGCCGGTCTTCGCGAGCATGTCTCAGTCCTCCAGGTCGGTGTCGAGACGCGACATGAGGAGCATGGTCGCGGTGTTGGCGAGGATGCGGTCGTTGGCGATCATCAGCGGTGCCGACAGGATGTCGCGCAGCTGGCGGCCGACCGAATGGGGGTTGTCGTTCTTGTAGCCCTGGATGCCGATGATGGTCAGGGCTTCCTGGACGATGGCGACCGAGCGGCGGGAGGCCTCGACCTTCACCGCGTTCATGGCGACGGCGAAGGCCATGGCGTTGATGGCCTCTTCGTCATGACGGGCGGCCTCGAAGCGGGCAATGCCGTCGCGGACGATCGTCTTGAGAGCGGCGAGTTCTGCAGCCGCCGCGGCCAGGCGCGCAGCCCCCGGGGGAACGGCATTGGGCATGCGGCGTGCGGCGGCACGAACGCTCGCCTGCGCCTTGGACAGAGCCGATCCGGCAATGCCGAACCAGAGCGAGGCCCAGAAGAGATGCGAGGAGGCGAGCATCGACTGCGCTGCGATCTCTGCGAAGGGCTTCGGAAAGACCTGGGCGGCGGGAACCTTCGCCGACAGCTTGAAGCCGTGCGAGGTGGTGCCGCGCATGCCCAGCGTATCCCAGACCGAGGTCTGGACGAGGCCGGCCTGGGCTTTCTCGATGACGATCATCACCTGGTCGGAGGAGGCGGCATCCGGCGCGCGGCGGGCGGTCGCCAGGATCGCGTCGGCGTCGAGGCCGTAGGAGATGACCGTCGCATCCTTCTCGATCGAGACCATGTCGCCGTCGGGGACGATGGAGCAGATCGAGTTGCGCAGGTCGCCGCCGATGCCGGCTTCCGTCGTGGCGGAGCCGAGGAGAAGCTGGCCGCTGGCGAGGCGCTGCATGAAGTCGCGGTGCCAGTCGCTGTCGAGCCCGTGGTGGACGAGGCTCGAGACCTTGATCTGGTGCATGGCGAAGACCATGGCGGCGGCCGAGCAGGCGGCGCCGAGGGTGGCGCAGAGCTGGGCGATCTCGGCGAAGTCGGCGCCCTCGCCGCCCAGATGGGTCGGAATCATGATCCCCAGCAGGCGCTCCGCCCGCATGGCGTCGACAGCCTCGCGGGGGAAGCGCCCCTCGCGGTCCACGGCATCGGCGTGGATGGCAGCGATCTCGGCAACTTTCTTCGCCCGTGCAGAGAGGTTCGCAAGGCGCGTGGTGCCGCTCAGTTCCGACCGGTCCAGCATGGTCAGCCCCCGACCTTCTCGGAGCGCAGCTCTTCGAGTGCGGCGTTGATCGTCGCGATCGAGGAGAAGAGGCGACGGTTGAGCATTCGCTCGGGGAACTCGACGTCGAAGGCCTCTTCGAGCGCCAGCATGAGCTGGACCGAACCGAAGGACGTCATCCCGGCCTCGTAGAGGTCCGCCGTATCGGACAGACCGCCAATCCCGCCGGGCAGTTCGACCGTCCGGGTGATGATCTCGCGAATCTCGCTATGCATTTTGGATCGCGCCAGGTGAGACGATCCCCGTTCCCGAGGATCGTTGTGTTGCATTTGAATCAGGCAATCAACGTTTGATTACCGATAGCGTTAACCGCCTGACGTAACGGTGGATGCAGTTGTGGCTCCGCAAGACTTCAGATGCGTGAAGGATGCTGCGCCGTCGTCTCCCTCCGGGACATCAGGGCGATGTCGGGATCGTGTCGTGCAGGAACGGTGCCGACCCCCGGCACGGGCAAATGGGCCGGTCAGACGCTGTCGGCGGGCCGTTTTTCACCGGCTGAATGGCTGGCGGACCCGCAACTGACACCGCGATAACGATTTGCTAAGGACGTGGTGTATCAAAACGGGTGAGCCCCGCTCGGTGCACTCCCGACCTCCGTCTCTGTCCCCCGGCACGGACACCGGACGTTCTCCCGCGCCCCCCGCGCGGCGCCGCTCGCGTTTCGCCATTGTTCGTCGTCGTTTTGCCCATCACGTTCGCTCCCTTGGTCATTCCATGTCCGGCATTGTCCTTCTCCTCTCCCAGGCGCTCCTCTATTTCGGCGTGATGGCGACGCTGTTCCGGCTGCGCCGGCTCATGGGGCTCGGCGCATTTCTCTGTGCCCTCGGCGTCATGCATTTCCTCGAGACCTATCTGGCCGCCGTCTTCTTCATCGAGCTGCCTGTCGGTCGGTTGTCGCCGGGCTCCACGGTTCTGTTCTCCGGCAAGCTCGCCATCATCCTGATGTTCTACATCCGGGAGGATGCCGAGACGGTGCGCCAGCCAATCTACGGCCTGCTCATCGGCAATTTCCTGATGGTGGCGCTGGTGGCGATGCTGCGCCTCTACGGTCCCCCCGTCTCGCTGCCCGGCTACAATCCGGATCTCGCCCTCATCGACCAGATGGGCGCGTTGATGATCTGGGGCACCACGCTGCTGTTCATCGACGCGATCGCGCTCATTCTGCTCTACGAGAAGCTGCGCGGCCTCTTTGCGGCCTCCGTGGTGCTTCGGTCGTTCGTGGGCCTTGCCGTCATCCTGACCTTCGACCAGCTCGGATTCTTCGTCGGGCTGCATCTCGTCACGGGCACGCCGCTCAGCGCGCTGTTCGGCGGTTGGGTCGCGAAGATGGGCGCCGCGGCGACCTATGCCCTGTTCATCGGCATCTACCTGACCCTGTTCGAGCGGACAGAGGCCGAGCCGGTGCCGCAGCCCTTGTCCGACATCTTCCACAAGCTCACCTACCGGCACAAATACGAGGAGCTTCTGGGCAAGAGCAGCCACGACGCACTCACCGGCGCGCTGACGCGCGAGCGGTTCGAGGCGCTCGGCGCGCCGACGCTCGCTCGCGGACATTCTGCCGGCATGGAAACCAGCCTGCTGATCCTCGACATCGACCACTTCAAGAACATCAACGACCGTTACGGCCATGTCGTCGGCGACGAGGTGCTGCGGCGGGTCGTCGACTGCGTGCGGTCGGAGATCCGCAGTGAGGATCGCATCTTCCGCTACGGCGGCGAGGAGTTTGTCGTGCTCTGCGAGAACACCGGGCCCGCGGCGGCACTGGCTGCCGCCGAACGGATGCGCCTCGCCGTACATGAAAGGCTGGCGCTGGAATTCGATGCAGCGCCGACCATCAGCATCGGAGTGGCAACGTCACCGCGGGACGGCGCCGGCGTCCGCGACCTGGTGGCGACGGCCGACGCGCGGCTCTACGCCGCCAAGCGGGAAGGGCGGAACCAGGTGGTGGGAAATGCCGCAGCGGTCGACTGAACCAGGCTGTGCTCAGTCGGCGAAACGGTAGTTCAGCCGGAGAAGAACCCTGTCCAGGGAATAGCTCACGCGCGAATTGAGCGGAGAGCCGAGCGCCGTGGTTGCCAGATAGTGCCGGGTCCCAAAGTCGAAGTGGCCATACTCGACGCCTATGCCGACGCGCTGCGTGACCTGGTATTCGACGCCGCCGCCGATCGTCCACCCATGGCGAACCCCACCGACATGGACACTATCGTTGGCCGCTGTCTCAAGGCCGGTGAACTTGACCTGCACTGCTGCGTAGCCGCCCCTCAGATAGATGAGCCAGGGGCCCTCTGCCCATCCGACACGCCCGGTGAGGGTAGCCAGCCAGGTAGCGCGCGACAGGTAGAACGATGGCGCATGAATGAGGCTGCGGGAATTGGTCGACAGGACCATTCCCGACATGGACGCCTCAACGCCAACCAGGGCTTTGGCCGCCAGATGCCGGTCGTAGCCGACATGCAGGCCTGCAAGCCAACCCAAGCCCGACTGGCGCTTGATTTCCGCCAGAGGTGCGATGCCGTTCCGTGTTTCGTGGCTTGCGATGCCGCCGGCGTGGGCGCCGATATGAAATCCGGTCCAGCTGGTTCCGGAGGCGGGTCGTGGCAATGTCTCGGCAAGGGCTAAAGGCATCGCGGCGAACCATAGACCGGCCGCCGCCACCGCGCTCAACCCCAGGACACGCGCTCGCCGCCCGTGCGACATGGCATGATCTCCGACTGCGAAAACCCTGGGGGAAATGGACAGCTAGCGCGGGTTGAATGTGATGTCCAGCCGGACCCTGCACCGATCTGCGCGGCAGGGATCCGCGAGGTGATCCGGCCGGCAAATAAGGGACAACGCCAGGCAACAGGCGTAGCGAGTCGGGCCAAATACAACAATGTCCTGATGACCGTCGCCGGGCCGTCTGGTAGCGGGAGGCAGAGTCGAACTGCCGACCTCAGGGTTATGAATCCTGCGCTCTCACCAACTGAGCTACCCCGCCCCAAAGGGCAAGCGATCCGGAAAACCGGTTCGCGAGAGCGCGGATATAAGGTCCCGGCCGAAGGGGTGTCAAGCACTCCTGCGATCGCCATCACGGCGTTGAGGGGGCAAGGGTGGATGCTGCCCCCGCGGAGTTGAGGCGCCTCAAGGGCTGCCCTCTCAGCATCGGGCACCATTAAGAAATCGGGCATGGAGGATGCCAATGAAGGCGAAGATGCTGGCGCTGGGTGTGCTGCTTCTGGCGGTGGCCCCCGCGGCCGCGACGGACGCGCCGAGCCGCGGCCGGCGGGTCGTCGATGAATGGTGCCGGCTTTGCCACCTCAGGCCGGGTCAGCCGCCGCGTCAGGGCATGGCCGCATCCTATGAGGAGATCGTCAGGCGGCCGGGGCGGGACGAGGCCTATTTCAACCGCTTGCTGCATGAGGATCATTTCCCCATGACGACCTTCCGGCTCTTCGAGCACGAGAAGCAGGACGTTCTCGCCTATCTGATGTGGCTGCAGCGCCGCCAGCAGCAGCGCCGTCGCTAGGACGCGGGTCAGCCGGCTTTCCGGAACCGCACGAGGGTGAACAGGCCGCCGAAGCCGGCCGGCTTCTTCTCGATCATGGTCAGGTCCTTCTCGCCCATGACGCGGTCGAAGGAAAAGTCGGGGTGCCAGCCGAGCTTGTCGCCGAAGGGGGCGGCCGCCTTCTCGATCCAGGCGCGAAAGCCGCCCTCGGCGGCGAAATGGTTCACCAGAATGACCTCGCCGCCCGGCTTGCAGACCCGGTTCAGCTCCGCCATCACGCCTTCCGGGTCGGGGACAACGGTGATCAGGTACATGGCCACGACGCAGTCAAAGCTCGCATCGTCGAAGGCGAGGCGACCAGCGTCCATCTGCAGGATGCCCTCGACATTGGCCAGGCCATCGTCGACCCGCTTGCGGGCGATCTTCAGCATGTCGAAGGACAGGTCCAGGCCGATGACCCGGCAATTGGAGCCATAGTCGGGCAGGGCGATGCCGGTGCCGACGCCGACCTCGAGGATGCGCCCGCCGACCCGGGACGCCGCGGCGACCGCCGCCTTGCGTCCCGTCGTGGTGATGCGACCGAAGAGGGGATCGTAGATCGGCGCCCAGCGCGCATAGGCCTTCTGGATCGATCGGGCGTCGAGTTCGGCAGCCTGCATGGGGTCTCCGTTCAGATCGCAGCCTGAAGCCGGGTGGAGGGGGCCATCTCGGCCTGTGACAGGCGGCGGATGAAGCCGCCGCCATAGACGCGCGCCGGCCCTTCGGCGCTGTCGTAGAGCACGCAGGCCTGGCCGGGCGCGACGCCCTCCTCGCCATCGAGAAGGTCGATCTGCGCCGTGCCGCCGACCATGCGCAGGACCGCCGGCCGTGGCGGCCGGGTCGAGCGGACCTTGGCGAAGCAGGCGAGGGGCTCGCCGTCGGGCGGCAGGCCGTCGCCGAGCCAGTTGAAGTCGCGCAGGACGATGGTGTGCGTCGCCAGCGCCTCGCGCGGACCGACGATCACCTGGCGCCGCGCGGCGTCGAGGCCGACCACGTAGAGAGGTTCTTGAGCGGCGATGCCGAGGCCGCGGCGCTGGCCGACGGTGAAACGCATCACGCCCTCGTGGCGGCCGAGAACGCGACCGTCGACATGAACGATGTCTCCGGCCTCGGCTGCCTCGGGCTTCAGCTTCTCCACGATGGAGGTGTAGCGCCCGGTCGGCACGAAGCAGATGTCCTGGCTGTCGGCCTTGTCGGCGATCGACAGGCCGAAGCGGCGGGCGTGTTCGCGCGTCTCGGGCTTGGTCATGGCGCCGAGCGGGAAGCGGAGCAGGTCGAGCTGCTCCGGTGTCGTGGCGAAGAGAAAATAGCTCTGGTCGCGATCCGCATCGGCGGGCCGGTAAAGCCCGCGCCGGCCCGAGGCCACCGGTCGGCTCGACACGTAGTGCCCCGTCGCCAGCACGTCCGCGCCAAGGTCGCGGGCGGTGTCGAGGAGGTCGGTGAACTTCACGTGGCGATTGCAGTCGATGCAGGGGATCGGAGTCTCGCCCTCGGCATAGGACTGGGCGAAGCGGTCGATGACCGCCTTGCGGAAGCGCTCCTCGTAGTCGAGCACGTAATGCGGGATGGAGAGGCGCTCGGCGACGCGACGGGCATCGTGGATGTCCTGGCCGGCGCAGCAGGCGCCCTTGCGGTGGATCGCCTCGCCATGGTCGTAGAGCTGCAGCGTCACGCCGACGACGTCGTAGCCCTGCTCGGCCATCAATCCCGCGACCACGGACGAATCGACGCCGCCCGACATGGCGACGACCACGCGGGTTTCCGACGGCGGCTTGGCGATGTCGAGGCTGTTCAGCATCCGGGCGGGGTTCTCTTGCGAGACCGCTATATAGGCTGGCGCACCGCCGCCGCAAAGCTTCCCGTTGCGCGGCAATCCTTGAATGACGCAGCGCGCCGGCCGTCACCGGATCGAAACCTGGCCACGCCAGGGTCCGGCCGACGAAATGACGAGGGTTTTCCATGAGGCTGCGGCCATTTCTGCTTGTCGCCGGCCTCCTGCTCGCGAGCTCCGCGACCGAGGCGCTGGCTCAGCCCGTGCCGGACCGGGC
>VFQU01001291.1_pt1 | contig 15372 bp, 15 predicted proteins | sample 3512311 | NCBI WGS metagenome assembly VFQU01 (sample SAMN10412377, study PRJNA504923) | tailings metagenome | isolation source: Relicate 3 Philex TSF3 active mining site | place: Philippines: Tuba, Benguet | collected 2017-08-29
AATACGAAGAGATGCAGACCCACATCCACGACCTGATGTTTACCAAAAAGAAAGAACTTGACAAACTAACAGAGGAAGTGCGGACTAAGGCAAAGCCCTAAAACAGAGTGCAATAAATTTCCTTACATTTTCCACAAAAAGCTAGTCCTTCTCCTATGTACTAAAATGAAAAAATTGAGTATCATAGAGATATGTTTAAAAATAAGAAGCGAGTTTTTGTAGTGGAAGATAACCTGCTCATCCGTACAGCAGTAAAACGATCCTTGGAATCAACGGAAGATTTCGAGCTTGTAGGGGAATGGGACGACGCTTTGGGACTGGGAAAACAAATCAGTCTCAATCGCCCCGATATACTTCTTCTGGATCTAAGGCTTAGGGACTCCAACGGACTGGACCTTCTCCCCGAGCTGAAAAAAAATTACCCCTCTATGAAAGTCGTCGTGTATACCATGAAGGAAGATATGCCTACCTTTCTTGCCGCAGTCAAAGCAGGTGCGGACGGATACATTCTTAAATCGGACAATCCTTTGAGCTTAGGAAGCAGCCTCAATCTGGCGTTAGACGGTAAATTCGTCACTTCCAGACAGTTCTCTCAAATTCAAAAAAGAGCGAGCGGGGACGATAAATTCAATCCTTTGGAAAAAGCGGTGCTGCAACAATTGAAATCGGGAACTGCTCTTAGCAAAGTTTTGGAAGAAGCTTCCGTTTCCAAAGAACAACTGGAAGAAGTATTGATGAGCCTCAAAGTGAAATTGGAAGCGAAGTCTTATCCCGATTTGGTTCGCATCATCAAGGAAAAGACTTTCGCCTAAGGTTTGTTCTGTTTATTTTTTCTTAAAAATTAGTCTCCAAATCTGAGAGGAATTTTTCCTGTTCCCTGGATTCGATCGCTCTTTCGCTTCTGGACTCTCTTATTTTTTGAATCGCTTCTTTCGAATTCATCTTTTCCTTCCACATTAGATACGCTGCGGCGAGTGTTCCGGATCTTCCCAGACCACCGACGCAGTGTATCAAAATTTTTCCCTGTTTTTGCAAAGCTTCGTCCATCCATAAAATCGTTTTTTGTAGTTCAGGCAGACTAGGCACCCTTTGGTCTAAAGTAGGAAGATAGTGGGGAAGGAATCCTGCGTTTACGTATTCTGACTTCATATCAGAAACTCCGTAGTCAGCATACTCTTGTTCGGTGATAAGACTTATAACATGAGTGATTCCTTGTTTTTTCATCTCTTCCATATCCTCTTCCAAAACCCTTCCTCTGTCTTTGCGTCCAGGGAGTATGGTCAAACCGATATTCTGCACCAGGGCAGGGTGTTTGGTTTCTGAAGGTTTTAAAAAATCGATGCGCAGTGTTTTTGATCTCTGAATGTATTCCTTCACTTTTTCTATAAGAAGGGTTCCGCTGTGCAGAGCCCATTTTCTTTGTATATCATTGCTTTCATCGAAGGCCAAAGTATGCATCGCATAACGAAGAAGGCCTACATGCATCTGATAAGGGTCTCTGTCCAGTTTCACCAAACCCGGATAAAAGGATCTCAGTTTTGCGATCACTCGGTAGGCTTTCTGAAGTTTAGGGTTTTTCAGAACGGAAGGAACCTCGAAAGGAAGTTTGATGCCCAGATCTTCCTGTCCGATGAGAATGCCGGAAAGAACCAAAGCCTCTTTCAGTTCTTCTTCCGTTTCTATTTTTGTGAAAATATAAAGTATGTCGTTTTCCAGTTTCAAAAGGTCTCTTAAGATATGGCCTCTGTGGGTATGGAAAAAATCGATCATCCAAACATTGTCCTGGGCATCCAAAATGATATTGGCACCGTTCAAATCCCCATGAACATACGCTAGGTTGTGATTTACGGCATTGTATTCTCTCAAACGAATCAAATCGTTCTCGTAAAAAAGGCAAGGATTGGGGACGGAAACTCCGGGAATGATTTCGATTCTGGAATCATTCTGTGGGCCACCTAGCAAAGCTTCCACACGAGAGCGAACTCCTTTCGCATATTTTGGCTGGAAGTCGTAATATTCCAAAAGATTCAGTTTTTCCGAACTGCCTGCTTCGTACAATCTTCCCAATTGTTGACCGAACACTACGTTCAGAACGGCATCGATTTTTTCAGGAGATGAGTTTTCTGCGAACATCTTTTGAAATGTTCGCACATTTCCGTCCAACATTGCCGCATAACGATATTTAATTGCTCCTCTTTCCCCCAACTCGCAAAAATCCACGATGGAAGGGGCGTTGTTTCCTAAAACTTCCTGGATCCTTTCGAAAGAAGTTCTTTCCTTCGCAATCAAATCTCTTCCGCCTATTTTTACTACGCAAGGAACCTGAATGTGCCCGAAAGCATCCACAGACTTCGATTTCAAAACCACATTGCCCGAAAAACCTCCGTCCAAAGTTTTGAATTCCGCTTCCTTGCAGTCCCGGAAAAGATAGAGAAGAATTTTTTGATCCGCATCCGAAATGGGATATTTAGGATCCAGTTTGAAACGATCCGAAGAGATACGGGAATGAGTGATGATTTTTTTCTCCAGATCCGGCTGGGAACCGGTAAGAAATTGAGTGAACGCACCGATGGAAGGATAAATTCGAACACCTAATATTTGTTTGAGTTGGTCCAGGGCGATGAAGTGCATGGATAAGGAGGAACTGGCCGTCAAAGCGGAACAAACAGCCACTTCGAATTCGGGGTATCTCGTTTTGAGATCGTAAGCAAGAAAGGTAACCTTCGCTTCCGTCCAAACACCTGTAATCCCCACTTTCATTTTTTTGCCGCGATAGGGTCGAAGGACCTCCTCCAAATTCGTATCCACGAAATCGTTCAGGCCGGAAGCATCCACTAGGGAATGTCTGTCCGGATACTTTTGAATTAAAGACTCGAAAACGAATTCGGCTCCCTTCGTATGTTTCAAACAATGATCACCAAACTGCTGTAAATGATCTTTTTGGCTTTCCGCATCCGGATCGTGCCAATCCCGAATGTGAACGATTTTCAATTGTTTAGGATTCGTTTGATACGCCCATTCCACCAGGGAATGAACAGGACCGTCTTCTATCATTTCTCCCAGAAGTCGATTTGCTTCCGCATAACCAACGTGAAGTGCATTGGGGATCGGATCGTATTTATCCAAAAGGGAGGTAAAATCGTTTTGAAGGCATTGGGTGAATAAAATTGCTTCTTCTTCGGCCATTTGCGAAAGAATCCAACCTTGGAAATAAAAATCGAGTTTTTTATTTCATATAGTGCTTGCAAATCTTCGAAACGACTCAAGATAAAAGATCAAAAAATAGAAGCAAGGTGTTTGTATGAAATTAGGAATAGCGTTCGTTTTACTGCTGACGACGACTTCACTGTTCGCAGGAAAAATCGGCTCGGACTGCAGTTACGGAGGGAAAAAACTTTATGGCAAGGTGAAGTTCGTAGATTCCTTTCCTGACTTTAAGGTGCAAGTAGTGGAGTCTTTCCCCGATCTGAAAGTGAAACAAGTCAATTCCTTTCCGAGCGAGTGCGGAAAATGGCAAATTGTCAATTCTTTTCCTGACTTCAAAGTCCAAATCGTAAAGTCTTTCCCCGACTTTAAAATCCAATATGTGAATTCTTTTCCGGGAGTCCGTTAAAGAATGTACAGGGCGATCCCCGACGAATTTTACCCTTGTTTGTCGGGGCCGGGCTTCTCCGGGCTCCGCTGACGCTTCGGTCGTTCCGACCCTTGCCCTCCGCATCCCTATCGCGAAAAAACTTTTAGGAAACTGTCTGACAGTCGGTATATTTGTTTCCGAAGAAGGGAACGAGTGGGAGAAGAGGAAAAATCGGAAACATGGGCGAAAGTGGAAGAAGCAATGGCCTGGATTGAAAGTTATTTGGTCTTAGTTGTTTCGTTTGAAACTTCTATTATCGTCATTGATTTAATTTGCTTTTATAGGTTTCGTATTCTTTTTCACTAATGGCACCTAACCTTTTCAACCAAAGAAACTTGTTTAGCTCGTCCGAAATAGGTTTTTTTTCGTCGATGAGTGTGAAGGTGTCTCTTAAGTATTTATTTCTTTGATAGAATATATTCTCAAGGATCATATCGTGCGAATTATCATGCAAAATATAAATCTTTTGTTTTTTGAATTTAAAACGGTATACTTAATCGCATAATACTTAAGTAAAGCAAATGTCAAAAGTAATACTGGTATAACTATAGGCGTGAGTGGTGGAAGAGTTCCTTCTACCCGAATGTATAAAAAGAACCCAATGCCTATCATTACACTGGATATCTGCCACATCCTTGTGGATGTTGCTTGGCTTTCATCTTCAATGATTGATTTATCATTTTCAATATCTTCCAAAGGAATAAGAGCATAAATATCTTGCTTTCTATCCTTCATTGAATATTCTAAAGAGTCGCTATTAATGGTAAAGCTAATCTTTGTTTTTGCTTTTTCTTGTTTAAAGTTTATAAATTCTTTCTGTCCGTTTTGTTTTAAATGATTGTATTTGTAAGATAATAATCGACTAGGCAGCTTTTAGTTGTAGGAATATAATAAATACATAAAAGTGCATCATGAAAATTACGTATAACTCTAACTAATCGAAGCCTGTGATTCAAGAAAATTTATTCTTATCAGGATAAATTTTTTGATTTTTACACCAAATCTCTCTCAAAATTTAACGAAAGTAAGTCCAAATCATTGTTTGGGTCTGTAGGGAGATCTGGTCGTATAGGATCAGAATTCTAAAGCTCTTCCCCCCCCCCAGCGCCACGGATCGACCGAGCGTCCCCGTCGAGGGAGAGCCGGATCGCTTCCTCAATAAAGGATTGATTCCTGAATCCATTGCGAGGCGCCCTAAGGAAAGATGAAAAGTTCTTAATCAGGAGAACTAGAAATGAATCTCGGCTTAGGACTTCCTCATGGCAAGAAGCATCGTAGTGATGGTAGGTTCTTTTTGAAGAGGAATTTTGGCTTCTTCGTTTTGGAACTGTTCGCTCATCGTAAAACAACTGTTCTTCATGACTCGATCTCGGATCCACCATTGGTGAACTGCTGCGCTTCTTTTGTCGAAAGGTTCTGCATCGGGAGCATGTCTTTCTTCGTTCCATTTATCGGGGATTTGGCGGCTTTTTAATTCGTAACCCAATGCGGAGACGAAATTGTCCACTGCATAATAGAGAAGCTGATCGATTCGAATGCATCCGTTTTTGGAGGCGGGAATGTTTTCTCTCACTGCGATTTCCAAAGCGGGGCGATTGAATTTTTTACCTGTCAAAAAATGATAACTTTGAATGGCCCCGGGACAGGTGCCGAAAGGAGTTCTTCTTTCTTCTATTTCGCATCCAATCACGACTTGTTTGGCAAGATCGATTTCCAAAAGCAGGCTGATGTCATGGTATCGGTCGTATATTTTGGATTCGATGAATGCGCGGGGAGGTATCTGGTCGAATAACCACCAAAAAGAAACGCTCATGTTTCTTTCCAAACCTACGGGTGTGTTTTGGATTTTTTTGCGTATGGACATTATAAAGCTCCGCCGGGAAATACTTTGTTTCGATTCATTAGTTCTAAGGATACGTTGAAAAATGCTTTTGATTTTTCGAAAGAAGGAAGACATAAAACGGGAGTTTGATGGCATTCTCGGTGTTCCGTATACGGTGGGTAGGCGGTGAATATGAAGTCTTTGTTTCCATCCACCCATCTGTAAAAGAATTGATTGTTTTCCACCCAGCCGAAGGCGGCCCCGTATGCGAAGTAAGCGGAAGATTTATCATTGTTCGGTGCGAATAAATTTCTTCCCATTGCGGAGAACAGGGTTTCTTTTCCCACCAAACCCAAAATAGTGGGAAGAACATCCAATTGAGAACTTTGTCTTTCATCCAGTTTGGGTTTGATTTTTCCGCGAGACCAGAAGAGAAGGGGAACATTTCTGTCTTCAAAATAATTCAAATAACGATGATGTGTGTGGTCTGCCACAAAGACGAAAATCGTATTTTTAAAGTAAGGCGACTTCTCCGCTTTGGAGATGAAATCGGAAATCGCCCAATCCGCATAATGATAGGTATTCAGATAGTCGTAATCGGGAACGGACGCATCGAAGATTTCGAATTTTGGATCTGGAACTTTATAAGGGTAATGGGTTGTCATCGTAAGCACGGTTCCCAAAAACGGTTTTCCTTTTCTATGAGAGAGATCCATCTCTTCTTTCAGGATTTCGAAGAGATCTTGATCGTCGTATCCCCAAGCACCGATCTTATATTTGTTTAAGGATTCGATTTCTTTTTTGCCGATTAATTTTTGGAATCCCCAGTGAGGGAGGATCGTTCCCAAACTGTCGAATTGCAGATCATCTCCCGTCACAAAAATGGTTTCATACCCCCATTTTTGAAATATATTTCCCAATCCTGAAAAGTTTCCTAAAACCTGGTGAGTGCGAACCGCTGTTAGGCCGGGTCTGTCCGGAATTCCCGTAAGAATGGAAAGTAGTCCGTTGGAAGTCCTTCCTCCGTTGGCAAAAAAATTCTTAAAGCTATGTCCTTGTTTTGCGATTTTGTTATAAAAAGGTGCGAGTTCTTTTCCGTTTACCTTTCCATCCGTAATAGGCCAAACGAATTTTCCTGTCCATGATTCTTGTAAAACCAAAACGATATTAGGCGGTATTCCCGGATTTGTTTCCTTTTGTTTTCTGAGAATCGGATAGTCCGGATGGTTGATAAACTCGGCTCCTTCGTAATCGATTTCTTTTTTAACGATGGAAGCTGCTTCGTTTAAGTCCATTCGAAGGGATTCAGGGATCGATTGACTTTTAAAATCCATGATCGTCGTATAAATCCCGTTCAACGGAATGTTGTTGATCAGAGTATCGTTCGTATGGATGGCGTTGCTTGCACGTAAGGGGGTTTCTTGAACCCCTCCTCGAACAAGAATCCCTACGATCAGAAAGGAAAGAAGAAGGCGTAAGGAAGAGGAGAGCAGGGATTTTTGTTTGTTCTCTTTGGGAAATAAGTTCTTTCCGTAGAAATAGGGAGCTGCTGCAAAAAAACAGAGAATTGCTGCGGAAGTAAGTCCTGCGGCGATCGGATTCTCTTGAAAGGCGGATTTGATAAGGATGGGAAGGTCTCCCAAAAACACGACTGCTTCGTAACCTATATGTTTATTTGCATTTTCGTAATATAATAAATCACCGGAAAGATGGCCTATACACCAGGCGAATATAGGCAGAGGAGGAAAGGACCATATAAAACGAAAGAACGAAAAACGATTGAGATATGGTATTTGGGAAAGGATGTAACAAACTCCCAAAAGCATTCCTATTGTGGCCAAGTCGAAACGAATTCCGATTAAGAACGATTGTAAAATGGAAGTTAAATGAAGTTCCTGGATTCTGTAGGAATAGATGGAGAAAAACAAGATGCGAAAGATTGTGAATAAGGCCAGAAAAGAGACGCCGTAAAAGAAAAACAATCGATCGGATTCCGATAGATTTTCCCGAAATTTTTTCATTCCCATCCACAAGAAGGCAAAAAACCTACGGGTCAACTCGCTTCCAAACATGGTTGATTTATTTTCTTAGATACTGGAGTCTGATTCTACTCATGCCTTCCATCAAAAAAATTCTAATCGCAAATCGAGGGGAAATTGCTGTTCGAGTGATTCGAACGGCAAAACGTCTGGGAATCAAAACGGTAGCGGTCTATTCGGATGCGGACAAGGACAGTTTGTATGTACGTCTTGCGGATGAAGCGTTTTGGATCGGTCCTCCCGAACCCAGACTTTCTTATTTGGATCAGGATAAAATCTTACAAGCCTGCGAAGAGACAAAAGCGGATGCAGTGCATCCCGGTTACGGATTTCTTTCCGAGAATGCGGAGTTTGCCGAAAAATTGAAATCCAAAGGAATTCATTTCCTGGGTCCTAAACCCGATTCCATCCGAGCGATGGGAGATAAAATAGGTTCACGTCTGTTAGTTGCTAAGTTCGGAGTCCCCGTAGTTCCAGGATATGAAGGCAACGATCAATCTATGGAAAAGTTTCAGTCGGAAGCTAAAAAAATAGGTTTTCCCATCATGGCCAAGGCGAGTGCGGGAGGAGGGGGAAAAGGTATGAGAAGAGTCGACTCTTTCGAAGAGTTGGAATCTTCCATTTTATCCGCCAAAAGAGAAGCACTTTCCGCTTTCGGAGACGATCGAATCCTTCTGGAAAAATACATTCTCAATCCTAGACACGTCGAATTTCAAGTGTTTGGTGATCAGCACGGAAACGTGATTCATCTTCATGAGAGAGATTGTTCTTTGCAGAGAAGGCACCAAAAGGTAGTGGAAGAAACTCCTGCCCCTCGTTTTTCTAAGGAACTTAAGGCGAAGATGGCCGAAGCTGCAGTACAAGCGGCGAAGTCCGTTCAATACGAAGGGGCCGGAACCGTAGAATTCATATTAGGTGAAAGTGGCGAGTTTTATTTTCTGGAAATGAACACTCGTCTTCAGGTGGAACATCCTGTCACGGAAATGACGACGGGGTTGGATCTTGTGGAACTTCAGATCCGAGTGGCTGAAGGAGAAAAACTCCCTTCCGCACCGGAGCAAAAAGGACATGCCATCGAAGTCCGTATCTATGCGGAAGATCCTTCCAATCATTTTCTTCCTTCCATCGGGAAGATACATTCTGCACGTTTTCCGGAAGGAGAAGGAATTCGAGTCGATTCAGGGATTGTTTCCGGTTCCGAAATATCATTATATTATGATCCTATGATCGCTAAACTCATCGTTTGGGCGCCCACACGTTCGGAAGCGATCGATAAAATGGTGGAAGCGTTGAAAAACACGATCGTATTCGGTCCCATTACGAACACTGGGTTTCTGAGAAACTTAGTGGATGCGGAAGGGTTTCGGGAAGGTTTGGTTTCCACTCACTTCATTGCAGGAAATGAAAAAGAACTTCTGCATCAAAATATTAGCGCTGAAGAAAAACTTTCTTTTGCCGCTTTCGCTTCTTCTTTAAAAACGGTTTCCGATCCTTGGAAGGAGGCATCCGTATGATCCACCGATTTGAAACGAACGAAGGAGACATCTCTCTGATCGTTTCCGAAAACCAAATCAAAGTCATTCGAAAGAATGCAGTGAACTCCGTATCCATTCCTCCTCTATCTTCCAGGAAAGATTTTTTCCCCGCAGGTGGAGAAATCGAATTTGAAGACGGAAGAAAACTCACCTACCTTCCCGTTGGGAATGAAATCTTTGTTCATCTTTCCGGAGAAACTTGGTCTTTCAAAAGAAAGGAAAGAGAATTGGCACTTGCTACGCAAAACTCTCCCGAAATCAAAAGTCCGATGCCCGGAAAAATCATACAAATGCTGGCAGAAGTAGGGAAAAAGTTCAAGGCGGGAGAAACGATTTTGATCTTAGAAGCCATGAAAATGGAGAATGCAATCAAAGCGCCATTCGATTGTAAAGTGAATGAAATTTTGAAAAAGGCAGGAGAGATCGTCCAGCAGGACGAGCCGATGGTTATATTAGACAAAATTGAGTCAGAAAAAACATAAATTTTTGAATCTATTTGACATTTTTTTGGGAACTATCGATGATTAGCCAGTTTCCAGAACGAATAGGTGTAGAATGTACTCAATTTTTATCAGAAGTAGTGTGTTTCTTCTGTTTATCACATCCCTCTCTCTTTGGGCCCAAGCTACGGACTCACAAGATGCCCCTCGTCCTCGTCCGGCAAATATGCCGTTCGAAGTCGATGAAAAAAAGAGATTAAGCGAGAGGGACATAAAGAATAAAAAAGAAGGCGGTTATTTTACCGGTCTTCCTCTTGTTAACTCCGATCCGAACGTAGGGATCGGTTACGGCGCTAGGGTGATTTACCTCAATAACGGGGAAAGAAACAATCCACTTTTCGAATATACTCCTTATCGCTATCGTATCTTCGCTCAATATTTCAATACGACAAAGAACGCTCCGTACCACTGGTTGAGTATGGATGCTCCGTACATTATGGATACGAAGTGGCGCGTACGTGCGGATTTGGTTTATGAAAGAAATCCGAACTCTCTTTACTTCGGAATCGGTGAAAAAACATTACAGCCGTTATCTTATCTGGAAAGAAACGATCCTACGGGAAGAATGATTCGTAACGCTCCTTTTGCGGACTACGAAGCTAACTTACATTACAGAAGACCGGGAGATGCAGGGATCGGTGAAGCTCCTTACGTAACCGATTCACGTTACAACCGTTATGATATAGAGAACCCTAACTTCAGTTTTTCAGGAGAATATTCATTCTTCGGAGGAAAGGTAAGAACAGTAACCGGTATGCGTTTGTCCAAACAAATCATCCGTACTTACGACGGGAAAACCTATGATGCTAAATTCGGCGGATACGACCAATTGGGAGGTTTCCCTCTCAGTTTCTTAGACACCGATAAAGAAATCGCAACTCCTCACGGAGAAACTAGAGTGAGCCGTGACGAAAGAGACGGAAAGATCAACGGATTTAAAGGTGGTTATACGAATACGATCCGTGCCGGTATCGTGTATGACACTCGTGACTTCGAGCCGGATCCGAACCGAGGTTTATTTTTGGAATACACCCATGAAAGATCTGCGAAAGCGATCGGTTCCAGCTCCGAGTTCAATAAGAACCTGGTTTCCGGAAGAATCTTTATGAGCCCTGTGACTTGGTTCACTCGCAAACCCCCTGAACTATTAGAGAAACTAGTAGTGGCGGCAAGAGCCAGTTTGATTCAAACGAACGGTGACGCTCCTTTTTACGAATACAGAAACATGTGGGGAACGGAAACCAACCAATCCGGGTTAGGCGGTAGAACCACAATCAGAGGTTATAAGCAGGATCGTTTCGTGGGGCAAACCATGGGTTTTGCCAACTTCGAAATCCGTTGGAAGTTCGCTTCCGTAGATATTTGGGGACAACATTTCGATTTCCAATTGGTTCCTTTCTACGATGTGGGACGTGTTTGGGACGAAACCAAGATGGTCAATCTGCAAGGTTACAAACACTCCAGAGGTATCGGATTCAGAATCCCTTGGAACCAAGCGACCATTATCTATGTGGATTATGCAAAATCAAACGAAGACTCTCAAGCCTTTGTAAACTTTAACCATATTTTTTAGGAGAAGAGAAACAATGAAAAATACAAAATATACTCTTGCTCTCGTCTTAGCTGCCTTTTCATTTTTCTGGAATTGTGAAGCCAAACCGGTAGAAGATACTTTCGGTTTGTCTCCCGAAGAAACGAATGTTTTGATTGCGGGACTCATCGCAAACAGAGGTTCCTTGGTGGACAACTACAACGGAACCGTTACTGATTCCGTTGCCGGTTTACAATGGCAAAAATGTTCCTCAGGCCAAGTGTATCGTTTGGCACAAAACGATTGTTTGGGTGCATCCGCAGGAACCGTTTTGAACCCTCACGATCCGTATCGTTACGGTGCGAATCAAGTTGCTTATTGTGATTCCAAAACTCACGCATGTAACACTCTTGCCTATCCGCAAACTGTGACGAATGCATCTCAAGTGGGTATTTCAGGATCCAGTGAATTGTTTGCAGCTTGCAGTCAGTTGGGAAGCAACTGGAGAGTTCCTAATTTGATCGAGTTACAGAGATTAACTGTTACCGGTAGATCGGCAGTGCTTCTTTATTTTCCTTCCACAGTGGAAGGCGAATACTGGTCTTCTTGGGCCAATGAAACCGATATTCCGGGAGAAACGGCATATTCCGTTTCTTTCGATCGTCAGTCTTTCGGAACGGAAAAAAGAACCATCAAAACGGATAGAAATTATGTCCGTTGCATAAGAAATCTTTAATTTTCTTCCTTAGGAACCACGGTCTTCTTTCGAAGGCCGTGACGCTCTTACCACTTTCCTTGTTATGTCAAAAACCCGATTTTTAGGGTGATAAAAATCTTTCTTTTTTTCAAATTTATCGTAATCTAATCCCTAGATCCTCCGAAGTACCAAGTGAGCGGAGTTATGAATTTAACGGGATTACAGAACCACACTGCCCATCTGAAGAATCCTTACCAGGACAACCGCGTGAGCTATGTCGGCCACGGAAGACTGGAAAGTTCTACGGAAAATTTATCCGCTTTGCATGTCATCGCCCATGAATTGGGTCATGTTCAAGAATTCAAAAACCAAGCCTTCCAAGAAGGAAGCGAAGTTCGTTCCGTTCAAGTCAAAATCAATTATGAGATGAGAGATGGACGTATGGTTGCCGTTAGTGGGGAGACTTCCGCTACCACCCAAAAACGTCCCGAATCCATATCCAAAACCGATCCGAGCTTAGAACCTTATTCCGATGGGAAGTCCTTTAAGGATCTATTTTCCGTTTCCAAAGAAGAGGAAGATAAAAAAGCCAAAGATAAGGATCGTATGAACCCTGTGCAAGCGGTGGAACGGGAAAAGAAAGAAGAGTTGGAATCCAAAATCAAGGACTTGGAGATTAGACTTGAATCCGAAAAACAAAAAGGCAAATCGTCCGTAGGTTCTGATAAAACTAAATCCTTCGAAGAAGAGGATAAGGCAAAAGAGATCGCTTCCGAAAAACGCAGACTGGAAGAGGAAGTGAGACTTCTTAAAATGAAGGAGGATCTTCGGGAAACCTTCGATATGCTTTCCGATATCAGAAAACTAATGGTATCTAACGTATTCGGAATGATGCAGGCAGGAAACGAATCCAAATCCGGCAACTTTTTGAATACTCTCATCTAATTATTTCTTCAAATAAGAATCGATCATTGAGGCAGCCACCTTAGGCAGGGACTTGAATAAAGCCGTTTGCTCCGAATAGGTTTGGCTTGCTGCATATGCCCCTTCCACCAAAAAACCAAGACCTATCGCAAGAGTTTTATAATCTTTTGCTCCCGTTTCCTTACTCAATCGAGTCAGCTCTTTCAATAGTTTGGATTTGTTTTCTGCAACCATATTTCTGGCAGGATGTTTTTTATCAGGAAATTCCACTGCGATATTGATGAAAGGACATCCTCTGTACGTTTTGTTCTGTGTTCTCTCAGAGAGATCGATAAAGATCTGGATCAATTGTTTTTTGGCGTCTTGCGGATGTTTGGAGATACTTTTTTCAAAACGTTCCCAAAAACTTTCGTCCCTTCTTTGCAGATAATGGAGTAAAAGTCCGTCTTTGGATTCGAACTGTCTGTAAAGCGCCATTTTATTTACGCCTGCTTCTTTCACTACGGAATCTACTCCTACAGCTCTGGCTCCTTCCTGATAGAACAATCGATCTACCGCTTCCAAGATTTGTATTTGTGCCGTCTGGCCAGGTGTTTTTTTCATTTTAACTTTCCCGAAATCTCTTTCTTTTTTCTTTACATGTTACAGCTCGGTCACAATTTGGGTTTACTGTTACCGCTTAGTAACAATAAAAACGAAACGGTTCGGTTTTCAAGGAGAAAATATGAGAGTGGTTTCCGGTTGGATCAGTCGTTCTTTCGAAGGGCGTTTTCATTATTCTTGGGTGGCGATAGGAGTCGGCTTTTTTGTCCTGCTCGTCACTGCGGGAACCAGAGCCGCTCCCAGTGTGATGATGGTTCCTTTGGAACTTTCCATGGGATGGGACCGAGCGACGATCTCCATCGCACTTTCCATCAATTTGGCCCTTTTCGGGCTAATGGGCCCTTTTTCCGCAGCGGCGATGGAACGTTTCGGTCTTAGAAAAACGGTTTTATCCGCTTTGTTCGTATTAGGTGTCAGCGTAGCTGTCTCCAGTTGGATGCAGGAGAGCTGGCATATGTGGTTGATTTGGGGATTGATTGTGGGAGGTACCACAGGAGTCACCTCAACCACTCTTGCCGCTACCATAGTCAGCAGATGGTTTCAGGAGAGAAGAGGGCTTGCGATGGGAATTCTCACCGCCAGTTCCGCCACAGGTCAGCTCGTATTTCTTCCGTTACTTGCCACGATTGTGGAAATTTACGGATGGAGGAATGTGATCCTGACGGTGGCTTGTGGTATCTCCGTCGTTTTTCCCTTAGTATATCTATTTTTGCCGGAAAGGCCCGCCTCTTTGGGACTTAGGTTGTATGGGGAACCGAAAGATGCCCCTTTACATTCGGAACAAACCACTCGAAATCCGATCGCAATCGCTTTCGATTCTTTGAGAAAGGCGGTAACTTTCCGAGACTTCTGGCTGCTTTTCATCAGCTTTTTTATCTGCGGAGCTACCACAAACGGATATATCGGCACCCATTTTATCGCCATGTGCGGCGATTACGGATTAGGTGCCGTGGAAGGAGCAGGTATTTTGGCAGTGATGGGCGGATTGGATTTGGTAGGTACCACATTATCCGGCTGGATGTCTGATAAATTTAATAATAGAGTTCTGTTATTTTGGTATTACGGCCTGAGAGGGATCGCTTTGATCTATCTTCCTTTTGCATTTAATATCACGTATTTCGGAATTCCCGTCTTTGCTTTGTTTTATGGTTTGGATTGGATCGCCACAGTACCTCCTACAGTCCGATTGACGAACGATATTTTCGGGAGAAAGGAGGCACCTATCATATTCGGATGGATCGTGGCGGGCCATCAATTAGGAGCCGCCTTTGCCGCATTATCCGGCGGAGTGTTGCGTTCTTCTTTGGGAACTTACACCGTGTCGACTATGGTGGCTGGAGGATTGTGTTTGATTGCTGCGGTTTTAGTTTTGAGGATTCATCGAATTACGAAACAAGTTGCCGTTTCGTAATTCGGATCGGTAATCATTTAAAAAGGTCGAATCCGGGTTTCTTAGGAGACCCGGTAGATCACCTTACTTAAAATTGTTGATTGATTCGCAGCCGGGAATTTTAACTCCTTCTCCTTTGTTGCCTTGGAACACGTCACAAGAAGTTCCTTCCAAAGCGGTGATACAGGTAGAGATGGAATCCACCATTTCTTGAGTGAGTTCTTTTTTGCTGGTTTCTCTTTCTTTTTTCGCTTCTTCGAATTTTTGAGAGAAGAATGCGACGCAATTTTCTTCCGATTGCATAAAAGGAGGGATCATACTTCTGAATTGAGGAGGAATTTTTTCGAATTGATCCTTAGTGCATCCGATGGTTTTGGCACAGATCGCTTTTTGAAATTTAGGTGCGAGTTCTATCAATTGTTCTTCCGGTGATTTTTTACCGCAATGGACTGCCGCCAAAGAAAGGATCGTAAGGGAAAGAAGTGCGAAACTTTTTTTCATTTTTGAATGTCTCCGTGTGATTTAGGCATTTTAAATTTTATTTTATCCGATGAATATCCATTTTCCTGTTTGGCGACTTTCATATTGTCATTTTATTTCAGATTTATTTTTTGTTAGGTGATGGTTCGGGAAATCGGAAGATTCGATTCTGTTCCGATGGGGTCTTTCAAAAGATCGTTCCGAAAGAAGAGGGGAG
>VFQU01001292.1_pt1 | contig 15368 bp, 12 predicted proteins | sample 3512311 | NCBI WGS metagenome assembly VFQU01 (sample SAMN10412377, study PRJNA504923) | tailings metagenome | isolation source: Relicate 3 Philex TSF3 active mining site | place: Philippines: Tuba, Benguet | collected 2017-08-29
CCGTCTCTTCGCGCTTGGCGTAGCTGCGTTCCACGTAGTCGTTCAGGATGTCCATGAACTCGGCCACAATGTGGTCACCCCGTAGGGTCTTGAACAGCTTCGAATCCACATACACCGGTGCCACGGGCTCCTCGAAAGTGCCTGGCAGCGAGATGCCGATATTGGCATGCTTCGATTCGCCAGGGCCGTTCACCACGCAGCCCATCACCGCCACCTTCATCGTTTCGACGCCCGGATAGAGCGGCTTCCACACCGTCATCTGCTCCCGCAGATAGCGCTGTATCTGGTCGGCCATGTCCTGAAAGAAGGTGCTCGTGGTCCGGCCACACCCCGGGCATGCAGTCACTTGCGGCGTGAACGTCCGCAACTCGAGCGCCTGCAGAATCTGCTGGCACACCAGCACTTCCTCGGTGCGGTCGCCATTCGGCAGCGGCGTCAGCGAGGCCCGAATCGTATCGCCAATGCCTTCCTGCAGCAGCACACTCAGCGCTGCCGCAGTATAGGTAATGCCCTTGGAACCAAGACCCGCTTCCGTCAATCCCAGATGCAGCGGGTAGTCGCAACGTGCCGCCAACTTGCGGTTCACCTCAATCAGGTCCTGCACGCCGCTCACCTTGGCGCTCAGCAGAATTTTGTTGTGCGCCAGGCCATAACGCTCGGCCGCCTCCGCCGCCCGCAAGGCCGATTCCACAATGGCGTTCATCGTCACTTCGCGCGCGTCCAGCGGTTCCGGCAGCCGCGCGTTTTCATCCATCATCTGCGTCAGCAGCGCCCCATCAAGCGAGCCCCAGTTCACCCCGATCCTCACCGGCTTGTCGAACTCAATGGCGCACTCAATCATCGTCCGGAAATTGTCATCCGTTTTCCGTCCAATGTTTACATTTCCCGGATTGATGCGGTACTTCGCCAGCGCCCGGGCGCAATCCGGATACTTCTTCAGCAGCAAATGCCCGTTGTAGTGAAAGTCCCCCACCAGCGGCACGCTCACGCCGTGCAACATCAGCGTGTCTTTGATCTTGGGCACCGCCGCCGCCGCACCGTCGGTATTTACCGTGATTCGAACCACTTCCGAGCCGGCCTTGGCCAGTTCCATCACCTGTCTGGCCGTGCCCGAGACGTCCTCGGTGTCGGTATTGGTCATGGACTGCACCATGATCGGGTTCGTTCCGCCAACCTTCACTCCCCCAACGTCTACAACCACACTTTTGCGGCGCTTTACTGGCATCGAAATAACTCCTGAAACGATAATTTTATCAGCCGCGTCCAGAAAATGGAGCTAAAATAATTGCAGTGTACTTGTCAAGGTAAGGGCACCTTGGCGAACCCGTAACCTCGTAATACTCCCAGTTTGAGATCTTTCCTCGACGTGATGCAATTTGAAGGAAGAAGATCCGTATGTCCTCCCCTGGTAAACGTGTGCTTCTCGCGGGTATCGAACCCGCGCTGGCCAAAGAACTCCATCTCTACCTCGCTTCCCGCGGTGTAGCGGTAACCGAGAGTCCAGAGACTGACTCCACTCCCCCCAACTTTGATCTGGTCTTCTGTGAAACTCACAGTCCCGACCTGCGCATGCTGCTCCAAAACGTGGGCAGCCCCGTGGTTGTCGTCAGCCGTGTCCCCGAGGTCAACGACTGGCTCGACGCCATGGATGCCGGCGCTACTGACTACTGCGCCGCACCCTTTGAGGCCGAACAATTGGACTGGATTCTCGAATCCACCATTGGTCTGCGCCGTGAAAAACTGGCCGCCGCCACTGCTTGAAGAGACAGCATAGAATACATAGTTTCCAGCACCCGTTTGCGGAAAGGAAACTATCATGGAACCCACCAAACCCCTTAGCAGAAGAAACGCCACGCTCGCCTTGGGCACGGCCTTTACCACCTCCATCTTTACCGGCCGCGTCAAGGGCGCCAATGACCGCGTAGCCGTTGGCTTCATTGGCCTCGGCGCCATGGGCTCCGGGAACCTGCGGTATTCCATGAGCGTGCCGGGTTTGCAGCCCGCCGCGCTTTGCGACGTCTATCAACCCCACCTGGAGCGGGCGGAAGCGGCCGCGCGCAAAGGCGGCTTCGAGATCAAGGGCACTGATGATTTCCGCAAGATTCTCGCCGACAAATCCATCGACGCGGTTTGTATCTCCACCCCCGACCACTGGCACGCCTACATGACTGTCGAGGCTTGCAAGGCCGGCAAGGATGTCTATGTGGAGAAACCCGCCAGCGTCTACGTGGATGAAGGCCAGAAGATGGTGCAGGCTGCCCGCAAGTATCAGCGCATTGTCCAGGCGGGCACCATGCAGCGCTCCGGCGGCTACTTCAAGAAGGCGGCGGAGCTGGTCAAGAGCGGCATCCTCGGCGATGTCACCTTCGTTCACACCTGGCAGGCAGGCGCCACACCCAAGCAGGGCTGGGGCAACCCGGCCGATGGCCCCGTTCCCGCCGGGCTCAATTGGGACATGTGGGTCGGCCCCGCCCCGATGGTGCCCTTCAATGAGAATCGCTGGGGCGTCACCAAGGCCACCTTCCCCACCTTCCGCTACTTCTGGGATTACGCTGGCGGCGCCATGACCGATTGGGGCGTGCACCTGCTCGACCCCGTCCACCAGTGCTACGACGAAGTCATGCCCACCGCCATTTCCGCCATGGGCAACAAACTTCACGTCACCGATAACCGCGACACCCCTGACACCATGCTGGCCACCTTTGAATACCCCAAGTTCATCGCCAGCTACGAAAGCCGTACGGCCAACCCCATGCCCATGTTCGGTCACAACGCCGCCACCTCCATCCACGGCACCGAAGCCACTCTCATCGTCAACCGCTCCGGCTGCTGGCTGGTGCCCAACGACAAGTCCAAGGTGGAAGCCCAGACTTACGAAAAGAACGATGAGATGCGCCAGATGAACGTCCCGCACTGGCAGAACTGGCTCGATTGCATCCGCACCCGCCAGAAGCCCCAGAGTGAGATTGAAACCTGCGTGCGCTCCTCCACCGTTTGCATCCTTGCGAATCTTTCCATGCGCTTCAAGACCCGCCTCGACTGGGACGAGAAGAACTGGACCGTGAAGCAGAACGAGGTCAAGCCCTACCTCAAGGCGAAGTACCGCTCGCCCTGGAAGCTCGAAGTCTAGGCGCGCTCCATCACGCTCGATTGCGGCGCACGTAATCTCCCACCCGGCCCACGGTGTCCACCCAGACCCTGTGGGCCGGGTTTTTCAGGTACTCCGCCAGCCGCCGCAGCGCTTCCACATCCGTGGTCTGGTGCGCGCTCTGGCCGATTTCATGGCCAGCGAAAATCACCCAGCGCCCATCCTTCGCGGCCTTCTCAATCACCCCCCGCATCCATTCAAAATTCTGACCGTCAAACCAGGTGCCCATCAGTTGCGCCAGATCACACAGCGGCGCGTAGTTGGGCATCTCATCGAGGTAACCCCGCCCGGTGTCGAAGCGGTCGGCAATCAGCGGCACATAGCTGCGCGTTTCCCGTCCGCGGCCAATGAATTTCTGCCCGCAGGGGTAGGCGAAACTGCGCGGCTTCACGCCCAGTGTGCTTTCAATCTGCGCCGTGGCGCCATCAATGTCCCGCGCCATTTCCTCCAGCGTGAACTCCTCAAGCGCCCGCGTGAAGCGGTAGTTGCCCGTGCAGGCATGGGCCGTCGAATGATTTCCGATCTCGTGGCCCTGGCGCACCATCTCCTTCCAGCCATCCACGCGCTTCAGCATCGCGTTGGGGGAAACGTAGAAGGTGCCCTTCAACTGCAACTCTTCCAGCAGCCGCAACCCGGTGTCAATCTGCGAAAGCCGCGCATCATCCCAGCTCAGCGAAACCGCCACCCGCTTGCCCTCCGGCCAGCGAAAGCCCTGCGCCAGGGCGGCAGCGGCGGGAAGCGTCAGGAAGTGTCGGCGTTGCATACCTCACAGCTTATGAGATCTCTGCGATAGCATCAAAGGCTTCCCATGGATCTTCTCCTCCACCCCACCGACTGGGCCGTCCTCATCGGCTACCTCATTCTTGTCGCGATCATCGGCATCCTCGCTGGAAGGCAAATCCATGGCACCGACAGCTACTTTCTCGGCAACCGCGGTTTCAACCGCTGGCTGATGATCGGGCAGAGCTTCGGCATTGGCACGCACGCCGAAATGCCAGTCTCGCTCGCCGGGGCAGTTTATTCCAACGGCTTTTCGGGCATCTGGTTCCAATGGAAAAACCTCTTTGCCACGCCCTTCTACTGGCTCATCGCTCCCCTGTTTCGCCGCATGCGCCGCACCACTCTCGGTGAGGTAGTGGAAGACCGCTACGGCCCCTGGATGGGCATCGTCTACACCCTTTTCGCCGTGCTCTATTTCACTATCAACATGGCTTCGATGCTGAAGGGCGCGGGCAAGGTGATCAGCCAGGCGACGGGCGGTCAAGTGGACCCCAACACCATCGTGCTGGCCATGACCCTCATCTTCCTTCTCTACAGCTTCATCGGCGGCCTCGTCGCCACCGCCTGGACCGACTTTTTCCAGGGCTTCCTCATCCTGGCGCTCTCATTTCTCCTCATCCCGCTTGGCTGGCCGCTGGTCGGCGGTCTCGCCGGTATGAAGCAGACGCTGGCCCCCCACTTTTTCACCCTCGCCACACCGGCTGGCATCGGCCCCTGGTTCATCTTCCTGCTCACTATCAACGGCCTGATCGGCATCATCTCGCAGCCTCACCAACTGGCCGCCGTCGGCACCGGCCGAGACGAACGCACCTGCCGCGCGGGTATGCTCTACGGCAACTTTCTCAAGCGCATCTGCACGGTGGGTTGGGCGCTGGTAGGTTTGCTGGTGGCTACCCTTGCTTTGCAGCCCGGCTCCCGCTTTGGCACGCTGGCCGACCCCGAGGATGCCTTTGGCCTCGCCTGCCGCTACCTGCTCTTCCCCGGTGGCCTGGGCCTCATGCTCGCCAGCATTCTCGCCGCCAACATGAGCACCTGCTCCGCCTTTATGGTGGATTCCGGCGCACTCTTCACTCGCAACCTCTACCAGCGTTATTTCCGCCGGGAAGCCTCGGACAATCACTACCTCTGGGCCGGCCGTCTCTCGGGGCTGGCGCTGTCCTTCCTCGGGGTGCTCTACGCGCTCTTCCTGGTGGACCGCGTGCTCTATTCGTTCCTCCTCACCGAGACCATGGCCACCTATATGGGCATCAGCATCTTCGGCGGCATCTTCTGGCGTCGCGCCACACGCTGGGGGGCGCTGGCCAGTCTGCTCACCCCCATCGCCGTGAATTTCTTCCTGCTGTCCAGCCAGGGCCAGCGCCTCGACTACTGGGACCCGAATGTCTTTGGCCTCTCCCTGCTTGCCGGCATTGCCGCGCTCATCGTGGTCAGCTACCTTTCCGCCCCCGAGCCGTCGGCCCAGGAATTCCTGGACCGCTTCGATACCCCCGTCGAGGGTACCGCCCCCGCAGGCGCACGCCTGCTGCTGGCGGATATCGGGCTGGGCTTCCGCGGCTGGCGTGCCTACCGCGAAGACCTCGCCGGCTTCGCCACCGGCTGGCTTATGGTCGTGGCCCTGGTCGCCCTCACCTGGCTCTGGCTGGCCACCTGATTGAGGCTCTTTGACCCATCGCCGTGTCCATCTGACTCACGTTAAGCTGTTAGTTTGGACCCACTCATCAAGACCCGTCTGCCACGCCAGCGCGCCTGCAATGAAAAGAACGAAAAAGGCAAGATTTGCGCCGGTCACCTGAAGCGGTGGTATTTCTACGGGGAAGATTTGGCGAAGCAGTTCGGCCAGAATGCCGAACTCTACCGCTGTGAAAAGTGCAAAACCGTCTATCTGCCCAACCCGGAAGAGACGCCGCGCACTGCTACCCTCGCGTGGTAGCGCTTGACAAATCGTGCTAATCTAATGCATTGATTGAATTTGCCGATGGATAGTGCGTCTGCGCTATTCATGGCGCAAGTACCGCTGGGCGTTCTTTTTAGATAGACCGCATCGGATTCGGGTGGGTGGGTTTTGCTAGACCTCCTCCGATGCGGTCCGCCCTCGGTTCGACAGGGCTCCAATCGGTGCGCCCGCTGCGGTAAGCGTAACGGTTCCCGCCATCTTGCCAGACAAAGGCCCGCGTCCTAATTCAAACCCTCATCTGACAGCTTCCGCTGTGCTGGTACTCCGATTGTGGAGAATTGGCAAACTCTAAAGACCGGTTCGGGGTTGGCTTCGTTTCAGAAACTTTCCTCCGTTGCTAATTTCTTATACTGCTCTTCATGCAATCCGGATTCCAGATTGAGAAAGCTTAACTTTTCAAAGTGCCCATAAAAATCCCCTCTGAGGCAACCGTTAGACGGCTAGTGAGCGGTTCTGAATAATTCCGATCCCGACTCCCGCAAGCACGCAAGCCTTTCGGACCCGCTCGCTTTACCGCCTGCCGATTGCTTCAGAGGGCAGGTTTAAAGGTACTCCATCAATTCACTAAACAAGATAGCAAATCTTTGGCCAACGGGGGAGAAAAAGATTCTATTGAAAACAAATGAGTTTTCGATACTGGGTTCGTTCCGGCGGGGACAGTGGGACACAGTTGCGGGGCGCTGTGACACACTGGTGAACAATGCGGTGGATGTTTTGGGTCCTCGCCGGTGCGCTCGCCTGGGGGCAGGCGCCGGCTGAGGAGAATTACAAAGCGTATACAGATGCTCCCCGGTTGATCCTGCGGCCGCAGCGCTTGCGGCTGTTGAGCCGCGAGGGGGAGCGGCAGTCGATTCGCCAGCAGCAGTTTGCCGGCTACATCGCCAACCGCATGGCCATGGAAGAACAGGCCTTCGCGCTGGCCCTGGCGGGCCGGACGATGAACAATGCCGACCATTGCCGCGACGCCGCCAACTGGGTGGCGAAGAACAAGACCGTGGATGTTCGCCAGCACGCGCTGGTGGTGGATTGGTGCGAAGGACTTTTGCCGGAGGGCGAATGGAAGCAGTTGGCCGCCGCGCTGCGGCCCAAACTGCCGCCCGCGGGCGGGATTGCCTCACTGCGCGACCGGGCATTTGTGGGGCTGGTTTTCGTGGATCTCGATGGGCCATTCTCCGAAAAGGTGCTGAAGGAGACCGTGGAGCATTTCCGGAAGGCCCACATTCCGGGCCTGCAGGCCGCAACGCCAGTCAACCCGGCCGACCTGTATCCGCTGATGGAATTCCTGCACGTGATCCGCGACAACCTGGAACTGGACCTGCGTCAGGAGGCGCCACGCTACTTCGTCGATTTGCCCCTGACCCAGATGCTCAGCTACTACCCGGCCGCCTACCCCGGGCCGGACAACGAATTCCGGGTGGCTTTCTTCTCGGGGGATGGCGAGCCAGATCTCAAACTTGCCACCATGCTGCGCGCCGCCGAACTGTCGCTGGTGGCGCTTGACAACAACGCCGAGCTGGCGCAGAGCCTGCAGGGCTGGCTCCTGCAGGATCGCTACCTGCTGCGCTCCACCTTCGGCATCCCGTACGAATTCCTCTGGGCCAACCCCTACCAGCCGGGCCTCACCTACCATCACCTGCCGAACTCGCTGCACGACAAGCGCCGCGGCCGCCTCTTCATCCGGGACAACTGGGAAGAGGAGGCGCGCTTTCTTTGCTACTACGACGGCAACATACAGCTCTTCGAAGACGGGGTGCGCAAGGTGCTGAAGGTGTCTCCCAGCACGCCGCCCGTGGAACTGGGCGGCGCCACCATCCTCGTGGGTGGCAAGGAACTGCTGAAGCCGATCCAGTTTGAACTCTCCGGACAGGATCGCGAAGCCTGGTACATCGTGGGCCTGCGGCCCAATGCGATCTATGACGTGGAGGTGGACGACATGGAACTCGAAGAGGCGCGGACGGATGCGGGGGGGATTCTGTCGCTTGAGTTTCAGAAGGCGGTGGAAAAGACCGGCGTACGCCTGAAGCTTTCGCCAATCGAGAAAAGGAGCGAATAGCGTGGCGTTGACGAGGCGAACGTGGATCGAGGGCGCGGCAATGCAGTTGGGGCGGACAGCGCTGCGTTATGAAGTGTGGGATGTGTTTACGCACAAGCCTTTCGGGGGCAATCCACTGGGCGTGTTTTTCGAGGCTGACGGGCTGACTGAGCAGCAGATGTTCGCGCTGACGCGCGAGATGAATCACTCTGAGACAACATTTGTGACCAGGGCGGGAAAGGTTCGTATCTTCACAGCAACGCAGGAACTGCCCTTTGCGGGGCACCCGGTTTTGGGTACAGCCTTCGCCCTCAGGCGGCAGCGGCCAGGGGCTAAACAGATTGTGGTGCAGGTGCCCCAGGGCCCGATTCCGGTTGACTTTGTGGGAGACGAGGGCATGATGCTGCAGGCCCGTCCGGTGTTCGCCGAGCGGCATGAGGCAGCAGTGCTGGCCCCGATGCTCGGACTAGAGCTGGAGGATCTCGATCGAAGTTATCCAATCGAGAATGTTTCGACCGGGCGGCCGAATCTGATTGTGATGCTCAAGACGATGGCGGCGATGAAGCGGGCCCGGCTGAACTGGGACGCACTGGCGCCGTATTTCGCCCAAGGCGATACGCAGCGGGGCGTGTATCTGTTGACGCGGGACGTTCTTGAGGCGGGGCACGCCGTCCACGCGCGTAAATTGACGCCGCGGCTGGAAGATCCAGCCACGGGAAGCGCGGCCGGGAGCGCGGCGGCGTATCTGGTGAAGCACGGAATTGCGCCGAGCGGGCAGGTGGTGAAGATGGAGCAGGGGCACCTGATGGGCAGGCCGAGTGAATTGTTGCTGTCCGCGGTGAAGCGGGCTAACGGAGAAGTGGAAGAAGTGAGAGTGGGCGGAAGGTGTGCCCTCGTGCTGGAAGGAAAGGTGAACCGGCTGGCATGATGATCGCCACGCTGCTTTTGCTGGTGCAAGCGCAACAATGCACCCTGCCGGCCAATGTGCCGGGGACCCGGCCCACGCGGGTGGATTACCGCAACGAGAAGGTGAGTACAGACTATTACGCGCTGGCGCTGTCCTGGTCGCCGCAGTTCTGCGCTTCGCCCCCGGGCCGTAACCCCCGGCAGCGCTGGCAATGCCGCGACAACTCCTTTGGCTTTGTGGTGCACGGCCTCTGGCCGCAGTCGGCGCGGGCCCGCAATAGCCGCGAGCACCCCCGCCACTGCAAACCGCCAGAACTATTGCCGGCCGCGAAGCTGCGGCCCTACCTGTGCATGATGCCGGACCCGCAACTGGTGCAGGATGAATGGCTCAAGCACGGCACCTGCGCCTGGCCCAATGCGGATGCCTATCTGCAGCAAACCAGCAAGCTGTGGAACGCCCTGAAGATGCCCGATCTCGCGGGCGGCGATACGACGGCGGGGCAAATACGCCGCCAGATTGTGGATGCCAACCGTGCGGCAGGGCTCAGGCCGGAACACGTGCAGATACGCGTGAACAGCCAGAATCAGTTCACCGAGGCAATGGTGTGTTACGACAAGCAGTTCCGCTACACGGCCTGCCAGGGGCCAGGGACGCCAGATCGTATTTCAGTGGGTGTGGCGCCACGGCGGCGGCGCTAGACGAAGGTCTTGAATTCCATCACGTCGCCATCCTGGACGACGTATTCCTTGCCTTCCGTGCGCAGCTTGCCCAACTCGCGGGCGCGAGCAAAAGAGCCGATGTCCACCAGGTCCTGGTAGGCAATGGTTTCGGCGGAAATGAAGCTCTTCTCGAAGTCCGAGTGAATGACGCCGGCGGCCTGAGGAGCCTTCCAGCCGGCGTGTATGGTCCACGCACGCGTTTCCTTGACACCCGTGGTGAGGTAGGTACGCAGGCCCAGCAATTGGTAAGCTTCGCGGATGAGGTTGCCCACGCCGCTTTCGGTGACACCAAGACCTTCGAGATATTCGGCGGCTTCTTCGGCGGCCAGCATGACCAGTTCGGCCTCGATTTCAGCCGACACCACTACGGCGCGAGTGTCGTGCTGGGTGGCGACGTACTCGCGCACCTTGCCCACGTAGGGGTTGGCCTCGGGGTTGGCCAGGTCGCCTTCGGCTACATTGCAGGCGTAGAGAATGGGCTTGTTGGTGAGCAGGAAGAGGGGCTTGGCCAGGGCCTTCTCCTCGGGGCTCATCTCGAGTGTGACGGCGTACTTGCCATCCGAAAGATGCGGCTCCAGCCGGGCGATGATGTCGAGCGTGGCGGCGGCTTTCTTGTCACCGCTGCGCGCGGTCTTCTGCAGCTTGGCCTTCTGCTTTTCGAGCGATTCCATGTCGGCCAGCAGCAGTTCGGTATTGATGATTTCGATGTCGCGGATGGGGTCCACGGTATCCATCACGTGTTCGATGTTGGCGTTCTCAAAGCAGCGCACCACCTGCACAATGGCGTCCACCTCCCGGATGTGGGCGAGGAACTGATTGCCCAGGCCTTCGCCTTTGCTGGCGCCGGCCACCAGGCCGGCGATGTCGACGAACTGAAAGACGGCCGGCACAACCTTTTCGCTGCCGGAGAGCTTGCTGAGCACCTCCAGCCGCTCATCGGGGACGGTGACCATGCCCTCGTTGGGCTCAATGGTACAGAAGCGATAGTTGGCCGCCATGGCCTTGCGCGATTTGGTGAGAGCGTTGAAGAGCGTACTCTTGCCTACGTTGGGAAGCCCAACAATTCCTGCTTGCAACATGAGAGGGAAACCTACAGTGTAGCGTCAGTAGTAGATTGGGGAGTAATGTGGATTCGCTACGGTCTGTTGCTGCTGGGGGCTAGCGCCGTCTGGGCCCAACTGGAAGCACAACCGGTGATTACCTATCGCGGTGTCTTCAATGCCGCCAGTCTGGCACCGCCGGGACTGCCAAATGGAGGCCTGGCGCGGGGCGGTGTCTTTACGGTGTTCGGCGTGAACCTTGGGCCCACAACGCCCGCCACAGTGAGCCAGTTTCCGCTGACCCCGGCTTTTCAGGGAGTGAGCCTGACGGTGGCGCAAGGGGGCATCAGCGTGTCAGCGATTCCCATTTTCGTTTCGGCCAATCAGATCAACGCCATACTGCCTTCGAATACGCCGCTGGGGGCCGGGGCGCTGCGGGTCAGCTTCAATGGCCGCACGAGCGCTCCCGTGGCGGTGGAGGTAAAGGAAAATTCGCCGGGCATCTTTGCTGTTTCCTCGGGTGGTTTTGGCCCGGGGGTGGTGCAGAACTTCGTTGCCCAGACCAATCAGCCGGTGAACTCGCTGGACACGGCGGCGGCGCGGGGGCAGGTGATCACCATCTGGGCCACTGGCCTGGGACGGGCGCCGTTTGCGGACAACATCGCGCCACCCGCGCAGAATCTCGACGTGCCGGTGACGGTGACGATTGGCGAGCGGGACGCACTGCCCCTTTATGCCGGACGCAGCCCCTGTTGCGCAGGGGTGGACCAGATTGTGGTGCGCGTACCGGACGACGCGCCGCTCGGCTGCTATGTGCCGGTGCGGGTGCGGGCCGGCAGCGCGGTTTCGAATACCGTCACCATGGCCATTGCCAGTACCGCCAATGCCCGCTGTGTGGATAGCGCCAACCCGGCCACCAACATTCTGCGCAGCGCGCGCCGGCAGGGTTTCATTCTGCTGGACCGCACGCTGCATCAGGTGGACACGCATGTGACGACGGTGGAACAGAACACCACCGATGCGGTGAAGGCGCAGTTCTGGCAGCGGGAGCCGACGGCCTTTGCCTATGACCCGTTGTGGTCCTACCCGCCGCCTGGCACCTGCACGGTGCAGCAGGCGAGCGGCAATCTGCTGATGGGTGCGCCGTTGCGCGGTACTCCACCGGCCGCGGCGGCGCTTGATGCTGGCGGCTCGGTACGGCTCGAAACGCCCTTTGCGGGCAGCGTGGATGTTGCCCGCGTGAGCCAACCACAGGCCGGCTATGCGGCGGTGGTGGGCAGTTTGCGCCCCAGTGATGGGGTGGGTCTATTGAAGCTCGACTTTCCCAATACCGCCACCGTTCGCTATAGCGGCGGCATTGGCGAGGCTACGGTACAGCCCAACCTGACGAACCTTTTCGCGTGGAGCGGCCGGTCGGCCCTTGAGCGCATACGCCGGGATGTGACCAACCGTATCAGCTTCACGCCCAATGATTTCGCGGCGACCAGCGAGCTTTCGCTAGTGGCCTACTCGGCGCGAGACGACGCGACGACGGCCATCACGTGCCTGGCGGCGCCGGGCGTGGACACCTTCGTGCTGACGCCCGATCTGCTCTCGGCCCTGCCCGCTTCGCCGAGTCAGCCGGATGGGTCGCTAGCTGTTCTGGGGATCGGAATTGTGCCGCTAAGCCGGGCGGTACCCTTTTCGAGCAGCGGCGTCGAAGCTGGCCTGCTGCTCTTCACGCAATGGCAAACCAAGACGGTGTACATCCAATGAAACGAAGCCATTTTCTGCATGCGCTGGCCACCCCGCTGAGCGCGGGCATTGTGGAATTGCTGGGGCCGGCCGGGCGCACGGCGGCGCGGAGCCAGTACCGGGAGCGGGCTGATGGCACGGGGCAGTTCCTCGAAGTAGCGATCCATCCCGCTCCGGGAGTGAATGGCTTTTCGCGAGTGCAGTTGTGGACATCGCGTCGCGAGGCGGGGCGCTATACGCGCGTGCGGCTGGAGGAGCGGGAACTGGCGATACCGCAGCCCCTGGCGGTGGCCCGGCAGTTGTATGAGTTCAATACGACGCAGCCGGAGAACCGCGTCGCCATTCTGAGCGGGGGCACAGATTTTACGCTGCGGATGCTGAACCCGCGTAACCTCAGCGTGACTCGCGGCATTCCGCTGGCGGCGCAGGCGCGGCAGTTGGCGTTGCGGCCGGGCAACAGCCGGGAGGTTTGGGTGAGCCATGCCGGGGCATCCAACCAGGTAAGCATTGTGGACCCGGCCAGTGAACGAACCCTGGGGGCCGTGCCCTTCCGCTTGAACCAGTCGGCCGTGCCAGCGGGCCTTGGGTTTTCGCCGGACGGCCGCACGGCTTATGCGGTGGTGCGGAACCCGGATAGTGCAACGGACCGTGGCTTCGTTTTCGTGATTGACGCCACGACACGGCAACTGCGCAGTCAGGTGTCCTTGGGCACCACCAGCCCCACGGCGGCGGTGATGGCGCCCGATGGCAGCACGCTCTACATTGCGGGCAGCAGCCTGAACGCGCTGAACACGCCTTCGCCGAGCATCACCAGTTTCGATACCTTAACAGCCACCCCCGGGCTGGCGGCGATTGGGTTGCCGATTGCCGCTGAGCAGTTGGTGACACATCCGAACGGGCGGCTGCTCTATTGGGCTTTCCCGTCCACCTTTGGCCTCGATGAGTACGATGTGCAACAGCGGCGGGTGGTGCGGCGCATCAACCTGCCACGGCTGATACAGCCGCGGGATCTGGACCTGACGCCGGGCGGGGACATACTGTTGGTGAGAGACCAACTCGGTCAGCAGGCGGCGCACATCGATACGGAAACGGGCGATACCCTAGATACGCAAGCCATACCGGCCGGGCCGGGGGTGGCGGTGGTGCGGGCCTAGAGGGTTTCGCGGCTGAAGCGCTCGACGAGGCGCTGCCAGTCGACAATCACCTTGCCGCCATTCTGCTCGTGGCTCTGGCGCCATTCCTGAATCAGATCGAGGCAGGAATGGTCCAGGTAGGTGAGCTTCTCGAAGTGAAAGTGCAGTTCGGCGCCGGCGGGGACGCGGTCCAGCGTGTCGGCCAGTTGGGGCAGGCGCAGGAAGGTGGCTGAGCCTTCGAGGTAAAGATCACAACGGCCCGAGTGGTGGGTCACCAAACGGACGCCCACGCGGGAGGCCTTGTACAGCATTTTCACCATGGTGAGTCCGATGCCGAGCAGGACGCCGGTGAGCAGGTCAAAGAGGACGACGCCGAGCAGGGTGCTGGCGTAGATGGTGAGGGGAATCCAGCCGTAGTCTCGCAGGCGGCGGATGTGGTCAATGCTGATCAACTTCCAGCCGGTGAGCACCAGCACGGCGGCCAGGGCGGAGGTGGGGATGCGTTCGAGAATGTGGGGGAAGAAAACCACCATCAGCAGCAGCCAGGCGCCATGAAACACGGCGGACCAGCGGGATTGCGCCCCGGCTTGTACGTTGGCACTGGAACGGACAATGACCCCAGTCATGGGCAGGGCGCCGACAAGCCCGCAGGCGAAGTTGCCCGCCCCTTGGGCGAGGAGTTCGCGGTTGTAATCGGTGCGCAGCTCGCGGCGGCCGGTGGCGGCGGTCATACGGTCGACGGCGGCGGCACTCAAGAGGGTTTCCGCGCTGGCGATGAAGGCCAGCGCGGCGGCTTCGAGCCAGTACTTGGACGCGAGCAGATTGGGCCACGCGGCCAGGAACGGTAGCGAGAGATTGCCCAGCAGGTTGTCGGGCACGGTGACGTGGCGGATTTCGAGCTGATAGGAGTAGCTGACAGCGGCGGCAGCCAGCAGGCCCATTAGCGGCCCGGGGAGGAACTTGAGCCGGGGCGGCCGGTATTGATTCCAGGCCAGGATGACGATCATGGTGAGCAGACCGATAACGGCGGCCATTTCGTGCGGGCTGCCATCAAGCGGAAAAATGCCTTCGAAGATGGCCGCGGGAATGGAGAGGATATTGGCGAGGCCCGTGCCCTTGGGGGAATCATCCACGACGACGTGGAACTGGCCAGCCATGATGAGGATGCCGATGCCGGCGAGCATACCGTAGACGACGGCTGGGGAAATGGCCCGGAACCATTGCCCGGCGCGGAGCAAGCCGAGGCCCGCCTGCATGAGGCCCGCCAGCATGAGAATCAGCGCGAGGCCGGCGATGCCATGTTCCTTGTGGATGTCAAAGACGATGACCACCAGGCCGGCGGCGGGCCCGCTGACCTGCAGGGGAGAGCCGGAAACAAGGCCGACAAGCAGTCCACCCAGAATGCCGGTGATGAGCCCGGCTTCCGGTGGCATGCCTGAGGCCACGGCAATGCCCAGGCAAAGCGGCAGGGCAACGAGAAAAACAACAAAACTGGCGGCGAAATCCTTGCTCAAACGTTGCGCCTCCGCCGCTGGGGCGTGGCTTTGGGCCGGTACTCTTCACTCATGGGGACGAACTCGCCTTCCTCGATATCGTATCCGTAGACGCTGCCCGTGGTGATGTCAAAAACCCAGCCATAGAGTTCGATTTCGCCGCGGGCCAGCAGGGCAGCGACACTGGGATGGGTGCGCAGGTGGTCCAGTTGCGCAAGCACGTTTTCTTCCACCATGATCTTTTCGCGCTGTTCCTCGCTGATGCCGTCATAGCCGAGGGCCACGCGCCGGGCGCTTTCCGCATGGTTGAGCCAGGACTTGACAATAGGCATGGCGGCGACCTTTTCCGGGTGCATGGCGGCATCCATGGCGCCGCACTTCGTGTGGCCGCAAATGATGATGTGCCGGATGCCGAGCGCCATGACGGC
>VFQU01001293.1_pt1 | contig 15357 bp, 15 predicted proteins | sample 3512311 | NCBI WGS metagenome assembly VFQU01 (sample SAMN10412377, study PRJNA504923) | tailings metagenome | isolation source: Relicate 3 Philex TSF3 active mining site | place: Philippines: Tuba, Benguet | collected 2017-08-29
CGCTGCCCGCCGCTCTCGCACCAGGCCTGGTTTCCCTGCGCCAGCTGGAACGCGGCTTCGGCCGCGCGCTGGGCGTCCGCTGTGGGCGAGGCCAGCATGCCGCTCATCCGGGCCCCGCTGGTCTTGGCCGAGGCGACATCCACCCCGGCGACCACCGCGCCGACGAGGTTGGCCCCCTCCAGATTGCAGCCGGCCACCTTGGCGCCTTCGAGGATCGCGCCCGAAAGGTTGGCGTCCTTCATGTTGGCCCCGGTCAGGGTCGCCCCACGCAGGGAGCAGTCGCTGAAGTCCGCCGCGAAGGCCGAGACGCCATTGAAGTTCGATCCGTCCAGCGTCGCGCCGACGAACAGCGCGCCGTCCGCCTCGCCCGCCCGGGCCTGGTGCGTCAGCGCGTCGAGGCCCTTGCGGGGATGCGGGATGGCGACCTGGCCCTCGCGGAAGTCGGCCTGGGTCAGGTCCGCCTGGGTCAGATTGGCGCCGCGCAGGCAGACGCCCCGCAGGTCGGCCCGCACCAGGCTGGCCTGCCGCAGGTCCGCCTTGCGCAGGTCGCAGCCGAACAGATTGGCGCGGTCCAGCCGCGCGCGGATCAGCCGGGTCCCGTCGAGCACCGAAGCCGACAGGTCGGCGTCGGACAGGTTGCGGCCGCAGAGATCCAGCCCCGAAAGGTTCATGAAGCGAAGCGACGCGCGCTTGCCGCCCGGCTTGCCGCCCAGGAACCGCTCATGCGCGGCGACCATGAGATCCAGCTCGCCCTGCGTGAGGCGGCGGCGTCCGGTCATGGTGGCGGTGACGGTGACCAAGTGCGAAGTCCCTGTGATTCGAGCGACCGATGTTAGACGAGGAGTGGCGCCAGATGGTTAAGCCGGTCCGGGCCAGTGCAGGCCACGGGTCCCGATGGTCACCGCCTCGGTCAGGTCGGCGCCGCGCACCTGGGCGTCGGTCAGGTTGGCGCGGGACAGGTCGGCGCCCTTCAGGCTCGCCCGCCGCAGGTCCGCACGGGCAAGGTCGGCCCCCTTCAGCGCCGCTCCCGCAAGGTCCGCCGGAAGAACGCGCTCGGCGGTGATCATCAGGGGCCCAAGCTGCGCCTCGCGCAGGTCCGAGCCCGACAGCCGCGCGCCGGCCAGGCGCGCGCCCCGAAGGTCGGCCCGCCGCAGACGGCAGGCCCGCAGATCAGCGCCTTCCAGATGGGCGCCCTGCAGCTGGACCCCGTCCAGATCAAGGCCATAGAAGACCGCGCCCTTGGCCGACAGCGCCGTCAGGTTCAGGCCCTTCAGGCTGCCCAGGCTCCGCAGGTCGGCGCCGTCGAAGCTGGACGGCTTTCCTTCCGCCCCGCCCGTCTCGCACCAGCGGGCATGGTCGCGGATCATCTGTTCGTAGGGCAGGTCATGGACGTCGACGCCGGCCGGCTTGTCGGTCAGGGCGCCCTTCATGTTCGCCTCGCTGACGTTCCAGGCGAAGGTCTTGGCGCCGACCAGCACCGCGTCCTGCAGGTCCGCGCCCGACAGGTCCGCGCCCGACAGGTCGGCCCCCGACAGGTTGGCGCCGCTCATCGAGGCCTGCTTCAGGTTGGCCCGGACCAGCTTGGCGTCCTTGAGGATGGCGTCGGTGAAGTCGGCCTTGACCGCGACCACGCCCGACAGGCGCGACCGCTCCAGGTTGGCGCCTGACAGGATCGCGCCTCGCGCATCCCCGGCGCGGACGGCGTGCTCCATGATGCGCAGGCCCTTGTCGCGATCGGGCGCGGCGATGGCCCCCTCGCGAAGGTCGGCCTCGAACAGGTCCGCCCCCGACAGGTTCGCCCCGCGCAGGCAGGAGCCCCGCAGGTCGGCCCGGCGCAGGGAAGCCTCCGACAGGTCCGCGCCCTGGAGGTCGGCCCCGAAGAAGCTGGCGTTGTCCAGCCGCGCGCCGGTCAGGTCCGCCTCGGCCAGGATGGCGCCGGTGAAATCGGCGTCGCAGAGGTTTCGCCCGGTCAGCCGCAGGCCGCTGAGATCGGCGAAGCTGAACACCGCGCGCGCCCCGCCGCCCCGGCCAGACCACAGGCGGTCGTGACGGGCGCAGATCAGGTCCACATCCTGTTGCGTCAACCGGCGCGGGGCTGATGCGTCTGCCGTGGGCATACGGAACTCCTCACGGAGCGCTGTAAGCCAATTGGCTTAAGGCTAACCTTACAGGGTCAGGCCCCGGGGGCCCGCGACAACCAGTCGCCATAGGCCAGCGCGGCGAAGGCCTCGGCGGCCAGCAGGCCGGTCTCGACGACGACTCCCGCCGCCGCCAGCCGCTCCGAACCCAGGCCCGAGGCGAAGGTCGAGGGGTCCTCGCAGGCGACCACCACCCGGGCGATGCCCGCCTCGACCAGCCGCTGCGAGCAGGACCGCCCGCCGGCCGAGCGCGCCCCGCAGGGCTCGAGCGTGACATAGGCCGTGCCGCCTCGCGCGGCCTCGCCGATCGCGTCCAGCGCCTGCTCCTCGGCGTGGGGCCGCCCGCCGGGCGCGGTGGCGGCGCTGGCCAGGATCGTCCCGTTGCTGACCAGCACGCAGCCGACCACGGGGTTGGGGTGCGTCAGGCCCAGGTTGGCGCGCGCGGCGTCGATGGCCGCCCGCATGAACCGCTCGTCGTCCGCCGGGTTCACCCGACCGCCGGCAGCGGCGTGGCGCGCCCGGTGTCGAGATAGCGCGCGGCCGTCGGCTTCAGCGTCTCGTCCAGCTCGATGAGCAGCGGATTGCCGGTCGGAATCTCGACCTCCACGATCTCGCCGTCGGGCACATTGAACAGCAGCTTGACGATGGCGCGCAGCGAATTGCCGTGGGCCGCGACCAGCACCGTCTCGCCGGCCTTCAGGTGCGGCGCGATCTCGGCGTCCCAGTAGGGCTCGACCCGGTCCAGCGTGGTCTTGAGGCTCTCGGTGTCCGGGATCGGCTTGCCGGCGTAGCGCGGGTCGGCCGAGAAATCATACTCCCCGCCCGGCGCCAGCGGCGGCGGCGGGATGTCGTAGGAGCGACGCCAGATCCTGACCTGCTCCTCGCCGTGCTTCTCGGCGGTCTCGGCCTTGTTCAGCCCGGTCAGGCCGCCGTAGTGCCGCTCGTTCAGCCGCCAGTCCATCAGGAACATCAGGTCGCCCTGGCCAGCGATCTTCATGGCGATGGCGCCGGTGATCACCGCCCGGCGCAGGACCGAGGAAAAGGCGATATCGACGTGAAGCCCCGCGTCCCGGATCAGTTCGCCGGCCCGCACGGCCTGCTGCTGGCCCTCTTGTGTGAGGTCGACATCCACCCAGCCGGTGAAGCGGTTTTCGAGGTTCCACTGGCTCTGGCCGTGGCGGAGGAGAATGAGCTTGGACATGTCTGGTGGGCTAAGGCGCGAAGGGGCGAGGGTCAAGGCCGGCGACGCAGCCGGCGCGCCGGGCCGCCTTGGCCCCTCCCCCCGCCTCGAAAATCGGCTATTAGCAGCCGCCATGCGAGACCGCTTCTTCTATCCGCTGGCGGCGGCCCTGGCCGTGGGGATGATCCTCCTGGCGCTGGTATGGCCGCAGGGCCAGGGCGCGCCGTCGCCCGCCCCGTTCGGCAAACCGTTGGAAACCCCCAGCAAGGCGGCAGGACTGCGACAGGCCCAATGAGCGAAACCGAATCCATTTCCGCCGGCCGCCGCGTGCTGGAGGCCGAGGCCGACGCGCTTCGCCTGATGGCCTCCGAACTGGGCGCCGACTTCGCCCGGGCCGTCGAGATCGTCTTCGCCGCCAAGGGCCGCGTCGTCTGCACCGGCATCGGCAAGTCCGGCCATGTGGCGCGCAAGATCGCCGCCACCCTGGCCTCGACCGGCACGCCCGCCATGTTCGTCCACGCCGCCGAGGCCAGCCATGGCGACCTTGGCATGGTCGGCGGCGGCGACGTCGTGCTGGCCCTGTCCAAGTCGGGCGAGGTGCGCGAGCTGTCGGACATCATCGCCTACACCCACCGCTTCGGCATCCCGCTGCTGGGCATGACCGCCAACCCGCAGAGCGCGCTGGGCAAGGCCTCGACCGTGGTGCTCAAGCTGTCCGACGCCCCCGAGGCGACCGGCGAACTGAACGCCCCGACCACCTCGACCACCCTGCAGATCGCGCTTGGCGATGCGCTCGCCGTCGCGCTGCTGGAGCGCAAGGGCTTCACCCCCCGCGACTTCCACGTCTTCCATCCCGGCGGCAAGCTCGGCGCCATGCTGCGCACGGTGGGCGACCTGATGCACAAGCTGGAAGAGGCGCCGCTGACGCCCGAGGCCACCCCCATGGGCCAGGCCATCGCCGTGATGACCGAGCGCCGCCTGGGCGTCGTCGGCGTCGTCGATGGAAAGGGCCGGCTGGTCGGCGTCGTCACCGACGGCGACCTGCGCCGCAACATCGATGGCCTGAGCGGCAAGACCGCCGGCGCGGTGATGACCCGCAACCCCAAGTCCGTCACCGCCCAGACCCTGGCCGCCGACGCCGCCCGCATCATGAACGAAAGCCGCATCACTGTGCTTTTCGTCGTCGACGATGGGCGCCCCGTAGGCGTTCTCCATGTTCACGACGTGCTGAGCGCCGGTGTCGTCTGACGCCGACGCCTGTTGATTGTACCCGGCCGAACGCCCGTCCAAGGAAGCGACATGCCCTTCACGCCCCGCGCCGACATCCTGTCCAACACGGTCGCCTTCGAGACCGAGCCGCTCGTCAAGGCGACCGGCTTTCGCGAGTACGACGCCCGCTGGCTGTTCGGGCCGGAGATCAACCTGCTGGGCATCCAGGCGCTGGGCCTGGGCCTGGGGACCTACATCCATGAGCTGGGCCACAGCCGCATCGTCGTCGGCCATGACTTCCGCTCCTACTCGCTCAGCATCAAGCAGGCGCTGACGCTGGGCCTGATCGAGGCCGGCTGCGAGGTTCTGGACATCGGCCTGGCCCTGTCGCCGACCGCCTATTTCGCCCAGTTCGATCTCGACGCCCCCTGCGTGGCCATGGTCACCGCCAGCCACAACGAGAACGGCTGGACCGGCGTGAAGATGGGCGCCGCCCGGCCCCTGACCTTCGGCCCTGACGAGATGACCGCGCTGAAGGACATCGTGCTGGGCGCGCGGTTCAAGCCGCGGGCCGGCGGCAAGCTGACCCGCGTCGAGGGCATGGCGGAAAGGTTCATCGCCGACGTCTCGCGCCGCGTCTCGCTGACGCGCCCGCTCAAGGTCATCGCCGCCTGCGGCAACGGCACCGCCGGCGCCTTCGCCCCAGAGGCCCTGCGCCGCATGGGCGTGGCCGTGGTCTACGAAATGGACTGCGAGCTCGACTGGACCTTCCCCAAGTACAATCCCAACCCCGAAGACCACGAGATGCTTCACGCCATGAGCCAGGCGGTGAAGGAATACGGCGCCGACCTGGCCCTGGGCTTCGATGGCGACGGCGACCGCTGCGGCGTGGTGGACGACACCGGCGAGGAGATCTTCGCCGACAAGATCGGCCTGATGCTGGCCCGCGACCTCGCCCCGCTGAATCCCGGGGCCACCTTCGTTGTCGATGTGAAGTCGACCGGCCTCTACGCCACCGACCCGATCCTCGAGGCCAACGGCTGCACCACCGTCTACTGGAAGACCGGCCACAGCTACATCAAGCGCAAGTCAGCCGAGCTCCAGGCCCTGGCCGGCTTCGAGAAGAGCGGCCACTTCTTCCTCAACGAGCCGCTGGGCCGGGGCTACGACTGCGGCCTGACCGCCGCCGCCGCGATCCTGGCGATGCTGGACCGCAATCCGGACAGGAAGCTCAGCGAGCTCAAGGAGGCCCTGCCGGTCGCCTACACCTCGCTGACCATGAGCCCCCATTGCGCCGACGAGGAAAAGTACGGCGTCGTCCAGAAGGTGGTCGAGGAATACCAGGCGCTTGCCGGCTCCGGCGGCGCGATCCTGGGCCGGGCGATCAGGGACGTCATCACCGTCAACGGCGTCCGCGTGGCGCTGGACGACGGCAGCTGGGTGCTGGTCCGCGCCAGCTCCAACAAGCCCGAGATCGTCGTCGTCGTCGAAAGCACCCGCAGCGCCGACGACATGCGCGAGCTGTTCCACAAGGAAGTCAAACCGCGCCTGGCGGCCCACCCCCAGGTCGGCAAGTACAACCAGGAAATCTGACCGCCCCGGGGGTCTATCGCGCCCCGATTGACAGCGCCCGGCCAGACCGCATCATCGAACGATGATCCGCACGGTCCTCGTCTGGTCCCTGGTCCTGGCCTGTTGCGCCTTCGCGCTGCAGTGGCTGGAGGTGCAGTACCTCACGCGCGCCTTCTCGCGGGACATCTACATCGCCCTAATCGGTACGGCCTTCGCCGCCGGGGGCGTCTGGATCGGATGGAAGCTGTCGACGCGCCACGCGCCCTCGCCGTTCAGCCCCAACCTCGCCGCCCGTCGCTCGCTGGGTCTCACCGGCCAGGAAATGCGGGTGCTGGAGCGACTGGCGGCCGGGCAATCGAACAAGGAGATCGCCCGCACGCTCGGCCTGTCGCCCAACACCGTGAAGACCCACATCGCCAATCTGTTCGCCAAGCTGGAGGTCGCCCGCCGCACCCAGGCGATCGGCAAGGCGCGCGACCTTCGGCTCATCCCCTGAGGGTCGATCTCACCCTTTCGGGCGATGGCGCCGCCGTCCGGGACCGCGCCCCATGGCGGCCTCGACAACAGGGAGCGCGGTCATGACCCGCATCATTCTCGTCTACGGCCTGATCTCGGGCCTGGTGATCATCTTCGCCATTCTCGGAACGCTGGTGATGTTCCAGGGCGATCCGCCCCATTCCAACGCCTTCATCGGCTACCTGATCATGCTAGTGGCGCTGTCCTCGATCTTCGTGGGCGTCAGGCAGCACCGCGATCGCAACCTCGGCGGCGTCATCCGCTTCCGCACCGCGCTGGGCATCGGCCTCGGCATCGCCGCGCTCGCCGCCCTCGCCTACATCCTGATCTGGGAAGTCTATCTGGCGGCGACCAACTACGCCTTCATGGACCAGTACATAGCCCAGACCCTGGAGGCCAAGCGCGCGGCCGGCGTCAGCGGAGAGGCCTGGGCCCGGGCGGTCGCCGAGACCGAGGCGATGCGCGTCCAGTACGCCAATCCCCTGATCCGCGTGCCGATCACCTTCGCCGAGATCTTCCCCGTCGGTCTGATCATCAGCCTGGTCAGCGCCGCGCTGCTCAGGAACCCGCGCTTCCTCCCGGCCCGGCCTCCGGTCAGCCCTGCCTGACCGCGACGGAGGCGGTGCAGGAATGCCACCCGCACCGCCGACGACGTGCGCGAGACGTTCCGCAATAGCAGTCAGACCGCGCCTCGCCGCCCCCCGGTCGGCAAGCACAATCAGGCAATCTAGCCGCCGTCGGGCTCGGGGCCCTCATTGGCCCGCAGGTCCAGCATGCGCGATTGCGCTGCGCTCAGGTTCAGTGCGGCGACCTGGTCGCGCCCGACGACGGCGCCAGCCATGCTAGCATCGGAGAAATCACATCTCTCGAACTTGGAGTGTCGGAGGTCTGCCCTCGACAGATCAGCTCGCCGGAAGCTGACCTCTTCGTAGAGCGAGGCCCGCATGTCGCTCCCGGCCAGACAAGCGTCGCTGAAATCGACCTTCATGAAGTCGTTCCAGCAGAGGTTCGACTCGCTGAGGTCGGTGTTGCGAAAGGTCACTTCCCGAATCTCCGAACGCCCAAAGAACGTTCGCGGCAAAGTCAGGTCTTCCAGACTGACTTCGGCCATTTCCGTGCGGAAGAAACTCACCCCCAGTTCCTCATCATCGAAAGCCGGCTTGCGGGCCGGCATCTTCGGCAACCCGCCGGCTTCCAGCAAGTCGAGCGTCTGAAGTTTTCGACAGGAGTCCTCGAAGGATAGTCGGGCGGGCGGCTCTCTGCCTTCCGCCGTTCCCGAGTCAGCGGACTTTGCTCCGCGCGCAGCCGCGAACGTTGGCCATAGCGCCGTGAATGCGATCACCAGTCGACGCGCAATCCCGCCTGACATCCCTATACTTCCTTCGGCTTCGTTGCCGTAGGATCAGCCAACCGATCCACGCTTTGCAAGCCTCTGGACGACCCCCGCGGACCGCCACGCCCAGTGCGCAAATGCCACCCTCGCGGCTTCCCGCACGCCGCTTCCCTTCCCAAGGTTGCCCCCCGCCCCCACGTCATGCTCAAAGCCACCCCATAAGAGCGGCGCACCGGCGCCCCAGCACAGAGACACCCCATGCGCGTCGCGATGATCGGCACCGGCTATGTTGGCCTGGTGTCCGGAGCCTGTTTCGCCGACTTCGGCCACACGGTCTGCTGCATCGACAAGGACGCGGGCAAGATCGACCGCCTGCACCAGAACATCATGCCGATCTACGAGCCGGGTCTCGACGACCTGGTGGCGCGCAACGTCAAGGCCGGCCGGCTGAGCTTCGCCACCGAGGCGGCCGAGGCCGTCCGGGCCGCAGATGCGGTGTTCATCGCGGTGGGCACCCCGTCGCGCCGGGGCGACGGTCACGCCGACCTGACCTATGTCTACGCCGCCGCCGAGGAGATCGCCGGCCTGATGAACGGCTTCACGGTCGTGGTCACCAAGTCCACGGTTCCGGTCGGAACCGGCGACGAGATCGAGCGGATCATTCGCGAGAAGCGCCCGGACGCCGAGTTCGCCGTCGTCTCCAATCCGGAATTCCTGCGGGAAGGCGCCGCCATCGACGACTTCAAGCGGCCCGACCGGGTCGTCGTCGGCACCGACAACGAGAAGGCGCGCGAGGTGATGCGCGAGCTCTACCGCCCGCTGTTCCTCAACGAGACGCCGATGGTCTTTACCGGCCGCCGGACCAGCGAGCTGATCAAGTACGCCGCCAACGCCTTCCTGGCGATGAAGATCACCTTCATCAACGAGATCGCCGACCTCTGCGAGGCGGTCGGCGCCGACGTGCAGCAGGTGGCCAAGGGCATTGGTCTGGACAACCGCATCGGCGGCAAGTTCCTGAACGCCGGCCCCGGCTATGGCGGCAGCTGCTTTCCCAAGGACACCCTGGCCCTGGTCCGCACCGCCAGCGACGCGGGCGCGCCGATCGAACTGGTCGAGGCGACCGTCCGGGTCAACGACCGCCGCAAGAAGGCCATGGCCGGCAAGGTCGCCGACGCCCTGGACAGCCGCGAGCTGGCCGGCAAGACCATCGGCGTCCTGGGCCTGACCTTCAAGCCGAACACCGACGACATGCGTGACGCGCCCAGCCTCGACATCATTCCGGCGCTCCAGGCCATGGGCGCGACGATCCAGGCCTATGACCCCGAGGGTCACGAGGCGCGGCAGATGTTCCGCGATGTCGACTTCAAGGACGGTCCCTACGATGCCGTCGAGGGCGCTGACGCGGTGGTGATCATCACCGAGTGGGACCAGTTCCGGGCCCTGGACCTCGACCGCATGAAGCTCCTGATGCGCCAGCCGGTTGTCGTCGACCTGCGCAACATCTATCGCTCTGATGACATGCGCACGCGCGGCTTCCGCTACTCCAGCGTCGGCCGCGCCTGACCGGCGATCAGGACTGCTCCGCCGGGACGACCGGCTCGGCGGGCGCCGCCCGGCCGTTGTAGATCGCCTCGTCCAGCACGCCCTGGCGGCGGGCGACGATCGTCGGGATCAGCGCCTGTCCGGCGACATTCACGGCCGTGCGGCCCATATCCAGGATCGGGTCGATGGCCAGCAGGAGCCCCGCGCCTTCCAGCGGCAGGCCCAGCGTCGACAGCGTCAGAGTCAGCATGACCAGCGCCCCGGTCAGCCCGGCCGTCGCCGCCGAGCCCAGCACCGACACCATCACGATCAGCAGATAGTCGGTCAGCCCCAGCGGCAGGCCGTAGAACTGGGCGATGAAGATGGCGGCCAGCGCCGGATAGACCGCCGCGCAACCGTCCATCTTGGTCGTCGCGCCCAGCGGCACGGCGAAGGCGGCGTATGGCGCCGGCACGCCCAGCCGCTCGCGCGTCACCTCCTCGGTGACCGGCAGCGTGCCGATGGACGAACGGCTGACAAAGGCCAGCTGGATCGCCGGCCAGGCGCCGGCGAAATAGCGCAGCGGGTTAAGGCCATGCAGGGCCAGCAGCAGCGGATAGACGCCGAACAGCACCAGCGCGAGGCCCAGGTAGACGGCGAATGCGAAGCTGCCCAGCTGGCCCAGCGTCTCCCAGCCGTAGCGGGCGACCGCGTCCCCGAACAGGCCCAGGGCGCCGATCGGCGTCAGCCTGATCAGCCAGGCCAGAACCTTGCGCACGATGGCCAGCGCCGAGGCGTTGAAGGCGATGAAGCTGCGGCCCGCGTCCCCGACCTTCAGCGCCGCCACCCCGGCGACAAGGGCGACCACCACGATCTGCAGAACGTTGAATGACAGCGTCGTCTTGGCCGCGCCGTCGGCCAGGGTGGTCGCGGCCGAGAGCCCCAGGATGTTCACCGGAACGAGGCCACGGATGAAATCCAGCCAGGACCCCTGCGATTTCGGCGGCGCGGCCAGGTCGGCGGCGACCTGGGTATTCAGTCCCGGCTGCAGCAGCAGGCCGAGCGCGATGCCGATGCCGACCGCGATCAGGGCCGTAACCGCGAACCAGAGCAGGGTGCGCCAGACCAGGCCGGCGGCGTTCTGCAACTCCCGCAGACTGACGACGCTGGCGACGATGGCCGTGAACACCAGTGGCGGGACAAGCACCCGCAGGAGCTGGATGAAGATCGATCCGACCTGCCGCAGGGTCTCGGCCAGGGCGAAGCCCGCCTGCCCTTCGGCCGGTCCCAGGTGGCGCGCCAGCAGCCCAAGGCCCAGCCCGAGGATCATGGCGATCAGGACCTGGACGCCGAAGCCCGGCAGGCGCAGGGACGAGGATTGGGACATGAGCGACTCCGGATACGGCGCGACCGCGCAAACCCTGACGCCTAACGCCCGTTTCGCACAGGGCGGCGCCAGAAATCCTGCGAGGGCGTCCAGCCTGATGGCGTTCACGCCCGGTATCAATACGCCCGGCCCTGCGGATAGGATGGGCGCCGGCCGGGTTGGACGAAGAGTCTCGCCGCAAACCTTGCCGCTTCGGAGACAGTCTTGACCCCAGGCGCGACCATCCGGGAAACCCGCTTTCCCGCCTATCTCTTCGCCCACGGCGCCTGGTTTCTGGCGTTCGGGGTGCAGATGGTGCTGTTTCCCTATCTGGTGCGGGTGATCCTCGAGGAGAACGAGGTCCGCTTCGGCATCGCCCAGATGTGCCTTCAGTTGCCGACCACCCTGTTCATCCTGATCGGCGGCTTCGCGGCCGACCGGACCAATCCCCAGCGCATCGTCGTCGCCACCTATGCCCTGTCGGTCGTGACCTTCAGCGCCCTTGGCCTCCTGGTCATCAGCGGGGCCCTCTCCTATGGGCTGATCATCTTCTACGCGCTGTCAGTGGGGACCATCGGCGCCTTCGCCATTCCCGCCCGCGACAGCCTGCTCAGTCTGGTCGCCCCCGGCGGCGACGGCGGGTCGGTCCATCGGGCGGTGAACTTCGCCTCCCTGGCCCAGTTCGGCGCGCAGATCGTCGGCATGGCCTGCGCCATCGCCGCGCCGCTGGTGGGCGTTGGCCCCCTGCTGCTGTCCCTCGCCGTGCTGATGGCCGTCGCCACGGGCGCGGCCGTGATGCTGCGGCCTCGCCCGATGCGGCCGCAGACGGGGTCGGACCACGCGCGGCTGCTCGGCCGCATGGCCGCCGACATCGGCGGCGGGCTCAAGGCGGTTCTGGCCTCGCCGATCATCGCCCCGGTCGTGCTGTGCGCCATCTTCGTCGGGGTCTGCTTCATGGGCAGCTTCTTCGTGCTGCTCCCGCTGATCGTGCAGAGCTACTTCCCCGCCGGCGGCACAGGGGATCCGGCCCGGATCGCCTCGGCGCTCGCGATCTTCAGCCTCTGCTTCTGGGCGGGCTCGATGATCTCCGCCCTGGTGCTGGTCAGGATCGGCCACCTGAGGCGCAAGGGGATTGTCTACCTCTGCGCCCTCGCCTGCGGCGGCAGCGTGCTGATCGCCTGCTCGATCCCGGCCCCCTTCCCGGTGTTCTGCGGTCTCAACTTCATCTGGGGGCTTGGCGGCGGGGTGGCCATGACGCTCGGCCGCGGCATCGTCCAGCAGCACGCTCCCGCCGAGAGCCGGGGCCGCATCCTGTCGATCTTCACGCTCGGCCTGATGGGCGGCGGCCCACTCGGCGCGGTGACCTATGGCTACCTGGCCAGCATGATGGGCCCTCGCCTGGCCATCCTGATCCCCGGCGGGCTGATGCTGACGGTGGTGACGCTGGTCGCCATTCTGACGCCGCTGCCCGGGCTCAGCGAAGACGCCCCGTAGACGCGGGGCGAGACTCCCTGAACCTTCCCGCGTTCAGGTCGCGGGGAGACTGCCGATGAACCTCTGGCCCCTGCTGGGGATCGCCGTGGTGGTGCTGGGCTTCGCCGCCCGCATCAATCCGCTGATGGTCGTGGCCGGCGCGGCGCTGACCACCGGCCTCGCCGCGGGGCTATCCACCGGCCAGCCCCTTCCAACCAGCCTGACCGGCGTCATCGAGACGCTGGGCGAGGCGTTCAACAACAACCGCTACATCACCCTGACCTGGATGATCCTGCCGGTCATTGGCCTGCTCGAGCGGGCCGGCCTTCAGGAAAAGGCGCGCGGCCTCATCGCGGCGGTGCGGGGCGCCACGACGGGGCGGCTCCTGCTCATCTACCTCTTCGTCCGCCAGGCCACCTCGGCGCTGGGGCTGACCTCGCTCGGCGGCCATCCGCAGATGGTCCGGCCGCTGATCGCGCCGATGGCCGAGGGCGCCGCTGAAGCGCGGCTTGGCCCGCTGTCCGACGAGACGCGCCAGCGGATCCGCGCCCATTCCGCCGCCACCGACAACATCGGCCTGTTCTTCGGCGAGGACATCTTCATCGCCATCGCCTCGATCCTGCTCATCAAGGGCTTCCTCGAGGAGAATGGCATCATCGTCGAGCCGCTGGCCCTGTCTGTCTGGGCCATACCGACCGCCATCATCGCCTTCATTATCCACGGCCTTAGGCTCTGGCGGCTCGACGCGGCCCTGGCCCGTCGCAACGCGGCGACGGAGGACGCGGCATGATCGGCCTCGACGTCCTCTATCTGATCGGCGGGGCCTTCTTCGCCGTCATGGCCGGCCTCAGCGGCGCAGACCGCACAAATCCCAAGCGCTGGGGCAACGCCGCGTTCTGGGGCCTGCTGGCGGCCAGTTTCCTCCTCGGCTCGCACCTGGGCGACTTCATCAACGGCCTGATCGTGCTGGCCCTGGCGGGCATCGCGGGGCTTGGCCTGATGGGCCAGGGCGAGCCGCGCACCACAACCCCGGAAGCCCGGCGCGAGGGCGCGGCCCGCCTTGGCGCACGGCTGTTCATTCCGGCCCTGATCATTCCCGCCGTCACCCTGGCCGGAACCTTCATCTTCAAGGCCTGGACCGTCGGCGGCGTCCATGTCGTCGATCCCAAACAGGCGACCCTGGTGTCGCTCATCCTCGGCATCCTCGTCGGTCTCGTCGCGGCGGTGGCCATGATCCGTCCGCGCCCCGCCGTGCCGTTCCAGGAAGGCCGCAGGCTGCTCGATGCGGTAGGCTGGGCCGCGCTGCTGCCCCAGACCCTGGCGGCGCTCGGCGCTGTCTTCGCCGCCGCCGGCGTCGGCCGGATCATCGGCGACCTCGCCGGCCAGGGCATCGCCGGCGGCGGGCCGCTGCTGGCGGTCTGCGCCTACACCTTCGGCATGGCTCTGTTCACCATCATCATGGGCAACGCCTTCGCCGCCTTCCCGGTGATGACCGCCGGCATCGGCCTGCCGCTGATCGTCGGCCAGTTCGGCGGCGACCCGGTGATCATGGGCGCTGTCGGCATGTTGTCGGGCTTCTGCGGGACCCTGATGACCCCCATGGCGGCGAACTTCAACATCGTCCCGGCGGTGCTGCTGGAGCTCAAGGACCGCTACGGCGTCATCAAGGCCCAGATCCCGACCGCCATCCTGCTCCTGCTGGCGAACACGGCGCTGATGTATGCCTTTGTCTACTGATCCCCGACTGACCCGCGAGACCGCCGCCCGCTTCGCCGAGATCGCGCTGGGCCATGTGGCGCGTCCCTGGCCGCACAAGGCCGACCACGTGTTCTCGGGGCCAGAGGACGTGCGGCCGCACGAGGAATTCCACCCGATCTTCTTCGGCAGTTTCGACTGGCACAGCTGCGTCCACGGCTACTGGACCCTGGCCACCCTGCTGCGGACCTTCCCGAACATGGAGCCGGCGGGCCGTGTCCGCGACCTCTTCGACGACGCCTTCACCGGCGACAAGGTCGCTGTCGAACGCGCCTATCTCGATCGGCCGGGCGCCCGGGGCTTCGAGCGGCCGTACGGCTGGGGATGGCTCCTGATGCTGCAGGCCGAGCTGCTCCGCCACGACGCCCCCTGGGCCGAACGCCTGCGCCCCCTGGCCGAGGGCTTCGTCCGCCGCTTCCACGACTACCTGCCCTTGGCCGTCTATCCGGTGCGGACCGGCGTCCACTCCAGCACGGCCTTCGCCCTGGCCCTGGCCCTGGAGTACGCCGAGACCGTGGGCGACGATGGCCTGGCCGCGCTGCTGGTTGAAACCGCCGGGCGCTGGCACGCCGCGGACGCCGATTGTCAGGCCTGGGAGCCCTCCGGCGAGGATTTCCTATCGCCGGCCCTGATGGAGGCCGAGGCGATGCGGCGGGTCTTGGGTCCCGAGGCCTTCCCGCAATGGTTCGACCGCTTCCTGCCCCGCGCGGCGGAGCGCCAGCCGGCCACCCTGTTCCGTCCCGCCACGGTCAGCGACCGCACGGATGGCAAGATCGCCCATCTCGATGGTCTGAACCTGTCCCGCGCCTGGTGCTGGCGATCCATCGCTTCCGCCATGCCTGCCGGGCATCCGGTCGTCGCCGTGGCGCGGGACGCTGCGGAGGCGCACCTGGAGGCCAGCCTGCCGCATGTGGCCGGCGACTACATGGGCGAGCACTGGCTCGCCAGCTTCGCGCTGCTGGCCCTGCGCGCCTGAACCCGCGCGCCTGGATCAGGCGGCTGTCTGGACAGCCCCGGCGATTTCCTTGACCAGCTGGGCGACCAGCGCCTCGTCGTCGCCCTCCGCCATGACGCGGATCAGCGGCTCGGTGCCAGAGGCGCGGACCAGGACGCGGCCCGAACCGTTCAGCTTTGCCTCGGCATCGCGGATCGCCGACTGAACCTTCTCGCTCTTCAGCGGCTCGGCGCCCTTGTTGAACCGCACGTTCTGCAGAAGCTGCGGCACCGGCTCGAACTGCCGCGCCAGGGCGCTCATCGGCTTGCCCGACTGCACCATCACCGCCAGCACCTGCAG
>VFQU01001295.1_pt1 | contig 15352 bp, 21 predicted proteins | sample 3512311 | NCBI WGS metagenome assembly VFQU01 (sample SAMN10412377, study PRJNA504923) | tailings metagenome | isolation source: Relicate 3 Philex TSF3 active mining site | place: Philippines: Tuba, Benguet | collected 2017-08-29
GAGTAGGCGTGGACGATGTACCACTTGTGGCGCGGATTGACGGTCTTGGCGGTTTCGACGTCGGTCATCGGGATCAGTTTCCGCTCACCAGGGACAGCACGAGCCGGACGATGTTCGACAGGCCGTAGTCCACGATGAAGAAGAAGATGGCGGCGATCACCACCATGATGAAGACCATCACCGTGGTGATCCAGGTCTCCTTGCGGCTCGTCCAGGTGATCTTGCGGCCTTCGGCGCGCACCTGGCGAAGGAATTCCAGCGGGCTGACCGACGGCTTCTTGGGAGCGGCGGCGGCGGCTCCGGCGGGCGCGGCGACGGCGGCCGCGCTCTTGGCGGCGCGGGACTTCATCGCGGCGAGGTTGCCAGGTTTCTTGGCCATCGGTCGGGTCTGGAACTCTCAGTCGTTGCGGCGAAACCCGCAAATCGTGGCTCGCCGGGGAAAATCAATGGCAGGAGTGGAGGGACTCGAACCCCCGGCCCTCGGTTTTGGAGACCGATGCTCTACCAGCTGAGCTACACTCCTACGATAAACAGTCAGTGCGCCGGAGGCTAAGCCCGTCGGCGCGCGACCCCTATCGGAGCCGGGCCGTTTAGCAGGGACCATTGGCCTGGGCAAGCTGGCTGGCGCCGCCGCGAGAATTGAAGTGCGCCGAGGCCGCAGGAGCGGATAAGCAGGCAAACAGGAATTCCCGGAGACCGCCATGCGCCGCAAGACCCTCACGCTTCTCATCGCGGCCGCATTGGCTGTCGCGCCGGCTGCCGCCTGGAGCCAGGCGCAGAAGGCGCCCACCTTCAAGGTCACCGGCGAGGTGGCCGCGGACCAGGCGGGCAAATGCGCGGCCGCGGCCCTGCTTATGCAGTCGGTCATCAAGGTCATGGCCAAGTCGGCGGAAGACCAGGAGCTGCTGGTCGCCACCCAGGCCATGGTGTCGGGCTGGCAGGTCTATATTTCCGGGCGCGACCCGGCCTTCATCTCGGCGGCGCAGGCGGCCGTGAAGCGCGATACCGAGGCCTATGCAGCCGGTCTCCAGGGCGATGACGCCCAGGCGACGATCCAGGCGGGACTGGCCGAACACACCCGCTGCCTGGGCTGGATGACCGAGGGCTGATTCCCGCGCCGGCGAACCGATAGGCCGGCATGCGCGTTGGGGCGGTGAACAAACCGGAGCTTCGCCGCATGGCCCAGCAACCCCGCCCCTCGAACCGCGAGGTCGAGAACGAGAACCAGCGCCCGGCCGGCGACGGCAAGCCGCCGCGCCCGGCGACCGAGCCGAAGGGCTCAGAGGGCTCGACGGACTCGGGCGAGACCGCCACGGATCCGGGCTCCGGGGAGCAGTAACCCGCTCCTTCGCCCCGATATGGGCAAACCCCCTTTTTGAGCATGCGAACCGGCGAATACCGTGCGACTTTTCGCGCGAACAGTCGGAGACCCGCCATGCGCACCCTCGTCACCCTCGCCGCCGCCGCGGCCCTTTCGCTCTGCGCCGCCCAGGCGTCGGCCCAGAACGCCTACACCGTCAAGAAGGACGTCAGCGCCGATCAGGCCGGCGTCTGCCTGACCGCCGCCATCATGATGCAGACCGTCGCCGAGACCATGGGAGACGGCAGCGCCAAGGACCAGGAGCTGCTGGCCTCGACCAAGGCGGTGGTGGCCGGTTGGCAGAACTACATGAACGGCAAGGGCCAGGCCTTCTCGCAAGCCGCCGGACAGGCCGCCGCGCGCAAGGCCGGCGAATATCAGAAGGCCCTCGAAGACGAGAGCAAGTTCCAGGCGACGCTGCAGGCGGCCCTGGGCGAGCACGCCACCTGCCTCGGCTACATGTGATCCAAGACGCGGAATACCAAGGAAACGCCATGCGCACCCTGATCGCCCTGACCGCCGCCGTCGCCCTCTGCGCCAGCGCCGGAGCCGCCACCGCCCAGACCCTCGCGGTCAAGAAGGAAGCCACCGCCGAGAAGGCCGGCGTGTGCTTCACCGCCGCGACCCTGATGAAGATCATGGTCGAGAACGGCAGCGACGGCAGCGAGGATGACAAGCAACTGCTCGCCTCGACCCAGGCCGCCGTAAATGCCTGGGACAACTACATCAACGGCAAGGGCGGCAGCTTCACCAATGCCGCACGGACCGCCGCCGCGAACAAGGCGACCGGCTATCAGAAGATGATGGAAGGCCAGGACGGCGTGACGACGGTGCTGAAAGACGCCCTGAACGAGCACGCCGACTGCCTGAACTACCTCTAGGCGATGACCGGCGCGGCGGCGGGACCAACCGCCCCGTGACATCGCCCCCCCTGTCCGCTATCGCAGCCCGCGAGAATGGACAGGGAGGCCCCCGGCCTTGAACGACAGCGTCGAAGAAGCGGGTTGGGCGACGGCCAAGACCCTGGCCGAGGCCCTGCCCTACATCCAGCGCTATGACCGCGAGACCGTGGTCATCAAGTATGGCGGCCACGCGATGGGCGAGGAGCAGGTGGCGAGACTGTTCGCCGCCGACGCCGTCTTGCTCAAGCTTCTCGGCCTGCACCCGGTCGTCGTCCACGGCGGCGGCCCCCAGATCAGCGCCATGCTGGACCGGGCCGGTGTGAAGTCGACCTTCGTCGACGGCCTGCGGGTCACCGACGCCGCGACCATGGAAGTGGCCGAGATGGTGCTGTCCGGCGCCATCAACAAGGAAATCGCCAACTGGATCACGCTGGCCGGCGCCGAAGCCGATGTCCGGGGCGTGGGCCTGTCTGGCAAGGACGCGCGGCTGATCACCGTCACCAAGGCGCGCCGCACCCGAAAGGATCCCGACAGCAACATCGAGCAGGTCGTCGACCTTGGCTTCGTGGGCGAGCCGCAGAAGGTCGATCCGCAGCTGATCAACGCCCTGATCCACGCCGACCACGACTACATCCCCGTGGTCGCCCCGATCGGGGTGTCGAAGGAAGGCCAGACCTACAACGTCAACGCCGACACGGTCGCGGGCGCTCTGGCCGGGGCGCTGAAGGCCAAGCGCATGCTGCTACTGACGGACGTCAAGGGCGTGCTGGACAAGCAGGGCGAGCTGATCCGCCAGATGACCGTCGCCGAGGCCTTCCGCGCCATCGAGGACGGCACCGCGACGGGCGGCATGATCCCGAAGCTGGAGACCGCCATCGCTGCGGTCGACTCCGGGGTCGAGGCCGTTGTCATCCTGGACGGACGGCGTCCGCACGCGATGCTCGTCGAGCTGTTCACCGAGCATGGCGCCGGCACCATGGTGACCAAGTGATCGACCGCGCCCGTCCGGACCTGGCCCACGTCGAGACCTGGCTGTTCGACCTCGACAACACCCTCTATCCGGCCGAGACCGGCTTCATGAAGCTGATCGAGGTCCGCATGACGGACTTCGTCGAGCGCCGCACGGGCCTGCCGCGCGACGAGGCGCTCAAGCTGCAGAAGAAGTACTGGACGGAACTGGGCACGACACTGGCCGGGCTGATGGCGCACCACGACGTGGCGCCGGAGGAGTTCCTGGACGAGGTGCACGACGTCTCGCTCGACCTACTGGAACCAGACCCCAGGCTCATCGCAGCGCTGGAGCGCCTGCCCGGGCGGCGGCTGATCTTCACCAACGGCTCGGGCCCGCATGCCGAGCGGGTGCTGGAAAAGCTCGGCATCGCGCACCTGATGGAAGACGTGTTCCACATCAGTTCGGCCGACTACCTGCCCAAGCCGGCGCTCTCGACCTTCCAGAAGATGACTCGGGAGCTCCGGGTCGACCCGCATGGCGCGGCCTTCTTCGAGGACAGCGAGAAGAACCTGGCCCCCGCCGCCGAGCTCGGCATGACGACCGTGCTGGTCGGGCTGAACGCCCCGGCGTCTGTCGCCCCCTTCGTTCACCACCGCACCGACGACCTCGCCGGCTTTCTGGCCGGCGCACGCCTCCGGGAGACCGCCGCATGACCACCGTTTCCGCCGCCGACCTCGCCCTGGAGATCGAAGCCGCCTGGGACGCACGCGATACGATCGGCGCCCACACCACCGGGCCGGTCCGCACGGCGGTCGAGGAGGCGCTGTCGCTGCTGGACAGCGGAGCCGCCCGGGTCGCGGAAAAGGGCGCCGACGGCTGGACCACGCACCAGTGGCTGAAGAAGGCGGTCCTGCTATCCTTCCGGCTCAACCCCAACACCGTGATGCGCGCCGGCGCGCTGGGCGGCGGGCTGGGCCCCTGGTGGGACAAGGTGCCGAACAAGTTCGACGGCTGGGACGCCCCGCAGTTCGAGGAAGCCGCCTTCCGCGCGGTGCCTGGCGCGATCGTGCGCCAGGGATCGTTCGTGGCCAGGAATGTGATCCTGATGCCCAGCTTCGTGAACATCGGGGCCTATGTCGACGAAGGCACCATGGTGGATACCTGGGTCACGGTCGGCTCCTGCGCCCAGATCGGCAAGCGGGTGCACCTGTCGGGGGGCGTGGGCATCGGCGGCGTGCTGGAACCGCTGCAGGCCAATCCCACCATCATCGAGGACGACTGCTTCATCGGCGCCCGGTCGGAAGTGGTGGAAGGCGTGGTGGTCGGCCAGGGCAGCGTGCTGTCGATGGGCGTCTATCTCTCGGCATCGACCAAGATCGTCGATCGGAAGACCGGCGAAACCCATCGCGGCTACGTGCCGCCCTACAGCGTGGTGGTACCGGGTGCGATGCCCGATCCGCATGGCGGGCCGAGCCTTTACTGCGCCGTCATCGTCAAGACCGTTGACGCCCAGACCCGTTCCAAGACCAGCATCAACGACCTTCTGCGGGACTGATCCGCCTTCTTTGCGAACAGGCGAACCCTTGCACGGCAAGGGGTTTCGTGGCCCCTTGCGCCCCAGAAATCAGAAGCGTGAGGGGTACATGATGCACAGGAAAGCAGCTCTTGGCGTTGCCGCGGCAGTCGCGGTCTCGGCCATCGCGTTCGGGGCCTCCGCCCAGCGCGGCGGCGATGTCTCGGGCGAATGGAGGGCCCAGCACACCGGCTCCAGCGGTTCGGTGCAGACCTGCGATGTCACCCTGACCAGCCAGGACTGGTTCGGCGCCTGGAAGGCCAGCAGCTTTGGCTGTTCCGGCGACCTGTTCGGGGTCGACCGCTACCGGATCGAAGGCGACGAGATCGTCCTGATCCAGGGCATGAGCTCCGTGAAGGCGCGCCTGCGGATGCGCGGCGGACAGCTGGTCGGGACCGATACGCGCGGCCGTTCGGTCAGCCTGGCCCGCAAGGGCTCGGGTCCCGTCGTGCCGCCCGGTCGACCCGGCGGCGGCGGCGACCGTCCGGGCGGCGGCGGCTGGGACAATGGCGGGTGGAACGGCGGGGGCGGCGGCGACTGTGTGCGCCACGGCGATTCCGACCGCTGCGCCACCCGGGCCGAGATGGCGCCGCCACAGGTGCGCGTCATCACGCCGGCGAACCTGCGCTCGCAGGCCAGCCTGAATTCCAGCGTCGTGACGACAATCCGCAAGGGAACCTGCGTCGCGGTCCAGGAATGCCGCCAGCAGGGTTCGGAGTTCTGGTGCAAGGTGCAGACCGATGGCTACAGCGGCTATCTGATCCAGATCGCCCGAAGCCAGTCGAGCAACCAGCGCGTGCTGGTGTTCAAGAACGGCTGCGCCGAATAGCGCCGGTCGGCGGCCAAACGACGGGCAGTCTTCAGGTCGCCCACCGCCATCCACAGAAAAGGCCAGGCCAGCCCCATATTGGGGTTTACCTGCGCTGGCTGCTGCTTCATCCCGTTTCCTCGGGGCGGGATGAAGAAAGCAGTTGTGATATCGATGATCCAATCCGCTCCGATGTCTGGCGATTTCACTGTCGAGGCGCCTGGATGCGATGGTTACGCGCCCATTAACCTTGGCCTGTTCAGTGCGGCTTCTGGCGGCCGCCCCAATTCGTCTTCCGTTCACACCCGCCAGGGGCCGGTTCATCGCCGCGCGGACTGGCTGGATGACTATCTCGGCCGCGACGTCAGTCGATTCTTCTACCGCTGGGGCGGATCGCTCTCGCAGGTGCTGGGTCGACTGCGGGGGCGCTACGAGGGCGACCTCGACCAGTTCGCCCTGCATCTGGTCATCCTTCTGACCGAGCTCGCCCAGGTCAACGCCGCCGCCGAGGCCCGGGCCAAGGGGGCGGAGCTTGTGGTCATCCGGCGCAAGGGGCTGAACAGCCAGAGCCTGTCGGACATCAGCCGCATCCCCCGCGAGACCGTACGACGCAAGATGGCGGCGCTGGCCGACAGGCGGCTGGTGGAGCGCGCAGAGGACGGGCTCTGGTACGCCGGCCCGGAGAGCGACGTCGACCAGTTCTTCTTCGCGCTCAGCCCGCTGTTCTGGGATGGGGTGCGGCCGGGCTGACCGGTCACGGCCCGTCCATCCAGCGCCAGAGCTCGCGCAGCCCCAGAGCCCTCAAGGCGGCGTCCAGCGACCGGACAGGCGGCAGGCCGACCAGGCGTCGCGCGTCATTGACATCGGCCACATCGCCGACGCCCACCTTGATGCCGCGCCGGCGGGCGACCTTGATGAACCGGGCGCGGGCGCAGTCCAGGCTAGCGGCCTGGTCCTTGATCGACTCCGGCAGGAAGGCGCCGTGCAGGGTGCGCCCGAAGGCCACCAGCCAGCCTCCGTTGCAGGGCGCCAGTGCCTCGTCCAGCTGTTCCCACCAGATCGCCGGCAGGGGCGGCGGCAGCGCCTGGCCGCCCCGGACGGGGCTGCGGCCACGGGCGAATACGCTGACCACGACGTTGCCGGGCTCGTCGACGACCGCGAACTGGAACAGGTGCGAGAACCCGTCCGCCGACACTGATCGGACGTGCAGGAAGTACTGGTTGGGTCGCACCTCGCGCGGGCGATCCGACGGCCGGATGATGACCGGCAGGCCGAAGCGCTGGCGGCGCGGCGGCTGGAACAGCGCAAAACGCGCCGGCGGGGGCAGGTTGCGGGGGCTGGCTGGCATGGCGTCCTCCTCTTGTTCGACGCCGCGATGAGGCCCGCGCCGGCCCGTCGGCTCAACGAAAGGGCCGCCCGGTCCGGGCGGGACAAACCGGGCGGGACGGCACGGTCGGGAGCGATGAGAAAATTGCGCGTCAGCGAGCCCGCGCCTAAAGCAGTGGGTCATGACGACCCTCGCCGACCCCGCCGTCCTGGACGCCCTGGCCCTGACCCAGGCGCTGATCCGCCGTCCGTCCGTGACGCCGGCGGACGAGGGCGCGATGGATGTGCTGCAGCGACAGCTGGAGGCGCTCGGCTTCGCCTGCCGGAGGATGCAGTTCGGCGAGATCGAGAACCTGTATGCGCGCCGCGGGATGGCGCGGCCGAACCTGTGCTTCGCCGGCCATACCGACGTCGTCCCCGTCGGCGACGCAGGGGCCTGGACCCAGGATCCGTTCAGCGCCGAGGTGCGCGAGGGCGTGCTGATCGGCCGGGGCGCGGTGGACATGAAGAGCGCCATCGCCGCCTTCACCGCCGCCGTGTCGGCCGTGCTGGCGCGGGGGGAGCCGAAGGGCTCTATCAGCTTCCTGATCACCGGCGACGAGGAGGGCCTGGCGCTGGACGGCACCCGCAAGGTGGTCGAGGCCCTGATGGCCGAGGGCGAGGTGATCGACCATTGCGTCGTCGGCGAGCCCACCAGCGCCGCGGAGCTCGGCGACATGGTCAAAATCGGCCGCCGGGGCAGCATCAACGCCTGGATCACGGTGGAAGGAAAGCAGGGCCACGTGGCCTATCCGCATCGCGCGGCCAATCCGATCCCGGTGCTGGTCGACCTGCTGGCGCGGCTCCAGGCGCGTGTGCTGGACGACGGCTATCCCGAGTTCCAGCCCTCGAACCTGGAAGTCACGACCTTTGACGTCGGCAATCCCGGAACCAATGTGATCCCGGCCCGGGCGTCGGCGCGGGTCAACATCCGCTTCAACCCCGCCCACAAGGGCGCCGAACTGGAAGCCTGGTTCGCCGAGGAATGCGCCCGCGCCGGTGACGGATTTGCCGGGCGGGTGGAGCTGAAGACCCTGGTCAGCGGAGAGGCCTTCCTTACCGAGAAAGGCCCGTTCACCGAGGTGATCGCCCAGGCGGTGCGCGAAAGCACGGGCCGCGAGCCCGATCTGTCGACGACCGGCGGGACCAGCGACGCGAGGTTCATCCGAAGCCTGTGCCCTGTGGTCGAGTTCGGCCTGGTCGGCTCGACCATGCACGCGGTCGACGAACGCGCTCCGGTCGAGGAGATCTTCGGCCTGCAGAAGGTCTACGAGCGTATCATCGAACTGTACTTCCAGCGTTTCGCCTGAACCTCGCCGCTTGCTGGCGGCAGGTAGCCGGATCATTCTGCCCTGAAATCACAAGGGAGAGGCGGGATGCGGCGGACATTGGCGGCGATCGGTGCAGCGGCGGTGGCGTTGGCCGCCCTGGCCGGGGCGGGAGCCCAGGCGCAGGGCGCGGCGCCCAATGACTATTCAAGGCCCGAGGCCTGGCTGTGCCTGCCGGGACGCGCCGACGACGCCTGCGCCGCGCCACAGACTGCGACTGTGGTCGCCGCCGACGGAACGCTTACGCTCGAGCCCTTCGAGCGCGCGGCCGACCCCGGCATCGATTGCTTCTACGTCTATCCCACCGTCTCGAACGACAAGACCGCCAACAGCGACATGACGGCCAATGCGGAGGAGCTGTCGGTGATCGCTGTGCAGTTCGCCCGCTTTGGCGGAGTGTGCCGCACGTTCGCGCCCCTCTACCGGCAGGTCACGCTGACCGCCCTGCGCCAGTACATGATGGGCCAGGATCCGGGCGCGGATCGCGACCTGGCCTACAATGACGTCAAGGCCGCCTGGCAGTGGTATCTCAAGCACGAGAACAAGGGCCGGGGCGTGGTGCTGATTGGCCATTCCCAGGGTTCGGGCGTCCTGCAGAGGCTGGTCGCCGAGGAGATCGACGGCAAGCCGGCGCAGAAGCTGCTTGTCGGGCTGATGCCGATCGGCATGAGCGTGCCGGTGGACGAGAAGGGCATGTTCGGCTCGATCCCAAGCTGTTCGAAGCTGGGCCAGACAGGTTGCCTGGTGGCCTACGTCAGCTTTCGCGACACCATGCCCCCGCCCGCCACAAGCCGCTTCGGCAGGGTCGAGCAGGCCGGCAAGCGCGCGGCCTGTGTCAATCCGGCGGTCCTGACGGGCGGGGCCGGCACGAGCCGTCCCTATCTCTGGAGCCGGGGCCGGGCACAAACGGCTGCGGAGCCCCAGGAATGGGCCGCGGGCAAGACGGTCGACACGCCCTTCGTGACGACGCCCGGCCTCCTGACGCTGGAATGTGTGCAGCAGGGCGACTTCAGCTGGTTGAAGGTGACCACCAACGCCGATCCGGCCGATCCCCGCACCGACGCGATCGTCGGCGACGTGATGGTGCTGGGCAAGCCCGACCCCAACTGGGGCCTGCATCTGGTGGACATGAACATCGCGATGGGGGACCTCGTGGCCATTGTCGAGGCGCAGTCCCAAGCCTGGCAGGCCAGAGGCCGGCCATGATCGGGCGGTTGGCGATCGCCACGCTGCTGGGCGCCGGCATCCTCGTCGGCGCGGCGGCCTTTTCGCCGCCGGAGGATCAGGCGGGGGAATACACCCTGGCCAGGACGACCGAGGGGCCTGATGTCTGCCGCCTGACGCTGACACGGGAGCCGGCCATCGGCGGCTGGGTGATCGACCTCGGCGCCGACTGCGCCGCCCTGTTCGATCTGGGCGACGATATCGCCGCCTGGACAGTGGGGCCCGAGGGGCAGATCCGCTTCATTGACCCCTTGCGCAAGCCGGTGCTGAGCTTCGAACCGACAGAGATCGGCGGCTACGTCGCCGAGCGGCCGGGCCTCTACGCCCTGTCGCTCGACCCGGCGGTCGACTGACCCCTTAGGATGCCGTCTGCTGCCGGTGCCAGTCGATCAGCCGCTGCGCCATGGCGGCATGCTCGGGCACGGGGATGCGGTCCATCAACGCCGCGTGCGCGGTCTTCGATGGCGTGATCAGCGGGCGCGGATCGGACAGGGGACCGGCCGTGGCGAGACCGGCCGTACCTGGCGGCGGACGCACATAGGCGACAATCGGGGTCCGGGCGGGACCGACCGGGTCGCGGTTGGGGTCGTGGAAGGGATTGGTGTCGAACATCCCGGCGAAGGCCGGGTCGGTGAGATAGTTCGGCGTCTTGGCCACCACCGCTTCGTCGCCGGCGATCTGCAGCAGCATCTCGTCGGGGGCCAGGTTCAGGACCGAGGCCCCGTCCCGCCAACCGACGATGGCGGCCATGTCGTTGGCGGCCAGCATGGTGTTGGCCCCGAAGCACTGGACCACCTTGCAGTTGTTGACCATCACCTGCCAGTCCTCGGGATAGAGCTGGCGAAGCTGGGAGGCGTCCTGCCAGAAGCTCCAGGTGCGCAGGCCATAGCCGCGCAGGAGCGTGACCGCCTGGCGCAGCTCGTTGAAGGGGCCAAGCTGTGCGGCCTCGTCGAGGATGAACAGGGTCGACTGGGCCGGCCTGGCCCGACGACGCATGATCGCGATCATCAGGGCCCCGATCCAGAGCCGCAGCAGCCGCCCGTGCGAGATCAGCATGTGCGGCGGCAGGACGATGAAGATCGACAGCGGATCGCCCCGCGTCACGGCGGAGAGGTCAAAGGTCGAGTCCTCGGTCGCGCGCTGGATCAGCGGGCCCCGGATGAAGTCGATCCCTTCCTGGGCATGGGCGACGATACCGCCGATGGTTTCGGGCGCGGCGATGCCCAGCAGTTCGGCGGTGTTGCGCGCCTCCGGATGGCGCGACCCGCGCAGTGCCGCCATCAGCCCGGCCGTGTCCCCGGCGGCCCGGTTGATCACCAGTCGCACCTGGGTCAGCGTGCGGTGCGTCTGCGTGAAGTCGGTCAGCACATGGAGGATGACACCGGTCAGGAGCTGGCGCGCGCGCCCCTCCCAGAAGGCGTTGCGCGGATCGCCACCGCCCAGAAGCTGGTCGGCCAGGGTGGCGGCGTCATCAACAGCCGTGGGCCCGTTGGGGTCGATGACATCAAGCGGATTGAGGCGAGCTGCGCTCTGGCCCGTCACGCCCATGGGGTCGAGCACGATGACCGTCTGGCCCAGTTCCCGCCGACGCCTGGCGGTGACCTCGACGTTCTCGCCCTTGGGATCAATGACGATGACCGGCCCGCCATAGCGAAGCAGCGCCGGGACGATGCAGGCGACGCCCTTGCCGGCCCCGGTCGGGGCGACGGTGATCAGGTGCCCTTCCCCCTCCATAAGGACAGGGTCGACGACGCGCTCGGGCGTCTCCTTCTTCGGGCCATAGCTGAAGCCGATGGGATTGCGCGGCCGGTGCGCCAGTTCCAGCGACCACCCGACCAGGACACCGTTTCCGGGGATGTCGCCAGGGAGCCGGTAAGGCGATCCCGATGCGCCGAATTCGCGGGAAGGCTTGTCCGACATCAGGCGCGCTCCCCATTGGTGGACGCTGGCGCGCTCGGCGTGCGAATGCCGGCCTCGCTGATGAAAGTCGTGCCGGCGACCGGACCGACGATCACCTCATCGTCGATCATCTCGACCAGTCCCGTCCGGGTGAGGTTGAACTGGGCGCTGAAGAGAGTCTCGCCATAGAGGACATGCCCCTGGAGCATCCACCCATCGGCGGTGGCCTGGCAGGAGAGCGGCTTTAGCCGCCGGAACAGCAGGTCGCCGATGTCGGGGACGACGCCCGTCAGCTCCATGTAGCGACGCATGTCCTCGACGAGGATGAACGGTCCCTCCTCGCCATGAACGGCTGAGCAGAACAGCCGCAGATATTCCATCGCAGCGGCGTCGCTATCCAGCGAAAGGAGGCCCCTGTCGTTGAGGTCGTGGAGAAGCGCCGACTGGCCGGTGATGGGGAAGGTTCCCTGGGGCCCGTACAGAAACCACATGACGCGCGGTCCGGCCTTGCCGCCCAGCAGCACGTCAACGGACAGGAAGCCCGGATAGCAGGACAACGGAAACAGCCGGAAGGCGTCTAGCGATCCAGAGTGGGCGATCTCGCGCGGGCGCGACTGATCGCCGACCAGCACATTGAAGAACTCGCGGGCGAGCGCATCATCGAGAACACGCCAGTCCCCGGTCATCATCGGCGGTACTGGCCAGGAGATGCCGGACGGCTTGCCGGCTGAACGCGACTTGGACATGGCGGGAACTTGGGACCTCGGCCCAAAAGGGGCAAGAGGCGGAACGCAGCTATCCCAACAAGCCCTAGCCTTCGGCCAGGCGTTCGCGCGGCGTCGGATCGCCGAGGGCCGCGGCCACGAAGCCTCCAGTCCGCTCGACCATCAGACAGAGCGCCTCTCGCTCAGGCGCGCCGTCCATCCGGAAGTCGCGAAATCGGACCACCACGCCCGCCTTCAACAGGGCAGCCTGCGGGCCGTAAGCCGTCAGGGTGCGCGACGGACGGCCGCTCTCGCCGGCCAGGGCGTACTGCTCGAGGGTGATGTCGGCGATATGGAACATAACAAGAACATATCGTAGTCGGCCCGACGATTCGAGTCTCGATTCGAATGCTCAAACCTGTGGATGGTCGCGGCCCGGTCAGGCTCGCGCGACCCATCCGCGCCAGGTGAAGGCGGCAAAGAAGAGCTCCACCTCGCCGAAGCCGCCGGCGACCAGAGCCGCCTCGTCCCGGTCGGGCGCGAGCATGTTGACCGCGGTCGCGACGGCCGCGCGCGCATTCTCGGCCATCTGCGGCTCCACACCGTTGGCCACGGCGTAGGCGGCGTAGCGCGACAGCCATCGGGCCTTGTCTTCACCGGCCTGGGGGAAGCTGCCGTGGGCGGCGACGAACGGGGCGCCGGCGCGCAGGCGACGATGGATCTGGCCGAGGGTGCGCACACGCTCGTCGAAGTCGAGAAAATGCAGGGTCAGCAGGCAGACCGCGGCATCGAAGGGGCCTTCCGGCGCATCATCAATGTAGCCTTCGATAAGCTGGGCGCGATGGGCGTCCTCGCCAAGGGTGCGCGCGGCTAGGTCGAGCATCGGCCCGGCCGGGTCGACGCCGACGAACCGCCAGCCGGGCTGGGCCTGCGCCAAGGCCCTCATCTCCAGACCGCCCCCTGCCCCCAGGACCAGGACCCGGGCATCTGCCGGCGCATGCTCCGCCAGCAGGATCGCGGTCATGGCGTGCAGCGCTTCCAGCCCAGGCACGAAGCGGCGCGGACCATCGGTGTAGCGGGCCACCGCCTCCGGATCCCTGAAGGCGCGCATGAACTGGAGAGCGCCGTCTTCCTGGACGGCTGCGGACGCGGATGAGGGTTCATTCGGCATGATCGGCAAGCTCGCTCCTGGCGCCGGGCCGAGCGGCCAGGCGGGCATTGAAGTCCGAAGAGAGGTCGGCCAGCGTGACCTCGCCGAAGCGGGCCAGCAGCAGGGCCTCCGCTTCCCGGAAAGTCGCGCCGAGCGCGGCGTTGACCGCCTGTTCGACCAGGCAGCCCGGCGCCTCTGTGCGGTGGCTCATGGCCAGAAGGGTCGGCTCGCCGAGCGCCTCGTAGATGTCGCGAAGGGTGACGGCGGCGAGATCGCAGGCGATCTCCCAGCCGCCGCCGTGCCCCCTGGTCGACCGGACGTAGCCCCGCTCGCGCAACCCGGCCATGACGCGCCGGACGACCACGGGGTTGGTCTGCATCGCGCCGGCCAGGGCCTCTGCGGTCACGGGCCGGTCCTGCTCGGCCATATGCAGCAGCACGTGCAGCACGCCTGAAAGTCGGCTGTCCCTTCTCATATAACTTTTGTTATTATGTAACAGCGCGAGCGTCAACCGCGCCCGGGCCTGTGGCTTGTCGATCAGACGGACGTTCGGCTGGCGACCCTAGATCGCGCCGGATCGATCGGCGGCGCAGTCAGGGCGGCGGGGTCGTAAGGATAGGCCTCGCGGATCTCGGCGATGACGTCCGGGTATCGCATCGCCAGGTCGATCTCCCTGCCAAAGTAGGCCAGCCTCTCGATGGCGGGATGATCGAGAACATCGAGGCCTCTGCCGAACGCCATCAGGGGACCGCAGCTGCGACGAAGCCGCCTGCCGGTGGTTGAATTGACCCGGGGATGGGCGAGGAAGCGACTGACCAGCCCGGCGTCACAGCCAAGGCCCAGCATCGTGTCCCGGAACCCCTCGGCGTTCGAGGTCATCTCCTCGAGCGGGCTGATGGACACGTTTTCGGGCCCGATCGCGCGCGCCAGCTGGTCGCGGACCGACACATAGTCGAGCAGGCCCGCCAGGCTGGTCTCGTGCCTGGCCTTCAGCACGCGCCACCAGTCGGGAAACTTGACGAAGCGATAGGAGGGACCGTGGTCGCCATCACCGACGGCGCGGCCGCGAACCGCGACACTCTGGAAGTAGGCGGAGACCAGCAGGCTCGCCGGTTCGCGGACCGTCAACAGCACCTTGGGGCTTTTGAAGGATCGGGCGATAGACCTGCCAACCGCACCTAGGTTCGCGCGTCCGCCCATCCGGACCAGCGCGCTTTCGTCGGAGAAAACGTAGTCGCCTGCGGCCCAGTCACCGCCAAGCTGGCCATCGACAAGCCTGCGTATCCAGCCATGACGCCAAGCGTCAGTTTGCTCGCCCTTGACGCCGTAGTATGGCCGCCGCGTATCCGGCTTGAAAATCAACTCCTGAAATCCGGTCGTCGCCGTCTTCCACAAGCCCAGGTGCAACAGCTGCATCGACCCCCCAATATGAGGAGCCTATACCGGCCCGCACCCCCTGCCTCAACCCTTGCTGGCCCCAGGAGGCCGCAATACGCAGTCCTGCCCGTCAGAGGCGACCGGGGTGTGACCGCCGCCCAGGATTACGGCGCCGGGGACGTCGGCCCGGCGGGACTGGATGCTGGCCAAGGCCAGCGGAGCAGATCGACCATGCGCGCCGCGCCCGCCTGGCTGAGGTGGTCGTCGTCGAAGTAGAGCGAGCGCCCGCCATCGAACATCGGGCAGCGATCCTGGCCGCAGAACCTGTCCGTCGGGTCGATCACGGTGACGCCTGGCGTGCTGCGGATGATGGCGTCGGCGACCTGCTGGTCTCTCTGGTGATCCTGTCGCGAGACCGACACCGCGTCGGGGTCAGCGCCCAGAGCCTGAATCCGCCAGGCGGTTTCGGCGGGATAGAAGGGCTGGTGCGGAGGCTGGTCGATGACGATCACCCGCGCGCCGGCCGCCGTCAGGTCGGCCATGCTGACGTTCCACGCGTTCTGGAAGGCCCGGCGGGACGACGCCGGCGAGGCGTCGCCATCGCGCGCCGGCGACACGGGCTTGAAGGTTCCATCGCTCCTGGCGGGGCCCGTGTAGTAGGACCAGCGGGCGGTGAGGATGATCACCGGCGCCTTGCCCTCGCCGGCGCC
>VFQU01001296.1_pt1 | contig 15347 bp, 17 predicted proteins | sample 3512311 | NCBI WGS metagenome assembly VFQU01 (sample SAMN10412377, study PRJNA504923) | tailings metagenome | isolation source: Relicate 3 Philex TSF3 active mining site | place: Philippines: Tuba, Benguet | collected 2017-08-29
TGACAAGAGCAACTAACCAGGAAGAACTGGCTTACACAAAACTATTGACACCTCCTTCCCGACATTGCCGAGGATAGTGCGGACGCAGCAGAGCTTTTGGATCGACTTCAGGGCCGGGGAAGCCGACAACAGAAGGTGAATGCCATGTGGCCGATGTTTGAGCTAAATTGGAGTTTCAGTAACATGCGAGGCTAACATGAACTCCAAAGATATCGGCGCCCTGATGCTTTTTTCCTTTGCGGCCATGGCTCAGACGGGGGCAACAGGTCCTTTATCGATAGCGGCAAGTGTGCCTCAGCTTAGCGTCGGAAGCGGTAGAATCACCAGCTTTCAGAATGGCAAATTCCTGTCCGCAGATTACGCGCACGGGATACACGCCGGTTTCTCTGTGCACGACGCCGACGGCAAACCGCTATTCAACGACCTCGTCCGCGTACCGGGAGCCACCCAGATCACTATCTTTTCGCTCACCGCTTCCCCGGCAGGCGAGATCGCTGTTGCTGGTGTTGCCTTTGACGAAAGCAATAAGAAAGAGCCCTTTATTGCACTCTATGCGAACACACTGACGCTTGCCCGCGTCATCCGCCTCACCGACTTTCTTCCGCGCACGCTCATTTACAGCGCGACGGGCCAGCTTTACGCCTTCGGTCCCGAACGCGGCCCCAATGGGGCCTGGCTTGCCTCAGGCAACTGCCTCCGCGTTTTCGATTCCGACGGAAGGGAGCTCAAGCGCGGTCTCCCGCGTGCTGGCCTCTGCCAGCAGTCGACGTGCTTCCCCTTCGAGGACATCCCTGTGGTCGCGGCCGGTCCTCACGAGATTGCTCTCTACATTCCGGAAGTGAATCGCCTGTACCGGTTTCCCAATGGCAGCACGGAATTTACCTCGCGCGAAGGCTTGCCTGTTTGGGAACGGCGCTCGCCGAAGGTGATGGTCGCCTCCGGGCCGAACGGCTTTCTGCTGCAGCACACTGAAGCATCCAGCCCTGCTACGGGCACGCAGGTCTTCACGGCATTCGATGAGTCTCTCGCCCTTCGCCGCCTCGCGGCGCACCCTTCTCTTTCGCCCGCTTACCGACTCGTCGGCAGCGATGAGTCTCGTTTTCTGTTCGCCCGCTCATCCCCCAAGGACTTCCTCTGGCTTGCGCGCCTGGAGTAAAGATAGAGGGGCGAAGGGTGCAGGCGAGCTAGCTGTCAGGGAGAAACGAAAAAGGGGTATCTCGGAGGCTGGTTCTGGTTATGGGTGGAATTGTCGAGGTTACGAGCGGTGGCCAATCGGGACGCGAGGTTGGGAGAGGACGCCGTGGAGGAGCACGCTCTGCACGCTGCGGATACGGCAGAAGCAGAACGAGTTGGGGCAGTTTGCGAACGGGTGCCCGCGGTATGACAAGGAATCGCGGGAGTACAGGGGCTGAAGTAGGGGGGGCCGTCCAGAATCACGCTATTGTCGGTGGCTCACGAGTCTATGCGCAGTTGGGCTTGACACAATGTGCCACACGGATTAGGTTTGGGGTATGGCTACAAACCGGACCACCGTGAACATCTCGATCACCCCCGAGCTGGATGCATTTCTGCAGAGCCGCGTGAAGTCCGGACGTTACCAGACCACAAGTGAGGTTGTTCGCGAAGCTCTTCGCTTGCTGGAGCGCCACGAACAGGAGCGTGATGAGGCTTTCCAGCAGCTGAAGGTGAAGTTGGGCCGCGGGGCCGCGCAAGCAGAGCGCGGTGAAGTGCTGGATGGTGATGAAGTCTTCGAAGAATTGCGCCAAATGATTGAAGAGCGCCGACAGAAGAAGGCTGTTCATCCGTGAGGCGGCTTTTTGTCCTCACCCCAGAGGCGAAAAGCGATCTGCAGCAGATACTTCTCGATATTGCCGAGGATAGTCCCGACACTGCAGAGCGTCTGCGGCTGGAATTTTATGAGGGACTTCTCGCCTTGGGGAGGTCTCCCAGCACTGGCCACTATCGCGACGAACTGTTAAGCCGGAAGTACCGCTTCTGGAACTTTTACTCCTACGTTGTGGCCTATGTCTGGGAAGCCAGGCCCATTGAGGTGATCAGTGTCGTTCATGGAGCGCGAGATCTCGAAGTATTCTTCAGCCTTCGCGCCGGTCTGGGGAACTAAGCACGGCTCAGGGTGGGAGGGCATCCGAATTCGAAAGTGCTTTAGGGACAGGGCGCTACAGGAGTGGGGCTAGGGGAGGATGCGGGTGACTTCGGATTCGGGGAGGAGGGCCGTGAGGCGGATGTAGGCGGCGAGGGCGGGGTCGCCGGCAGAGGAGACCGCGTGCTGGCGGCGGAGGTCGCGGCCCGCCCAGTCCGCAAAGGCGCGGGCACAACGGAACCAGACGCGCGGCTGCTGCTCAAGCAGGCGGCTGCCCACCACAAAACGGAGCCATTCCTCAATCACACGGTCCTCAAAGGGAGTGCCCGCCAGACGCTCGGCGAAACGGGCATAGAGATAAGCACGCGCCGATTCCGTGGTGGCCGTGGCGCCCAGTTTCTGCTCCAAGGTGAAGCGGCTGAGTTCCGTCAACATGCTGCGAACACCGGTCTCATCCGCTGCCGCGTTGGTGAGCTTGTGCAGCAGCGCGTTGGCCGTGGGAAGCATGTCGCGGGCAGTCGTGTCCACCGCGCGGACCTGCGCGAGATCGGGAGTCAGCAGGGGAACGGCCAGGCGGCGGGAGAGCCGGTTGAATTCCGTGAAGATGCCCTCGAACTCTTCGGCCCGGTTGCCCGCACAGCGGCGGCCCGCCAAATGAGACACGAGGAAGGTGCGGTACTGGTTGAGCAGCGTGCGGGCCGTGGGGACGTTGACGCGGGTGGCGATTTCGAGGACCGCATTGTGGAGCCCAGTGAAGCGGATGGCTTCGACAAATTCGCGGTCAGACCCGGAGACCGACGAGAGGGCGCGGAGGAGCAGGGGCAGGTATTCTTCCCAGCCGGTGGCCAGGAGAGCTTCCGCGAGGCGGCCGAGTTCGACGGCCGAGCGGAGATTGCGAACAGCGGCGCGGAATTCGCGGTCGCCAGCCTGGAGGGCGTAGCGGTAGTAGTCGCCGGGGTCAGACACTTCGAGGTCAGCACAGGTGGCAACCAGGGAGACGGGGCGCTGGGGCATGCCCAGGACGAGGGGCGCTTCTTCGTCGAGATTGTCGCGGTAGACGACCCAGGCGCGGAGGGCAATGGAGGCATCACGGCCGGCCAGTTGATAGGCCTCTTCGGCGAGAGGAAGGATTTGCGTGGGGCTCAGCTTGGCGGAGGGTAGCAGGGCCAGAATGACCGCAGCGGAGTAGGGCGCAGGGAGGGCGCGCGCGAGCGCGAGGCGCTGTTCGAGCTCCAAGGGGAGAGGCTGGGTGGAGGCAGCCGGCAAGAGAAGCAGGAGCGGCAGAAGCGCGGCCGTCATGCCGATAGAGTAGCGCTTTTAGCGCGACTTGGCAGCAAGGATGGCGGCGGTGAGGGCGGGTACGGCTTCGAAGAGATCCATATGGAGGCCGTAGTCGGCGACTTCGAAGATGGGGGCGGCTGGGTCCGTATTGATGGCGACGACGGTGCGGGCGCCCTTCATGCCGACGAGGTGCTGGATGGCGCCGGAGAGGCCGACGGCGATGTAGAGCCTGGGGGCGACGGTTTGGCCGCTGGAGCCGACCTGGCGATCCATGGGGAGCCAGCCGTTGTCGCAGATGGGACGGGAGGCGGCGATTTCCGCACCGAGGGCGGCGGCGAGAGCTTCGATGAGCTGGAGATTTTCCTGTTCCTTGATGCCACGGCCGACACTGACGATGATGGGGGCGGTGGTGAGGTCGACAGCGCGCTGGGAGTCGCGGAAGCGCGGCTCAGGCTGCTGTCGCGCGGGCGTGGCGGGGGCGGCCAGGGGGGTGAGGTCCGGGGTGGTGGTAGCGGGCGGATAGGCACCGGCCTGGAGTGAAAGAAAGACAGGTTGGCCGAGGGGGCGGAGTTCCTGGAGGAGCTTGCCCTGGAAGAGCTGGCGGGTAGCGAGGACCTGGCCGTTGTCGACGCGGAGGCGGATGACGTCCGAGAGCAGGGCGCGACCGAAGCGGGTGGCCAGGCGGGGGGCGAAGTCGCGGACCTGGTAGGTGTGGGGGAAGAGAACGACCGAGTGGCCGCCGGTTTCGATGAACTGGGCGAGGGCGGCGGTGAAGGCGTCGGCGGTGTAGGGGAAGTTGGGTTCGACGGCATCGACGGGGAGGCCGAGTTGCTCGCCGAGGGAGAGGGCGGCGGCGAGGGTTTCGCCCGAGAGAGCATGGCCGGATTCGAGGACGGCGAGGATGCGGCTCACAGGACGTGGGCCTCCGTGCGGAGCTTGTCGAGGAGTTCGGAGACGGAAGAGAGGATCTGCGTCTGTTTGGTGCGCGTGGGGGCGGTGAGGCTGACGACTTCGCAGGCGGGCGTGGGGGTAACGTTCAGGTCAGCCGCGGTGAGGGTTTTGAGTTCTTTGGTGCGGGCTTTCTTGATGCCCATGAGGGTGGCATAGCGCAGGGGGCGGATGCCGGACTGGATGGTGAGCAGGGCGGGCAGCGGGAGGGTGACGTGCTGGAACCAGCCGTCTTCGAGTTCGCGCTTGACGCGGACGTGGGCGGGGGAGGGCTCGACCTGCATGATGATGGTGGCGTGGGGGAGGCCGAGGAGTTCGGCCAGGATGACGCCGGTTTGGCCGGCACCGAGATCGTCAGACTGGAGGCCGGTGAGGATGAGGTCAGGGGATTCCTGGGCGATGGCGGCGGCGAGAAGGCGCGCGGTGGAGAGGGTGTCCCAGGTGGGGAGGGCGGGTTCGTCGAGGTGGATGGCGCGATCGGCGCCTTTGGCGAGGGCTTCGCGGAGGGTGGAAGTGACGCGTTCGGGGCCCGCGGAGAGGGCGATGACTTCCCCGCCCTGGGCGTCGCGTAACTGGAGGGCTTCTTCGAGGGCGTAGGCGTCGGGCTCGTTCATCTCGAAGGTGAGGCCGGACTCGTCGATCCAGTTCGTGCCCGGGACCAACTGGAGTTGGGAATCGCGGGCGGGGACCTGTTTGATGGCGACGAGGATCTTCATGCGCTATTCCGTGTAGCGCTTGAAGATGAGGCAGCCGTTGGTGCCGCCGAAGCCGAAGGAGTTGGACAGGGCGGTGTTGATGGTCATGGGGCGAGCCTGATTGGGGATGAAGTCGAGGTCGCAGCCTTCGCCGGGGGTGTCGAGATTCATGGTGCCGGGGGCGATCTGGTCGCGGATGGCGAGGACGGTGATGCCGGCCTCAAGCGCACCCGCGCCGCCGAGGAGGTGGCCGGTCATGGACTTGGTGGAAGACACGGGGATGCGGTAGGCATGTTCGCCCAAAGCGCCCTTGAAGGCCTTGGCTTCGATGACGTCACCGGCCGGGGTGGAGGTGGCGTGGGCGTTGATGTAGTCGAGAGACTCGGGGCCGATGCCGGCGTCTTTCATGGCGTTGAGCATGACGCGGCGGGGACCGTCGCCGTCTTCGCTGGGTGAGGCCATGTGGAAGGCGTCGCCCGACATGCCGTAGCCGATGACTTCAGCGAGGATGTTGGCGCCGCGGGCGCGGGCGAATTCGAGTTCTTCGAGGAGGAGAATGCCGGAGCCTTCGCCGACAACGAAGCCATCGCGGTCTTTATCCCAGGGGCGGGAGGCGCGGGTGGGGTCGTCGTTGCGGGTGGAGAGGGCGCGCATGGAGGCGAAGCCCGCGACGCTGAGGGGGGTGACCGCCGCTTCGCTGCCGCCGGCGATCATGGCATCGGCATAGCCGTGCTGGATGAGGCGGAAGGAATCGCCTACGCCGTGGGCACCCGAGGTGCAGGCGGTGGCGGTGGCGGAATTGGGGCCCTTGGCGCCGGTGCGGATGGAGACCTGACCGGAGGCGAGGTTGACAATCGAGGCAGGAATGAAGAAGGGGGAGACTCTGCTGGGACCACCGGCGAGGAGCTTTTCGTGCTCACGCTCGATGACTTCGAAGCCGCCGATGCCACTACCGATGTAGACGCCGATGCGTTCGGCGTTGTCGGGGGTGATCTTGAGGCCGCTCATGGCGAGAGCCTGATCGGCCGCCGCGATGGCGAAGTGCATGAAGCGGCCCATCTTCTTGACTTCTTTTTTATCGATGAAGCGGGAGGGGTCGAAGTCTTTGACTTCGCCGGCGATTTGACAGGGGTGATTGACCGGATCGAAAAGACGGATGCGATCAATACCGCTCTGGCCCGCTTTGATGGCGGACCAGACGGTTTCTGTGTCGTGGCCGACGGAGCAAATTAGCCCGATACCCGTGACAACTACGCGACGTGGCACAGGGGTAAGCCTCGGCTATTTTTTCTTTTTGGCCTCGATGTAATCGATGGCGGCCTTGACGGTGGTGAGCTTTTCGGCTTCCTCGTCGGGGACATCGATACCGAAGGCTTCCTCGAAAGCCATCACGAGTTCGACGATGTCAAGGGAGTCGGCGCCGAGGTCGTCGATAAAGGAGGCGGTGTCGTCCACCTGAGCCTCGTCCACACCCAACTGCTCAACAATGATTGATTTAACTTTTTCTCTTACGTCCATTGCGTTCGTTTCGATTCTAGCAGAGGCGGTGTGCGGGGGTGGGGGAGGCGAAGATGAAAAAAAATTCCCGGAGCGGTAACGAGGGCGAGGGCGGAGGCGACATATAAACATATCCCCGTTACGAAGGCGGGTGCCTTGATCTCTTTCGAGAAATCCTGACATCCGCCATCCCTCCGTAACAAACACCTGATAGAGTTTGCGGCATGATACGAATCTGGGCAGGCGTGTGTTTGCTGGCGGCAACCGGTTGGGGGCAGGGCCGGGGTAAGTGGATGGCGGGGGACTTTCACCAACATACTTACTTCACGGATGGCAGTCACCCATTGCGGGTGGTAAACGAAAAGGGGCGGCAGTTTGGGTTGGGATGGCAGACCAATTCCGAGCACGGGGGCGGCAGCCCGCGGGATGGAGAGGGAAACTTCTGGGACGATGCGGCGAAGCACCCGGGGTTGAAGATTGAGGGGCTGGAACGGATGGCGCGGGGCCACCGGGTGATGTGGCGGTGGCAGAGCCTGCGGGATTTAGCGTTTCCGGCGATTGCGGCGATCCGGAAGGAGAACCCGGAGAGGATATTGATCACGGGCCTCGAATGGAACATGCCGGGGCATGAGCACTGCTCGACGGCGATTGCGGCGGGGGACAGCCAGCCGATGGCGGAGTTTGAGTACCGGTTTGACGCCAATGACGCGGATGTGGAGGGTGGGCTGGCGCAGGGCTGGGCGGGCAAGCAGGTGGTGAACAACCACGCGAAAGCGGTGGCGGCGGCGGAGTGGCTACAGAAGAACTATCCGCGGCAATCGTATCTGGTGCCGGCGCATCCGGAACGGGGAGACAACTACAAGGTGGAAGACTTCCGGGACCTGAATAATGCAGCGCCGGATGTGGCGATCGGGTTTGAGGGGCTGCCGGGGCATCAGAAAGAAACGCCACGGGGCGGGTATGGGCCAAAGTCAGCGGGGGGAGGAACGTATGGGGGCGCGGGGGTGTTTATCGCGAAGATTGGCGGGGTGTAGGATGCGTTGCTGGGGGAAGGGCGGCGGTGGTGGACATTTGTGAGTTCGGACTTTCATGGCGAGAAGGGGGATTTCTGGCCGGGCGAGTATGCCAAGACGTGGGTATTTGTGCCGGATCTCGATGGGGACGGCAAATACACGGACGTGGAAGTGATTGCGGGATTGCGCAGTGGAAATTCGTTTGCGGTGCACGGGGACCTGGTGGACAAGCTGGAGTTTGGCGCGCGGCGAGGCGGGACGCGAGCGGCCATGGGCGGCGAGCTGGTGGTGAAAGCGGGAGCGACGGTGGATCTCGAAATACGGTATCGCTCACCGGGCGGGGCGTTGCACCATTGGGACCTGATTGCGGGAGAGGTGGGGGAACGGGTAGCGCCCGGGACGGAAGCCTACCGTCAGGGGACGAACCCGACGGCGCGGCAGATTGCGCGTTTTGGCGGGCAGCAAGGGCGGCTCGAGGCGGATGGGACGCGGGTGTTGCGCTACCGGGTGCGGGGGGTGAAGAAGAGCCAATACTTCCGGCTGCGCGGGACGAATCTGGCGCCGGGTACGGTGAACGAGACTGATGCGGAGGGGAACCCGCTGCGGGATGATTTACGGCAGCCGAGCGCCGAGGTGAGCGGCGAGCAAGTGGCGCGGCAGGACCTTTGGGTTTACAGCAACCCGGTGTTTGTGCGCGTGCAGCCCTAAGGAAGGGCGAGTAAGTACCGCGAGATATTTTCGTTTTCCTGCGGCTTGAACTTATAGGACGGCATGGTGGAGTCGGGGTCGTATTTTTGTGGATCGAGGAAGTGGTCCATCACCCAATCGAGCTTGCGGCGCTTGGCCAAACCATTGAGGGGCGGGCCGTTGTTCATGCCCGCACCGTTGACCTGGTGGCAGACGCCGCACTGATTCTTCTGATAAGTCAGCGCACCTTCCCAGGCAAAGGTGGGCACAGAACTCATCTTCACCGCATTCATCGGGGTGAGCTTGACCAGGAAGCTGGCCAGCGCGTTCATCTCGGCCGGCTTCAGGGCCATGGCGGACATGGGGATACCCGGCGCCTTGAAGTGAGCGATCATCCAGGCCGTGTCGCGGGGAACACCGCCCGTGCCGAGATTGGGGCCGGATTTGCCTTCGTTCGCGAGGCCGAGGGTGTGGCACTGGCCGCAGTTGAGCTTGTTGAAGTAGCCGACGCCGGCGAGTTCGAGGGGGGTAAGTTCCACCCATTCCATGGGGCCCATGGCTTCGGCGATGGCGGCCTCGGCGGGGGTTTCGGCAATGGCGGCGGCGGTGAGGCCCGTCCAGCCGATGGCGGCGAGGGCTACGACGGCCATGGCGGTGGTGCGGCGGGTGACGCGAACGAGGGGCGTGCGGTCAATAAAGGGGACGGCGAAGAGGGCGACTACCGTGAGGCCCGGGAGGACGGCAGTGGCGAAGACTTCGAGGGGGCCTTCAAAGTATTTGAGTAACTGGAAAAGAAAGTTGAAATACCATTCGGGACGGGGAATGTAAGTGGTGTCGGTGGGGTCAGCCAGACGGCCGAGGGGCGCCTTGGCGACGATGGCCAGAACAAAGAGGGTGGCGAAGGCGGCGAAGATGGCGACGGTATCTTTGAAGACCTGTTTGGGGTAGAACTTCTGCTTGGGCAATTGCTCGTCACCGGGCACGGGGGCGACGCCGTGGCGGCGGACGAGGTAGACGTGGAAGACCATCATCAGGAAGGTGACGGCGGGGAGGATGAGCACGTGGGCGGCGTAGAAACGCGCGAAGGTGACGACGCCGACGCCATCTTCGGCACCCATGAGACGCAAGACATAGGGGCCCATGACGGGGACGGTGGCGGCGATCTGGGTGGTGACGACGGTGCCCCAATAGGCGCGGTTGTCCCAGGGGAGGAGGTAGCCGGTGAGGGCGAAAGCGAGGGTGAAGAGCAGGAGAACGACGCCGGCGAGCCAGGTGGCTTCGCGGGGTTTCTTGTAAGCGCCCCAGACGAAGACCTGGATCATGTGGAGGACGACGACGATGACCATGGAGGAAGCGCCCCAGTGGTGGAGACCGCGGATGAGCGCGCCGCCGGTGAGCTCATTCATGATGTAGCGGAGGCTCTGGTGGGCCTCGGAGGGGCTGGCGCCGTAGTTCAGGCCGAGGAGGATGCCGGTGAAGGCCTGGACCAGGAAGAGGAACATGGCGACAGAGCCAAAGACCTGATGCCAGCCAGCGCTGGCGGGGATTTCCTCATCGAGAAAGTGGTTGACGGTGGAGATGAGACCGGTGCGGTCCTCCACCCAATTGAGAAGCGGCCGCATACTTCAGGCTCCCTTCTTGGATTGCTCGGTTTTGGCGGGTTCAATGACGCTAATCAGGAGGCGCGAACCCTGGACTTTGGTGGGGTAGCGGTCCAGCGGACGGGGTGCGGGGCCACCCAGGACTTTGCCATCAATGGAGAAATTGGTGGTGTGGCAGGGGCAGACGAATTCGTTTTTCTCTTCGCTGAAGCTGTAGGCGCAACCGAGGTGGGTGCACTGGGGCGAGTAGGCGACGACTTCGTTTTCGGAGAGTTTGACGACCCAAGCGGTGGACTTTTCGGTGAGGAGCTTCCAGCCGTCCTTGCGAATGCGCTGGAAGGTAACTTCCTCGGGTTTCTTGAGCTTGAGCTGGGTGAGATCGAGGACATCGACGAAGCCACCGGGGGCGACGGAGCGGGCGGGGCGGAGGAGGTAAGCAATTGCGGGGATGGCGAGACCGGCGGCAATGAAAGCGCCCAGAATTTCGGTAGCCCGCGACATGAAGCCGCGGCGAGGAATGTGGTCTGAAGCAGCCATATTTGGCATTGATTCTATCAAAGCCATTAAGAATACGAAATGAAACAGGGCTAAGAAAAGCGCCGGAAAGCGAGGACGGCGTTCAGGCCGCCGAAGGCGAAGGAGTTGGAGAGGATGGCGTTGGGTTTGGCTTCGCGGGGGGTGTTGGGAATGGGGTCGAGAGGGCAGGCGGGGTCGGGCTGTTCGAAATTGGCGGTGGGGGGCAGGAGGTTGTCGCGGAAGGCGAGAAGGGAGGCGACGGCTTCGAGCGCGCCGGCGGCGCCGAGGGCGTGACCGTGGATGGACTTGGTGGAGGAGGCGGGAGGAGGAGTGGGGAAGAGGGAGAGGATGGCGGCGGACTCGGCGGGGTCGTTGGCGAGGGTGCCGGTACCGTGGGCGTTGATGTAGTGGATGTCGGCGGGGTTGAGTTGCGCGTCGGCGAGGGCCATGCGCATGGCGGCGGCGGCGCCCTGGGGCTTGGGCTGGGTGATGTGGTGGGCGTCGGCGGAGAGGCCGAAGCCGGCGAGTTCGGCGAGGATGACCGCACCACGGGCGCGGGCGTGGCGTTCGGTTTCGAGCACGAGCAGGCCAGCGCCTTCGCCGAGGCTCATGCCCTTGCGATTGAGCGAAAAGGGTCGGCAGGTATCGGGGCTGACGACGCGCATGGCCTCCCAGGCCTTGAGCAGACCGAAGACAAAGGGAGCTTCACTGCCGCCAGCGAGAGCAACTTCAGCCGTGCCCTGGCGGAGGAGCCAAAGGGCCTGACCGATGGCGTGATTGGCGGAGGAGCAGGCGGTAGAGACGGTCCAGACGGGGCCTTCGACGCCGTGTTCCATGGCGATGAGGCTGGCAGCGGAATTGGCCATGACCTTGGGGATGGTGAGGGGGTGGATGCGGGACTTCTGTTCGCGGTAGACGTCCCAGTAGCCCTGGTCTTCCATGTGTTTGCCGCCGACGCAGCAGCCGGTGACGATGGCGGCGGTGGGGGGCAGGGTGAGGCCAGACTGGGCGAGGGCTTCGCGGGCGGCGAGGAGGGCGAACTGGGCGTTGCGGTCGGCGAGGAGCTGGTGGTCGTTGGAAAGATGGGCGGCGGGGTCAAAGGAAGAGAACTCAGCGCCGGTAGTGATCTTGAGATTGTCGGGGGGGACGGTGGTGAGGGGATGGATGAGGGAGGAGCCTTGCCAGAGGGCCCGGGCGAAGGCGGGAACGCCCAAACCGGCGGCGGAAACGGCGCCCAGGCCCGTGATGACGACGCGATGCATCATTCCACTCTACAATTGCGTTCATGGAGATACGGCTGGCAGAGGCGGCGGAGCGGGCGGCGTGTGAGGCGTTGACGCCGCTGGCGGGGCAGGCGGAGAAGCTGTGGGTGGGCGAGCATGCGGGGGAGATTGTGGCTTGCGCGGGATATGCAGCGGGGCCGAAACTGACGGCGGTGGCCGTGGCGGAGAAATGGCGGCGGCAGGGGGTGGGGCGGCTGATGGTGATGTATGTGTTGCGGGAGTTGAGCCGGGCGGGGGATGTGGAGCGGGTGTGGGTGGAGGCAGATGAGGGCGCGGCCGGGTTTTTCGAAAAGCAGGGCTTTCACCGGCAGGGAGCGGTGCTGGTAAAGCGGCTGGTGGTTTGCGGCTAGATGACTGGTTCATGGCAGGGGAATTTTTGGCTGGGAGGATCGAATGGGTTTTTGTGAAATATCGCGGAGGGGGTTTCTGGCGGGGGCCGCGGGAGGCGCGCTGGCGGCGCAAGCGGCACGGCCGAATCTGATCATCATTTACTGTGACGACCTGGGCTATGCGGACCTGGGGTGTTTTGGGAACCGGGTGATTGAGACGCCGAACCTGGACCGGATGGCCGAGCAGGGAACGCGGTTTACGGACCTTTACTCGGTGTCGCCAGTGTGCACGCCCTCGCGGGCCGCCCTGATGACAGGCCAGTACCCGCAGCGATTCGGCATACACCATGCGGACTTGCCGGAGTCTCTGCCGCGGTATCCGCTGCCCGCTACGGCCGTGACGCTGCCGCAGGTGCTGCATGATGCCGGGTATTACACCGCGCATGTGGGCAAGTGGCACCTGGGTGAGCCACCGGAGGCGCCGGAGCCACGGAAGCGCGGGTATGACTATTTCTACGGGTGTTTTGGGGGACGGCCGAGTTCGCCGTGGATCCGGTATGCGCGATCGATGGACCCGGAGATGATCGAGAACGAAGCGCGACCGCAGGTGGTGAAAGGCCATGTGACGGACATACAAACGGAGGGGGCGATACGGGCGTTGCGGCAAGCGCCGCAGGGGAAGCCCTTCTTTCTGAACCTCTGGTACAACGCGCCACATGAGCCACTGGCGCCGCTGGCGCATCAGGCCGAGAAATACCGGCACTGGAGCGCCGAGGAGCAAACGTATTTTCAGACAGTGACGGACCTGGACCAGGGAGTGGGGCGGATCCGGAAGGTGCTGGAGGAACTGGGTGTGGCGCAGAACACGATGATTCTGTTTTCGAGTGACAACGGTCCGGAAACACACAACTCGAAATACTCGCGTGGGGCGGCGTGGCCCCTGAAGGGCATGAAGACACAGCTTTGGGAGGGCGGCATACGAGTGCCGGGAATCCTGCACTGGCCGGGGCGCGTGCCGGAGGGCCAGAGTTGCGCGACGCCGGTGAGCATGCTGGATGTGTTCCCGACCTATCTGCAAGCGGCAGGAGCGAAAGTGCCGGCGAACTGGAAGCTGGATGGGGGACGGGACCTGGTGGCCATTGCCAACCGCAAGGCAGCCGGCGCGGACCGATCGATATTCTTCGAGTTCCACTTTGCGCAGCGTGGCGTGGAAGCGAGCCTGCCCATGGCGGTGCGCAGGGGGCGGTGGAAGCTGTTCAGCGACCATGCCTTTCAGCGCGTGCAGCTGTATGATCTGGCGAGCGACATCAGCGAGAAGCGGGATGTGGCGGCCAATCGGCCCGAGGTGGTGAAGCCGCTACTGGCCGAGTTGCAAGCCTGGTGGCGGGATGTGGGAGCGGGCGTGGACCTGACGCGCAAAAGCACTCGGGTAGAGACGCCGAGTGCGGAAGATTTGGAGAAGCGCTACTACCGGAATTAGCGAATGGTGAGGGTGCCGCCGTCGACGGGCAGGGCGGTGCCGGTGATGAAGCTGGCCTCGTCGGAACACAGGAAGAGCGCGGCGTAGGCGATTTCTTCGGGCTTGGCCATGCGGCCGATGGGTTGGGCGAGGGAGAGCTTTTCAAACATCTCGGCTTCGCGGCCAGCGTAGTTGCGGGCGATGAAGCCATCGACGAAGGGGGTGTGCACGCGGCCGGGGAGGATGGCGTTGCAGCGGATTTTCTGGGTGAGGAAGTCTTTGGCGACGGAGTAGGTCATGGCAAGGACAGCGCCTTTGCTGGTGCCGTAGGCAAAGCGATCGGCAATGGCCATGACGCTGAGGCAACTGGCAAGATTGACAATGGCGCCGCCGCCGCTCGCGATCATGTGGGGCAGGGTGGCGCGGAGGCAATTGGCGGGGCCGAAGACGTTGACGCGCTGGATGCGCTCAAAGTCTTCCGGGGAAGTGGTGAGCGCGTTGCCGACGTGGGCGATGCCGGCGTTGTTGATGAGGATGTCGATGCGGCCGTGGCGGCCGTGGATGGCATCAATGACGGTGGTGACCTGGTGATGGTCAGAAACGTCGCAGGAGGTGGCCACCGCAGCGGGGCCAAGCTGGGCGGTGGCGCGCTGCATTTCTTCCTCGTTGCGGTCGAGGATTTCGACGCGGGCGCCTTCGCGCACGAAGCGTTCCGCAATGGCGAGACCGATGCCGGAGGCACCGCCGGTGATGATGGCAATTTTGTTTTCGAGTTGGGGCAAGCCTAGATTCTATCGAGGAACGAAGCGGATGCGGCGGGAGTCGTCTTCGAGGTGTTCGAGGTGAAGTTGGGGAGTGTGGGAAGGCCAGAGCGAGGGGAAACGTTCGCCCCATTCGATGAGCATGAGGGCGGGGCGGTCCATGAGTTCGTCGAGGCCGAGAGAGAGGACTTCGGCGACGGTGTCGAGGCGGTAGAGATCGATGTGGAAGACGCGGGGCGGGTCGCCGTACTCGTGGATGAGGGGGAAGGTGGGGGAGTTGACTTCCTCTTCGGTGGCCGCGCCGCGGGCGGCGGCGATGCCCTTGACGAGAGTGGTTTTGCCGGCGCCGAGGTTGCCGATGAGCAGGACAGGGCCGGCAGGGGGCAGGAGGGTGGAGAGGTGGTGGCCGAGGGCGATGGTTTCGTCGGCGGAGTGGGTGGTGAAGGTGAGGTCAGGCGAGCTCACGGAGGGCCTCCGGGAGGTGGTGGATGAGTTGGGAGGCGAGGCTCGTGCGTTCGTGGCCGTGGCGGGCGGCGAGTTCGCCGAGGCGGCCATGGAGGTAGACAGAGGCGAGGATGGCGGGGTGGGGATGACCGGGGTGCTGGGCGAGGAAGGCGGCGATGAGGCCGGTGAGGACGTCACCGGAGCCGGCTTTGGCGAGGGCAGGAGAGCCGGTGGGGTTGATCCAAAGCTCGCCCGAGGGGAAAGCGATGAGGGTGCGCTGGCCCTTGAGGACGATGACGGATTGGGTGAGGGCGGAGAGCTGGAGGGCGGCGGCGGGACGGTCAGTGAAATCCGCACCGAGGAGGCGGCGCATCTCGCCGGGGTGGGGGGTGAGGACGCGGAGGGCCTGGACCTTGGGAGGGGTGGCGAGAGGGGCGAGGAGGTTGAGGGCGTCGGCGTCAAGGACGAGGGGCTGGGGGGCGTGATGGAAGAGATCGTGCACAAGGGCAGCGTGGGTGAGGCCGAGGCCGGGCCCGACGGCGAGGACGTGGTAGGGGGTGGTGTCAGGCGGCCAGTGGGTGGCGAGCATGAGGTCCGGGAGGGCAGGCTGGAAGGCAGGGTCGGGCGAGGCGAGGCTGACCCAACCAGCGCCGGCGGAGATGGCGGCGTGGCCGGCGAGTTGGAGAGCGCCGGGCTTGCCGGGTGCGCCCCCGCTGAGAAGGACGTGGCCGA
>VFQU01001297.1_pt1 | contig 15331 bp, 12 predicted proteins | sample 3512311 | NCBI WGS metagenome assembly VFQU01 (sample SAMN10412377, study PRJNA504923) | tailings metagenome | isolation source: Relicate 3 Philex TSF3 active mining site | place: Philippines: Tuba, Benguet | collected 2017-08-29
ATGGCGCGTGGCGGACGCGCGGCTGCGCGCGCCGGGTCAACGCTCAGCGGCGCGCCAGCGCCTCCCCCGGCGCCGCCAGCAGCTGCGGCGGTATCGTGCGCTCGCCGGCCAGCGCGAGCGCGCGCGAGCGCGCGAGCCGCCAGGCACCGGCGTCGGCCAGCGCGTGGTAGAGGCGCAGCTGCAGCAGCGAGGCTTCGTAGGACTGCAGGGCCCAGCCGGCGCTGCGGCCCGCCACGGCGACCGCGCGATCGAGGTCGCCGCGAGCAATCAGATGATCGGCGTGCGCGGCGGACGCGCGCAGAATCAGCGCCGGCAAGCGGCAGCGCTCGGCGCGCGCGAGCGCCTGCTCGAACGCGGCGTCGGCCCGCGCGTCGTCGCCCTCCAGCGCCGCCTGCTCGGCCATGATCAGCAGCGGCAGCACCGCGACCTCGGGCACGGCGTCGGCATCGGCCGGCCATTGCGCCGCGGCAGCGGCTATCGCGGCGGCCGCGGCGCGATCGCCGACGCGACGCTCGGCCGTGAACGCGACGAACTGGCCCCAGGCGTACTGGGTCGGCGCGGTCCGGCGCAGCGTGCCGGTCAGCGCCGGCGCAGCCAGCGCGGCGGCCTCGGCCGGCCGGTCGGTTTCGAGCGCGTGCGCGGCCGCGACGATACGCATCCACGCGTCCATCGCCGCGCTGCGTCCTTCCGCCGGACGCAGGCGCAGGTCCTCGAGCAGGGCGCCGGCTTCGCGCAGACGGCCGTTGGCGGTCAGCACCTGCACGCGATTGGCATTGACGAGTTCGCGCGTGCCGGCATGGCCGACGCGTTCGAGCAGGGTCGCGATGCGCGGCTCCTGCGCCAGCGCGGCGGCCGGTTCGAGCAGGCCGAGCAGACTGCCGGCGAGATTGATCCGCGCGCCGAGCTCGGGCTGCAGCGCATGGAACGCCGCGGCACGCTCGGCGGCGCGGCGGAAGTACGGCAGCGCCTCGGCCGGACGGCCGCGCAGCTCGTCGAGCACGCCGAGGTTGTTGTCGAGCTGGGCCAGCGCGAGCTGGTCGCCGCTGCTCTCGAGCGCGATACGCGCGCGCACGTAGTCGTCCTCGGCCTCGCCGTAGCGGCGCAGCCACGCGCGCGCCTGGCCGCGCCCGCTCAGCGCGACGCCGAGCTGGTTGCGCGCCTCGCCGCCGACGACGCCGTCGAGGCCGCGCACGGCCGCGTCGAAGTGTCGCTCGGCGGCCTCGAAATCGGCCAGCCGCACGCAGGTGTAGCCGAGGCCGTGGCGGACCTTGGCATGCAGCACCGGATCGAGCGCGAGTCGCGGTTCGGCCAGCAACGCCTCGAACGCCGCCTGCGCGCGGTGCGCGTGGCCGGCCAGATGATCGATCTCGGCATGCCAGTAGCGCACCTCGAGCGCGGCGCCGTGGCGCGCCGCGGCGGCCTGCAGCAGGGTGCGCGCCTGATCGTGCTGCTCGGCCCAGGCCGCCGCCTTGACCTGCTGCAGCAGGCGCGCGCGGTCGTGCGCGTCGCTGCCGGTCGCGTCGGCCGGCGGCGTCAGCGCGAGCCGGCGCGCCAGATCGTCGGCGGCCAGATACGCCGCCGCGAGCGGATCGGCGGCGCTGCCGTGACCGGCCGGACGCGGCTCGGGGCCGTGCAGACCGAGCACGCGGACCGTCCAGCCCTGTTCGGCCGGCTCGGCGCGCACGCCGAAGATCCACGACGGCGTGACCGCGGCCGCCAGCGCGTCGGCGACGACCGGCTCGGCGATGTCGTCCGGGTCGTAGCGGCGCGCCAGCGCGACGACGTTGTCGCTCGGCAGCACCGGCAGGCCGGCCGCGCGCAGCCGTTCGGCGATCGCGTCCATCAGGCCCAGCCGCATCCAGGCCTGGCCGTGGCCGGTCGCGAGCTGCACCGGCAGCACGATCGCCTTCGGCTCGACGGCCGCGCGCGGCGCCGACGGCAGCGGCGTGCCGCCGCCGATCAGGAGGCCCAGACTCGCCAGCAGCACGGCCGGCCAGCGGCGCATCCGGTCGTCGCGTGCGGCGATCCGGCGCAGCGCGCGCAGCAGCGATGCCGCCAGTGCGGTGCGCCGACGCGGGCGTGCTGTGCCGGCGGCGGCGATCACGGGTGAGTGCGCCGGTGCATCGGCGGTGCCAGCGGGCGCCGCCGCACTCGACGGTATGGCGCTGATCTCGGCGATCCAGGCATAGCCGAAGCGCGGCACCGTGCGGATCGCGTAACGTTGCGGACCGGTGTCGCCGATCGCGCGGCGGCAGCGCAGGATGATCTGGTCGACGAGGTTGTCGGTCGCGTCGACGCGGCCCCAGACCGCGGCGATCAGTTCGTCGCGGCCGATCGCGCGACCACGCTGCTCGATCAGGTAGGCCAAACAATCGAACGCGCGCGGCGGCAGCGACACGCGCTCGTCGCGATGCCACAGTTCGCGCAGCGCGGGGTCGAGCTGGTAGTCGCCGAAGCGGAACGTCTCCATGGCCCTTCGATACCTGTCGCGGCGAGGCCGCGGTCCGGCAGGCCTCCCGCATCACTGTGCCGTCAGCGACGCGACGATGCAAGTATCGGTTTCATGAAAGTGAAAATAAAGGTTTCACTAGGCGCTCGTGCGGAGCGTCCGGGACGCGCGTCGGACCACCACCGCGGCACAGCGGCGGCGTGCCCGGCACGGCCGCTCGCGACGGATTGGTATGCTGCGGACCGTCACACGCACGTCCCGATCGATGTCGCAGCCTCTCTCGAAAGACAGCATTGGCGATCTGCTCGCCCGCAGCGGCGATGCCGAAACGGCCGAGCGCATCACGCCGCTGATCTATGCCGAGCTCAAGACGCTGGCGGCCCGCGCGCTGCGCGGCGAGCGTGGCGATCACACGCTGCAGACCACGGCCCTCGTCAACGAGGCCTGCCTGCGCCTGCTCGGCCAGCACAGCGTCGATCCGGGCAATCGCGCGCAGCTGGCAGCCCTGGCGGCGCAGGCGATGCGGCGTGTGCTGGTCGACTACGCGCGGATGCGCCAGGCCGCCAAGCGACCGCCGCCGGAGCAGCGCCTGCGGATCGACGAGATCGATCTGCCGGCCGCCGAGGCCGACCTGATCGGACTCGACGCGGCGCTGGAGCGGCTGGCCGCGCTGAGTCCTCGCCAGGCACGCGTGGTCGACCTCAAGTTCTTCGCCGGGCTCGAGCTCGACGAAATCGCCGACGCGCTGGCGGTCGCGCGGCCGACGGTCGTGCGCGACTGGCGCATGGCGCGCGCGTGGCTGCAGCGCGAGCTCGGCTGAGCGTCCGGCCGTCGCGCATCGAGCCGGGCGGGCAGGGCGCGCACTCGAAGGCGCCGGCGAACAGGCGGTCGTCGCCGATCAGCGCCATCGACGGCTGCTATGCTCGCCGGGTGCGATCCGTTCCGTGTTTCCGCTCGTCCTTCGTGTGCGTGCGGCGGCCGCTCTCGCGGTCGCATCGCGCTCGTGCGGCGGCGCGCCGATGAGCGAGCCGGCGGCCGAGCGTTATCGGCGCGCGCAGGCGATCGCGCACGACCTGCTCGACGGCCCGCCGGACGCGCGCGCCGACCGGCTGGCCGCGGCCTGCGGCGACGATGCGGCGTTGCGGGCCGAAGTCGCCTGGCTGATCGCCGCGGCCGAGGAGGAGATCACCGAGGAGGCATTGTCCGGCATCGTCGATCCGGCGCGTGACCTGTTCGCGCAGGCGCGCATCGAATCGGTCGCGCCGCGCCGCTACCGGTTGATCGAACGGATCGGTGCCGGTGGCATGGGTCAGGTCTGGCTGGCCGAGCGCGACGATGGGGGGCCGCGGCAGCGCGTCGCGCTCAAGCGTCTGCGCGCGCTGGGTGCGCCGAGTGCCGCCGAGCTGGCGCGTTTTCTATCCGAAGGCCGCATTCTCGCCAAGCTGCAGCATCCGAACATCGCGCATCTGATCGATGCCGGCATCGACGCCGACGGCCATCCGTTCCTGGCGATGGAATACGTCGGCGGTCAGCCGCTGGACCGCTGGAACGCCGCGCGCGAACGCCCGATGCGCGAACGCATCGAGCTGTTCGTGCGGATCTGCGGCGCGGTCGAGTACGCCCATGCGCAACTGGTGATCCATCGCGATCTGAAGCCGGCCAACATCCTGGTCGGCGCCGACGGCATCCCGAAGCTGCTCGATTTCGGCATCGCGCGCCTGCTCGAGCGCGACGAGGCCGTCGCACCGGCCACGACCGTGCAGCGCGCGATGACGCCGGCCTACGCGAGCCCCGAGCAGATCCAGGGCCGGGCGCTCGGCACGGCGACCGACGTGTACTCGCTCGGTGTCGTGCTCTACGAACTGATCGCCGGCGTGCGCCCGTTCGATCACCTCGACACCGAGCTCGCGCGCGCCAACGCGATCGTCGCCGGCACGTTTCCGCCGCCCTCGCGCGCGCCCGGTGCGTGGCCGCGGCAGCCGGCCGATCTGGAGGCGATCGTGCTGAAGGCGATGCGGCGCGAGCCGGCGCAGCGCTACGCCTCGGTCGCCGAACTGGCCGAGGATCTGCGTCGTTATCTGGACGCGCGGCCGGTGCTCGCGCGGCGCGGTCAATGGGGTTATCGCGCACAGCGTCATCTGGCGCGCAACCGCTGGGCGATCGCGGCGGCGGCGCTCGCCCTCGCCGCCGCGGTCGGCTTCACCGCGCGCACGCTGCAGGCCGAGCACGAGGCGCGCCTGCAGGCGCAAATCTCCGATCGCGTCGCCGAATTCCTGGTCTCGGTGTTCGCTGCGGCCGATTCGAATCTCCACGTCGGCCTGCGCGCGGACCTGAGCGCGCGCGACGTGCTCGACGCCGGCACCGCGCGCATCGCGACCGAGCTGGCCGACCAGCCGCGCATCCGCGCCCGCCTGCTCGAGGCGGTCGGCAATGCGTATCGCCACATGAACGCCAACGCGACCGCCGCGGCGCTGATGCGCGAGGCGGCCGACCTCAACCTCGACCCCGCGGTCGATCAGCCGCTGGCGGCCGCGCGCGCGCTGGCGGCGCTCGCCAACATCATGGCCAACGGCGAGTTCCCGGCGCGCGACGCCGAGCGCGCGGCGCGCGACTCGCTGGCCCTGGCCGAGCGCCTGACGCCGCCCGGCTCGCAGGCGATCGCCAATGGCTGGATGGTGCTGTCGCTGGCATTGAACCGTGACGGTCGACTGGCCGCCGCTCAGCACGCCGCGCAGACCTCGCTGACGATGAACCAGGCGCTGCCGCGCGGCGACGACAACCGGATCGGCGCGGCCTTCCACAATCTGTGTTTCATCCGCGCGGCGCGCGGCGAGGCCGCGGCCGCGCTCGCCGACTGCGAAGCCGGCATCGCCGAGCTGCCGCCGGGCGAGTCGCTGTCGCGCACTCAGCGCATGAGCCGCTACGCGCAGGTGCTCGGCCAGACCGGCCAGCACGCGCGCGCGATCGAAACCGCCGAGGCCAGCCTCGCGATGGCCGAGCGGCTCGAAGGCGGGCAGGGCCCGTTCGCGGCCCTGTATCTGCTGCGCCTCGCGACGATCCTCGACGCCGCCGGCCGCCATGCCGACGCGCGCCGGCGCCTGGACGCCGCGCGCGAAGCGCAGGCGCGCCTCAACGGCACCGACAGCGGCGAGTATCTGGCGGTCCTGCTCGCGATCGGCGAGCACGCGGTGTACAGCGGCGATCCCGAGGCCGAGCAGGCGCCGTTGCGCGAAGCCCATGCCGCCATGGCGGCGCGCTACGCGCCCGACGATCCGCGCGTGCTGCGCGCCAAGACCGCGCTCGCGCAGAACCTGATCGATCGGGGCCAGGCCGGCGCGGAAGCGCGCGCCTTGCTCGACGCCGCCGCGGCCGGCTGGGCCAGCAAGGACGACCCCGGCCCGCTGCACGCGCCGTACACCGCGCTCGCACTGGCCGACTGGTATCGGCGCAACGGCGACCCCGCCGCCGCGGCCGCCTGGCTCGATCGCGTCGACGGACCCGACGCGCGCGCCGATGCCGACCAGCGCCGCCGCGCCGCGGCGCTGCGTGCGGCGATCGCCGAGGAACCCGGCCGGGCCGCTGCCGCGATCGTGCTCAGCCGATCAGCCGCGCAGCTTGCTGCTCGGCGCTGAGACCGATGGTGGCCGTGGCGAAGTCGAACGCGGCGCAGTGTTGCGCGCAAAGACCCCGCCCGTCGCGGCACGGCGTGTGCTCGAGCGGACGGAAGCGCGCTTCGGCACGGTGCATCGTCGCGGAGCCGGACACGGCCACGCGCGGCGGGATCAGCGGCAGGCCGACCCTCGGACGCGGAACACCGCCGTTCCGGATCACGGCCCGCGCACGCCGCGAAACGGCCTCAGGGTTCGCGCTCGTCGGCGGCCGCGAACACCGCCGCGAGGTCGGCGGTCGCCGCATGCTGATGATCGCAGCCGCCGTGGCCGCAGCCGCAGCGGTCGTCGACCGCGGCGAGCGGCGCGTTCGCGGTGGCGTTCGCGCAGTGCGGGCTGCAGTAGGTCTGGCCGTCGTCGACCAGGCAGCCGCAGCCGTTGCGGCCGCAGCGGCTCGTCGCCATCGTCTCCGCCATCGCTCGCTCCCGTCGTGGCCGAACCGCGAAGATCGCGCATCGGCGCCTGCGCATGTCCGACGCTGATCGCGCGATGTGACCGGGTTCACGCAACGGACCGGTCTGCGTAACGGAAATTTACGCCGGTGCGGCGCATGGTGAGTCCTCGCCTGTCTCGCGCGTTACGAGCAAGCCTCCACGATCAGGAGGATTGTCCGCCTCGGGCTTCTCCATCGCCTACTCGTACGCGGCAGCCGTGGTCTATCCCGAACATGATCCTTCGGGCCAACGGGAATTGAAGGCGATGACTCCTCAAACGACGCCCATGTGGCGCTGCATGGCCGTGGTCGAAATCGGCGACGATGTCGACCGTTTCGACGAGCTGATCCAGGCAGACGGCCCGCTCTACCATTGGAAGCCGATCGACTCGCCCAAAGGCTTCGTCTGGTACGAGCTGCAGGTCGACAGTGCCGGCAGCGAATCGGGTGCCGCGCGCACCGCCTGGTCGGTCCTCAGCGCCTTGCAGCGTGTGGCCGATCAGGACGAGCTGCCCGACTTTCGCATCGTGTCCGGCGGCGAATGGCTGAGCATGCCGCCGCTCGATGCGCAATCGGCCGACGAGAGCGTCCGCCACTCGAGCGGATGAGCATCGAGATGAGCTTCCCGACGCCGCGCCCGCCGGCGCGGGCGGGCTTGCGCCGATCACCACGGCGCCAGGCGCTCACTCGACATCGTCCGCGAAGATCCGGTCGGTGCATTCGAACACCTGGGCCGGGTCGACGACGACGTTGAATGCGGTATCGGCCGGCCACGGCGTCGTCGAGAAGATGCCCCAGCGGTTGTCGACCAGGCCGTAGTCCAGGTCGAAACCGCCGGACGGGCCCGGGTTCGCCGCCGAGGTGACGCGCGTCACCTGCGCATTGGCGCAGCGGATGCCGTTGAGCAGCGGGTGATCGAGCACGACGAGCTGTCGTCCCGGTATCGCGGCGACGCGGAACGCGTTCGGACTCGGCGGCTGCGCATAGACGTTGAACGTCGAGCTCAGCGGCAGCGCGACCTGGTCGAGATTGGCGATGTGCCAGCGTCCCGCCGCGCCGGATCCGTCGTAATAGACGCCGAGCGGATGGTCGATGTAGTTCGGTATCGGCGAGGCCGTCCAGTTGTGCGCGACCAGCACGATCCGCCCCGGCTGTCCGTTGGTCGCGGCATCGTCGATCCGTGTGCGCCAGGCGGTGGTGTTGCCCGACGTCGTGGTGTGGGCGAATCGTCCCGCGCCGCTCGCCGGCGACCACACGCTCCAGAGCAGGCCCGGCAGGACCGGTCCGACCGACTCGTTGTAGAGCGCCCAGGTGCCGGCCGTGTAGTACAGGCCGAACGCCGCGCCGGTGCGTCCGCCGTAGTTGTAGACGCGCGTGGCCTGCAGTTCGGCCGTGAACGGCGTACCGAGCGGGCCGCCTAGCAGGGTCCAGTTGTTCTCGATGTTGCCGAGCGTTGCGACATGGCGCCCGCCGAGGTCCCCCCGCTCGTACGCGCCGATGTCGACGCGACTGCCCTTGACGCGGCGCAGGCCGTCCGCGTCGAGCGGCGGCAGGCCGGCCTCGACGATCACGTTGGCCAGTCCGATGCCGTCGCCGGCATCGATCGCCGGCGAGCCCGGCCGCAGCCGCGGCGCGTGCCGGGCGACCAGCCGCGCCGGCCCCGTCAGCGTGTTCGGGCCGGGCGTCGCCACGTTCAGCGGCGCCTCGATCAGGTTGTAATCGTTGTCGAGCGACGGCGTCAGCGCGGCGGTCGTGACCAGACCGCGCGCGGACGCCTGGATCAGATTGTTGCGGATCGATCCGTTGATGCGCGCCGCGGCGGTGCCCCACTCCCAGTTGAGCGCCAGGATGCCGTCGTTCACGCCGACCAGCGTGTTGTTGAACAGTTGCGCATCGATCGTGCCGCTGCCGGCGATCAGGGCGGCGCCGGCGCCGGTCGCCGGCGCGCTGCCGGTGGCGACGTTGCTGAGCGCGAACACGCGCAGCGTCGAGGCCGCGTCGCCCGCCAGACCCTCGCTGAACGTGTAGGCCGCGAGTCCGAACGGGCCTTCGGCGCTATTGCCCTGCATCCATACCGTGGCCTCGCCGGGCTGGATGCCGATCGCATGGACGTCGACGAACACGGCCGCGCCCTGCGCGAGCGGGTCCGCGTTGCGCGTCAGCGTATTGTCGGTCACCACGGCGCTGAGCGAAGCGCCGCTGGAAGTCAGCTGCAGCAGGCCGGCGGTCATCGAGGTGGGCAGGCCGCGTACGCGATTGCGGCTGAGCGTGGCACCGACGCTGCCGCCGCTGTCGGCGGCGACGGCGATCCGGCCGGTACCGCCGGTCGGGCTGCGCTCGACGTGCACGTCCTCGACGACGAAGATCGCCAGTCCCGCGCCGCTCTTGCGCAAGCTGAGCTGCCCATCGGTGAGGTCGATCAGGCTGACCGCCACCGTGCCGCTGACACCGCTGTCGAGCACGCCGGTCACCGAGCGCCCGGCGGCGAAGCGGATCCGCTGGCCGGCTGCCGTCAGCGTCACGCCGCGGCTGATCGTGATGTCCTCCTCGATCGGCGCCAGCCAGTCGACCTCGATCCGGTCGCCCACGGCGGCCCCGTCGACGCAGGCCTGCAAGGTGGTGTTGCAGACGGCCGAAGGCCAGACGCGCGTGGCCGCCTGGGCGGCCGGCAGCGCGATCAGCGCCAGCCACGTCAGGTGGCGCCAGGAAGAGCGGGAAGCGGGGCGGTGCGGCACGGCGGACATCCTCGGTATTGGGGGTGACGAGGACGACAAGCGCGAAACAGCGCGGGCGGGAGACATCGGCAGGTGAAATCGTGACGCGAGGCCGCTGTAGCGGAGCGGGGCAGGTGCTCAGCGGCAGTCCCGGCGCTGCGTCTTGCCCAATGCAGCCGCTCCCGGCGGATCGCCCGTGTCGCTACCGGAGCGGCACGCGACGCTCGGGCCGTGCGCCGGCGCTCGATCTGCACCGTTGCGCCGGCCGGCGGTTGGTGGTGGGATCGACCGTGCGCCGATGCCGCGCGCCGCTGGACCGTCGCAATGAAGACTACGCTCGTACCCGGCGTCGCCTGCCTGTTCCTGCTCGCTTGGACCTCGGCTGCGGGCTCAGCCGAACCGGCTGCGGCGCAGCGGCCAAGTCAGGCCGGAGCCGTTCATTCGCATGCCGGCGGCATCTGGAAAGCCGCGGTGCCGGTGCAGACGATGGATGCCGAGTTCGACCGCTACGACGTCTACGGCCTCGCGGTCGGCGCACGCATCCAGGCCGACTGCTCGCTCAACTGGGTCGATCCGGACGACGGCCGACGCTATTGCTTCGCCAGCGGTACGTCGCTGGTCTACTTCCTCGACAGACCGAAGACCTATCTCGCGCAGGCACGGGGCTACTGGCAACGGCTGCAGACGTCCGGTCGATGATGAGCATGCGCAACGCAACGGACGCGTTGGCGTTCGCACGTGCGCGCGGCAACGCGAACGACGTCCTGCGAGACACGAGTCGGGCTCGCAGGTCAGGTGAGGGCGCGCCGAGTGCGCTTGATCCGGTTCCGACGTACCGCTCAGAGCGGGCAGGCCGGATCAAGCTTTAGACCAAGCGATCTTGCGCCGTTCGCACGGCGCCGCTCGGCCGTTTTTACGCGGCTCGCCGGAAGAACTCGCTCTGCCGGCTGCGTGCCCGATCTGAGGGCGGTGCATCCGCGCACAATTCACGCGCGATGCCGGCCGCTCCCGCTGATTCAGGCGCCTGTTGCGGCTGAAGGACTGCAATCCTGATGGCCGCAGCCGCAGCGCTCTCCGACCTCGTGCTGCCGACCGTGCTCATGCTCGCGACAGTGGTCGGAGCAGTACTCGATATCGGTCGGAACCTGGCAACGGCACGGCGCATGTGCGCATGTCTGATGCTGTTCGATCTGCATGGCGGTACTCCGGATTCGCGTGGTCCTGATGTTATGCGCCCGCCGGGCTGAATCGCGTCGGCCCGCTGCGGTCGTCTTGCAATAGGTTGCAGCGCGCAGTCACGTAAGAGATTTCCTACGGCGTCGTAGGAAAGGCGCTCATACCGTCCGCATCGCGCTCCGGTCTGTCCTTCATGCCGCGACATCGATTCCGGACGCGAAGATCACGTCGGATACCGAATCGAACTCGGCCGCGCCGCTGTCGCAGCCGGCTCCGGCCGGTCTTACGAAGCGGCGCTGGTCGACGCGCGAGAAGATCGCGCCGGCGATGGTGCACCAGGTCATCGCGCCGTGGTCCACCGCGGGACTGTAACGCGTCGGCAGGAACGTCCGCGTGAAGCCGCCGTTGTCGGCCAGGGGGCCGAGAAACAGATTCATCGGCGCCACCGACACGCTGTTGGAGGCGGCCGGCAGCTGGCAGCTGTTGCCGGGTGATTCGATGTCGCCCTCGGCCTGGAACATCACCGCACCGCTCGCGAACGCGCAATTGCCGTGCAGGATGCTGTTGAAGACGCGCACGTTGGCGGCGCTGCCGCGAGCCGCGATCAGCGAGGCGACCGCATTGGACGGCACGGCAGGACCAATGCGCAGCGTCGCGTTGAACAGCCAGAGGATCGCGGCCTCGCCGGCGGTGTCGACGCCGATCGCGTGGCCGACGCCGTTGACGACGCCGCTGCGGAAGGTCTCGTTGTAGAACGTGACGTCGCTCATCGTGACGTTGCCGCCGGCGAGCACGCGTACCGTCGAGCCGATCCGACCGGCGGCGGAGCCGCCGCCGCCGCGATTGCCGGTGAACAGGGCGCGCGAAATGCGCCAAGCGGTTTCGTCCTGCGCCAACAGCACGGACGGAAGGCCATCGGCGAGGCCGTCGTCGTCGACCACGTTGTCGCGGAACTCGACATCCTCCATCCAGACCATGCCGTCGCGTCTGCCGTAGAGCGGGCCGGTATTGCCGAGGAAGCGCGTACGGCGGATGCGCACCTCGCCGCCCGCACCGTCGAGCACCAGCGGGACGGCCTGATCGCGGATCACGCTGTCGCGGATCGTCGCCGTGCCGCTGCTCGTGAACGCGATGCCGTATGGCACGCTGGCCGGACCGGCCACCTCGACGCGATCGAGCACGAGGTCGGCGCTGCCGTTGAAGACCAGCACGCTGTCGAGCGTGCTGTCGCTGGCCCGGATCGACCCGGCACCGCACTCGCAGGCGACCGGATCGCCGAGCACCGCCTGTTCGATGCGCATCGAGGCCGGACCGCTGTCGGACGTACCGGATATTCCGCCACCGCCGCTCGGCACCTCGACGAAGCGCAGCACGATCGATGCGCTGTCGAACCTGACCGCCTGCCGTTGCGACGACAGCGTCATCGCTTCCAGGGTCAGTGTGCCGAACGGCGTCACCGCGAGCAGATCGAAATCGCCGCCGCCGACGATGCGCGTCGCGGCGGCGGCGTGGCCGCGGATCAGTACCGTCCCATAAACCGGCAGAGCCCCACGCGTGACCGTGTACTGCCCCGCGCCGAGCACGATTTCGTCCTCGCCGGGCGTGGCGACGGCCGCGTCGAGCGCCTCGCGCAACGAGCAGTCGCCGCTCGCACAAGCGTCGGGTACGGGATCGTCGCCGCGGGTAACGACGAACGTCGCGGCGGGCGCATCGACCATCGTTGAGAACAGCAGGCACAGCACGGGAACACGCAGTGGGATGGACATGACGATCTCCGGGGCTCGTCCGTACACGGAGAACGCCGTCGCCAGGTGCCATCGGTCGCGACCGAGCCGCGACTTGCGCAAAAAAAGAAGCGACCGTGAAGGTCGCTTCAAAAAGTCCCGAGGGAGGGAACGGAGTATCGGTCAGTCGTTGCGGGTCGGCTTGCCGGCGTCGATCCAGTCGGCGTACTCGGCCTGCGAGATCTTACCGTCGCGGTTGGTGTCGATGACCTCGAACTGCTTCAGCACGCTCGGAAACGGCACCAGCTCTTCCTTGGTCAGGAAGCCGTCGCGATCGGTGTCGGTCCGGGTCCATTCGGGGGCGAGTTCGCCGGAATTTTCGCGCGGCGTCTGCGCAAACGCGGCGAGCGAGACGGCGGCGAGCGAAACGGCGAACAGCGGATTGCGGATACGCGGCATCTTCATCATCGCGGGGTCCTCTGGGCTGGACTCGCACGCAGCGAGTCGGTGAGGAAGAAGCCTAGGCAGGCCGCGCGGACCAGATGATGAATCGAACACGCATCGCGTCCAGACGTTCAGGTCGTGGATAGCCAGCCGGACCGGTGAAGCCCGCATCTGAACCGCAGCGGCGTATCGAATGCGATGAGGCCCTCAATACAGGGCCGATTCACCGCCGCGCCGCTACTTGTCGAATCCGGGATTCCTGGTGCACGTGTGGACTTTGCGCACTCGACGTCGCACGACGGCGTGCGCGTACCGGCGGTCCCGTTCCGCTCCTCCGGGAGCTTTCGCAGGTAAGGAGAGAACGCGTGGCTTTGTCGACCATTCTGCTGATCGTGCTGGTTCTGCTGCTCGTCGGTGCTCTGCCGTCATGGCCGTACAGCCGCGGCTGGGGCTACGGCCCCAGTGGAGGTCTCGGCCTCGTCGTCGTGATCCTGATCATCCTGCTGCTGATGGGACGAATCTGACGGCACCGCGCGGCGGCCCTCGACGCGCCGGCAGGCCGCCGCGCCTTGAATCCCAAGGACTTTGCGTAACGGCATTCGCGTCGTACGATCGGCGCGGGGGCCGTAAGTCGGCCGGGCTTCGGGGGCCCACAGATGAATTCGCCGGCGATACTGGGGCTGGTCGGCCTGGCGTTGAGCGCGCTGATCATCGGCGTGTCGGTACCGATGATTCGAGGCCGCGTGCCGATGAACCACAGTTTCGGCGTGCGCTACGCCGCGGCATTTCGATCGGATCGCAACTGGTACGAACTCAATACCTACGGTGGCTGGGTGCTGTGCGCGTGGACTGTGCCGCTGATCGTGATCTCGGCATACGGGTTTTTCGTCATGCCGGTCGACGCCGAAGGCTACGAACACATCTGGCTCGCGGTCACGCTGCTGTTCGGCCCGCTGGCCTGTCTGCAGAACTGGCTGAAAGCCCGCGCGATGGATTTGCGCGACCGGTGCTGAGGGCTCACCGGCAAGTGATCTTGACGCTGTTCCAGCGGACTTCTAAGGTATCGACTCGCGCAAAGCGCTCAGGGGTATCATGCAGGACGCGTCGGCAGCAGCCGAGCGGGACGCTCCATTCGGCCGACATGTGACGATTCCATCGTCAATGACAGGCCGCCCGCTCACCTATTTCATTCCCCATCCGATTACAGAGCTGTCGTCGCGGCTGAGCCCATCGCAGCAGCATTCTGCTACATCGTCCTCTGTGGCTGCGTGGTTGCTCACCCCTTTCATGTGCAGACGTGACGGCCGCACTTCTGGAACTGTTGAGCCTGCGATGATCCGAGCCCACGCCAGGCTCATGGCGGGACAGATAGTCATAAATACCAGATCAGACCTTATCGAATTAGCAGTCAATCTCGAGCCTCGAGCATGTCGATTACGCGAGCAGATCAGTTATGCCGGTGGCAGAACTCCGAGTACCGCCCAAACCATCTATGCGCCGGCGTCTGATCTGCCGATTCTGATGGACTCCTTGGCAGCGTTTCTAAAAGGGGATCTCGAAGAAAAAGAGGCCTCGGAGGTAGCGGCGCTGGTCAATGAGTATGCAATACGCGTTCATCCTTTCGTAGACGGCAATGGTCGCTGGACTCGTCTGCTGACCGCTTATGCCGGCGCTCGCAGTGGCGACCTCTGGGCGGGCGTCGCCACTGCGGTGTTTCGCAAGACCGGCTGGGCTGTCGCGCGTAGGACACTTGACCGCGCAAGTCATTACGGGCTCGTACCTTATTTCGATGCGGTGCGTCGATTCTCAATAGCTCTCTTCGCCGCACTAGACAATAGAGGCCTATGCGCGAACGTTGAGCAACTCGTCGCTTTGCTCAATTCGGTAGTAACGTCGCCTGCCCATCGCTGTCGACTGCTTGCAGAATTTCTGGCGCGCGGCTCTTTGCAAGAAAGCATCTTGCAAAAAGGGCTCGCATGCTCGCAGAAGAAGGCTGCGGGCATCGTGGATGCCATAGCTTCGCTGGCGATCCCATGGGTTAGCAAGAGGCGTGAAGAGTTGTCGTGTGCGGCGCTCTTTGAAGAGGCAGATGAACGGGTTTCATATGTTCTTCGCAAATTGAATAAGATTAATCTACAGGGTGAATGGGCACATGAATCACAATGATCTGGGGTGTGAGCTAAGCGCTCATAGTCGTGTGAATTTGCGCAAGGCTATCAAGGCTTGCCTTTGCTTCGGCGTCTTGCTTCAGTCCTACGCGCATGGGCAGATACGCACGGAGCCACCTGATCAGCTCGAGGAAATCGTGGTTCGACCCGATAGGGGCTATCCCATGCTGGAGCCCGACAATTATGACTATGGCCGATTCGGGCCAGGCATGGATCCAGATCCCTGGGATCCACGGGATTACGGGAATGGTGGCGGAGGAGCCGGCGAAACATTCTCCGGAGCTTTGGGTAATGATTCTCTCAATGCCTCGGATAAGGCGGATTGTGCTCGGGCGAATCCAATCCTGATTTCAACAGGAAACAAGATTGAGCGTGACGTCGATTTCACCAGTGGCGGCGAAATGGGCTTGTACCTCGAGCGGACATACAATCATTACTCCGGGCGCGTGGGTCTCTTTGGCGCGCGTTGGCTCTCGAATTTTGATTACGGGTTAACGGTAGGCTCAGTTCGCGTTGACTGAGGATGACGTCATGCCGAGATGGCCAGAGCCAGCA
>VFQU01001298.1_pt1 | contig 15321 bp, 10 predicted proteins | sample 3512311 | NCBI WGS metagenome assembly VFQU01 (sample SAMN10412377, study PRJNA504923) | tailings metagenome | isolation source: Relicate 3 Philex TSF3 active mining site | place: Philippines: Tuba, Benguet | collected 2017-08-29
ATGTCGAGCGGGGCGGCGCGCGTATCGGCCCACAGGATCGCCGGGCGCAGCACGGTGCCTTTCGCGTCGAGGAAAATCTGTCCGCGCGTCATGCCGGTCAGGCAAATCGCGTCGGGCTTGGGCGCGGTATTCAGGATTTGCGCGAAGGCGTCGCGCAGCGCCGCCCACCAGATCTCGGGATCGGCTTCAGCCGCCCCCGGAACAGGCGTGGCGATGGCGAGGGGCACGCTATGGGCGGCGAGGGTTGCGCCCTCGGCATCGATCGCCGCCGCGCGCAGCGCGCTCGTTCCCAGATCGGCGACGAGATAAACGCTCATGACGGCGGCGAGCGGACCACAGATCGGCCGGGAAATCTACAGATCGTAGCGTTTCAGAATGCGGTCGACGATCGTGCCGTCCGTCAACGGTACGTCCTTCTTCACGCCGTAATCGACGAAGCCCATCTTGGAATAGAAGCCGAGACCGGATTCGTTGTCGGCGCGGATCTGCGCGTTGATCGTAACGAGGCCGAGTTCGCGCGCCTTCAACTTGGTCGCGGCGAACAGGGCGGCACCCACGCCCGGCAATTTCGGTTGCGTGCGCGCGAAGCTGTCGATATCGCCCCAATCGGCGGGCAGTTCCTTATTGCGACCCAAAGCCTGGAAACCATAGAGCCGATCGGTTTGGGCGACGAAGCACGACAGGCAATCCGGCCCGGCGATGTAGTGCTCGACGAATGTCTCGGGTGTGAATTTGGTTTGCCACGCGGTCGTGCCGCCGATCGCGATGATCTCGTTGATCAGATCGGCCAATTCGGCGGCGTCTTCGGGTGCGGCGGGGCGAATCTTCAGTGTCATAGGCGCAGGATATAGCCGCCGGTGGCGGCCGCGTCAGCTTCGTCGTGCGTGACCATCAAACAAGGAACTTTCCGCATCCGGATATGCGCGAACACGAATTCGCGCATCTTGCCGCGCAAGGCGGCATCGAGTTTCGAGAACGGCTCGTCGAGCAGGATCGCGCGCGGCTCGGCAAGCAACGCGCGCATCAGCGACACACGCGCGCGCTGCCCGCCCGACAACGTGGCGGGATCGCGTTCGCCGTAACCGTCGAGTTCGGCTTCGGCGAGGGCGGCATCGATGCGCGCCTTTCGGTCCGGCGCGTGCGCGGGGATCGCGAAGGCGAGATTGCCCGCGACCGACAAATGCGGGAACAGCAGATCGTCCTGGAACAGAATCCCGATGCGGCGCTTCTCGGGCGCGAGGCCCGCGAGGGTCGCGCCGTCGAGCATCGCTTGGCCGCTCGCGGCGAAAACAGGATCGAGCGTGCCGCACAGATACGCAAGCAGCGACGATTTGCCGGAGCCCGACGGGCCCATGATCGTCGCGACCGCGCCCGGCGCCACATCCAGCGACAAGGGCCCAAGCAAATACTTGTCTGCCACGCGCAAGGTCACGTCGCGCAAGGAAAGGCCGGTCATGCCATTCCCTTCCGGTTGCGATAGAGAAACGCCGGCACGGCCAAGGCCGCCGCGTAGACGATCAGCGGCAAGGCGGCTTGCGCGAAGGCATAGACGCCGAGCACGCGCCGGTCGCCGCCGGAGGCAAGTGTCACCGCTTCGGTCGTCAGGCTCGTCCAGCGTCCGCCTCCTGCGAACAGCGTGGGCAGATAAAGGGCGGCCGACACCGCAAAACCCACCGCTGCCGCGACCGTCAATGGGCGCAGCAGCAGCGGGATTTTGACGGTCAGGAAAACGCGCAGCGGCGAAGCGCCCAGGCACGCGGCGATCCGCGCGTAACGCGGATCGAGCGCGCGCCACGGATCGGCGAGTGCGAGAAACACATAGGGCAGAACGAACAACAGATGCGCCCAAACCAGGGCGGCGAAGCCGCCATCCAGATTTAAGCGCACGAGCAGCGTTTGCGCGCCGATCAAAAACGAAACTTGCGGGATCAGCAGCGGCGCATAGAGCAACGCCATTGCCCTGGTCGCGCGCTTGCCACCGCGGATTTCGTTTTCGAGGCACAACACCGCCAACAGGATCGCAATCGCCGTCGCGCACAGGGCGACGAGCAAAGTGGTCGTCGCGGGTGCTGCGAGGGCGGGCGCTTCGCGCATCCAATTCGCGCTTGTCCAGCGATCCGGCAGCGCATCGGGGAAGCGCCAGGAAAGGGCGATTGACCAGATCGCCAAAGCGATCAAGGCGGCGAAGGCGAATGCGAACAGCAAGGTCAGTGCGGCACGCGCGGCGCTCGCGCGGAATTTCCCTTCGCCGCCGCGTTCGCCGTTGGTCAGCCAATCGCGTGTCGCGTTTGCGATGACGATTTCGCCGAGGCGCCACGCGCCGATCGCCGCGACGACCAGCGCGAATTGCAGCAGCCCCGCCGCCATCGCGGGCAGGAACAGATCGAGATGCGGATCGGAAATCCAGCGCACGATCAAAACGCTGAGCGTGGGCGGGTTGGTCGGGGCGAGGATCAGCGCCACGTCGACATTCGACAACGCGAAAGCAAGCACGGCATAGACCGGCAAGCGGATTTGCCGATAGAGGCGCGGAATCGCGATCTTCGCCCAGGCCGTGAATTTGCCGTAGCCGAGCATGCGCGCCGTCGTCAGGCTGCGCGCCAGATCGGCTTGGCCGATCGCTGCGACGAGGCAGAGCAAAAGATAGGGCGTTTCCTTCAGCATCAGCCCCGCGACGAAAGCGAGGCCGAGCGGGTCCTGTATCGTTGCGATATCGGGCGGACGCGTCCAGCCGCTGAGTTCGGGCGAGATCAGCCGCGCAATCCAGCCCGAGGGGGCGATCAGAAACGCGAAGCCGATGGCCAAAGCAGCATGCGGCGTCGCCAATAAAGGTGCGAGGAAACGCTGCGCCGTCGCGAAGGCGCTTGTACCATAAGCGGCGGCGCAAAACGCGAGCGCCAGACCGAGCGACAGCGTCGTGGCGAGGAAGCCCGTGAACAGCGTCAGCGCGACGCTCGTGCCCAAGCCGGGCTGCGCGAACAGCCGCGCGAAAACATCGAGGCCGAACGCGTGCGCGCCCAGGGCGGGGAACCATCCGAACGCGGGCAAGGCCGTGCCGAGCAGCCCCGCGGCGATCGGCGCCAGGAAAACCAGCAGCGTCGCGGGTGGCGCAAGTCGCAGCATTCAGCGCAGCACGCGCTTTTCCCACTCGGCGGCGAGACGCGTCATCCAACCGGGATGGGGTTCGGGCAAGGCGCGACCAAGCTCGGCGGCACTGGGCATGCCGGGGATCGGCGGCACATCGGCGAAGAAGCGCTTTTGCGCGGGCGGCAGGCGATCGATGTCGAGCACGGTCGGATTACCGAGATATCGGGGATCGTTCATCCGCGCTTGCGCTTCGCCCGACAGCAGGAAATCGGCGACGACCATCGCCGCCGCCGGGTTAGCGGCGTTGTAGGGGATCGACACAAAGCTCGTATTTGCGATCGTGCCGCCGTCGAGCCCCGTCGCGCGCGCGGTGGCGGGCAGAAGATTATTGGCGATGGACACCGCCGCTTCCGCCGGATTGAAGGAGATCATCAGATCGATCTCGCCGTCGTTCATCAGCGTGCGCTGCGCCGGGCCGCTTTCCGGGAACTGCGTGCCGCGCCGCCACATGTTCGGGCGCAGCGCGTCGTACCATGCCCAGAGCGGTGCGACGGCCGCGTCGTAATTCGCGTCGGTGGGGGCGGCGGCGAGCAACGCGCGATCGGGCGTCAACTCGTAGAGCGCTTGTTTGAGGAAGGTCGCACCCAGAAAATTCCGCGCGGTCGGGTGCGTCAGGCGGCCCGGGTTCGCTTTCGACCATTCCAGCATCGCCGTCATCGAGCGCGGCGGCTTGGACAGGCGCGCGGAATCGTAGACATAGACGATCTGCGCCAAACGCCACGGCGCGGCGTAGCCATCGACGGGGACGGTGAAGTCGACGACGTTCGACGGTTTGCCTTCGACATCGACGAAGCTGAAATTCGGCAGGCGCTCGACGAACGGCCCATAATGCAGGCGCTGTTCCTTCATCGCCAGGAAGTTCGGGCCGTTGATCCAGATGAGATCGACCGAGCCGCCGCCGTCGCGCCCCGCCGCTTTTTCCGCGATCACGCGCTGCACCGCCTCGGCCGTGTCGCGCAAACGCACATGGCGAAGATCGATGCCGTATTCGGCGCGCACGCGCGCCGCCGTCCAGGCGATGAAATCGTTGGTGCGTTCGTCGCCGCCCCAGGCGTTGAAGAACACCGGCTTGCCCTTCGCCGCCGCCAGCGTTTCGGTCCACGACGTTCGCGCGAAAGCGGGCGCGGCGGCGAGCGCGCCGGCGGCGATCAGGAAATCCCGCCGCCGCATCACTTCGCGGCGACTTTCATCGCGCGGCGCCGCGCTTTCGCCGCTTCGATCCGCGCGCCCATTTTGGCCTCGAAGAATTTGTCGCAGCCGATGCAGAGATTTTGATAGTCGCGGCCCGACGGCGTTTTGGTGCGCGACGCGTCGGCGAATTTCGCTTCGTCCCAGCCGTCGGCAAGCCCCATCTTTTGCGGTTCGCCGGCGGAGATCGCCTGGAAAACGGGATCATCGCGCAGAGAGTCGATGATATCGGCCAAGCGATCCTCGGTCAGATTGCCGATCGGCAATTTGGTCTTGATGCAGCAGGGATAGACGCTGCCGTCGGGCTCGACGGAAATCTCGGCGCCCGACTCCCCATAGCGCAGAAAGTCGAGCCCGCCCGACCAGCGCGCGCAGAAATTATCGTCGAGCGTGGCGTGCGACAGATCGTTGTCCCACGCCCGGCCGCGCGGCCAGATCTTGCCGATCCAGGTATCGGGCGTGGCACCGAAGAAGCTGAAGACCGGCCCTTCTTCCTCCAGCCATTTGCGGTTCTGCGTGGCGAGGCCGCTTTGCCGCATGCCTTTGCTTTCGAACAGGCGCGTGAGATCCGCCTTCATCGCGTCGGCCTTGATGTTGACGTGGAAATCGTCGAGGCCCGCACAGGAGATCATCCACACGCCGCGCGAAAGCAGATCGTCGACGATTTGCGGCGTCACCAGATCGCCGGTCGTCTGCACGACGATCTTCACCCCGCCGCGATCCGCGTATTTGGCGCGCAGGCGTTCGACGACTTTGTAGGTCACGTTTTCGCGGATCGGGTCGAGCAGAGATTCCCCGCCCGACAGAATCACGCGCCCGACCTTCAAACGCGGCGCGCCACTCTCGTCGCGGTCGGCGCGATCGCGATAGAGCATCGTGTCGGGGAAATTGTCGACGATGCGCGGGTAGTTCGCGACCGCTTCGGCGAGAACACCCTTCATCTCGCGTTTGTTGTAGGGGCGAAAGCGGTCCTCGTAGCAGTGCTTGCACCGCCGATGGCACGCCCAACTCATGACGTAGTAGATCGATTCCATGTCCGCCGTTTCGCCGTGTTCGCGCGCGAAGTTACATTAGAGCGGCGCGTCGAGTTCGGCCAGTACCGGCGCGGTGTGGACATGGCGCAGAAAGGCGATCAGATCGCCGGGCGCGATATTCGTCGTCGCGGTGTTGACCAGCGGATGGGCGTTCACGCTGTCCTGGCGCATCATCCAGGCATCGAGCACGACCGTCACGCGCTTGTCCTTGTCGTTGATCGGCGCGAAGGGCGTGACCGCGCCGGGGATGACGCCCAGCACCTCCATCAGCAGCGCCGCCGAACCGAAGGACAGGCGCTTCGACCCGATGCGCTGGGGCAGCGTTTTCAAGTCGATCACCCGCTCCCATGGCGCGGAGACGAGCCAGAGCCGATCTTTCGCGTCCTTCAGGAACAAATTCTTCACGTTGACGCCCGGCAGGCTGCGCCCGTGCAGGCGCTTGCCGTCCTCGACCGTGAAGGCGGCCTCGTGTGCCACCGTCTGGGTGCGGATGCCCAGTTGGGTAAGAACGGCGAAAAGGTCGTCCGGCGTGTGCGGCATGGCCGCATCTAGCCAAGTTCACCGGGGAATTTCAATGCTTTGACGGGGGGTATGGAAGGCGCGGGGTTGAGCGTATAAATCCCCGATCATGCGCCGCGCGATTATCCTTCTGTCGTTGTTCCTTTTCGTCGCCATCGTCGGCGGCGGCGCCGCGATTCTGGGCGGGCTTTGGTATTTCGGGCGCGGTCTGCCGGACCACAAAACGCTCGCCGAATACCAGCCCTCGATCACCACCCGCGTGCACGCGGCCGACGGGCGCATTCTGGCCGAATTCGCGATCGAACGGCGCGTCTTCGTGCCTTACGAGAAGATTCCGCGCCGCGTGGTCGCCGCGTTCCTCGCGGCCGAGGACAAGAATTTTTATACCCATCCCGGCGTCAGCCTGCCGGATATCGCGCGCGCCGCGGTGCAGAACCTCGCCAATCTCGGCCAGCGCCGCCCGGTGGGCGCTTCGACGATCACGCAGCAAGTCGCCAAGAACATGCTGCTGACCAACGAAGTGTCGTTGGAGCGCAAGGTGAAGGAAGCGATCCTGGCGCTTCGCATCGAAGAGGCGCTGCCCAAGCGCCGCATCCTCGAGCTCTATTTGAACGAAATCTATCTCGGCTACGGCGCCTATGGCGTGGCGTCGGCCGCGCTCAATTATTTCGACCGTTCTCTTGACGAGCTCACACTGGCAGAGGCGGCGTTCCTGGCGGTGCTGCCCAAGGCCCCGAACAACTACAATCCGCAGCGCTTCATGGCACGCGCGGTCGAACGGCGCGATTGGGTGCTCGGCCGCCTGCTCGAGGACGGGCAGATCACCCAGGCTGAGTTCGACGAGGCGCGCGCGCAGCAAATCGTCACGCGCTCGCGCGGGCCCGAAGATACGGTCCACGCCGATTACTTCGCCGAGGAAGTGCGCCGCGAGTTGTTGCAGAAATACGGCGAGCGCGAGCTGTTCCGCGGCGGCTTGGTCGTGCGCACGACGATGGACCCGAAGATCCAGGACATCGCCGAGCGTGCATTGCGTAAAGGCTTGCTCGCCTATGACCGCCGCCATGGCTGGCGCGGCGCGTTCGCGCGCATCGAAGGGGCCCCCGCCGATTTTGCGCGCGCACTCGCCCAAGTGCCGCGCCCCGGCGGCACGCCGCTGGAATGGCGCACGGCGCTGGTGCTGCGCCTTGCCAACGATTCGGTCGAACTCGGATTCGCCGACAATACGAAGGGCACGCTGCCGTTCGAAGAGATGCGCTGGGCGCGCAAGCCCGAGCGCGAGCAGCGCTTGGGCCCGCCGCTGCGCAATCCCGCCGACGCGCTGTCGGTCGGTGACGTCATTCTGGTCGAGAAGACCGCGACCGAAAGCCGCTTCGCGTTGCGCCAGATCCCGAATGTCGGCGGCGCGATCGTGGCGCTCGACCCGCATTCGGGCCGCGTGCGGGCACTGGTGGGCGGCTGGAGCTACGAGCAAAGCCAGTTCAACCGCGCCACGCAAGCGCTGCGCCAGCCCGGCTCGTCGTTCAAACCCTTCGTCTATCTGCCCGCGCTCGATAACGGCTTCACGCCGGCGAGCCTCGTCCTCGACGCACCCATCGTCATCGACCAGGGCCCCGGCATGCCGCCCTGGCGCCCGGCGAACTACTCGCGCAATTTCTACGGGCCGTCGCCCTTGCGCGTGGGCATCGAGCAATCGCGCAACCTGATGACCATTCGCTTGGCGCAAGCGGTGGGAATGGAGAAGATCGCCGCGACCGCCGAAGGCCTCGGCGTCGTCGACAAGCTGCAGCCCACGCTCGCCATGGCGCTGGGGGCGGGCGAAACCACGTTGATGCGCATGACCACGGCGTATTCGATGTTCGTCAATGGCGGCATGCGCATTTCGCCCTCATTGATCGATCGGATCCAGGATCGCGAAGGGCGCACGATCTGGAAGCACGATCCGCGCATTTGCGAATCCTGCGGCGAGATTTTCACGGGCGAAGAACCGCCCGCCTTGGCCGAATCCCGCGCCCAGGCGATCGACCCGGCGACCGCCTATCAGATGACGTCGATGCTGCAAGGTGTCGTCCAGCGCGGCACCGGACGTCGCTTGCTCGAACTCAACCGGCCGCTCGCGGGCAAGACGGGCACCACGAACGAATCGTTCGATACGTGGTTCGTCGGCTTCTCGCCCGATTTGACCGTCGGCGTGTGGGTCGGGTTCGACAATCCGCGCACGCTCGGCCCCAACGAAACGGGCTCGTCGATCGCGGTGCCGATCTTCCGCGATGTGATGGCCGAAGCGCTGCAGGGCGTACCGGTCGAACCGTTCCGGACTCCGGCGGGTATTCGTCTCGTGCGCATCAACCCGCAGACGGGGTTGCCCGCACGCCCCGGCGAGCGCGACGCGATCTGGGAGGCGTTCAAGCCGGGTACGGAAGCGCGCGAAGACCGCAACGTCCTAGACGGCAATGGCGCGTTCACGACCTCCGCCCCCGGCATCGCCGCGCCCGCAGGCCAAGACGCGGACGGGATTTACTGAACCTCAGCACGGGCGCGGAAAAGCGGGGCTTGCCAAGGGCGCCCGCATTTCGTATCCGCATGCCGTCATTCGAATTGGAGCATCCGTATGCGCGCCGAAATCGCCGCCCTCGCCGCCGAAATCAAGCAGTCGCTCGATCTTCTGCGGAGGTTTCTTTGACTGGGATAGAGCCCTCAAGAAACTCGACGAACTGAACGCGCTGTCCGAAGACCCGTCGCTCTGGAACGATCCCAAGAAGGCGCAGGCGATCCTGCGCGAGCGCAAGCAGCTCGAAACCTCGATCACGGCGGTCAAGCGCCTGCAAGCCGATCTCGACGACGCCGTCGGCATGATCGAACTTGCGGAAGCCGAAGGCGACGCGGCCATTCTGGCCGACGCGGAAAACGCGCTGGTGGCGCTGAAGGCCGAAAGCGAGAAGCGGGGCTTGGCCGCGCTGCTATCGGGCGAAGCGGACTCCAACGACGCGTTCATCGAAATCCATGCCGGGGCCGGCGGCACGGAAGCGCAGGATTGGGGCGAAATGCTCACGCGTATGTATCTGCGCTGGGCGGAAAAGCGCGGCTTCAAGAGCGAATATCTGGAAGAAAGCCCGGGCGAAGAAGCGGGCATCAAATCGGCGACGCTGCGCATTTCGGGCGAAAACGCCTATGGCTGGCTGAAGACCGAAAGCGGCGTGCATCGCCTCGTGCGCATTTCGCCTTTCGATTCCAACGACCGCCGTCAGACGAGCTTCGCCTCGGCCTGGGTTTACCCGGCGATCGAAGACGACATCCAGATCGATATCAACGAGTCGGACGTGCGCACCGACGTCTATCGCGCGTCGGGGGCGGGCGGTCAGCACGTCAACAAGACGGAAAGCGCCGTGCGTTTGACCCACATCCCGACCAACACCGTCGTCGCGTGTCAGACCGAGCGCTCGCAGCACAAGAACCGCGATAAGGCGTGGAAGATGTTGCGGGCGCGGCTTTACGAGGCCGAGCTTCAGAAGCGCGAAGCCGCGACGCTCGCCGAGCACCAGAGCAAGAGCGATATCGGTTGGGGCCACCAGATCCGCTCCTACGTGTTGCAGCCCTATCAGATGGTGAAGGATCTGCGCACGAACGTCGAAACCTCGGACACGCAAGGCGTGCTCGACGGCGATATCGACCGGTTCTTGGAAGCCTCGCTCGCCTCGCGCCTTAAAGGCGGCAAAGCGGAAGCCGACGAAAGGGCCTAGAGGCCCTTCGCCGGCCGCGCGTCCTGCCGATCAGAGCGCCTTCACCGCCGCGAGCACCGCGTCGACATGGCCGGTGACGGAGACGGGCCGCCACACGGCGCGGATCGTTCCGGTTTTGTCGATCAGATAGGTCGAGCGTTCGATGCCCATATATTTGCGGCCATACATGCTCTTCTCGACCCAGGTGTCGTAGGCGGCCGTCGCTTTGCCTTCCTCGTCCGAGCCGAGATGGAATTTGAGGCCGTATTTGGCCGCGAATTTGTCGTGGCTCTTCATCGGATCGCGGCTGATCCCGACGATCTCGGCATCGACTTTCTTGAACTGCATCAGCGCTTCGTTGAAGCCGCAAGCCTCGGTCGTGCAGCCAGGCGTGTCGTCCTTCGGATAGAAATAGACGACGACGTTCTTGCCCTTCAGTGCCGACAGCTTCACCGAACCGCCGCCGGCGGTCGGCAGGTTGAAATCGGGCGCCTTGGCGCCGACCTTGGGCCCGCGCGCGGGCGCTTCGGTGGCGGCGGCTTTTTTCGGGGCTTTTTTGGCGGCGGTCTTGGTCTTGGCGGCCATCACGAACTCCTTTGCGGTGCCGGTAAACGCTTTTCGAACAAAGCGCGGATCTTCGCGCCATGCTCTTCGAGGGTGGATTGTAGTGCGGCGAAGTCAACCGCGCCCGCGGATTTCGCAAGCAGGTTTTTGAGCGCGTCGGGCGCCGTCGCCGGGTCGAATTCGCCGCGCCACGTGAGGCGCAGCATCGCCTGAAGATTGGAATAGAGCGCATGCGCGGCCGACAGCGTTTCGGCTTCGGCCTTAGTGAACTTGCCGGCCTTGGCCAGCGCCGCGATCGCTTCGCCGATGGCGGGCAAAGCGAGGGCGGGATCGCCCGAGGCGAGGATCGCGTGCTGGACCAGGAATTCGATATCGACCAAGCCGCCGCGCCAATCCTTGATGCGCCAGGGCGTGTCGGCGCGCCGCTCCGCCGCCATGCGCAGGCGCATATCGGCGATGTCGCGCGCGAGTTCCGCCGCTTTGCGTTTCTTGGCGAGGCCTTTGGCGATGGCGGCGAGCGCCTTCTTGCCAAGTTTTTCGTCGCCGCACACGAAGCGTGCGCGCGTCAGCGCCATATGCTCCCAGGTCCACGCATCCTCGGCGACATATTTGCCGAAGCCCGCCAGCGCCGAAGCGGTCGGGCCTTTCTCGCCGTCGGGACGCAAGCGCAGATCGACTTCGTAAAGGGCGCCTTCGGCGGTGGCGACGCTCAACGCCGAGACGTAACGCTGCGCCAAGCGGATGAAATAGAGCGACGGCGGCAAGGGGCGCTCGCCGTCCGACCGCTCGACGCCGGCCGGCACGTCGTAGAGCGCGATCAGGTCGAGATCCGACGTGATCGTCAATTCGCGTCCGCCGAGCTTGCCGAGCGCGATCACCGCGAAGGCGCCGCCTTTCACCTGGCCATGCGCGCGTGCGAATTCGGCCTGCGTATCGGCCAGCAGGCTGGCGAGCGCGACATCGGCGATGTCGGTGAAGGCGGCCCCGGCGGCGCGCGCGTCGAGCGCGCCCTTCAAGAGTTGCACTGCCACTTGGAATTCGCGCTCGTGCTGCCAGCGCCGCGCGATGTCGAGCCGATCCTGATAGTCGCGCGCTTGGCCGTTAAGGCGCGCAAGCTCCGCCGCCAAAGCATCCTTGTCGCGCGGGCGCGCGAAGAAATCGCCCGACAGCACGGCGTCGAGCAGATGGGTATGCGTGGCCACTTCCTCGGCGAGTTTGGGGGCGGTGCCCATGATCTCCGCCGTCAGATCGACGAGCGAGGCTTGCGCCTTGAACAGCGAGAAGAGCTGCACGCCCGCCGGTAGACCTTCCAGGAAGCGCGCGAAACGCACGAACCCGGCATCGGGCTGGGGCGTGCGCGCGAAGGCTTCGACGATGCGCGGCGCCAAATCCGCCAGCAATTCGCGCGCGCGCGCCGAGCGCACGCAGCGATAGCGGCCCTGATGCCAGGCGCGAATTTCGGCGCAGACCCGTTGTGGCTCGACGAAGCCGAGCTTCGTCAGCGCTTCCAGCGTTGCGGGATCGTCCTCCATTCCGCCGAAATTCAAGCCCGAGCCGCCTTGCGTCTCGCTTTCCTCGAACAGCCGCGCATAGCGGTCGGCGACGAGCGTGAAATGCGCCAGCAAATCGCGCTCGAACGCCGCGTCGCCGTCATAGCCCATGAACAGGGCGATGCGCGTCCAGTCGGGGCCTTGCTCGGGCAGTTCCTGCGTCTGCTCGTCGGCGACCATCTGCAAACGATGTTCGAGCGTGCGCAGGAACGCGTAGGATTTCTTCAAATCCTCGACGTCGCGCGCGTTGGTGTGGCCCTTGGCGACCAGCGCGTCCAACGCGGCGCAAGTGTCCTTCACGCGCAGATCGGGGTCGCGCCCGCCCCAGATCAATTGCTGGGTCTGCGCGAAAAATTCGATCTCGCGAATGCCGCCCTTGCCGGTTTTGACGTTGTGGCCGTGCAACGCGATTTCGCCGCCGCCGCGATGCGCCTGGATTTGGCGCTTGATCGAGTGGATATCCTCGATCGCGGCGAAGTCGAGATGCTTGCGCCATACATAGGGGCGCAGGATCGAGACGAAGTTTTCGCCCGCGACGCGATTGCCCGCCACGGGACGCGCCTTGATCATCGCCGCGCGTTCCCAGTTTTGGCCGATGCTCTCGTAATAGGTTTCGGCCGCCAGCGTCGAAAGGGCCATCGGCGTCGCCGACGGATCGGGGCGCAAGCGCAGATCGGTGCGGAACACGTAACCTTCGTCGGTGCGCGTTTCCATGATGCGCACGGCAAGGCGCGTGAGCTTGACGAAGATTTGCTGCGCGTCGTCGGGATCGATGCCGCGCACCTTGTCGAGATCGTAGAGCACGATCAGATCGACGTCGGAGGAGTAGTTGAGCTCGCGCGCCCCAAGCTTGCCCATGCCGAGCACCACGAGCCCGGAGTCCTTGTTGGGGTCCTTCGGATCGGCAAGTTTCAGCCCATCGCGCCGCGCGGTCTCGCGCAACGCATGCGCGAAGGCAAGATCGAGCGCCGTTTCCGCCGTGTCGGAAATCGCGGCCACGACCTTGGCGAGCGGCCACACGCCGCTTATGTCGGCGAGCGCGATGGTCAGGCTGGCATGGCGCTTCATCGTGCGCAGGGCCGACATCAGCCCTTCGGTCGTCCAGCCCGCTTTGGGTGCCTTGCGGACGTCCCGTAAAATGGCCGGAAACATTTTGTCCGGCCCTTTCAACAGCAATTCCAGGGCGAATTCGGTGTCGCGGCGGACCAGGGCCGACAAATGCGGCGAATTGCCGAAAATCGCGGCCAAAGCCGGGTGGCCCTTGGCGAGTTCCCGGCAGAATTCGCGTTTCGAATTGGCGGGCAATTCGTCCGCCGCCTCGGCCAAATTCTGGAATTCCCGCGCCGCCGCGTCGTTATCGAAGGGCTTGGGCCATTGGGCCTTCGCAAAACCGGGGTACAATATAGGCATGTGTCGAATCCGCTCCGAGCCGGGCAGGGTGACCGCCGCCGGGGCCACGGGTCAAGGTGGGTCGAAGCAAGGTTAGTTGATGAGTCACCCGATCCGGCTGTTTTTTGAAATTCTGGGCACGCTGGCGGCCTTGCTGCTGGTGGGCGCCGGGCTGCTGCTTTGGCGGCTCTCGGCCGGGCCGATCGCCGTGCCCTTCGTCACGCCCATTTTGGAGGCCGCTTTGGCGGCCGACGACAGCAGCTACGACGTCGATGTGGGCGAGACCTGGATCGATTGGTCGGGGCTCAACCAATCGATGGAGTTGCGCATCGTCGACACGGTGGTGCGCGACCGCCAAGGCAAGGAACTCGTTTCGATCCCGCTCGCCTGGCTGCGCCTTTCCGCGCGCCGGCTGCTGGTGGGCGAGGTGCAGCCCGAAGCGGTGCGCATCGAAGGCTTGCATCTGCGCCTGGCGCGCGACGCCAACGGCGATATCCGCTTGCAGGAAAGCGACGCCAATGACGCGCCCGTTTCCGAGGGCGGGGTGCTCGGCTTTTTGCTGGGCGAATTGTCCGGCCCGCCCGATCCCGACAAGATGCTCGGTCTGCTGTCGCGCGTCACACTGACCGGCACGCGGATCGACGTCGAGGACGCGTTGACCGGGCTGTCCGTCTCGCTGGTCGGCGCGCAAGCGGAAGCCGCGCGCGACGATCGCGGCATCGCGTTGTCGGCGTCGCTGCCCTTGCAGGTCGGCGCGCAGCGCATTCCGGTGACGGTGCGCGCCCGCTATGTCGTGCAAAACGAGGAGATCCGCCTCGCCGCCGATATCCCCGGCGTGTGGCTGCCGGGCCTCGCCGATCTCGATCCGCGCCTTGCCCTGTTGAAGGGGCTGCGCATGCGCCCAGATATCGGCCTGGATGCCATCGTCGGCGGCGGGCGTATCGAGCAAGGGCGTTTGACCTTGCGCGCGCGCGACGCGGTGCTGGCCGATCCCGCGTGGTTCGCGCGCGAAGTGGCGGTGCGCGAGATCGCGCTGGAGACGAATGTCTCCGCCGATTTCGCCAAGATCGCGATCGAGAAATTCGAGATCGATATGGGCGCGCCGACGATCCGCGTGACCGGCACGGCCGACGATTTGCTGCGCAAGCCCGCGATCAAGTTGCGCGCGGAAATCGCCGGGCTCGACGCCAAGCGCCTCGTCGAATTGTGGCCCCATGCGGCGCCGGAGAATCCGAAGATCTGGATCGCCGACAGCATTCCCCAGGCGCGCGTGCCCGCGGGCGTGGCGGAATTGGAGATGTCGGCGAAGGACGCGTCCTTCGCGGGCTTCGCGCTCGACAAGTTCCGCCTGACCTTCGACGTGCGCGACGCGACGGTCGAATTCCTGAAAGGCTTGCCGCCGGTGCGCAACGCGTCGGCGAGTGCGGTGATGGATACGCGCCGCCTCGATTTCAAAATCGCGGCGGGCGAGGTCGGCGAGATCAAAGTTCAGGGCGGCACCGTGTCGCTGACCGGCCTCGACAAGGCGGATCAGGCGGCGCAGATCGATTTGAACATGACCACGCCGGTACGCGCGGCGATGCGGCTGATCGATATGCCCCCGCTCGGCTTCCTCAAACGTATTGGCGAGGATCCGGAAGGTTACGACGGCAACGGCACGGTGAAGCTCGCGATCGGTTTTCCGCTCGAAGCCAATCTGAAACTCGATCAGGTCAAAGTGCGTGCCGAAGCCCGCGCGACCGAGTTCTTCGCGGCGAAAGCCGTCAAGGATCAGCCGATCGAACACGGCGATTTCAACATCGTCGTCGACGAAAACGGCATGGATCTGAAGGGGCTCGGCCTTGCGGGCGGGTCGCCGGCCGAGATCGCGTATCGGCGCGAATTCTCCGACAAGGCCGATCCGGTCGAGCGCGCGACCGCCAAGGGCACCGCTTCGCCCGAAACCCAAGCGCGCTTCAATCTCGATTTTCCGGCCTATCTCGACGGGCCGATCGACGTGGATGTGGCGATGGTCGCCTATCGCGACGGGCGGCGCCTGATCGATCTCGGGCTCGACCTCGCCAACACGACCGTCAAAGTGCCGGAACTCGAGTGGTTGCGCGCACCCGGCAAGAAGTTGAACGCGAAGATGCGCCTGGTGCTGCGTCGCGACACGCTGGTCGAATTGCAAGGCATCGATGCGGCGGGCGAGGGCATCGCCGTTCGCGGGCGCGT
>VFQU01001299.1_pt1 | contig 15318 bp, 17 predicted proteins | sample 3512311 | NCBI WGS metagenome assembly VFQU01 (sample SAMN10412377, study PRJNA504923) | tailings metagenome | isolation source: Relicate 3 Philex TSF3 active mining site | place: Philippines: Tuba, Benguet | collected 2017-08-29
ATCGTCGAGACGGGCGGATCCAGACCCCTCCTACTCAGCCACGGCTGGCCCGGCAGCCACTACGAGTTCTGGGGCGCCGCCGAGCGCCTCGCCTTCCCCAGCCGCTTCGGAGGCAATCCCGAGGACGCCTTTGACCTCGTCATCCCTTCGCTGCCGGGGTTCGGATTCTCATCCAAGCCGCCGCGCCCTTTCGGCCAACGCGGCACCGCGCGGCTGTTCAACCGGCTGATGACCGAGGTGCTGGGCTACGACACCTACCTTGCCCAGGGCGGCGACTGGGGCGCCATGGTCACCAGCTGGCTGGGCCTGGACCATGGGGCGCATGCGCGCGCCATCCATCTGAACATGATCGGCTTCCGCCCCTTCGGCCCGCCGCGCAGTCAGGACGAGATCGACTGGATCACACGGACCGGCGCCGCTGGCGACATGATGGGCGCCTATCTGCGGCTGCAGATCTCCAAACCGCAGTCGATCGCCTGGATGGGCGCTGGCAATCCTGTCGGCCAGGCCGCCTGGATCATCGAACGATTCCACGACTGGGCCGACCTGCGCCAGAAGGCGTTCACCGATGTCTTCAGCCTCGACCAGCTGCTCACCAACGTCATGATCTATGTGATGACCGGCAGCTTCACGACCGGCGCCTGGTACTACCGCGCCCTCATCGAGGAAGGCGGCCCTGTGCTTGCCGATGGCGTCCGCTGCGAGACCCCAACCGCGTTCGCCAACTTCCCCGGCGAAGCCCTCTACTCGGCCCCGCCGCGCAGCTGGGCCGACCGCGCCTACAACATCAGCCGCTGGAGCGACATGCCCCGGGGCGGTCACTTCGCCGCCATGGAGGAGCCGGAGCTGTTCTCCGCCGAGGTGCAGGCCTGGGGACGCGAGGCCTGAAGACCGCGCTCGTTCCGCCGCGTCCCTGACTCGTTCGCCGCCGCACCACGACGCGAACTGGCCCGATCCATTTGACAAGCTTTTTTTTCTTTCTAATATTCTCTCAGCCTATGACCGCGCCTCTGGCCCTTCTGGACAATGCGGACGCCCTGCGGCTCGCCCTGTCGCCGATCAGGCGTCGGCTGCTGGAACTGCTTCGCCAGCCAGGATCCGCGGCCAGCCTGGCCGAAGCCCTTGGCATGCCCCGCCAGAAGATCGGCTATCACCTGCGCGCCCTTGAGGCGGCAGGGTTCTTGGAGTTGGCCGAAACCCGCCGTCGACGCGGCTTTGTCGAGCGGCTGCTTGTCGCTCGCGCCGACGCGTTCATCGTCGACCCCGGGGTGCTGGACCGCGCGGATGTCTCGGCGATCGAAGGCCAGGATCGGTACGCGGCGGACCATCTGATGCGAACCGCTGGCGAGATGGTGCGCGAGGTCGGCCGCATGCGCGCAGCGGCCGAGACCGAGGGCCGCCGCCTGCTGACCTTCACCCTCGACGCGGAAGTGGCGTTCGCCGCGCCGGCGGACCTGGAACGGTTCGCCCAGCGCCTTGCCGGGGCCATGGCCGAACTCGTGCGCGAATTCGATACCCCCGGGGGCAAGCCGTTCCGCCTTGTCGCCGCCGCCCATCCCGCGGTCGACGCCCGCCGTCGACCCACGCCGAACAACAGGCCCTCACCTTCAAGGGATCGCCAATGACCGAGACCAAACCCGGCGTCGATCGCGTCCTGATCGACCTGACCATTTCGGCTCCGGCTTCCGAAGTCTGGGCCGCCCTGCGTGAGCCGGCGAAGGTCCTCCGCTGGTTCGGGTGGGACGCCGACAGCCTGCCCGCGGAAGTGGACTTCATCTTCGTGCAGTACGCGCGCGCAGACGAGGCAGCCGGGGTCCTCCATTTCGAAGGCACCTCTGACCGCTTCGAGGTCATCGATGAGGGCGACACCTCTCGCCTGCGCGTCGTCCGCGCCGCGCCAGCCGAAAGCGATGATTGGGACGACGTCTACGAGGACATGACCGAGGGCTGGATCACCTTTGTCCAGCAACTCCGCTTCGCCCTTGAACGCCACGCCCTCGCGCCACGCCGCACGCTGTTCTTCACCGCCGGGCGAAGCGAGGAGCGGACCGACGCCAGGCCGCTGGAAGCCCTCGGGCTCTCCGACCTCACCGGGGCATCGGCCGACCAGACCTGGGCGCGGGACCTGCCCACCGGCGACAGCCTCCGGGGCCGCGTCTGGCACGCGTCCAGCCGGCAGATCGGCCTGACGGTGGACGAGTGGGGCGAGGGTCTGCTTGTCGTTCACGACGCCGGCGCCTGGAGCCTTGGCGGCGGGCACGGCGCCGGCATGGCGGTGCTGACGACCTATGGCCTGGACGAGGCGGCGTTCCAGTCGCTTGAGCTGCGCTGGACCCGTTGGTGGCGTGGCCGCTTCGGCTGAACCGAGAGCCCCGGTTGGCCACAGGGACTCGCGGCGCTAGAGAAATCTCATGACCGATGCCCGCTACGACTTCGCCTCCGACAACGTCGCCGGAGCCATGCCCGAGGTTATCGAGGCCATGCTCTCGGCCAATTCTGGCGTGGCCTCGGGCTATGGGACCGACCAGGTTTCGGCACGCGCCGCCGATCTGATCCGCAAGGCGCTGGACGCTGACGCCGAGATCCGATTCACCGCTTCGGGCACGGCGGCCAACGCCCTGGCGCTGGCGACCCTTGCCGCGCCGCACGAGGCTGTCGCTGCACATGAACACGCCCACGTCTGTACCGACGAGACCGGCGCGCCCGGCTTCTTCGGCTCAGGGGTCGGCCTGATCGGCCTTTCAGGTCCTTCCGGCCGGATCGACCCCCTCTCGCTGAAGACTGTCCTCGACCAGCCCGATGTCTCCTATCGCCAGCCGGCCGCAGCGCTGTCGCTGACGCAGGCCACCGAGTACGGAACGGTCTACACCGAGGCCGCCCTCCGAGAACTCGCCGGCTTGGCCAAGGCCCGGGGCTATGGTGTCCATCTGGACGGCGCGCGCCTGGCCAACGCGGTTGCGGCCGGCTTTGACCTCAAGGCGATCACCGCCATGGGCGTCGATATCCTGGTCATGGGCGGAACCAAGGCCGGATCGACCCCGACCGAAGCGCTGGTCATTCTCAACAAGTCCCTCGCCCGACGCCTCGACGCGCGCCTCAAGCATGCCGGCCAGCTGGTCTCCAAGGGACGCTACCTTGCCGCGCCCTGGATCGGCCTGCTGGCGGACGGCGCCTGGTCCAGGCGCGCCGCCCACGCCAACGCCATGGCGACGCGCCTGGCAGAGCAGATGCCGTTCCCCCTGCTGCATCCGGTGGAAGCCAACGGCCTGTTCGTCGAGATGGACGAGCCCGCCCTGCACCGGCTGCGGCAGAAGGGCTTCTTCGTCTATCGCTTCCTCGACGGCTCGGTTCGCTTCATGTGCAGCTGGGCGACCACGCCAGAGCTCGTCGATGAGCTCGGCGAGGCCCTTCGCCAGATCTTCTAGCCAGCGACCTTTCGCCGCTTTCTTCCGCGCCCGACAGAGCCCATATGAAGCCCATGACCGACGCCACTGAGAATGCGCCCAGGCCGCACGGCCTGGGGATCAAGCGGGGCCTTGCCCATCGTTGCCCCAACTGCGGCGAAGGCGCCCTGTACGCCAGCTATCTGAAGGTCGCTCCGAACTGCGCCGCCTGCGGCCACGAGCTCGGCCAGTATCGCGCTGACGATGGCCCGGCCTATTTCACCATCCTGCTCGTCGGCCACCTGGTCGTGGCGCCGCTGTTCTTCTTCCCCTTCATGTGGGAGCTGTCGCCCTGGCTGATCGTGCCGGCGTCGCTGATCGGCCTGACCGCGCTGGTCCTGCTGACCCTGCCGCGCATCAAGGGCGGGGTGATCGGGCTGCTCTGGGCCAATCGCGTGGACCCCGACCAGCCGGCCTAGACCGGCTCAGCCGGGAATGCTCCGGATGATCCTGGCCTTCGCCTCTGCAAGGCCGAAGAAGAGACCCATCTCGCCATTGTTCTGAAGGACGAGGCGGCCTCGCACTTCCAGAAGGTGGTAGCCGGCCGGGATGAGATGCGTCAGCCGCACCTCGACCACTTCATTGGGCTCGGCCGGAGGATGGAAGAGACAGACCGGCGTGTAGGGCGAGATCAGGAAGCGCCCCGTGCGCAGGTCCGGCTCCAGAGGCAGCATGTAGCCGCGCAAGGTCATCGCCTTGCCGCGAAGCGCGTTCACCTCGGGCGGGTGTCTGGCGCGAAACAGCTGCGTCTTTTGATCAATGGTTACCTTCGTGCGTCGAAGGATCGCCCAGTTGGGGTGGTCAGCGCGGGGGAGGTTCTGCTGGGCCGCGCGTTCGGCGCGTATCTCACCCATCATCCCCTCGTCGGGAATGGGTTCGGCCTGAATGACATCGGCCGGCGTCTGATCGACCATCCCTTCAGGAGCCGATTCGGGTTCCCCGATCCTGTCCGAGAGACGCCTTTGTGGCAGACCCAGCGGAGCGCCCCCTCCGGGCTCCATCGGCGAGGGCGCTGTAGCGCGCGCCGAATCGGCCGGAGCCCTTCGTCCGCAGGCGCCCAGCAGCACGAGCCCTGCGGCCAGAGCGCGCCTCGACAACAAGGCGCTCACGACCGGCCCAGACCGTCGGCGGGATCGAGCTTCAGCGCCCAGACCATGGGCCCGATGGCTCCGATCAGCCCCAGGAGAAGACCCGCACCGACGATGCCGAGATCGATCGGGCCCGGCGGAGGCAGGTTCCCGAGCGCTCCGCCCGGCGCCGCACCGAGGGCGAGCCCGGCCGCGAGTCTGGCAAGGATCGTCGCCACAAGCCCGGCGCAGAGACCCATCGCCGCACTCTCGGACAGAACCAGACCCGCAATCAGCCGCCTTCGCGCGCCGAGCGACGCAAGCAGCGCGAAATCACTCCGCCGTTGCAGCATTGCCGAAGCGAGCGCGATCACGAAGCCGCCCAACCCGACAATGGCCAGGCCAGCGCCCAAGGCGCCGAGCGCCTGGCTCGCGCCACCGATCAGGCCGGCGAGGCGTTGCACCTCGCGAGCGGGTGAGGCGGACGCCATGCCGCCCATCGCCTCGATGCGCGGTGGCAGGGTCACGGTCGCGAGCGGCGACCGGAAGCGAACGAGGAACGCCGACACCTGCGCTTTCGCCCCTTCCGGCTCGCGGGAGTGATCATGATCGGCGTGATCTCCGGCCCCGTTGTCGCCCTGCCCATGCAATGCCCAGACGCTGGCGATGTCGGTCAGGACCAGGCGATCAAGCACTGAACCCGTGGGCTCAAGCACGCCGACGACGATATACGGCCGGTCCGCATGCACATGCCCACCACCACCAAGGCCATGCTCGCCGACAAAGCGGGCGCCGATCCCGAGATCGAGGCGTCTGGCGGCCTCAGCGCCGAGGACCGCTTCGAACGGATCCGACCACCAGGCCCCGACGGCCATCCGCGCTCCGTAGAGCGCGCCAAAGTCGGCGCGGGTCCCGACAATCCGCATCATGCCGACGCTGTCCCCGACAGCCACCGGCGTGATCTGGGCGACCAGGGGGTCACGCTCGAGCGCGGCCAGCGCATCGGCAGGAAGAACGCCGACCGGCGGCTCAAGGTGCAGCAGGCTGGAAAGAACCAGCTGCAGCTGACCTCCAGGCGGGCCGACCACGAGGTCCACCGCGCCCAGGTCGCGAACCAGGCGCTCTTCGCCTGCACGGCTCGCCAGATGCACAGCGCCTACAAGGCCCAGGGCGCAGGCCAGAACGAGGATGTGGAAGATCCAGCTGGCCGGGCGGCGCGCGGCAAAGGCGACAAGCAACCGGAGCATTGTCATGCCCGCACGACCTCGAGATCCAGAACGTCCGGGAACTCGGCTCTCAAGCGCCGGTCGTGGCTGGTGATCACAAGGATCGCGCCTCGCTCGGCCGCCGCATGTCGCAGAAGGGCGACCGTCTTCGCCGCCGCCTCCTCGTCGAGGCTGGCGGTCGGCTCATCCGCGAGAAGGAGGCTGGGCGAGGCGGCCAGGGCGCGCGCGATCGCCACGCGCTGCGCCTCGCCGCGGCTGAGGCTGGTCGCCGGCCGCTCGGCAAGGGCTCCGATTCCGCATCGCTCCAGCAAGTAGCGAGCGGCTTCGACGGACACGGCCCTTCCACCGAGACCGGAGAGCCGCACGTTCGACAGAGCCGACAGTCCTTCGAGCAGATGCAAGTTCTGGAAGATGATCGCCACACCCCGCCCGGGCGTTGGCGCGCGCCCTTCGAGGCGGACCTTGCCCTCCACCGGCGGGAGAAGGCCGGCCAGGGTCAGAAGCAGCGTCGACTTCCCCGACCCCGAAAGCCCCTGCACCAACAGCGCCTGACCGGGCTGGAGGCACAGCTCGCCGATACGCGCGACAGGCCGACCATGACGCCCGACGACAAGATCCGATGCCACAAGGCCCGCAGGCCGAGAGAGATCCGATCTGACGACGTTTGCCTCCGTCCGCATTGACATCAACCGCTTCTGTTACTTTATAACATAATATTCCAGTTCCGGACGCCGAGGCAAGCACCATGAGTTCCCCCCCTACCCCTGCTCGTGGGGCCGCCCGTGCTCTGGATGTCGCGGCCATCGGGTTGTCGGGCCTTTGCCTCGCGCATTGCCTGGCGCTTCCGGTGGCCGCGGCCTTTCTCCCCCTGCTGGGCGCCTGGAGCGAAGCGGAGTGGGTTCATCTGGCCTTCCTGGCGGCGGCGATTCCCGTGTCCGTGACCGCGCTGGTCCGCAGCGGCGGCTGGCGAAAGGCGCCGGTCGCCTCGCTCGCAATCGCCGGCCTTGGCTTCCTGACCGTCGGCGCCCTGGGCTGGCCGACGGAGGCCTGGGAGACCGGGCTCACTGTCATGGGCGGCCTCATGCTGGCGACCGCCCACCTGCTCAACTGGCGCCTGCACCACCGGCACGGCTGAGGAGATCGTCGGTCACGGTCATGTTGGCGATCAGTTCGCCAGGGCGACTGTCTTCGTCCAGCGCATCGACGAACATCGCGCGGGCCTCGGGGTCGTCGTAGACCATCTTCGCCTCGAACGCCTCGCGCCAGGTGGCCTCGTCCGGCCATTCCGCATAGCCGATGAAGCGTCCGTCCTCGGCCTGATGCAGGCGTGATCCGAAGGATCCATAGATCCGCGTGATGGCGCGCGTCCCGCGTCGCCAGGCCTCGCGGAACTGCTCTTCCTTGCCGGGCGTCACGCGCCAGGCATAGACGGCGACATACATGCGACCTCCTCAGGCTTCGGAACCGTCGATGCGGTCCGGGAATTGAACGAGCCAGACATCAGGCTGTTCAAGGACGCTTCGCCATGCTGGGCACCATTCTGATCATCATTCTCATCCTGGCGCTGCTGGGCGCCCTGCCCACCTGGGGCCACTCGCGCAACTGGGGCTACTTCCCGAGCGGCGGCCTTGGCCTGGTGCTGGTCATCGTCATCATCCTGGTCCTGCTGGGCAGGATCTAGCGCCAGGAAACGGCGTCACAACGTCGCCGTTTCCTTCGCGCGGGAACGCGGGTATAGGGTGAAACTGACACCCCGCCCGGCCGAAAGGCCGGGCGCCGCTGTTTCTGGAGCACGAAAAATGGCCGATCAAATCCTGATGCCGAAGGCCACCGCCGTCTGGCTGGTCGACAACACCTCCCTGACCTTCGAGCAGATCGCCGACTTCTGTGGACTGCACCCGCTTGAGGTTCGTGGCATCGCCGACGGCGAGGTCGCGCGCGATATCCGCGGCGCCGACCCCATCGCCAACGGCCAGCTGAACCGCGAGGAACTGGACAAGGCCAACGCCAATCCGGACTACCGCATGGTGGTCCAGAAGAGCCGGCACGCGGAACTGCTGAAGCCGACCAAGAAGGCTCCTCGCTACACGCCCGTGTCGCGTCGCCAGGACCGCCCGGACGCCATCGCCTGGTTCGTCCGCAACCATCCTGAAGTGACCGACGCGCAGATCTCCAAGCTGCTCGGCACCACCAAGGCGACCATCGAATCGGTCCGTGACCGGACGCACTGGAACAGCGCCAACATCAAGCCGGTCGACCCGGTTACGCTGGGCCTTGTCGGGCAGCTGGAACTGGATGCCGTCGTCCGCAAGGCCGCCGACAAGAAGGCCAAGGATGATGCGCGCAAGGGTATCGTCAGCGACGGCCCGAGCCTGCAGCCCGTGGTCGAGGAGCCGGTCCCCGAGCCCGTCGAAGAGGACGAGCGCGGCGCCAAGGTCGACCTTGACAAGGTCTTCTCCAACAGCGGCTATGCCGACGACGAGGACGAAGACTAGGCCGCGTCAGGCTAACCTGAAGATGCGAAACCCCTTCCCCGGCGACCGGGGAAGGGGCTTGCGATGTCCTAGTGAGATCGGGCCTTCAGACCCTCGATCTCTTCCTTCAGCCGGAGCTTCTGTCGTTTGAGCTCCGAGATCCGCAACTCGTCGGAAGCTGGGTGATTGAGCTCCTCCTCGATCGTCCGGTCCAGCTTCCTGTGGCGGCTGTCGAGTTCCCGAATTCGGGCTTCCAAGGCCATGGTCATCTGCCTCCTTGGCTATTAGCGTCGGGTAGTGAACACCCGCATCGCCGATGAGTCTGTTCACATGCCCGAGAGCGAAATGACCCAATCCCGCCTCATTGTCGGAATTTCCGGCGCCTCCGGAGCGGCGCTCGGCGTCCGCGCGCTGGACGCGTTGCGCGATCTCGGCATCGAAAGCCACCTTGTCATTTCGCGGTCGGCGGCCCTCACCCTCACGTCCGAAACCGGCCTGGCGCTGGCGGACGTGCAGGCCAGGGCGGATGTCGTCCACAAGGCCGCCGACATCGGCGCGGCCATCGCGTCAGGCTCCTTCCGCACCCTGGGGATGCTGGTTGCGCCCTGTTCGGTCCGCTCGATGGGCGAGATCGCCACGGGGGTCACCTCCAGTCTTCTGACCCGCGCCGCCGATGTGACGCTCAAGGAGCGCCGGCGACTTGTGCTGATGGTTCGCGAGACGCCGCTGCACCTGGGGCATCTGAGAACCATGGCCGCGCTCAGCGAGATGGGCGCGGTGATCGCCCCGCCGATGCCGGCCTTCTACGCCCGACCGAAGAGCGTCGAGGACATCGTCGACCAGGCGGTCGGGCGGGCGCTCGACCTGTTCGGCCTGGACTGGAAACCGGTCCGGCGCTGGGGCGAGGACCTGGCGACCATCAAGGGCGGCGAGTGAGCGCCGGGGAGGCCTTCTGGGCCTGGGCGTTGGCCGCCTACGACCGCCCCGGCGTCGCCGACGCCTGCCTGGCGCTGCAGGACGATCACGGCCAGCAGACAGCCTACCTCCTCTGGGCCGCGTGGGCCGGGCCTGACCCGGCGATGATGGCGCGCGGCGCGGCCCTGGCCCGTCGCTGGGAGGCCGAGGCGCTGGCGCCGATCCGTGCGGCGCGGCGCGCGATGAAGGCCGGCTTCGACCACATCGACGATGCCGCCCGCCTGGCCCTCCGCGAGGAGGTCAAGGCGGTGGAACTGGGCGCCGAGCGGCTGCTGATGGTCAGCCTGGCGGCGCTCGCGGCCGGTGACGGGCCGGGCGCCGACGCCGAGGCGCGGATCACCGCCGCCGCCGCGGCCTGGGGCGATCCGCCGCCCCGTTCGGCCGTGCTCCGGCTGTCGGAGCCACTGGCGTGACCGACCGCCGGTCTGCTAGCTTCGCGGCCTTGAGTCTGGCGTCCGGGGACGATGCATGAGCGACGGTCACGATCTGATCCCGCTGCCCAACGCCGAGCTTCGCGCCCGCCTTCTGGAACTGCGTCAGCGCCACATGGACCTTGGCGCCGCTGTCGACGCCCTTGAGGGAACGCCGACGCCCGACCAGTTGCAGATCGCCCGCCTCAAGAAGCAGAAGCTGGCCCTGCGCGACCAGATCGTGAAGCTGGAAAACCAGCTCACGCCCGATCTTCTGGCCTGACCGCCCTCACCACATGTCGACCCAGCGCCGGGCCGGCTTGCGTCGGCCGCCGGCCGCGTTCAGCCCGGCGATGATCCAGCGACGGCTGTCGGCCGGATCGATGACGGCGTCGATCTCAAGCGCCGCGCCCATGCTGGTCGCCTTGCCGCGCGCGTACATGTTGGCCACCAGCCGGTCGTAGAGCTCCTTGTTCTTCACCGGGTCTGTCTCGGCTTCCAGCTCCTTGCGGTAGCCGAGCTTGACCGCCCCCTCCAGGCCCATGCCGCCGAACTCGCCGGTCGGCCAGCTGGCGATGAACAGCGGCGAATGGAAGCCGCCGCCTGCCATGGCCTGGGCCCCGAGACCGTAGCCCTTGCGCAGGACCAGGGTCAGCAGGGGCGGACCGAACTTGGCCCCGGCGACGAACATCCGCGAGACCCGGCGCACCGCGCCGGCATCCTCGCTTTCCGGGCCGACCATGAAGCCCGGCGTGTCGCACAGGCTGAGGCACGGCAGGTCGAAGGCGTCGCAGAGCTGCAGGAAGCGCGCGGCCTTCTCGGCACCGTCACAGTCGATGGCGCCGCCGAGGTGGCGCGGATCATTGGCGATCAGACCCATCGGCCGGCCTTCGATGCGGATGAAGCCGGTGACCATCCCGGCCGCGAACCCGCGCCGAAGTTCGAGGAACGAGCCGCTGTCGGCGAGGGCCTCGATGACCGCCCGGATGTCGTAGACGCGCAGGCGGTTCTCCGGGATCGCCTGGCGAAGCCCGCGCGGATCTGGCGCATCCCAGTCGGCGACCGCGCCCTGGAACATCGAGAGCGCGTGCTTGGCCAGCAGGGTGGCGTGCGCCTCGTCCTCGGCCAGGATGTCGATGACGCCGTTGGCCCATTGCGTGGCCGCCGGGCCGATCTCCTCGGGGCGGAAGACGCCCAGGCCGCCGCCCTCGATCATGGCCGGGCCGCCCATGCCCAGGTTCGAGTCGCGCGTGGCGATCAGCACTTCCGACAGGCCGGCGATGGCCGCGTTCCCGGCAAAGCAGCGACCGGCGACAATGGCGATCTTGGGAACCTCGCCGGCCAGCTCGGCCATCTTGCCGAAGGTCGTCACATCGAGACCGGCGACGCCGGGACTGTCGGTGTCTCCGGGGCGCCCGCCGCCGCCCTCGGCGTACCAGACCACCGGCAGTTTCTGTTCGGCCACCAGCCCCAGCAGGCGGTCGGTCTTCTTGTGATTGTAATAGCCCTGGGTGCCGGCGAGCACGGTGAAGTCATAGGCCAGCGCAGCGACCCGCGCCCTGTCTGGCGCAAACAGTGCGCCGTTCACCGAGCCGATGCCGGTGATGATGCCATCGGCCGGCGTTGCGGCGATCAGGTCCTCGACCGTCCGGCGACGCCGCTGGGCGGCGATGGCCAGGGCGCCGTACTCGATGAAGCTGCCCGGATCGATGAGGTCATCGATGTTCTCGCGCGCGGTGCGATGGCCGGTCTTGCGCCGCCGGGCGACCGCGTCCGGCCGGGCCTCGTCCAGCGTGAAGCGGTGGCGATCGATCACCTCCTGCAGGTCCGGCCGGATCGCGTCGAGATCGACCTCGGCGGCTTCAGCCTCGGCGCCGCCCTCGACCTCTTCCTCGACGATGAAGAGGATCGGCTGATCCCTCAGCAAGGTCTGGCCGCGACCAACGGCGATCCGGGCCACGCGGCCGGCCACCGGCGCGACAACCACATGCTCCATCTTCATCGCCTCCAGGATGGCGACGGTCTGTCCCGCGCGGACCAGCTCGCCCTCCAGCGCCTCGATCTGGCCGACTGTGGCCTGCAGCGGCGCGAGGACGGGCCGGGCGCCATCCAGCGTCTCGAACTCGGCCGGCGGTGGGGCATCGGCGTCGACCGCATCCGGCGTCGCCGGCGCCAGGGCGGCGGCCTCTGCGAGGAGGTCCTCCAGATGGTCGTCGAGGAAGCGCGTCGTCGCCTTGCCCCGGGCCACCTCCGGCCGCGACAGCAGGGCGCGGAGCAGCGCGATGTTGCTCTCGACCCCTTCGAGCCGGAAGTCCGCCAGCGCCCGGCCCGCCCGCCGGGCGGCCTCGGCATGGCTCGACCCGCGCGCGATGACCTTGGCCAACAGGCTGTCGAAACCCGGGTGAGTCACGTAGCCGCCGTAGCCGTAGCCATCGACACGCAGCCCCGGCCCGGCCGGCGGCTCGTGCCGCGAGATCCGGCCGCCGGCCGGCCGGGTGGTCCCATCGGCCTCCAGCGTCTCCAGATTGACCCGCGCCTGGACGGCGGCGGCGATGACGGCCGGCGTCTCGGCAAGCCCGACCTGGGTCAGGGAGGCGCCGGTCGCCAGCTGGATCTGGGCCCGGACGAGATCGACGCCTGTGACCTCCTCCGTCACCGTATGCTCGACCTGGAGCCGGGCATTGGTCTCGATGAAGGCGAAACGGCCGGACGCCGCATCGACCAGGAACTCGACCGTGGCCAGCGTCCGCAGGTGCTTGGCGGCGCAGAGCTTTACCGCCGCCTCGTGCAGCGCCTCGCGGAGCTTGTCGGGCAGGCCGAAGGCCGGGGCGATCTCGACGATCTTCTGGTGGCGGCGCTGGACCGAACAGTCCCGCTCGCCGACGGCGACACAGGCGGCTGCGTCCCCGGCGACCTGGACCTCGATGTGCCGGGCGTTCTCGACCAGCCATTCGGCGTAGACCGCGCCATCGCCGAAGGCCGCCCGCGCCTCGCGGGAACAGGCCTCGAACGCGGCCGCGACATCGTCGCCCTGCCGGACCATCCGCATGCCGCGCCCACCGCCGCCGGCGACGGCCTTGAGCATCATGGCGCCATGCTCGGCCAGAAACCGCTGGGCGCCGGCGACATCGGTCGGCCCCGTGCCGGCCAGCGACGGAACACCCAGACGGGCGGCAAGCGCACGGGCGGCGGCCTTGTCGCCGAACACCTCCAGCACCTCTGGCGAGGGGCCGATGAAGACCAGGCCTGCCTGGGCGCAGGCGCGGGCGAAGGCCGCATTCTCGGCCAGGAAGCCGTAGCCCGGATGCACCGCCTGGCAGTCGGCCGTCTTCGCCGCCCCGATGACGCCGGCGATGTCGAGGTAGGCCGCCGCGCCCGCGCCCGGCAGGACGACCGCCTCGTCAGCCGCCCGCAGATGCAGGCTGGCGGCGTCATCCTCTGGCGCCGCCGCCACGCTGGTCAGGCCCAGGTCCGCCGCCGCCCGCGCGATGCGAATGGCGATCTCGCCGCGATTGGCGATGAAGAGACGCTTGAACGCCATGAAACCTCCCGGGCCGGTTCATACGGCCGTTTGAGCCAGCATAGCGGCGGCCGTCCGGGAAGGAAGGCGTGGCGAGCGGCGATGGATGCGGTCTAACCTCAACTTCAGGGCCGGCGGCGACCGGCCGGTGCGGGACGAGGGGCGGAGATGAGCGGGGAAGCGGCGGGGCCGAAGAAGGACAGCCACGTGATGGTCATCGGCGGGGCGTCGGTGGGCACGGTGTTCGAGTGGTATGACTTCTACCTCTACGGATCGCTGGCCGGGTTCATCACCCGGCACTTCTTCAGCGGGGTCAACGAGACCACCGGCTACATCTTCGCCCTGCTGGCCTTCGCGGCCGGGTTCGCGGTGCGGCCTCTGGGGGCCATCGTGTTCGGCCGGCTGGGCGATCTGTGGGGTCGCAAGAACACCTTCCTGGTCACCATGCTGCTGATGGGCGGCTCGACCTTCGTGGTCGGGCTGCTGCCGTCGTACGAGGCCATCGGGGTCGCGGCGCCGATCCTGCTGATCCTCATGCGACTGGTGCAGGGGATGGCGCTGGGCGGCGAGTACGGCGGGGCGGCGACCTATGTCGCCGAGCACGCCCCGCCCGGCCGGCGGGGCCTGTACACCAGTTTCATCCAGACCACCGCCACCCTGGGGCTGTTCCTGTCGCTGGTGGTCATCCTGGGCGTCCGCACCCAGATGGGCGAGGAGGCGTTCGGCGACTGGGGCTGGCGCATTCCGTTCCTGGTCTCGATCCTGCTGCTGGGCGTGTCGCTCTGGATCCGGCTGCGGCTCAACGAGAGCCCGGTGTTCCAGAAGATGATCGACGAGGGCAAGGGCTCGAAGAAGCCCCTGGCCGAGTCCTTCGCCCGGGCCGGCAACCTGAAGCTGGTCATCCTGGCCCTGGTCGGCCTGACCGCCGGCCAGGCGGTGGTCTGGTACACTGGCCAGTTCTACGCCCTCTTCTTCCTGGAGAAGACGCTGAAGCTGGACGGGGCGCTGACCAACAGCCTGGTGGCCATCGCGCTGCTGATCGGCACCCCCTTCTTCATCGTCTTCGGCTGGCTGTCGGACCGGATCGGCCGCAAGCCCATCATCCTGGCCGGCTGCCTGATCGCCGCCCTCGCCTATTTCCCCCTGTTCAAGACCCTGACCGAGGCGGCCAACCCGGCACTGGCGGCCGCGACCCGGGCCGCGCCCGTGACCGTGATCGCCGATCCGGCCGCCTGTTCCTTCCAGTTCGACCCGGTCGGCAAGACCGCCTTCACCCGCAGCTGCGACGTCGCCAAGGGCGCCCTGGCCCAGGCGGGGGTCAGCTACGCCAACGAGGCCGCGCCGGCCGGGACCCTGGCCGTGGTGCGGATCGGCCAGGTCGAGGTCCCCGCCTTCGAGGGCGCCGGCATGACCGGCAAGGCCTTCACCGAGGCCCAGGCCGCCTGGCGCAAGGACCTGGGCGCGGCCCTTGCGGCGGCGGGCTATCCCGCCAAGGCCGACCCCGCCCAGGTCAACCGGCCGATGGTGGTGGCCGTGCTGCTGGCGCTGGTCCTGCTGGTGACCATGGTCTACGGCCCGATTGCCGCGGCCCTGGTCGAGATGTTCCCGGCCCGCATCCGCTACACCTCGATGAGCCTGCCCTATCACATCGGCAACGGCTGGTTCGGCGGCTTCCTGCCGACCACGGCCTTCGCCATGGTCGCCGCCACGGGCAACATCTACTACGGCCTCTGGTACCCGGTGGTGGTCGCTGCGGCGACAGCGGTGGTCGGCTGGCTGTTCATCAAGGAGATGAACGGTAACGATATCGAGGCCTGATCGTCATTTTTTTACTACAGATTTCAACGACTTGACCCTGTGCGAGGCCTGACCGGCGGTCAGAGTCGGGTCAGCATACGGTCATCGCCAGGTCACGCGGCGGTCGGTGTCGGGGTGTAGCCGGGTGCGGCCGGGGTGAGTCCTCGGTCGGGGGGCGCGGGCGCGCTTGTCGAAGCCTCGTCAGAGTCTAGCAGGTCGCGCGGCCGGGCATGCGATGCTGCGTGGCCAAGACAGTCGTTAGATGCCGGCGCGGCCCTCAACCGACCCCGCTTCGCGGGGCTACCTTCTCCCCGCGAGGGGAGAAGGAAACCGCGTGTGCTAGAACCGATCAGGCCGGCTGCAGCGTCTTGTCGATCTTGATGGTCAGTTCGCCGCTTTCGTAGCG
>VFQU01001300.1_pt1 | contig 15308 bp, 19 predicted proteins | sample 3512311 | NCBI WGS metagenome assembly VFQU01 (sample SAMN10412377, study PRJNA504923) | tailings metagenome | isolation source: Relicate 3 Philex TSF3 active mining site | place: Philippines: Tuba, Benguet | collected 2017-08-29
GGCGGCGTCCTTGCGGCGCTCCGGATCGATCGAGACGATCTGGATGTCGCGGCGGCCGTCCAGCCGCTCGCGGATCTGCAGGCCGGTGGTGCCGGCTTCGCCATCGATGAAGATCTTCGGAACGGCCATCGTAGGTTTCCTAAGTGGACAAAGAAAAAGGGCGCCTCGGTTGCCCGAAGCGCCCTTTCGCAAAGGTATGAACCCTCGCGCGCTTAGCGCTTCGAGAACTGGAAGCTGCGGCGGGCCTTGGCGCGGCCGTACTTCTTGCGCTCGACGACGCGGCTGTCGCGGGTCAGGAAGCCGTGCGGCTTCAGGACCGGACGCAGGCCGGGCTCGTAGTAGGTCAGGGCCTTGGAGATGCCATGGCGAACGGCGCCCGCCTGGCCCGACAGGCCGGAGCCTTTGACCGAGACGATGACGTCGAACTGACCGAGGCGGTCGGCGATCTGCAGCGGCTGGGCGATCATCATGCGCAGCACGGGGCGCGCGAAGTAGATCTCCTGGTCGCGGCCGTTGATCGTGATCTGACCCTTGCCAGGCTTGATCCAGACGCGGGCGACGGCGTTCTTGCGCTTGCCGGTGGCGTAGGCGCGGCCGTTCTTGTCGATCTTGGGCTCGGCCGGCGCAGCTTCAGGCGACGACGACAGGGCTTGCAGGGCTTCGAGACCTTCGGCCATCAGGCGCTCCGCACGTTCTTGGCGTTCTTTTCAGCGAACGCGATGGTTTGGGGGTTCTGCGCGGCGTGCGGATGCTCCGCGCCGGTGTAGATGCGCAGATGGGTCATCTGCTTGCGAGCCAGCGGGCTCTCCTTGGGGAGCATGCGCTCGACGGCCTTCTCGAGCACGCGTTCGGGGAAGCGGCCGCCCAGCTGCTTGCCGGCGGTGACTTCCTTGATGCCGCCCGGGTGGCCGGTGTGGCGGTAGTAGACCTTCTGGTCCAGCTTGCGGCCGGTGAACTTCACCTTGTCGGCGTTGACGACGACGACGAAGTCGCCGCAATCGACGTGCGGGGTGTAGTCGGGGCGGTGCTTGCCGCGAAGGCGCATGGCGATGAACGAAGCGAGGCGGCCGACCACGGCGTTCTCGGCGTCGATCACGATCCAACCCTTCTCGACCTCGGCGGGCTTCAGAGAAGCCGTGGTCTTCATCATGGTTCGTATCCGTTGCGGGCGGGAACAAGCGGCTCCCGACGTGAGGGCGGGCTGATATGTGAGGAAAGCGTCGCTGTCAACGCCTCTTCACCTCACGCTATTCCATAACTGTTATATAAAACAACGACTTAAAGGATACGGTATTATGATACCGTGATTTTACGACGTAATGACTCTGTCGCATCACTGGTTTAGGCACCCGCCAGACACCAAAGGACCGTTCCGTGCCCCTGAATCGCCGCGCGCTTCTCTCCGGCCTCGCCGTCTCCACCGCCTTCGCGGGCCTGGCCCGCGCCCAGCAGCAGACCGGTGAAACCTACCTCAACGAGGTCGAGGGCTACGGGCCGCTGGTTCGGGATCCCATGCGCATCCTCGACCTGCCGCAGGGCTTTTCCTACCGCGTCCTGTCGCAGGCCGGCGAGACGATGAGCGACGGCCTGTTCGCCCCCTACAAGTTCGATGGCATGGGGTGCCTTCCTCTGGGCGGCTCGAAGGTGGCCCTGATCCGGAACCATGAGCTGAAGCCGGCGGACCGCAATCATGGCCCGCTGGGCCTGGGACGCCGACTGGCGGGCAAGCTGGATCCGGCAAAGGCCTACGACCTGGACCCCGACGGCGATCCCCTGCCCGGCGGCACGACCACGCTGATCTACGACCTCAAGCGCCAGAAGGTCGAGCGGCAGTTCGTCAGCCTGGCCGGCACCTCGATCAACTGCGCCGGCGGCATCACGCCGTGGGGTAGCTGGCTGACCTGCGAGGAGACGGTCCAGAAGGCCGGCAAGGGTGTCGGCAAGGATCACGGCTGGGTCTTCGAAGTGCCCGCCAGGGCCCGGGGACCCGTGCCGGCGATTCCGCTGACGGGTCTGGGACGGTTCAAGCACGAGGCCGCCTGTGTCGATCCGCGCACGGGCATCGTCTACCTGACCGAAGACACCAGCGAGAGCCTCCTCTACCGCTTCATTCCCGACGCGCCGGGCGAACTGGCCAAGGGCGGCAAGCTTCAGGCGCTGGGTCTTGCCGAGGCAACCGAAGGCGGCGACACGCGCAACTGGTCGGGCGTCACCTTGGCCAAGGGCGACTGGAAGGCGGTCCGCTGGATCGACCTGGATGGGGTCGATAATCCCGACGATGACCTGGCCAAGCGCGGCCATGCGGCCGGCGCGGCGCTGTTCGCCCGGGGCGAAGGCATCTTCTGGGGCAAGGACGAACTCTACTTCACCTGCACCTCCGGCGGCGCGGCCAAGCTTGGCCAGATCATGCGCTATGTCCCCTCCCCGCGCGAAGGCCAGCCGGACGAGACGGCCGAGCCCGGCCGCCTGCAGAACTTCGTCGAGAGCAGCGATCCAAAGGTGCTGTTCTATGCGGACAACATCATCGTCGCCCCGTGGGGCCACCTGATCGCCTGTGAGGACAACTACACGGACGAGACGGCGAACCACATCAAGGGCGTCACGCCGGACGGCCGGACCTACACCATCGGCCGCAACGCCTTTCGCGACAACGCCGAGTTCGCGGGCGCCTGCTTCTCGCCGGACGGCCAGACCCTGTTCGTCAATATCTACTGGCCGGGCATCACCCTGGCGATCACCGGCCCCTGGGCCGCCCTCAAGCTCTAGACCCGCCGCACCCGCCAGGCGAACACGGTGGCCGCGCCCAGCAGGACGGCGGCGCCGGCCTGGTGCAGGATGCCCAGGGTCAGCGGCACGGCCATCATCAGAGTGGCGATCCCCAGCAGGAACTGCAGGGTGACGACTCCGCCGAGGGCGAAGGCCGCGAGGCGGGCTTCGCGCGGCAGCAGGCGGTCCCGCGCCGCGAACGCGACAAGCACCACGGTGGCGATGGCCAGCAGATAGGCGCCGATGCGGTGATGGAGCTGCACCGCCGCCTGGCTGTGGGCGAGGGTCTGCCAGAGGCCGGCGCCGGCATAGTCGGCAGGGAACAGCCGCCCATTCATCAGCGGCCAGTCGGTGTAGACCAGTCCGGCGTCATTGCCCGCCACAAGGGCGCCAAGGAGGCTCTGTGCGAAGGCGGCGCCGAGGAACACCAGCGCCCAGGTCCGCCAGCGGGTGACGCTCTCCTGCCGGGGCTGGCCGTTCCAGGCGTCGAGGCCGGTCCAGACCAGGGCCATGAACAGCGCCAGGGCCAGGCCAAGGTGGGTGGTGAGCCGCTCTGGCGCGACGGAGACCCGTTCGGACAGGCCGCTGGCGACCATCCACCAGCCGATGACGCCCTGCAGGCCGCCCAGGACGAGAAGGCCCGCGCATCGCCAGATCAATCGCCTGGGCAGTTGGCGGCGCACAAGGAAGTAGGCGAACGGCAGGGCGAAGGCGAGGCCGACCACGCGGCCCAGCAGGCGGTGAGCCCATTCCCACCAGAAGATTTCCTTGAACTCGCCGAGGGTCATGCCGCGGTTGACCTGCTGGTACTGCGGGATCTGCTTGTAGGCCTCGAACTCGGCGTTCCAGGCGCTGTCGGACATCGGCGGCAGGGCGCCGCTGATGGGCTTCCATTCGGTGATCGACAGCCCGGAATCGGTCAGGCGGGTCGCCCCGCCGACGACAACCATCGCAAACACCAGGGCCGCGACGGCGAACAGCCAGATCGCCACCGGACGCGAGCGATCGGAACGCAGGAAGGAAGTCATATCGGACGATGTCTTTCCCAGGGAGGGAGCGGAAGGACAAGCCAGACACCTAGACCTCAAGGCCGCCGAGGTCCAGCGACCGCGCCAAGTTGACGCTGTCCCGGAAGGGGCGGAACCTCGAACCCGGTTCGGCGGTTACAGCCGGGCATTCAACAAGGGAGGCTGACCATGCAAGGCGTGGGTTGGATTGGTGCGATCATCATCGGGATTCTGGCGGGCTGGATCGCCGAGAAGCTCATGAAGCGCGATCACGGGCTTCTGACGAACCTGATCGTCGGCATCGTCGGCGCGATCATCGGCAAGTTCCTGATCGTGGACCTGCTGAACATCGGATACGAGGGCTGGATCATGAGCCTGGTGGCGGCGGTCGTCGGCGCGGTGATCCTTCTGTTCCTTCTGGGCCTTTTCAAGCGCCGGGCCTGAGGCCCGGTCAGGTCCGATAAGCGGTTCCAACCGACCGGAAGGCGCTCTAAATGCTCCCGCCGCGAACGCGCGGCGGGAGTTCTCATGTCGCCTCGCATCAAGAAAGTCGTCGGCTCGTTCGCGATCCTGCTGTTCCTGGCGGTCTACGCCATGGCGGCGGTGAGCCTGCACGAGCTGCTGCCCGACAGCTTCCTGCTGGAACTGGTGTACTTCGCTGTCGCTGGAACGGCCTGGGGCGTGCCGCTCATCCCCCTGCTCTCCTGGATGAACCGGGAACCGTGAGGTCCGGCAGGAGAATGGTCGGAGCGGCGGGATTCGAACCCACGACCCCTTGACCCCCAGTCAAGTGCGCTACCAGGCTGCGCTACGCTCCGACGCAGGAGGGAGCGCCCTTATAGGGATGCGTCCGTCCCCCGGCAACGGCCAAAGTGGACGAATTCAGTCGCGGCGCAGCAATCCGTCCAGCCGACCCTTGATGGCCTCAAGTTCGGCCAGGGTCAGGCTCAGGCGATCCCGCGCCTCGGCGGAGATTTCGCCGGCCGGCGCGGCCTCGGACCCGCCAGGCTCGACCGTTGCCTCACCCCGGCCGACAGCCAGCAGACGCCGGACGCCGTGGTCCTTGTGCAGCTTCTGCACGCCCTTGATGGTCAGGCCCTCGTCGTGCAGCAGCCGCCGCACACCGGCCAGGACCTCGATGTCCTGCGGACGGTAGAACCGCCGTCCGCCGGCCCGCTTCATCGGGCTGATGAAGGTGAACTTGGTTTCCCAGAACCGCAGCACATGCTGCGGCACGCCCAGCTCTTCGGCCGCTTCCGAGATTGTCCTGAAGGCGTTGGGGCCCTTGGCCACGCCGTGTCCTTAGCTGCCCATCGCGCGATCGATTCGCGCCTTCATGACCTGCGAGGCGCGGAAACCGATGACGCGGCGCGGCTCGATTTCGGCCGGCTCGCCCGTCTTGGGGTTGCGACCCATGCGGGCGCGCTTGGCGCGGACCTGGAAGACGCCGAAGCCAGACAGCTTGACCTGTTCGTCGCGCTCGAGCGCCTCGGCCATCAGGTCGAGCGTGCGTTCGACGAGTTCGGCGCAGTCCTGGCGCGTCAGTCCCACTTCCTCGTGGACCGCTTCGCACAGCTCGGCTCGCGTCAGAGTCGCGCCCTTCATGGGACCCCTCCCAACCAGATCGACTGCTTTCATGACGCGAAAACGCCGCCGCGTCAAAGGGTTCCGCCGCCGTGTGGAGACGGCGCGTGCGCTGCCGACAGACGCTACAGTCGAACCAGGCAGGCGCCCCAGGTCAGGCCGCCGCCCATCGCTTCCATCAGCAGCAGGTCGCCCGGCTTGATCCGCCCGTCGTCCAGAGCCGCGGCCAGGGCCAGCGGGATGGAGGCGGCCGAGGTGTTGGCGTGCTCGGCGACCGTCTGGACGACCTTCTTCTCGTCGAGCCCCAGGCGGTTGGCGACGCCATGCAGGATGCGCTGGTTGGCCTGATGGGGAATGAACCAGTCGACGTCGGCGATGGTCAGGCCGGCCTTTTCCAGAGCTGCTTCAATGGCTTCGGAGATATTGATGACCGCATGCTTGAAGACCTGGTTGCCGGCCATTCGCAGCTTGCCCACGGTGCCGGTCGTCGAGGGGCCGCCGTCCACGTAGAGCAGATCCTGCTTGGTCCCGTCGCAGCGCAGGGCGAAGCTGATCAGGCCCTTGTCGGTGTTGTCGCCCCGGCCCTCGAGCGGCTCGACGACCACCGCTCCGGCGCCGTCACCGAACAGCACGCAGGTGCCCCGGTCGGTCCAGTCCATCAGGCGGGTCATGGTTTCGGCGCCGATGACGAGGGCGCAGCGGCTGTGCCCCCGCGCGACGAATCCGTCGGCCACGCTGAGCGCGTAGACGAAGCCCGAGCACACCGCCTGGACATCGAAGGCGATGCCGACCGGGCAGCCCAGCTTGCGCTGGACGATCGCGGCGGCGGCCGGGAAGGTCAGGTCGGCGGTCGTGGTCGCGACGACGATCAGGTCGACGTCGGCCGGCGTCTTGCCGGCGCGTTCCAGGGCCTGGCGGGCTGATTCGACAGCAAGGTCCGACACCGCCTGGTCGTCGGCGGCGCGATGGCGCTGGCGGATGCCGGTCCGCTCGGTGATCCAGGCGTCGCTGGTGTCGACGATCTTCGACAGGTCGTCGTTGGAGACCACGTCGGGCGGCAGATAGGCGCCGATGCCGGTGATGGCGCTACGCAGCACAGAACTCACGCACGGGACTCCGGATCGGCGGGCGCGGCCGTGCCGGCCATCGCCTCGGTCAGATGCTTCACGCTGCGGTCGATCTCGGCCGCGAAGTCGCTCGCAGCGAGGTCATAGGCCACCCGAACGGCCGCCGCATAGCTCTTTGCGTCGGCGCTGCCATGGCTTTTGACGACAACGCCGTTGAGGCCCAGCAACGGGGCGCCATTGACCGCGCCTGGGTCCATTCGAGCCCGCATCTGCTTCAACGCGCCGGAAGCGATGAAGGCGCCGAGCATCGATATGGGGCTGGAGGTGAAGGCCGAGCGGATCTCGGCGCCGAAGAAGCGCGCTACGCCCTCGGCCGTCTTGAGCAGGACATTGCCGGTGAAGCCGTCGGTGACGACGACATCGACCGTGCCCTTGGAGATGTCGTCGCCCTCGACAAAGCCGCGATAGTCGAATTCGAAAGGGGTCTGGCGCAGGATGGCATGGGCCTCGCGGACCGCCTCGTGCCCCTTCTGCTCCTCGGAGCCGACGTTCAGCAGGCCGACCGTGGGGCGTTCGGCGCCGTGCACCGCGTGGTGGAAGGCGGCGCCCATGATGGCGAACTCGACCAGTTGCTCGGCGTCGCTCTCGACGTTGGCGCCGACGTCGAGGACCGTGGTGATGCCACGCGCCGTCGGCCATGAGGCGGTCAGGGCAGGACGCTCGACCTGGGCCGCCAGCCGCAGGATCAGCATGGAGATGGCCATCATCGCGCCGGTATTGCCGGCCGAGACCGCCGCCTGGGCTTCACCGGCCTTCACGCTCTCGACGGCGTTCCAGAGGCTGGAGCCCTTGCCCCGCCGCATGGCCTGGGACGGCTTCTCGTCCATCGAGATGAACTTGTCGGTGTGGCGCACCGTGGCGAGCGCCGCCACCGCGGGCGCCTTCGCCAGTTCGGCGGTGATCTGCGCCTCGTCGCCGTGGATCAGGAACCGCACGCCGCGGCCCTCCAGCAGCTTCAGCGCATGGCCGAGACCGGGAATCACCACGGACGGGCCGTGATCGCCGCCCATGGCGTCGACAGAAAGGGTCAGCATGTCCGGCAAGACGGGCCTTGAGCTCCCGACGGCGCCCCGAGGGCGAAGGCGCCGGACGATAGCGCCGCGCCGCATGGATGCAAGCCCCGCCCCATTCCCTCAGCGCCCGGAGGGTTTGTCGCGCCGGAAGTCGGCCAGCACGGCGAACGGAGAGGCCGAGCCCTCCTCGGCCGGCTGGGCGAAGACCGCGCCCGGCTTGCGGGGGAACGGGTCGATTTCGAGGGCCAGGTGCTCGACCACATAGGCCGCCACGTCGAGGCGATCGCTTTCCAGGACATCCGGCGGATCCTCGCCCTCGGGGTCGAGGTCGATCTCCTCGCTGTCGGTCACCGGGGCGGCGGCGCTGCCGGCGGGGACAGCGCGGAGGCTGAAGTCGGCGGACAGCTCGTCCTCGAAGGGCTCGCCCGACAGGCTGCAGACCTGCGTCATACGGGCTTGCAGACGGCCACGGATCTCCGCGCCGTCCAGCCAGGGCGTCGCGGTGACCCGGGCCGTCAGGACGTCGAGCCGCTCGAGGCCAAGCTCGCGCGCGATGGCCTGGCGGGTGGCGCCGTCGGCCTCGAGGTCCAGCGTGACCGGGCCCCGGGCCAGGTCGCCGAGCCCGATGGTGCGGCTCCAGAGCGGACGGTTCAGAGGGTCGGCCATTCGGCCTTTCCTTCAAGGATGGCTTCCAGGGACTGGCCCGCCAGTCCTTCACGGGCGGTCACGACGTAGTCGCCAAGGCGCCGGGCCGGCGCGTCCTGGCCGTCGAAGACGGTGCGAGCCAGCAGGGCGTCCAGGGTGCGGCGGTCCGGCAGGGCATCAAAGGCCTGGTCGGCCGACCGGGCGCGGCCCAGGAACGCCTCGGCCAGCTTCTTCATCTTCTTGGAGACCGACAGGTCCCCCACGCCCAGCTCGCGGAAGGCGTCGTCCAGGCCCCGGGTGAAGCGGTCGACGAGCAGCTGGCTGACCTCCTCGGCCTGGGCGCCCTGACCCTTGAGCCGGTCGAGCAGCAGGATGACGTGCAGGCCGTAGACCTCGAACCGGCCCTCGCGCGTGTCCGGCACGGCGAGATCGGTGTAGAGGCCCGGCCGGCGGGCCTGGCCGACAGCCCCGGCGTACAGGGTTTCGGCCGCCGTCTGCGCCGGTCTGGCGCGCATCAGCCGCTTGAAGAACATGATCGCCTCGATTTCGCCCCGGCGGGGCGCTAGCAAACGGGCATTGAACTAAGCCCGCGCGGGCGATAGGTCAAAGCCTGCACTGTCCGGAGACGACATGTTCCGCAAGACCGCTTTCGCTCTCAGCGCCGCCGCCCTCCTGGCGACCGGCGGCTGCGTGCCGATGACCAGCTATTCCGGCTTCCAGGTCGTCGAGAACAATCCCGCCGATCTGAAGGTCGGCGAGGACACCAAGTCGACCGTGATGGCCAAGCTGGGCTCGCCCTCGGCGACCTCGCTGACCCAGAGCAGCGCCGCCAAGCCCGGACAGGAACTGGCCCCCACCCGGGGCTATGAGTCGAACCTCTGGTTCTACATGAGCCAGGTCAGCGACCGTGTGGCCTTCTACAAGCCGCGCGTGGCGCGCCGCGATGTCGTGGCGGTCAGCTTCGACCCCGCCAGCGAACAGGTGGCCTCGATCAACACCTATACGCTCGAGGACGGGAAGGTGATCTCCTTCAATGGCCGCGAGACGCCGACCCGGGGTCGCGAGATCACCATCCTGGAGCAGTTGCTGGGCAACGTCGGCCAGGGCGGCATGCTGCCTCGCGACGATTCGGAAGGCCTGCCGGGCAACCGTCCGGGCGACCGCCGCTAGGCCTCCTGTTCAGGCTTCGCCGGGCCGTCGCCTGGCGAAGCGCTACAGCATTATACCAGCCCCCCCACGCCAGAAGACTGGCGCTGGCAGGGTCTTGCGCCGTTTTCGCCCGGCCCGCGTAGGGAATGTGGCGATACAGGCGTGGGCTGATTGTAGGGATCGGTGTGACAGCCGTGGGCCAAAGGAGGGGCACAATACCCACACCCCTACCCCACAGCCTGTTACAACCGGCAGCCGGCCCGGTCAGGCGGCCGGAGTGCGGCGGATGCGGCGGACCAGCTGAAGCAGATAGACGAGCATGAAGCCGTAGAGGAACAGTTCCTCGACCTCGCTGGAGCGATAGGCGTTCACCTTGGGGATCAGGCCCCATTCGGCCAGACGCTCGGGCATGCCGCCGAGCATGGCGAACAGCGCCACGGGCGTCGCCGCCAGGGTGGGCGCCAGCCACCAGGGCCGGTTGATGATCCCGCGCCCCTTGCGCGCCAGCTTGACCAGCGGGTGGATGACGCCGCCGACCACCATCGCCAGCAGCAGCAGGGCGCGCGGCTTCTGGTCGAACCAGGACGAGGTGTTGTGCAGATTGGTTTCGCCCTGGTCGTTGTGCAGTTCGAACCAGCCGGTCGTGGCCCAGCGGAAGTAGTGCTGACCCCAGCTGATCTCCTCGCCGAGGATGTAGAGCATGCCCAGAGCGACCATCAGCAGGAACGGCCGCGCGCCCGGCAGGGCGGCGGTCTCGCGGCGCAGCAGCCCGTAGAGGGCGACCAGCATGCCGACCAGCAGCACGACGGCCTGGAGGTTTTCGAGAATGCCCAGCTCGCCCAGCACGACATGGCGGCCGAAGTCATAGGAGATCATCGGCGCGGCGATGAGGAAGCCGTAGACGCCTGCGCAGACGAGCGTCACGACCCAGCCGAACCGCCGGTCCGAAGGCCGGGGCGACGCTGTAATGGCGGCGTCATGGGAGTGTTGCGCGATCGTCATAATGCCCTAGGTCTCACACCCCGTTTCGGGTGCAAAATGAATTTCTGTTTGGAATTCACAGTCCCCGGCACTGTTGCATCAGAGACGCAAAGCAGATGAGGGCCGCCGACAGGTCGCCTGGCGGGATGCGGGCATCAATAACAGATGTAATTGCGGAGTTCGGGCGTCGTTTACGCGTCGGTACGGCGCGCGCTTCTGGATCGTTGACCCATACTGGTTACAAATAGACCCAAATTAGGCATCAAGCTGGGCGGCGCGATCCTCAAAGCATCGGATCAACTTGTCCACGGCCTGCTGGAAGTTCGCCGACAGCAGCCGGCCAAGCATCGGAACCTTGAACTCGAAGTCGATCTCGAAGTGGACCTCGCAGCCCTCCGCATGGGGCTCGAACCGCCAGCGATTGGTCAGCCGCCGGAACGGGCCGTAGATCAGGACCACGTCGATGATGCGGTGGGCGGCGTCGCGCCGGACACGGGTGGCGAACTTCTCCCGCACGAAGCTGAAGGCGACGCTGGCCTCGGCGTCGAGCTGGTCGACCACCGGGCTCAGCTCGCGCTGGTTCCAGGTCCGCATGCCGGTGCACCAGGGCACGAACTTCGGATACTGCTCGACGTCCCCGACCAGCCCGAACAGGAGCTCGGGCGAATAGGGCAGGATGCGCGTCTCGCTGTGGCGCAAGGCTCAGGCCGCGCCCTGCAACGCGGCGCGGGCCGCCTTCAGACCCTCAAAGTCCTCGCCCGCATGGTGCGAGGAGCGGGTCAGCGGGCTGGCCGAGACCATCAGGAAGCCCTTGGCGCGGGCGATGGACTCGTAGGCGGCGAACTCTTCGGGCGTGACGAAGCGGTCGACCGGCGCATGCTTGCGGGTCGGCTGCAGGTACTGGCCGATGGTCAGGAAATCGACGCCAGCGCTGCGCATGTCGTCCATGACCTGCATGACCTCTTCCTTGGTCTCGCCGAGACCGACCATGAGGCCGGACTTGGTGAAGGCCGAGGGGTCGCGCTGCTTGACCCGGTCGAGCAGGCGCAGGGAATGGAAGTAGCGCGCGCCGGGCCGGATCTTGAGATACAGCCGCGGCACAGTTTCGAGGTTGTGGTTGAACACGTCCGGGCGCGCATCGATGACCACGTCCTCGCAGCCGTCCTTGCGCAGGAAATCGGGCGTCAGCACCTCGATGGTCGTCTGCGGCGCGGCGGCGCGTATGGCGCGGATGACCTGGGCGAAGTGCTCGGCGCCGCCGTCGTCGAGGTCGTCGCGGTCGACCGAGGTGATGACCACGTGGCGCAGGCCCATCATAGCCACGGCCTCGGCCACCCGGCGCGGCTCGTCGGCGTCCAGCGCATCGGGCCGGCCGGTCGAGACGTTGCAGAAGGCGCAGGCGCGGGTGCAGATCTCGCCCATGATCATCATGGTCGCGTGCTTCTGGGTCCAGCACTCGCCGATGTTGGGACAGGCGGCCTCCTCGCAGACCGTGACCAGCTTGTGGTCGCGGACGATGGCGCGGGTTTCGTTGTAGCCGGCGCTGCCGGGCGCGCGGACGCGCAGCCACTCGGGCTTGCGCAGCACCGGGCTGTCGGGCCGGTTCTGCTTTTCGGGGTGGCGCGGGCGGGCCTTGAGGGTGTCGATGACGGTGACCATCGGCCCCTAGATCGGCCTTCCGGGCCAAAGGATCAAGCCATGGTTCGCCTGTGGCGGTTCAGCACTTGCGGACAGGGACCGGCGCCGCCCAAACTCCGGGCGCATCATGCCGCGCCGCCTCGCCCTCCTGCTTGTCCTGTTCCTGGGCGCCTGCGGCCCGTCCGGCGGCCTTGAGCCCCTGACCGACAGCCGCCTGCCGCCAGGGGTTTCGACGCTGGCCTTCCCGCCGCGGGGATGGGCCTGGGGCCTTGTGCAGGTCGGCGACCTGCCGCCACAGCGCTATGGCGTCTCCTCGCCCCGCACGGCGCCGACGGCGCACATCCTGATCCTTCCGGGCTATGGCGAGAGCGCCGAAGCCTGGTTCGAGACCGCCGCCGACCTGAACCGGCGGGGCTACGCCGCCTGGGTCCTCGACGGCGCGGGCCAGGGCGGCTCCGGCCGGTTCGCCCAGCCGCGCGACGTCGGCCACCTGCCCTCGATCGAGGCCGACCTTGCGGGCGTCAAGGCGATGGTCCGCACGGTAATCCCGCAGGACGGCGCGCCGGTGATCGTGCTGGGCCAGCAGTCGGGTGGAATGCTGGCGGTGCTGGCGGCGAGCCGCGACCTTGGAGGAGACGGCGTCATCATCTCCGGCCCCTGGCCGGCTCCCTCGCCCGGCGCGGTGGAGCAGGCCATGAGCCGTGTGGGCCTGGGCTGGCTGCGCGATCCGCGCCTGCCGGCCTGGTCGCGGGAGGTTCCCTATCGCACCGGTCCGGTCGGCGGCAGCGTCCGCCGGTCCGGCGTGCAGCAGGCCTGGCAACTGGCCAACCCGGACCTGCGGCTGGGCGGGCCGAGCATCGGCCGGACTCTGGTCGAGGCCGGCGCCCGCAGCGATGCGCTGGCCGCCCTGCCCGGCCTGCAGACGCCGGTGTTGCTGATCGGCGCCGAAACGCCCGTCGCCACCGCCTGCGCGCGCAACACCGCCTGCCGCGCCGCGCCCCGCCCGCCGGGCGCAAGAGGCCCCTATTTCCACCTCGACGCCGACGGCCCGCGCGGGGCCTGGCTGGCCCAGGTGGATGGATTTGTCCGTGAACGGCGCTCCATCGCGCCCTCCGCGCAAGCTCCCGCCCCGGCTCACGGCGAGTAACGCATCTTTTCAAGCCGTGAACCGCTCTATACCGTCGAGCCAACAAAGACGGTGGAAACGGCCAGAGAGTCTTACGAATGCCGCGAGCCTATGATCCTCGGGAAGCCGAGCGGTCCCTGTTCGACGCTCTGCTGGTGGCCCGGGACCGTCACGGCGCCAAGAAGCAGATTCTGGAAGACCAGAACCGCCAGCCCCTCTCCTACACCGACCTGATCCGGGCCAGCTTCGCACTGGGCCGCAAGATCGCCGGGTTCACCTCGGCGGGTGAGAACGTCGGGGTGCTGCTGCCCTCGTCAGCGGGCGCGGTGGTGACCTTCTTCGGCCTGCACGCCTTTGGCCGCGTGCCGACGATGCTGAACTTCACGGCGGGCCTGCGGAACCTGCGAGCGGCCTGCAAGCTGGCCAACGTCAAGACGGTGCTGACCGCCCACGCCTTCATCGAGCAGGGCAAGCTGCATGACCTGATCGACGCGCTGGAGGAGACCAGCAACGTCGTCTACCTCGAGGACGTCCGGGCCAAGCTCAACCTGGCCGACAAGGTCTTCGCCGCCGCCGCCGGGGCTGCGCCCAAGCTGTTCCGGGCCAAGGCCAAGGCGAGCGACACCGGCGTGATCCTGTTCACCTCCGGCAGTTTCGGCGCTCCGCGCGGGGTGGTCCTGACCCAGGCCAACCTGATCGCCAACGCCGAGCAGGTCGCCGCCCATATCGACCTCGACCCAGACTGGGTGATGTTCAATCCGCTGCCGACCTTCCACTGCTTCGGACTGACGGGCGGGGTGATCCTGCCGCTGCTGACCGGGATGAAGGCGTTCCAGTACCCCTCGCCGCTGCACACCAAGCAGATCCCGCCGCTGATCAAGGACAGCAAGGCCTCGATCCTGCTGGCCACCGACACCTTCGTGAACCAGTACGCGCGGGCGGCGGAGAAGGACGAGTTGTCCGGCCTGCAGTTCATCGTCTGCGGCGCCGAGAAGGTGCGCGAGGAAACCCACAACCTGATCCGCGACAGGTTCGGCGACGTGCCGGTGCTGGAAGGCTATGGCGCGACCGAGGCCTCGCCCGTGGTGGCCGTCAACAAGCCGGACGACAACCGCCGCGGCACCGTCGGCGGCCTGCTGCCGGGCATGGAATGGCGCATTGAGCCGGTCGAGGGCATCCCCGAAGGCGGCAAGCTGATGCTGCGCGGGCCGAACGTCATGGCCGGCTATCTTCGCGAGGACGGCGGCGTCGATCCGCCGACCGGCGGCTGGCACGACACCGGCGACGTGGTCACCATGTCGAACGACCAGTGGATCACCATCAAGGGCCGGGTTAAGCGGTTCGCCAAGATCGGCGGCGAGATGGTCAGCCTGACCGCCGCCGAGGACCTGGCCAGCGCCGTATGGCCGGACGGGCGTCACGCGGTCATCGCCATGCCCGACCCCAAGAAGGGCGAGCGCCTCGTTCTCTACACCGACCAGCGCGACGCGGACGTCAACCCGCTGCTGAGCCATGCGAAGGCCATCGGCGCGCCGGAACTGGCCGTGCCGCGCAAGATCGTGAAGATCCCGGAAGTGCCGGTCCTGGGCACCGGAAAGACCGATTACGTCGCCATCCAGCGACTCGCGGAGACCCAGCCGCGCGCCGCCTGACCCAAAGAGGGGGGAGCCTCATATGGATCGTCTGGCCCAATACGCGCCGCAGGTGCTGAGCATCCTGCGCATCGTGTCCGCACTGGCCTTCATGCAGCACGGCCTGATGAAGATCTTCGACTTTCCCGCCGCCCAGGCGGGAGCGCCGGACCCGCTGCCGACCCTGCTGGTCGTCGCCGGCTGGCTGGAGATCGTCGGCGGCGCCCTGCTCGCCATCGGCCTGTTCACCCGGCCGACGGCCTTCGTGCTGTCCGGCATGATGGCCGTGGCCTACTGGATGGCCCACGGGACCAAGAGCTTCTATCCGGCGCTGAACGGCGGCGAGCCGGCCCTGCTGTTCTGCTTCATCTTCCTCTACCTGGCCTGCGCCGGGGGCGGGCCGTGGAGCGTCGACGCGATCGTCCGCAAGAAGCCGTAAGGGGGGCCTTGCGTCCTTCGACACGCGCTTCGCGCTGCTCAGGATGACGGGCTTGGGCGCGGGCTAATGCTCTTCGTCATGCTGAGCAGCGATCGGCTGATCGCGTGTCGAAGCACGCAGCACCCTTCCCCCTCAATGGGGGGCAATCGCATATGGTCTCACGCTCGCTGAGCGGGGTCGATTGAGGGGCCGCGCCGGCGTC
>VFQU01001301.1_pt1 | contig 15306 bp, 12 predicted proteins | sample 3512311 | NCBI WGS metagenome assembly VFQU01 (sample SAMN10412377, study PRJNA504923) | tailings metagenome | isolation source: Relicate 3 Philex TSF3 active mining site | place: Philippines: Tuba, Benguet | collected 2017-08-29
AAATGAGTGAGGATCGTCCCCACGATCAGTGAGGCGAGTGCCACCTTGACCACCAGGCGGATCAGCGGATGCAGCATCGATGCCCCGTCGCCGCCTCCCGGCGGCCGACTGATTCGTCGCCCGGCGATGATAATCGAACTGGCACGAGCCCGCGAAACCGCCGGCCCTCGGCCTTGAGACCGGTCAGCGGCTGGCGCCCGTCTCGGGCGCGGGAATGCTGCCCCCGGTCAGTTTCTCGATCGCCGAGCGGACCGAATCCCTCGTCGTGCGGCGCTTGACCGCGTCCAGCAGCGGGGAGGCGGCGGGCGAGCGCATCAGAAGGCTCTGGGTGTCCGGGAGCATGATCGGATCGTCCCAGTTGCCCTGAACCACGAACGGCAGCTCGAAGCCCGGATTGCCGTCGGCGGTGCCGGGCGCGATGAGCGCCGCCACGCCGCGCAGGTCGAACTCGCGCTCCGGGATGGAGCTGGTCCCGCCGAGCCCGATCCGGACTTTGGTGCCGGACATGTACATTTCCTCGACCACGGCGGTGCCGTGCACGATCTTCAGGCCGACCGTCAGCCGCTCGAACGGGGTGCGGCCGTTGCGGAAATCGCCGGCGCCGGACAGTGGGCGCCGCTCCAGCCGCCGCAACAGCTGCTCGATGTTCCAGCCGACCAGCGCGCCCTTGTTTCCGATCAGGGTGGCCGTCCCGTTGATCGTGCGTGTCATGCTGAGCACGTCGGTCCCGCTGGCCTCGATGTTGAGGGCCAGATTGCCGCGCCCCTCGATCCGCCGGAAGCCGAACAGGTCGCCGAGCGAGCTCTCGAGATCCACGTCGCTGAAGTTGAGTTGCGAGGCCGCGTCGCCGCCGTTGCCTGCATGTGCCAGCGTGATTGTGCCCTTGACGATGCCGCCGAACGCCTGTGCCTCGCCGATCGTCACATTCAGCTTGCCGCCGCGCAAATTGGCGGCGACGGCGGTGCGCCCGATCCTGGCGCGGGCCAGCGAGATCTTGCCGGACGACAGCCGCAGGTCGAGATCCATCCCGTTCAGCCGCTCAAGGCCCAGCGGCATCCGATCCCAATTGCGCTCCGCGGCGGTCATGATCCGCGCGTTGGACAGATAGGGGTTGAGGTTGAGTTCTTCGGCGGCCAGCGTTCCCTGCAGTGTCTTGCGGCCGTCCGTGGCGAATGTGAGCACCCCTTCCATGACGTTGCCGTCGAGGTCGAGATTGACGCCGGTGAGCGCCACCGTCCCGCCGGAGATATTGGTCTTGGCCTTGAGAGCGAAGCGCCCCAGCCCGCCGCTGATGATCGGGCGGTGCCCGGCCCAAAGGAGCGCCTCGCGCAGCGACGGGGCATCCGCCGCGAACGTGCCCTCGACCTTGAGCGTCGGCCGGACGCTGATTGAGCCCTCGAACACGGCCTTGGCCGGCGCACCGCCGAGCCGCACCCGCAGGCCGGACTGCCGGCCCGCCAGCGCTGCGGCGAAGTCGCTCAGCGCGACCGATGTGTCGATGCGCTGTCCGTTCCAGGTGAATTCCCCGGTGGCGGCGAAGCTCTTGGAGATGGAGGGCCAGGCCAGCGCCAGTTGCACGTTGTGAAGCGTCTCGGAGCTGCCGCGCCGGCCGTCTCGCAGCACCAGCGTTCCCCGCTCCATCGCAATTTCGGAGAACGGCGTCTGCTCGCGCGTGCGCTGCGACTCCGGGCCGAGCGCGCGCGCCAGCCGCTCGATCAGAACTGTCCAGTTCGATCGGCCGTCGGCGCCGATCGTGACGTTGATGTTGGGGCGAACCAGCTTGAAGTCGGCGATCTCCACGCGGCCGGTCAGCAGCGGCAGGAAGCGCAGCCGGGCGGTGAGCCGCTCGGCGGTCATCGCCTGCTCGTCGTCGTCGCCGAGCGCCACGTCGGCGAAGCTCACCGATCCGGTCGGGAACAGCGACACCCGCACGTTGCCGCCGAGCAGCAGGTCGAGTCCGGTGACGGCGCGGATCTCCTCGGCCACGGCGTCGCGCACGCGCGATTCCGAAAGCAGGAGCGGCAGCGCGCCCAGCAGCGCAAACAGCGCTGCAAGCCCCGCCAGGACGGCGATGCCCAGACGCTTCAAGCCGGTGGCGGCGGTCACGGATCGGTCCAAGGATGGCTTGCTATGGGAACGACGGGCGATCGGGCCCGCGGCTGCAACGGACTATAGCGGCCCGTTGTTGCGGCGCAACGTGCGCGGCCTCTGTGTCGCTTTCGTGGCCGGCGCACCGAAGGCCATCGGTCCCGCGGCAGCCTGCCTCAGGCGGCCTTCACTTCCACCCGATAGGCGGCTTCCGTCTTGGACTTGATCTCGTCCAGCGTGGTCCCGGGCGCAAGCTCGACCAGCGACATTCCGCCGCCGCCCTTCTTGTCGATGTTGAACACGCCCAGGTCGGTAATGACCATGTCCACCACGCCCGCGCCGGTCAGGGGCAGGGTGCAGCGCTTGAGCAGCTTGGCCTCGTTCTTGGCCGAATGCTCCATCACCACCACGACCTTCTTGACGCCCGCGACCAGGTCCATGGCTCCGCCCATGCCCTTGACCATCTTGCCGGGGATCATCCAGTTCGCGAGGTCGCCGTTCTCGGCCACCTGCATCGCGCCCAGGATCGACAGGTCGATGTGCCCGCCCCGGATCATCGCGAACGAATCGGCCGACGAGAAATAGCTCGTGGTCGGGATTTCGGTGATGGTCTGCTTGCCGGCGTTGATCAGGTCCGGATCCTCGTCGCCCTCGTAGGGAAACGGTCCGAAGCCGAGCATCCCGTTTTCGCTCTGAAGCTGCACGGTCATGCCGGTCGGAATGTAGTTCGACACCAGCGTCGGGATGCCGATGCCGAGATTGACGTAGAAGCCGTCGCGCAGCTCCTTTGCGGCGCGCTCGGCCATCTGCTCGCGGGTCCAGGCCATGACGGTCTTGCTCCTTTAGGCGATTACGCGCTTGCGGACGGTGCGCTGCTCGATGTGCTTGGTCGCATTCGGCACATGGACGATGCGCTGGACGTAGACGCCGGGCGTCACGATGTGGTCGGGGTTGACGTCGCCGGGCTGAACCAGGTTCTCGACCTCGGCCACCGTCATCCTGCCGGCGGTGGCCATCATCGGATTGAAGTTCCGCGCGGTCTTCCGGTAGATCAGGTTGCCCTCGGTGTCGCCCTTCCAGGCGTGGACGATCGAAAGGTCGGCGACGAGCCCGGTTTCCATGACGTAGCGCTCGCCGTTGAACTCCCGCTCTTCCTTGCCTTCGGCGATCATCGTTCCCGCGCCGGTCTTGGTGTAGAAGGCCGGGATGCCTGCGCCGCCGGCGCGGATGCGCTCGGCGAGCGTGCCCTGCGGATTGAATTCGATCTCGAGCTCGCCTGCGAGGTACTGCTGGGCGAAGGTCTTGTTCTCGCCGACATAGGACGAGATCATCTTCTTGACCTGCTTTGTGTCGAGCAGGAGCCCGAGCCCGATGCCGTCGACGCCGGCGTTGTTCGACACGACGGTCAGATTCTTCACGCCGGAATCGCGGATCGCAAGGATCAGGCTTTCCGGGATGCCGCACAGCCCGAAGCCGCCGGCCATGATCAGCATGCCGTCCTTGAGCTGACCGGCCAGCGCCGCCTTTGCGTCTGGATAGACCTTTTTCATGTGACCCCGCCTCGACTGCCTGGCGCCGGAACACGCCGTTTCCGAACCCTCAGGGTTCTGTACCTGAGGTCGCGAACCGCGATCAAGCGCCCGTTCGGGCGACCATATCGCGCGCCGGGGTCACGGCCTGAACCGCCTCGTCCGCATGCCGCATCATCCGGATCACCGGCAGGATGCCGACCAGGACGATCAGAAGCGCGGCGAGCGCGCCGTCCTCGAAGCTGCCGCGGGTGGCGAACTGGTAAATGTAGGTGGAGAGGGTTTCCACATTGAGCGGCCGCAGCAGCAGCGTGGCCGGCAATTCCTTCAGGCAGTCGACGAACACCAGAAGCGCCGCGCCCCAGAGCGCCGGCCGCAGCAGCGGCAGGTGGATGGATCGAACGACGCGGGCCGGCCGCGACCCCGCGGTCCGCGCCGCGTCGTCGAGTTCGGTCGAAATGCGCGCAAGCCCTGCCTGCGCGAAGCCGGTGGCGATGGCGAGAAATCGAACCGCGTAGGCGATGACGACGGCGGCGCTGCTTCCCGCAAGCACCAGCCCGAGGTCGAGGCCCGCCAGCGCCCCACCGAGCCGGCCGATCGCACCGTCGACGGCGACCAGCGGGGCGAGCAGGCCGAGCGCCAGCACCGTCCCCGGGATCGCATATCCCAGCCCCGCCGCGAACACGCACCAGCCGGCGAACCGGTTGCGCACCAGGCGGAAGGCCAGGGCCGCGCCGAAGCCCAGCGCCAGCGTGAGCGCGGTCGCGACCGCTGCGATGCCGAGGGTGCTGCCGGTGTGGCGCAGGAGGTCGGGATCCACGCCGATCGACATTGCGCGCGCGATCGCCTGCCAGGCCAGAACCGCGAGCGGGATCAAAAAGCCGAGCGCCACCGGTGCGAGGCAGGCCGCGGTGGCAAGCCAGCGCCGCGGACCCTGGAGCACAATGCGGCGCGCCATGCCGGGCTGGCGGTCGAGGCCGGTGAACTGCTGGCGCCGCCTGCCGTAGCGTTCGAGCGCGATCAGCCCGGCGATCGCGATCAGCATGAAGCAGGCGATCTGCGCTGCGCCCGGCAGGCTGGAACGGTTCAGCCAGGTGTCGAAGATCGACAGCGTGACGGTGCGGACACCGAGATATTCGCTGGCGCCGATGTCGTTGAGCGCCTCGAGCATCGCGAGCGCTAGACCCGCAGCGATCGCCGGCCGCGCCAGCGGCAGGGTGATGTCGCGTGCCAGCCGCCAGCGGCTCGCGCCCAGCACCCGCGCCATGTCGATCAAAAGCCCGCTCTGGGTCTGAAACATCGCCCGCGTCGCGAGATAGACATACGGATAGAGCACCAGTCCCATGACGAAGGCAGCGCCGCCGACCGACTTGATGTCGGGAAACCAGTAGTCGGAGGCGCTCTTCCATCCTCCGATCGCCCGGACAGCGGTCTGCACCGGGCCGAATCCGTCGAGGATGTCGACGTAGACATAGGCGACGATATAGGTCGGAAACGCCAGCGGCAGCGGCAGCAGCCAGACGAAAGCGCTGCGTCCGGGGAACTGGTAGGCGGTCACGGTCCAGGCGGTGCCGACGCCCACCACGGCACAGATCGCGGCGACGCCTGCCAACAGCATCAAGGTGTTGAGCGTCGCGTCCGGCAGGACATAAGCCGCCAGGTGCGGCCAGATGTCCGGATCGCCGCGCATGGCGATGCGGATCAGGCTCGCCAGCGGCGCCAGCACGAGAGCCGCGACCGCGGCCAGGAACAGCGTCGCAATGGGATGGCGCTGCAGCGGGCGGCCGAGCGCCCGCATGCGCTCCCAAGGCCGCAACTCGCCGGGCAGGCCGAGCGTGCTCATGGTTCGGACATGAAACGTCCCCGCCTTGCGGCGGGGACGAAAGCAGGTGTCGCCATCGAGGCTGGCTTCGTCAGTTGTTGAACCCGATCTTGTCGACCAGCGTCGCGGCCGTCTTCTTGTGCTGCGCGATCTGCGCGATCGGCGTGGGATCGGGCTTGAGCGTGCCGTAGGCGGCGATGGTCTTGTTGATCGGAACGCCGGCGCGGAGCGGATATTCGTAGGTCATGTTTGCGAACATTTCCTGCGCCTTCGGCGTCACCATCCACTCGATGAACTTCATCGCGTTGGCCTTGTTCGGCGCATGCTTGGTCAGCACCACGCCGGTGACGTTCACATGGGTGCCGCCGCCCTGGAAGGTCGGTAGGATCACCTTGGTGGCGTCGGCCCAGGGCTTCTTGTCCGGATCCTGGTCGTTCATCAGCGCCCAGTAGTAGGTGTTGGCGATGCCGAGGTCGCACTTGCCGGCCGCGATGTCGCGGGCGGTCTCGCGGTCGCCGCCGGACGGCTTCTGCGCAAGATTGGCCTTGAGGCCCTTCAGCCATTCCTCCGCCTTGGCCGCGCCGAACTTGGCGACGACGTGCGCGAACAGCGCGTTGTTGTACATGTGCTGGCCGGAGCGGATGCAGATCTTGCCCTTCCACTTCGGCTCGGCCAGCTCTTCGTAGGTGATCGCGTTCTGCTTGACGCGCTCCTTCGAGGCGTAGACCACGCGCGCGCGCGCGGCGACCGCGTACCAGTGGCCCTCCGGATCGCGGTATTGCGCCGGGATCACCTTGTCGAGCTCGGCCGACTTGATCGGCTGCGTGACGCCGGCGCGGACCGCGTCCTCCAGCCTTCCGATGTCGACGGTGAGCAGCGCGTCGGCCGGGCTCTTCTCGCCCTCCGACTTGATGCGCTGGTCGAGACCGGAAGACGCGGAGATCAGGTTGACCTTGATCCCGGTGTCTTTGGTGAAGGAATCGAGCAGCGGCTGGATCAGCTTGGCCTCGCGGTAGCTGTAGAGATTGAGCTGGCCCTGGGCCTGCGCGGCGGACGAGGCGACCGCTGCCGCGATTGCGAGCGGCGCGATCTGAAGCAGTCTGGCTTTCATCCTTGGCTCCTGTGGCGTTGAGCGTTCTTGTCGGTTCGGAAAGTCGGCGGCGCGTCCATGCGGCGCCGCATGAGCAATGGCTCCTCTTGGTAAGTGAGCCTGCGTTTCCGTCAAGGCAAATTAACGTTATGAAACAATAGCTTGGAAGTATTCCAAGCTGATCATGGATTGGAACGATTTGAAACTTGGGGCTTGCCGGTTGACGCAGCGGACGAATTTGACCCGCATGCGGCGCGCTTCGGGCGGCCCCGCCTTCCGCGTCACAACGCCCCGGAGGCGTCAGCCGCCCGGGTCGACGGTGCGCCCGGTTTGCGCTCCGGCGTCGGCGATCTCGGCAATCAGCTTCTTGACGATCGCCTGGCCGAACGAGGCGAAATTCTCGGCCACCATCACGAACGATCCGGGCCCGCCGATCACATTCTCACGAAAGTAGTGTGCGAGCCCGCCTGGCGGATGCGTGTGCTCGGGGTTCCACGCCAGCGGCCGCTCGCTCAGGATCACCAGGCCGTTGATCGTCACGCCCTTCCTGAGCGCGTCGTCCCGCGCCGAAGCCACGTCGCGTCCGGAATTGTTGGTGCCGTCGCCCGAAATGTCGATTGTGCGGCGCGCGGCCTTGAACGGCGCACGTTCCAGATGAGCCATCGAGAAGTCGATCGCGGCGCCGATGCCGGTCCGCTCGGCGAAGGCGCGCGGCAGTTCGAGCAGCAGGTCGCCGAAGCTGCGCGCGGCGGCGGGCCCGTCGACGATCGTCCAGTCGACCACGACCTGCTGAGCGCTCGCCCCGGACCATTCGATGAAGCTCACGGCGATGCGCTGGTGCCGGCCGGATGTAATCGCCTCCAGCACGCGCGGGTCGCTCAGCGCCTCGGCATAGCCCTGCCGCTGCAGCTTGAACTCCTCGTAGTTGACGCTGCGCGACACGTCGGCGGCGAGAATCAGCAGCAGGTCGACCTGCGCTGAGGGGGACGCCTGCTGCGCCTGCGTCGTGGCGCCGAATGTCGGCGCCGCCGCAATGAGACAAGCCGAAAGGACCTGCCGCATCCGGGCCGTCTCCGAATCCGGAGCGATCCTAGCCGATTTCGCGTCGGTATTGCGGATATCCGGGACGGGTGCCGAGCGGACCCCAGCTACTCGGCGGCCAGCCGCGTGCGCGGGAACGAAACCTCGACCAGCGTTCCGGCGTTGACCGCGCTCTTGATGTGGAAGGTCGCGCGGTTGGCTTCGGCCAGCGCCTTGGTCAGCGGCAGGCCGAGACCGGTGCCGCTCGAGCCCCACCGGGCCGAGGTGGCGAGCTGCCGGAACGGCTCGAGCGCGATGGCGATGTCCTTGTCGCTCATGCCGACGCCGGTGTCGCGCACCCGCAGGATCACCTCGCCTGCGTCGTTGATCGCCGTGGAGACGATCACCTGGCCGCCGGCGCCGGTGAACTTGATCGAGTTGGAAAGGAGGTTGAGGGCGATCTGGCGCACCGACCGGGCGTCGGCGGTGACCGCGGGCAGCGAAGGCGTGAGCGAGGTGCGAATGATGATGCGCGGTTGGCCTGCGGCTGCATCAGCGCAACGCATTGCTGGGTCAGCTCATTGAGGTCGAGCGTGGAGAAGTTGAGTTCCAGCTTGCCGGCCTCGATCTTCGACAGGTCGAGCAGATCGTTGAGCAGCGAGACCAGATGACCGCCGGAGGCGTGAATGTCCTTCAGATACTGCTTGTAGCGCTCGTTGCCGATCGGCCCGAAACGCTCCTGCATCATCACCTCGGAGAAGCCGATGATCGCGTTGAGCGGCGTGCGAATTTCATGACTGATCTTGGCCAGGAATTCCGATTTGGCGGACGAGGCTCGCTCGGCCTGCTGGCGCGCGTCGATCAGCGCCCGCTCGGCGGCCTTCCAGTTGCCGATGTCGCGAAACACGGCGCAAAAGCGCCCGTTTGCACCGATCGCGCCGAGCGTCATCGCCAGAGCGATGGCCTGCCCCTGGCGGCTGCGGCCGGTGAGCTGGGCCTCGACCGGCGGGTGGCCGTCGTCCGAAGCGCCGCGCGCCACCGCATGGGCGAAGGCGTCGAGCGCCGGTTTCTGGCTCTCGGTCTCCAGCAGGCCTGCGAACGGCGTGCCTGCGAGCTCGCGGCTCTCGTAGCCGAACAGAGTCTCCGCACTCCTGTTCACCGACACGATGCGCCCGTCGAGGTCCAAGATCGCAACGCCATCGGCTGCGGCATCGAGCACGGCGCGCAGCTCGGCTGCCTCGGCCGTTTCGGGCGCCGGCGCGGCATCGGGGCTCCTGCTGCCCGCGGCGTTTGCGAACATCAGCACCAGCGCCGATTCGCCTTCCCACGGCGTGCTGAACAGCCGCGCCTCGACAGGAAGCTGCTCGCCGCTCTGCGAAGCGATGGTGATGGTCTTTGCGCCGTTGTTCTCGCGCGGGCCGCCCGCGGTCGGCTCGATGAACAGCGCGTCGAGCCCGCCGGCCGCAGCCAGGGCGCCGAGGTCGCCGTAGCCGGTCCAGTCGAGGAAGGCGCGATTGGCATAGATGAGCTGGTCGAGCCGGTAGACCAGGACTCCGACCGGCAGGCGGTCGAGGATCGGGCGCTGATCCTGCGTTGCATCGGGAGCGGGCCGCTGCGAGGGCGCCCGCCGCGCGGGAGGCGGGGGTTCGGATGCCGCCGTGCCGGGCGTTGCGGCCCCGGCGGCCGGATTGGCGTCTTGGGCGGACGGCGGCTGCGTGAACTCGTTCTCGGCCTCGCGCAGGCGCGCGGTCAGCCGGCTCGCAAGCTCGCCGAACGCCTTGCGCTCGACGGCGGTGAGGCTCGGCGCCGGCTCGGCGGGAGTCGAACTGCGGAACGGCACGACATTGGGCGAGGGCGGCACGATGGACAGCGCCGCACGGTCGTCACGGATCGGCGGCGGCTCTTCGCGCGGTGCGTCGATGCGACGGCGCATAATCGCATCGAGCAAGGCCACGTCGCGGCACACGCCGAAACCGCGGTAGCCGCGAAAGGTGCGGTCGCGGTCGAACACCGGAAGGCCGGACAGTTCGGCGGCGAGCTTCTCGCCTGAGCCGTCGACCGGAAACGTGACGACAACGCCGCTCCATGTGTCGCGCGAGGCGATGGCGCGGGCGACCTGGCCCTGAGGATCGACGCCGAGCGCCCCGGCGATCTCGGGCCAGCGTTTGCCGAGCCAGCTCGAGGTCGAGGGACCGAGCATCGCGGCGAACTCGTCGGATCCGAGGGTGAAGCGTTCGTCGGCGTCCATCTGCCAGACGAAGCGCAGCGGCTGGTGCGGCTGGCGCCGTTCCTGTGCCGGTGGCCGGGTGGCCGCAGGAGACGTCTGCTGCGGGGCGGGCGGCTGCGCCGGCGCCTCCGGTGAGGCGGCCAGGACTTCGTCCCGTGCGATGGCATCGGCGGATGCCGGTGGCGGGACCTCGGCAGGCGGCTCGGCTTGCCGGATGTCCGGAGGAGGCTCGGCGGCCGGCGCAGCCACGGCGGCTGCGCTGCCGCTGTCTGCAGCCTCGGGCTGCGGCTGCGAAAAGGTTGCGAGCAGCGCGGTGTCCGTGTCGGCGCCGATCCGCTCGAGCGCGAGCGCTGCGCGCTGCGCCCGGCCCGACGCGAGTGCCTGTGCGGCAAGGCCGCCGGCGCCGAATGCCTCGAGGCTCGTGCTCCGTTCGAGACGGGCTTGCGCTGCCGGAGTCGCGGCGAGCAGCGCCCCGCCGGACGAGAACAGGGCGAGGGGTTCATCCAGCCCGGCAAGCAGGCGCTTTGCGCGCTCCTCAAGCGAAAGCGACGGACCGGCCGGCTGCGTGGCGGCCACCAGGATCGCGGGCGTGCCGTCGTCCAGCGCGACGCGCGAGCAGGCGCAGACCAGCGACTGGCCGAATGGCGCGCCCATGCCGCGCAGTCGTTCCAGCCGCGTCGCGGCGCCGCGCGGCAGCGAGGCGGCGAGACGCGCGATCTGCAGTGCGGCGCTGCTCTTGGGATCGATGCCAAAGCCTGCGATCGCTGAAGGCGAGTCGCAGCCGAAGATCGCGGCGCCCGTCGGATTGGCCCAGAGGATGTGCGACGCGTCGCCGCTCCACAGCCAGGCCGGAAGGGCCGACATGGCATGCGCGCTCAGCCGCGGGTCGCGCAACAAGGCCACTTGCGAGCTCGACTTTCTCATCCGGCGTTCGCCCCCCGCGGCGCCGCAGCCGCAGGGCGGCTGAACTTGGCTAAAAATCTATTAGTGCCGGGACGGCGGAACGTCCACGACGCACAGGACTTGAGATCAAGGGGATCGGGGCTAACCTTAATTGCGCGGGCGTGCGATCCCCGAAGCTTAACGGAGTCACGGCGATGGCAAACGACCAGGGACGGGTTCCCCCCAACATGCGCGAGTTTGCGGAGCAGGGCCTGGAACAGGCGCGAACAGCCTTCGAGACAATGGCGCTCTCGGCGCAGCGGGCGGTGTCGGCCTGGGAGGGGCAGGCGGCGTCCGCCCGGGCAGGGGCGCAGGACGTCGCGCGCAAGGCGATGGGCATCGCGGGCGATAACATGACCGCCTCGCTCGAATTCGCCCGGCAGGTCGCGGCTGCGCGCAATCCCGACGAGGTCATGCGCCTGCATGCGGCTTTCGTGAAGGCGCAAATGGAGACCCTCGCCGCCCAGTGCCGCGATCTCGGAACTGCCGCCGTCCGCATGACCGCGACTCCCGCCCGGGACTGAGCCCGCAGGCCCTATGCGGCCCCGATCCGGCGTTTCGGTGACACTGCGGCATATTTGTGCATCGCAGGAATTCATGTTGCAATGCAACATAACTGGTGCTATATGAGGTCGGAGAGGCCGGATCGGCCATTGGGCCTTTCCCGCCTGATCGAACGCGTTGCTGGCCGTGATCCGGCCCGCGCCGCAGAAATCATTGCCAAACGAGAGGACCAGTCATGGCCGAGGCCGCCACCGTAAAGCCGAAGACCAAGCCGTCTTCGTTCGCCGACACCCCGAAGTTCGAGATGCCCAAGTTCGAGATTCCGAAGTTTGAGATGCCGAACCTCGAAGTGCCCGCCGCCTTCCGCGAGTTCGCCGAGAAGGGCGTGAGCCAGGCGAAGGACAACTGGGAGAAGATGAAGGCCGCCACCGAAGAGGCGACCGATCTACTCGAGGACAGCTACAGCACCGCCAGCAAGGGCGCGGCCGAGTACGGCCTGAAGGTGATCGAGATCTCGCGCGCGAACGCGAACGCCTCGTTCGATTTCGCCGGCGAGCTGATGACCGCAAAGTCGATGTCGGACATCGTCGAGCTCTACACCGCGCATGCGCGCAAGCAGTTCGAAGCCATGGTCGCCCAGAGCAAGGAGCTCACCAGCCTGGCGCAGAAGGTGGCGACCGAGTCCTCCGAGCCGATCAAGGCCGGCATGGGCAAGGCCTTCACCAAGGTGGCCTGACGGCTTTCTGCCTCAAGCGATCGAGCGGCCCGGACCTCCGTCCGGGCCGTTTTGCTGTCGCGGCGCCGCTGCTTGCCAAGGCCGGGCTTTGCCCATAGTTTCCGGCCGCCGCGACCCCGTGCAGGTGTAGCTCAGTTGGTTAGAGCGCTGGTCTGTGGAACCAGAGGTCGGTGGTTCGAGTCCACCCACCTGTACCAGCGGCCCGACACGTCCAAGATCGCACGCCGCTCCAAAATCGCACGCCGCTCCAAAATCGCTGGAGGATCGCTCGCGCCCGCGGCCCAGATGCCGCGCCGCCGTCGTCCTTGGCAGCCCGGGTGCGCGGACGCGCGCTTGAGGCACAGGTCTGCGGCGCCCCGTATCCCCACGCCGGAAAAGCAGACCGCCCCGCCGGTCTCCCGGCGAGGCGGCCAACCCGTCGTCGTCAAGCTGCAAGCAGCTCTGTCGTCACGACCACGCGAGGAAGTGCGCGAGGTTCAGTAACGCGAGCTGACGTAGCGCGGCGCCTTGCCGTAGGCGTGAACGCCGAGGGGCTTCTTCTTGCCACCCTCCGGGCAATCGCAGGTGATGTCGCGATTCTCCCCGGGGATCTCACGCTCCTCAACGACGCGCTTGCGCTCGGTGTTGTACTTGTGTTCGACCAGGTTGACGACCGTGTTCACCGTCTTGGTGTCCACGTTCCGCTTGGTGAGCACGAGCTCCTTCTCGACGATCGTGTGGTTGTGCTGAACCACGCCGACGTTCCGGGTCTCGTTCTCGCGGATGATCAGGTGATTGGTCTCGATCAGACGCTTGGACGGAACGACGCTCTGGGTCTCGATGACCTTGGAGTGGTCGACGTCCTTGGTCGTCTTGAGAACTTCCTGACTGTCGTAGAAGGGCCTGGGCTGAGGGCACTTGTAGCAGTTCGACCGGTTGGTCCGATAACCATCGGCCGAAGCCGTGGTGGGCGCGCCGACCAGCGAAACCGCCAGCAGGCCTCCCATCAACGCAACAACGTACTTCATTAGTCACTCCCTCACTGTGGACGCGGTCGCAATGCCGCGTGCGGGTTGCGGCTCAGAACCTGGGCTGAGCCCCCCCATGGCCTCCTCACAGTGGCCTCACATTAGCCCAACTTTTACGGTTTGTTAACCATTGTTTTTAACCACGTAAGCATTCGTTTTCGTTGGAATATTTAGCGTCCTTCTGAACCCCGCCCCACTACATTTATCCACAGCTTATCCACAACCGGGGCGGGTGCGGCGCAACCAGGCCTTTCGGCGGGCGCGGAAAATCCAGCCGGTATGCCGGTTCCAGGCGATCGATGGTCACAGCCCCGCACGGACCGGCCGCCGGGGAGGTCCTGGCTCTCCTTGAGACATCGCCGGAGGCCGTCCACGAGGCATTTGCTTGCGTTACCCGGCCGCGAACCGCCGCGGCCGGTGGCCGGCGAGGGGACGGCACCGGCCGGCGCAAGGCGCCTCGCATGAAGCGGCCGGGCCGCGGTGTTTATCTGGCAAGGCCAATCGGCGTCGGCGGGCGGGCACGCCTGAAAGCGGGCGGTTCACGGTCGTCCCTGCTGCCATGCGCTTGGCCGTTTCGCGCCTGCGCCGGTTCCGTTCCCGCGGGAACGCCAATGGCTATACCAACCCGGGCCCGCTAGAGTCCGCGCGGGCGGTCATCCGTCCCCCTTCATTGGAGCAAGGCATGAAATCGTTGCAGTTCGCGTCCCGATCGTTGGCCACCCTGAGCCTGGCAGCCGTTATGATGTCGGCCAGCGTCGCGCTCGCGGAGCAGAAGAAGGAATACACGCCGCAGGTCGGTCAGCAGGGCAAGGACGTCGTCTGGGTTCCGACGCCGCAGCAACTGGTCGAGAAGATGCTCGACGTCGCCAAGGTGACGGCAAAGGACTACGTGATCGATCTCGGATCGGGCGACGGGCGCACGGTCATCACCGCCGCCAAGCGGGGCGCCACCGCAGTCGGCATCGAATACAACCCGAACATGGTCGAACTGGCCAAGAAGGCCGCCCAGAAGGAGGGCGTCACCGACCGTGCGACCTTCATGAAGGCGGACATTTTCGAGAGCGACTTCTCGAAGGCGACCGTCATCACGCTGTTCCTGCTGCCGCAACTCAACGTCAAGCTGCGTCCCAAGATCCTGGAGATGAAGCCCGGCACGCGCGTGGTCTCCAATTCGTTCGACATGGGCGACTGGATGCCGGACGAGACGATCGAAGCGGTCGACGGCTGCACCTCGTACTGCCGCGCATTCTACTGGGTGGTTCCGGCCAAGGTGGCGGGCACCTGGAAGCTGCCGCAGGGCGAACTCAAGCTCGAGCAGAAGTACCAGATGCTGACCGGCACGCTCAGTCAGGGCGGCAATGTGGTCCAGATCGGCAACGCCAAGGTGCTGGGCGACCAGATCACCTTCACCGCCAACAACGTCCAGTACACCGGGCGCGTCAGCGGCAACTCGATCGAGGGGCTGAGCCAGACCACGGCTCCCTTCAGCGCCACGCGCGGCTGACCTTCCGATACGTCGAGCGAGGCGGCGGGGATCCGGTCTCCGCAGCCTCGCTTTTGGCTTCCCGTCTCGCCGCTTATCTCAGGGCGCGTAGAACCAAGCCTCGACCATAAGAGTCGCATCCGGCACCGGCAGAGGTGTTGGAACTTCGATCGCCGAGAACGGGACAGGACGTCCGCCAAGACGGCGCTCCCACACCTTGTAGACCGGGTAGAATTCGGCGATGTCGGTGTGAAATTGCATGATGCGGACGGCGTTCGCCAGCGAAGTCCCGGCTGCGGCACAGAGCCTTTCAAGATTGTCGATGATGTAATCGGCCTGGGCCTCGGCGCTCGAGCCGAAATGCGGCTGGCGCGGGTCGCCGGCGGCCTGCGCCGCCAAGCCGTCGCGATCGATGGCCATGAGGCCCGAAACGAACATGAGGTCGCCTGCCTTCATCGCCTGCGGTTGGTTGCGAAACGCGGTTGCGATACCTGCATCGACGTGGGCCTTGCGGGTCTTTCCGCCGGGACGCAGCGCGATGAGATTGATCTCGATCTTGCCGTCGTAGGGAGCGAGCCCGTGTTCGAGGCACGGGATGACCGAGAGCGTCGGACCGGCCGGGCCGAAATGCCTGGTCCACGCCTCGTTGAACGCCGAATAATCGTCGCGGTCGGCAAGATAGACCTGTGCGTGGATCACGTCTTCGAGCTTCGCCCCGGCGAGCTCAAGCGACTGCACGATCCGCTGGGTGATGATGAATTCGGTTTCGAGTTTGATCGGCTGACCGCCCCATTGCGCACCCTCGGTCATCAGCGCTGCAGCGGCGACACCATTGCGGCGCGGCTCGTTGCCGACGGC
>VFQU01001303.1_pt1 | contig 15256 bp, 15 predicted proteins | sample 3512311 | NCBI WGS metagenome assembly VFQU01 (sample SAMN10412377, study PRJNA504923) | tailings metagenome | isolation source: Relicate 3 Philex TSF3 active mining site | place: Philippines: Tuba, Benguet | collected 2017-08-29
TCGCCTCGGCGGGTGTCGGCTCGCTGACCGGGGCGGCCGCCGCGCGCCCGGCCCCGAGGGTGAGCGCGAGGCCCGCGAGCAGGGCCGCGAGGGCCCGTCGCCGGCCGGTCACCCGTCCTACCGGAAGGACCAGCGGCGGTTGAGCAGGAAGTTCACCGGCATGACGGCGGCGATCGCGATGGCCTGGCCGAGCACCTCGGGGGTGCCGGCGCGCACCAGCACCTCGAGCAGGACGAGGTTCAGGCCGAGCGCGACGAGGCTCACCGCCAGGTACCGGGCGCCCTGCTGCAGCGCCGACAGGCCGTGGCGGCGGAAGGTCCAGAACTTGTTGACGACGAAGTTGCTGGTCCAGGCCACGGCGAACGCGCCGAGGGCCGCGACCGCGTGATGCGCGTCGGCCCCGTAGACCAGCGCCGAGAAGACCGCGAGGTTGACCAGGTACCCCGTCGCACCGACCACGCAGAACCGCAGCAGCTGGTGCCAGTCGTCGCGTCGGGCACGCCGGATGTTCGGCACGCGGAGCACGCGTGCCTGGGGCATTGCCGGGGGCGGGGCGGACCGGGTCGGCACGGCCCGCGATGGTACCAGAGGCCCCACGGCGCACCCGCTCGGCCCGGCGGCGGACGCCCCCTAGACTGGACGTGATCGTCATGCACCCCCCCGAGGGAGACCCGACGCACCCACGGACCCCCCCGCCGCGGCACCGGCCGCACGAGAGCGCCCTGACCCCGGGCGACTCGGCACGCTACGACGTCCGCTTCGCCTCGCGCGCCGCGGGGATCGTGTCGTCGGTGATGCGCGACCTGATGTCGCTGTCGGAGCGCCCCGACATCATCTCGCTCGCCGGCGGCTTCCCGAACACCGAGTCGTTCGCCCGGGAGATGTTCGACGAGGTGATCGAGGTCGTCGCCCGCGACCACCTCGCGTCGGCGCTCCAGTACGGCCCCACCGAGGGGCTGCTGGAGATGCGCGAGCGGATCGTGGAGATCATGGGGGGCGACGGCGCCCGCGTCGGCGTCGACGACGTGATGGTCACGACGGGCGGCCAGCAGGCGATCGACCTCTCCATCCGGACCTTCGTGAACCCGGGGGACACGATCCTGGCGGAGGGCCCGACGTACCCCGGCGCGGTCCCCTGCTTCACGACGTACGAGGCCCGCGTCGAGCACATCCCGATGGACGGGGACGGCCTGCGCACCGACCTGGTCGAGGAGGCGTTGTCGCGCCTCGCCGCCGAGGGCCGGACGCCGAAGCTGCTCTACACGATCCCCAACTTCCACAACCCCGCCGGCGTCACGATGTCGCTGGAGCGGCGCGAGCACCTGATCCGCCTCGCACACGACCGCGAGCTGCTGATCGTGGAGGACAACCCGTACGGGCAGATCCGCTTCGAGGGCGAGCCGCTGCCGTCGTTGTGGGAGCTCGACGACGGGGCGGGCTGGGTGATCCACCTCTCGACGTTCTCGAAGATCCTGTCGCCGGGACTGCGCGTCGGGTGGGTCGCCGCCCCCGCGTCGGTGCTGCGCAAGATGAACCTCGGCAAGCAGGCCGCCGACCTCTGCACGTCGACGATGTCCCAGCGCTTCATCATCGAGTACATGCGCCGCTACGACTGGCGCGACTACGTGCAGCGCCTCAACGGCATCTACCGCTCCCGTCGTGACGCCATGCTGCGCGCGCTGGAGGAGGAGATGCCGCCGGAGGCGGTCTGGACCCGCCCGGAGGGCGGCCTGTTCGTGTGGGCGACGCTGCCCGCCTACCTCGACACGACCCACCTGCTGGCGTCGGCGAGCGAGAAGCACGCCGTCGGGTTCGTGCCGGGCCGAGGGGCGTTCCTCGACGGCCGCGGCGGCGACTCGATGCGCCTGAACTTCTCGGGGGTCCCCGAGGCCGTCATCAGCGAGGGCGTCCGACGCCTGGGGGTCGCCGTGTCCGAGATGACCGAGCTGCACCGCGCCCTGGGAGGGCTCACGTGAGGGTCGCCGTTCTGAAGGGCGGTCGGTCGCTGGAGCGCGAGGTGAGCCTCCGCTCCGGCGCGAACGCCGAGGCCGCGCTCCGCCGCCTCGGGCACGACGTGCTGGAGGTCGACGTCGACCAGCACCTCGTCCGCACGCTCCGCAACGAGCGCCCCGACGCGGCGTTCATCGCCCTCCACGGCCGCGGCGGCGAGGACGGCACCGTGCAGGAGCTGCTCGAGATCCTGGAGATCCCGTACACCGGCCCCGGCGTGCTGGCGTGCGAGCGCACCTGGGACAAGGTCGTCGCGAAGGCCCACTTCGACGCCGCCGGCATCCCGACGCCCCCGGCGTACGCGTTCCGCCAGGACGCCTTCCGCGAGCTCGGCGCGGCCGAGGCCCTGCCGGACATCCGGGAGCGGCTGGGGCTGCCCCTGGTGGTGAAGCCCGCCAAGCAGGGCTCCGCGCTCGGCATCTCGGTCGCCCACGACGCCGCCGAGGTCCCGGGGGCGTTGATGAGCGCCCTGTCGTACGACGACCGCGTGCTGCTGGAGCGGTTCGTGCCGGGCCGGGAGCTGGCGATCTCGGTGCTCGGCACGGGGGAGCCGTGGGCCCTTCCGGTGGTGGAGGCGACGCCGATCGGCCGCGACTTCTACGACTTCGAGGCCCGCTACACCCCGGGCCTGACCGAGTTCGTCGCCCCGGCGCGCCTGCCGGACGAGGTGGCGCAGGAGGCCGCGCGCCTGGCGATCGCCTGCTTCCGGGCGCTCGGGTGCCGCGGGCTGAGCCGCGTCGACATGATCCTCGACCCCGACGACCGGCTCTGGGTGCTCGAGATCAACGCGATCCCCGGGATGACCGACACGAGCCTGCTGCCGAAGGCGGCCGAGGCGGCGGGGCTCGGCTTCGACGAGGTCGTCGAGCGGATCCTCGCGGAGGCCGCGCTCGGGGCGTGATCGCCCGGGCGCGGCCCCGCGGGGCCGTTCAGTCGCTCAGCAGATCACCTGCACGTGGAACCCGCCGTTCACCGGCGCGCCGGCGTCGTTGGCGGTCCGCACCACGAGCTGGGTGCGCGCCGCGTCGGTCGTGTCGAGCGCGATCCGCACGGACACGGCGTCCGGCACCGGCGGCGCGTCGACGGACGGCGTCCCCGTCCAGGAGCAGGCGCTGATGTTGCGGTCGAACTTCACCCGGTAGTTGCCCTCGTCGACGCGCTGCGACGAGACCGCGCCGTTGCCGCGCACGAGGTTCGACCCGACCGCGCCGCTGCTGACGGCGAACAGGTAGGGGTGCGCCTCGATGGCGCCGAGGCGGGTGAGCGCGTCGTTGCTGCGCCGGACCGCCGCCTGCGAGATCTTCTGGTTGATCTTGAGCTGCTGCGCGGTGACGGCGACGGGGCGCTGGGCGCTCGCCTCGTCGGTGGCCGCCTCGAGCGCGACGACCCCGCCGAGACCGAGCGCCGTGCCGGCCGCGATCCCGACCCACCAGTGCCGCTTCAGTGCACCTGTCCCCAACATGCCGACCCCCCGTACGCGCGAACACCGAGGCGCCACGCTACGCCGCGCGTCGGACGCACGGCGTAGCGCTCACGGGACTCTTACCGCCCTCTTAGAGTTGCGGTCAGCAGGTGACGGTCACGTGGAAGGCCTTGTCCTCGCCCTCCGTGACCGGATCGACGATGGCGGCGCCGTCGACGTCGTAGGTGCGGACGGTGACGGCGTTCTTCGCGGTGTCGGGGTTCAGGTACGTGGTGGCGACGCCGACCGGCGGCGTCGTGGTGCCCGCCCCGCCGACCGTCGCCGTGTAGGCGCAGGCGCTAACGTCGGCCCCGAACGTGACCTTGTAGGCGCCGGCGTCGGCGGTGACCTTGGCGGAGGCGGTCGCCCCGTTGCCACGGGCGAGCGTCCCGTCGGCGTTCACGACGGCCCAGTAGACGGGGTGCGCGAGCTTGTCGTTCGACACCGCCCCGGCGGCGATCTTCGGCGTGGTGACGGCGTTGTCGGCGATCTTCGCGGCGGTGATGGCGCTGTCGCGGATCTGGGCGGCGGCCCAGCCGGGCGCGTCGTCGCGGGCGCCGGACTTGCGCACCGGGTCGAGCAGGTTCAGCGACTCGTTGCTGCGGCGCACCGCGGCCTGCGAGATGCGCTGGTTGATGCGCAGCTGCTCCGCCGACACGGCGAAGCCGCCCTGGGCGGACGCCGGCTCGCTGACCTGGTCCGCCGTCACGACGACCGCGGCGCCGAGCGTCAGCCCCGCCGCGATGCCGATCCACCAGTTCCCGCTCTTCCTCATGGGTCCCCTCCGGTCCGATGTGTGATGTGCCACGTGGCGACCGTAGGCCGCCCGCGGGCCGGGATGGGGCTTCTTAGGGGATCCTTACGGGTGGCGGTGAAAGCCTTCACCGCGGGCGCGGCGGTCCTCCTGCAGCGCGAGGAGGCCGTCGAGGACGCGATTCACGGGCACGGGGACGCCGAGCGCGGCCCCCTCCCGCGCGAGGAACCCGCAGAGCGCGTCGCGCTCCAGCGGCTTGCCGGCGGCGAGGTCGCGGGCGGTGGACGGGTGGTAGTCGCGGAGGGCGGCGTTGGGGGCGGCCATGCCCGCGACGTCCTCCTCGGTGAGGGTCACGCCGTGCCGGGCGGCGACGGCGACGACCTCCCACATCGCCTCCCGCACGAGGGCCTCGGAGCCGGGGGTGGCGAGGGTCTCGCCGGCGGTCGCGCCGGTGACGGCGCAGATGGCGTTGAAGCCGGCGTTCCACAGCAGCTTGTGCCACTGGTCGTGGACGATCCGCTCGGAGAGCGTCACGTCCCAGGCGGGGGCGACGATGGCGTGGACGGCGTCGGCGAGGGCCGTCGGGCCGGCGGGGTCCCCCATGCGCACCCACCCCTCGGCCTCGTGGTCGACGACCCCGGGCTCCTCGACGCGGAGGCCGACGAAGGCGATCGCCCCGAGCACCCGCTCCGCGCCGAGCACGGCGCCGAGCCGTCCGACGTTCTCGACGCCGTTCTGGAGCGACAGGACGGGGGTGCCGGGGGCGACGACCCCGGCGAGGGCCTCCGCGGCGGCGGTCGTGTGGTGCGACTTGACGGTGACGACGACGAGGTCCGGCGGTGGTCCGGCGGGCGCGGCGAGGGCGCGGACGGGCACGTCCCAGCGGGCGCCGTCGGGCTCCCGTACGATCGCCGTCCCGGTGCGCCGCATCGCGTCGAGGTGGGCGCCCCGCGCGACCATCGTGAGATCGTGACCACGGCGCGCCAGCAGCGCCCCGTAGTAGGTGCCGACCGCTCCCGCTCCCATGACGAGGATCGATGCCAGCTGAGACCCCTCCGTCCGGCCGCCTCCTCGTCGAGGAGGACGGCGACGCCCTCGTGGTCCGGATCGCGAACGAGACGCGTGCGAACGCCCTCGACGACCCGATCCTCGACTCCCTGGTCAGCCTACTGGAGGGCCCCCGCGCGGCCGCCGCCCGCGTCGTGCTGCTCGGCGGGGCGGGCGACCGGCACTTCTCGAGCGGCCTCGACCTGGGGGACCGCACCCCGGAGGAGCTCGTCGCCCGCCTGCAGGACGGGGAGCGCCGCCTCGGCCGGGCGGCCCGCGCGATCGCGGCGTGTCCCCGCCCGGTGATCGCGGTGCTGAACGGCGCGGCGGTGGGCGGGGCGCTGGAGCTGGCGGTCGCGTGCGACTGGCGCATCGCGGCACGTGGGGCCCGCCTCCTGATGCCGGCCGCCCGGATCGGCGTGGTCTACGCGCCCGACGGCCTCCGCCGGTTCGTCGCCGTGATGGGCCCCGCCCGGACGCGCCGCCTGTTCCTGTCGGGGCGCCCGGTCGACGCGGACGAGGCGATGCGGATCGGCCTGGTCGACGAGGTCGCGGAGCCCGGGGACCTGTGGGCGACCGCCGGCGAGGTCGCGGCGGCGGTCTCCTCGGCCGCGCCGCTCGCGGTGGAGGGGACCCGGGCGATCATCGACGCCATCGTGGACCGGGCGCCGTGGGAGCTGGTCGAGGAGACGGCGGGGGCGATGCGCCGCCGCGCCTTCGCGTCGGAGGACCTCCGCGAGGGCCTCGCGGCCGTCCGCGAGAAGCGTCCCCCGGGGTTCCGGGGGCGCTGAGCGGGTGCGCCTCGCGACGGCCGGCGACGTGCGCCGGGTGCGGGAGCGGTCCCGGGAGGCCAGCGTCCCGGGCGACCGGGTCGAGGCCCACGGCTACTGAGGGTGACCGCGGGACCGGCGCCCGCGATCCGCGGTTTCGGCGAGGTGCTCGTGCACCTGGGGGATCACCCCCGCGCCGTCGCCCACCGAGGCGGCGACGCGCTTCATGGAGCGGTGGCGGAGGTCGCCGATCGCAAAGACGCCGGGCATGCTCGTCTCGAGGGGGCGGGGCACGCGTGACGCCGGCGGCCGGTGCGCCTCCGGGACGTCGGCGCCCGTGACGACGTAGCCCCACTCGTCGCGGGCGACGTCCCGCGGCAGCCAGTCGGACCGGGGACGCGCCCCGATCATCACGAACAACCCGGCGGCCTCGACGGTCGTCCGCGTGCCGTCGCGCCGGTCGGCCAGCACGAGCCGCTCGAGCCGTCCCGCGCCGGATCCGTCCACGACCTCGGCGTGGGCGAGCACCGAGACGTTCGGTGTGGCCGCCACCAGGTCGACGAGGTACCGCGACATGCTCGACGCCACGGACGCGCCCCGGACGACGATCGTCACGTGGCGGGCGTACCTGGAGAGGTGCATGGCCGCCTGACCCGCCGAGTTGCCGCCCCCGACGACGTACACGGCTTCGCCCGCGAGGCCCTGCGCCTCGGACACGGAGGCCCCGTAGAAGACCCCGGTGCCGACGAGCGCCTCGAGGGCGGGGATGCCGAGGCGGCGGTAGTCGACCCCGGTCGCCAGCACGACGGCCCCGGCCCGGGCCCGGCTCCCGTCCGAGAGCGCCACGACCAGCCCCGACGCGTCGCGCTCCAGTGCGCCGACCTCGTGCATCACCACGAAGTGCGCGCCGAACACCCACGCCTGCTGGTAGGCGCGCATCGCGAGCTCCGCGCCGCTCACGCCCCGCGGGAAGCCGAGGTAGTTGCGGATGAGCGAGGAGCTGCCGGCCTGTCCGCCGATCGCCTCGCGTTCGACGACGAGCGTGCGGAGGCCCTCGGAGGCGGCGTAGACGGCCGCGGCGAGGCCGCCGGGCCCACCCCCGACGATCACGACGTCGTGGTCGGTGCGCGCGAGCCGCGTGCTGAGCCCGAACGCCGCGGCGATCTCCGCGTTCGTCGGCCGCTCCAGCACCCGGCCGTCGTGGAACGCGACGGCCGGCAGCGCCAGGTCCGCGCTGACGTCGGCGCCGGGGGCGTCGGCCGGCTGGAAGGTCGACGGGATCCCGTTGCGGACGAGCAGGCTGCGCAGCTCCTGGGTGCGGCGGTCCCGGTGCCCGACGACCACGACCTCGCTCGGGCCGGAGACGGTCGTCCGGGACCACTCGTGGAGGAACTCGGCGACGGTGCGGTTGAAGAACTCGTCGGGCGAGCGCCACGGCTTCAGCACGTAGTAGTCGCACTGGCCGAGGCTCATCGCGCGGTGGATCGCCGCGGCGATCTCGGGGTCGCCCCAGGCGCCGAACTCGATGAGGAGGCCCCTCCGTGCGCGGGGGAAGAGGGCGGGCACCTGCGCGAGCAGCCCGGCCCCGCCCGCGGGCGGGGCGTGGTCGGCGAGCACCAGCGCCACCTCCTCCCCCGCGTCCCGCGCGTCGCGCAGGGCGGCGAGCGCCTCCCCCTCCGTGGCGACGACGACGATGCGGTGGTCGCTGCCGTGGCGGCGTTCGAGGGCGTCGCCCACCCGGGCCCGCGGTCCGTCGTGGCCGTCGACGGCCACGATCACCCCGCCCCCCGGGCGTGCGCTCACGGCATGTGCTCCCAGAGCAGCTCGCAGGCCTCGACCGGCGCCGGGAAGCCCTTGAGCTCGGCCGCCGCGCCCGGTCCGAACGCGAAGCCCTTCCCGATGCTCAGGTCGCGGACCGTCCCCGACACGACGATCGCGCCCGGCGTCGCGTGGGCGCAGAGGCGGGCGGCGAGCTGCACGGCCGCGCCGAACAGGTCGTCCCCCTCGGCGACCGGCTCGCCCGCGCTCATCCCGATGCGGATGCTCATGGGCTCGCCGGGGTGCGCGCGGGCGTGCTCGGCGAACCCCCGCTGCATGGCTGCGTCCCCCCGCAGGGCGCACGACACCGAGGCGAACGACGCCATGATCCCGTCGCCCGTGTGCTTGACCTCGCGGCCGTCGTTCGCGGCGAGCGCATCGCGCACGATCGCGTCGTGGCGGCGCAGCAGGCGCATCGCGCCCTCGTCACCGAGCCGCTGGACCATCTCCGTCGAGCCCGCGAGGTCCGTGAAGAGGATGATCCGGAACGCGCTGCCCGCACCGCGGCCGGAGGTGGCGGGGTCGTCGATGCGTCCGAGGAACCGCGCGACGTCGCCGGGGTCCACCGGGATGATCTCGTTGGCCACGCCGCCGTGGGAGTGGCGGTGGACCGCCTGCGCCGCCGCGGCGTCCGGGGCGTCGATGAGGCAGAACGCGGCCTGGCGGTCGTAGTCGAACCAGTACGACAGGAAGCGGACCCCGTGGGCCTCCTGCGCGGCGAGGTCGCTCATGTGGGCGGCGGCCAGGTCCGCCGCGGTCGCGCCTCGGAGGTCGTGCCTGTCCATGAAGAAGCCCACCCGTGCACCTCTCCGGCCGACGGGCCCGGAGGATATTGGTCGGGCGCCTCCGGCGCGCCGGATCACGGCGAGGGGCCCGCCGCGCGGTCAGGTCCCGCCGGGCCGCGTGTCGAGGTCGACCACCAGCGGCAGGTCGTCGCCGTGGGCCCGCCCCGCGAGGTGGTGCCACGCGCTCGTGAGGCCACGCGCCGCGAGCGCGTCCACGACGTCCCGGTGGGCGCGGAGCCCCCGGCCGTCGTCGAGGACGGCGGCGGTGTTGAAGTCCCCCGCCACGACGAGCGGCCCCTCGACGTCGCCGCAGTGCCGCTCGATCGCGGCCAGCAGGGACGCCGCGTACCGGCGGTGGCGCGCCCACTCCGGTGACGCGCCGCGCAGGGCGGTGGGCCCGGCCTCCGGGATCACCGCGACGTCGGGGGCGAGGGCCGCGAGGACGGCGGCCTTCCGCGGGATGCCCCCCTGGCAGTTCCAGGAGACGATCCGGACGCACCCCTCCGGCGGTGCGGGCGCACCGCCGGAGGGGGCGTCGGGGGTGCTACGCACGCATCTTGGCGGCGTGCTCCAGGATGCGGGACGCGAGGCTCTTCGCCGACGCGTCGTAGGCGTCGCCGTCGGCCCAGGTGCCGCGCGGGTCGAGCAGGGCGCTGTCCACGCCCGGCGCCTCCGTCGGGACCTGGAAGCCGAAGTTCGGATCCGTCCGGGTCGGGGCCGCGTCGAGCTCGCCCGAGAGGGCGGCGCGGACGATGGCGCGGGTCGCCTTGATCGGCATGCGGGAGCCGACGCCGTACGGGCCGCCGCTCCAGCCGGTGTTCACGAGCCACACCGACACGCCGTGCTCCTGGATCCGCTCGCCCAGCATCTCGGCGTAGACCGAGGGGGGCTGCGGGAGGAACGCGGCGCCGAAGCAGGCGCTGAACGTCGCCTCCGGCTCGACCACGCCGACCTCCGTGCCGGCCACCTTCGCGGTGTAGCCGGCGAGGAACATCGTCATCGCCTCCTCGGGGGAGAGCTTCGCGATCGGGGGCAGCACGCCGAAGGCGTCGGCCGTCAGCATGATGATCGTCGAGGGGTGCCCGGCGCGCTTGCTCTCCACGATGTTCGGGATGGAGGCGAGCGGGTACGCGGCGCGGGTGTTCTCCGTCTTGGAGTTGTCGTCGAGGTCCAGGCGACGCGTCACCGGGTCCATGACGACGTTCTCGAGGACCGTCCCGAACTTGCGGGTCGTCTCGTAGATCTCCGGCTCGCCCGTCTGCGACAGGTTGATGACCTTCGCGTAGCAGCCGCCCTCGATGTTGAAGACGCCGTCCGGGCCCCAGCCGTGCTCGTCGTCGCCGATCAGCGGGCGCTCCGAGTCGGTGGAGAGGGTCGTCTTGCCCGTGCCGGAGAGGCCGAAGAACACGGCGACGCGGCCGTCGGCGCCGACGTTGGCGGAGCAGTGCATCGACAGCACGCCGTTGTTCGGCAGGCGGTCGTTCATGAGGGTGAAGATCGACTTCTTGATCTCGCCGGCGTAGTAGGTGCCGCCGATCAGGATCTCCTGCGCCGTCGGGTGCAGCAGCACGAAGTTGCCCTGGCGGGTGCCGTCCGTCGCGGGGTCCGCCGTGCAGCTCGGGGCGTGGAGGATGAGGGCCTCGGGGGAGTGGGCCTCGAGCTCCTCGTCCGAGGGCACGATGAACATCGTCTGCGCGAACAGGGCGTGCCACGCGCTCTCCGACACGACGCGCACCGGCAGCTTCTGCTTCGGGTCCGCGCCGGCGAAGGCGTCGATCACGTACAGGTCGGACGCCGCCGAGAGGTGCTCCCGCAGCTTGTCGCGCAGGCCCTCGAACTTGTCCTCGCCGATCGGCTGGTTGACCGCGCCCCACCAGATGCGGTCCTTCGAGCCGGGCTCCTCCACCACGAACTTGTCCTTCGGCGCGCGGCCGGTGTGGGCACCGGTCGACACGACCAGGGGGCCGCCCTCGGCGATCTGGGCGTCGCCGGCGGCGAGCGCGTGCTCGTACAGCGCCGCGGGCGGGAGGTTCCACCACACGGTGCCCTCCGCCGAGATGCCGTGCGTGTCCAGACCCACGGCCCCGCCACGCGATGTCCGCGCCTGATCGATCGCCACCTCAGCCCCCCGCATTCGCATCCGCAAGATTCCGCTCCTCCGTCGGACCGAACCACCAGTACCCGATCGCGGGTACCGCGGCGGCCGCGGGGAGCGCAAGGCCAGAGCCTGCCAGGTGAAGAGCGATTCCGCAGCCGAATCCGGCCCCCCAGCAGCACAGTCCCGTAGTTCCCCACCCGGCGATCGCGGGTCCCCCGCGGAGCGCGTGGATCGCGCAGACCGCCACCAGGCCCGGGGCCGCCAGCGCCATCACCGTCAGCCACGGCAGCATGTGGTCGGCGAGACCCCCCGCCGCGACGATCCCGCCGACCACCGTCACGCCCACGAGAGCCGCCGCGTGGGGGATCCCGGGGACGACGTCGGTGAGGGACAACCCGCCCGACCAGATGTTCGTCAGCACCGAGCCCGTGAACCCGACGGCCACGAACAGGTAGGCGATCCCGGGGCTCCCGAGGTCGCGCAGGACGTCGGCGAGGTCGAACGACCCCGTCGCCGCCTGCAGGGCGGCGCCCGCGAGGGTGAAGACCAGCACCGGGACGACCAGGCCCGCGAGGGCGCACCACACCACCTGGCGGGGCCGGGCGAGGTCGTGCGTGAAGTCGGGGGTGCGCAGGGAGAACGCGGCGCCGTAGCCGACCATGAGGGCCACGGCCGCCGTGAACGAGATGGGGTGGGAGCCGGCCTCGCCCCCCGACAGGGTCACCTCCCGGTCGGCGAACGCGAGGTGCAGGCCGTACGCGGCGAGCCCCGTCGTCGCGAGGCCCGCGACGAGCGCCGACCAGGAGAGCGCCCCCAGGCCGAACGTCACGACGCCGAGCATCAGGACGGCGAAGACGGCGATGCCGGCGAGGTCGGGCATCCCCGTCAGGCGGGCGACGGCGACCCCCGCCACCCCGACGTTGACCCCGAACCACCCGATCATCATCGCGAGCATCACCACCGACGCGCTCCGCCGGCTCCCCACCACGCCGAGCGGCCCGGCGGTCAGGGCGCCGAGGGTCCTGCCGGTGCGCTGGCCGATCAGCCCCTGCAGCAGGGCGATGCCCGCCAGGAGGGCCACGCCCGTCACGAGCGCGGCGACCAGCTCACCGCCGCGCAGGCCGCGCCCGACGCCCCCGCCGGTCATGAGCGCCGCGGGGCTCGTGCCGATGCCGACCCACGGTCCGAGCCTCCGGATCCACCCGTCGCCGCCCATGGCGGGCGATGGTATCCCCGGCCCGGGCGCGGGGTATCCTGGCCGCGTGGGACAGCGCACCGCCTACGCGCCCGGCACGTTCTGCTGGGCCGACCTCAGCACCACCGACGCCGACGCCGCCCGCGCCTTCTACGGCGCCGTGCTCGGGTGGGAGGGCGAGCCGGTGGGGGGCGAGTACGGCGGCTACGCCGTCATGACCGTCGGCGGCGACCCCGTCGCCGGCATCGCCCCGCAGGGGCCGGAGCAGCGCGCGGCCGGCGTCCCCCCGGCGTGGCTCTCGTACGTGGCGGTCACGTCCGCCGACGACACCGCCGCCCGGGCGGCCGAGCTCGGCGGGTCGGTGGTGGCGCCCCCGTTCGACGTCCCGGGGGCCGGGCGGATGGCCGTCATCGCGGACCCCCAGGGCGCGGTCGTCGGCCTCTGGCAGGCGGGGGAGATGGCCGGCGCGCGGCGCGTCAACGAGGTCGGCACGATGACGATGAACCAGCTGAACACCAACGCCCCCGGCCCCGCCCGCGGCTTCCGCGGTGCCCTCTTCGGGTGGGAGTTCGCGACCGTCGCGACCGGCGCCATGCACTACTGGAGCATCACCAACGGCGGGTCCCTCAACGGCGGGCTGATGTCCCTCGACCCGTCCGCGCCCGCGCCGCCCCACTGGCTCGTCTACTTCACCGTCGAGGACCTCGACGGGGCGGACGCCCTGATCGTCGACGGCGGCGGCGCCGTCGTCGTGCCGCCCATGACCGTCCCCGCGGGCCGCTTCCTCGTCGCCCACGACCCGCAGTACGCGTTCTTCGCCCTCTTCGAGGGCGACGTCGACGACTAGGGGGACGCCATGAGGCGGGACGAGCTGGCGGCCCTCGGGGTCCAGCTCCCCGTCCTGCCGACGATCGTCCTCGGCGCGTTGCCGGGCGACCCGGACTGGGGCGCCCGCCTCGCCCGCCTCGGCATCGACGTCACGGCGAGCGGCGCCGACGAGGACACTCCCGAGACCGTCCGCGCCGCGCAGGCCGCCGCCCCCCACCTGGCGGTCAAGGCCCGCATGATCGACGCCGCCGCGCTCGACGGGCACCGCGGCGTCATCGTCGAGACGGCGGGGGACGTGCCGCCCGGCGTCTACCGCCTCGGCGCCGACGACGCGGCGATCGAGGGCGTCGACGGGTCGTCGGAGGAGGTCGAGGACGTCATGGACGTCGCGCGCCGCACCCTCGGCGCCGCCCGTGCCGGGGTCCCGTCGCAGCTCTGGGTCGTCGCGACCCCCGGGCTCCACCTGCTGCCCACCGACGTCGTCGAGGCGAAGCTCGCCGCCCTCGGCGAGGGGGCGCGCCAGGCGCGCCTCTACCTCGCCAAGGAGCAGTTCGACATCTGACGCCGGTGGGGCGGCCTACGGGGCCGGCGACCCCGCCCACGCCGCTCCCGCTCCCGTCCCCGTCCCCGCGAGCCTCCCGTCGCGCATGCGGACGGTCCGGTCCGCGGCGGCGGCGACGGCCTCGTCGTGGGTGATCAGCACGACGGTGAGCCCGCGCTCGGCGCACAGGCGACGCAGCAGCGCGACGATCTCCGCGCCGGTGGCGGAGTCGAGGTTGCCGGTCGGCTCGTCCGCGAGCAGCACGCGCGGCCGGCCCGCGAGCGCCCGCGCGATCGCCACCCGCTGCTGCTCCCCTCCCGACAGCGCGCCCGGCAGGTGCCCGGCCCGGTGCCCGAGGCCCACGTCCGCGAGCGCCTCGGCGACCACCGCCCGGCGGGCGTCGCCGTCGAGGTCGCGCGGGGCGAGCGCGAGCTCCACGTTGTCGGCCGCGCCGAGCGTCGGGATCAGGTTGAAGTGCTGGAACACGAAGCCGATCGCGTCGAGCCGCAACCGGGTGACCTCCGCCTCGCGCATCCCGCCCATGTCGCGCCCCTCGAACAGCGCCCGGCCGCCGGTCGGCCGGTCGAGGCCGCCGAGGATCTGCAGCAGGGTCGTCTTGCCCGAGCCGCTCGGCCCGGCCACGGCGACCATCTCGCCGCGACCGATCCGCAGGTCGACGCCCCTCAGGGCCTCGACCCGTCCGTCCCCGCTCCCGTAGGTGCGCGCGACGTCGGTGAGCTCGTAGGTCGTGTCCGTCGTGTCCACGGTCGTCGTCATGCGTCGTCCTCCGTCGGGTGGGATGGTCAGTCGATCCGGCGCAGCGCGTCGGCGGGGCGCAGGTGCGCGGCCCGGAGCCCGCCGACGGTGCCGGCGACCAGGCCGCCCGCCACCGCCAGGCCGACCGCGAGCAGCACCAGGCCGGGCGAGACGTCGGCGGTGAGGGAGATCGACTCGCTCACCGTCTCCGCGGCGGCGCCACCGCCGAACGGCCCGGGCAGCGCCGCGCCGCCCGCCGCCGCGACCTCGGCCGTCAGGGTCGGGCCGACCGCGCCGATCAGCCACGCCGCCGCGAGGCCCGCGGCGACGCCGGCGAGCCCGCCGAGCAGGCCCTGCACCAGCGACTCGCCCGCCACCTGGCGCACGACGAGCCGCCGCGGCCAGCCGATGGCCGACAGGGTCCCCAGCTCGCGGACGCGCTTGGCGACCGACGACAGGGTGAGCAGCGAGGCGATCAGCACCGCGCCGAGCAGGCCGACGGCCTGGAGCGCGAGGCCGAGGCGGCCGGTCAGGTCCTCCGCGTCGACGAGGGAGCCGCTGACGCGGTCGGCGAGGGCGTCCGCCGTCGCGACCGAGGTGTCCGGGTACGCCGCGGCGATGGCGTCGGCGACGGCGCCGACGGCGTCGGAGGACGTCGCGCGGACGTAGACGACGTTGACGCGCCCCTCCCGGCCGGCGAGCGCCTGGAGCTGGGCGAGCGGCACGTAGACGTCCGACGCCTGGCCGCCGAGCGGCGTCTCCGCGATCTCCACGACCGTGAAGCCGGTGCCGTCCAGGTCGACCGTGTCCCCGACGGCGATCCCCTCCTCCGCGGCGTGGCCGGCGTCGACGACGGCCTGGCGCTCCCCGCCGGCGGTGAACCACCCCCCGTCGGTGATCTGCCCCTCCGTCACGGCGCCGAGGCCGGGGGTGCCGCGGTCGACCCCGCTCACGGTGACCGGGGAGAACTCCGCCCCGCCCTGCACCATCCCCGGGCCGCCACCGCCGCCCGGCCCGCCCGGCACGCCCTGCGCGGACTGCTCGGGCACGGTGCCCGAGATCGTCGTCATCGACAGCGTCAGGCCACCCGCCGCCGCCTCGACCCCGTCGATGCCGGCGATGTCGTCGACGCGCGACGACGCGAACGAGATCTGCCCGGAGGCGAACGTCGTCTGCGAGACCTCCGTTCCGG
>VFQU01001304.1_pt1 | contig 15252 bp, 10 predicted proteins | sample 3512311 | NCBI WGS metagenome assembly VFQU01 (sample SAMN10412377, study PRJNA504923) | tailings metagenome | isolation source: Relicate 3 Philex TSF3 active mining site | place: Philippines: Tuba, Benguet | collected 2017-08-29
CCATTGTTGGCGATGATGCCGACCGGCATGCCGTGGATGTGGGCGAAGCCGGTGACGAGCGTCGTGCCGTAGTTCTGCTTGAACTCGTCGAGTTCCGACCCGTCGACGACGCGCGCGATGATCTCGCGCACGTCATAGGGCTGGCGCGTGTCCGACGGTACGATGCCGGCGATCTCGGCCGGATCGAGCAGCGGCGGGCGCGGATCGCGCAGGACGGTCGTCGGCCGCTTTTCGCGGTTGAGGGTGCGCACGATCCGCCGGACGATCTGCAGCGCATGCTCGTCGTTCATCGCATAATGGTCGGCGACGCCGCTTTCGCGCGTATGCAGATCCGCCCCGCCGAGCTCTTCCGCCGTAACCACCTCGCCGATCGCCGCCTTCACCAGCGGCGGACCGCCGAGGAAGATCGTCGCCTGGTCCTTGACCATGATCGTCTCGTCGGACATGGCCGGCACATAGGCGCCGCCCGCCGTGCACGAGCCCATCACGCAGGCGATCTGCGGGATGCCGGCTGCCGACATGTTCGCCTGGTTGAAGAAGATGCGCCCGAAATGGTCGCGGTCGGGAAAGACCTCGTCCTGGTTGGGCAGGTTCGCCCCGCCGGAATCGACGAGATAGATGCACGGCAAATTGTTCTGCATGGCGATCTCCTGCAGGCGGAGATGCTTCTTGACCGTCATCGGATAGTAGGTGCCGCCCTTGACGGTCGCGTCGTTGACGACGATCGCGCATTCGCGGCCTTCGACACGGCCGATGCCGGTGATCATGCCGGCGCTCGCAATGTCCCCGCCATACATGCTCCACGCCGCAAACTGGCCCACCTCGAGGAATGGCGACCCGGCGTCGAGCAGTTGCGCAAGCCGCTCGCGCGGCAGGAGCTTGCCGCGCGCGACGTGTCGTTCACGCTGGTCGGCCGGCCCGCCGGCGGAGATCACGGAGGCGATCTCCCCCAGTTCCGAAACCAGCCCTGCCATGCGCTCGGCATTGGCCCGGAAGGCGTCGGAAGCGGTGGAGATCTGGGATTGGATTGCGGGCATCGAATGTCCTCAGCGTATCAGTTCGATTGTGCAGGGCAGGTCGAGCTCGGCCCATGCGCGGTCTGCGGTCAACGCCGGTACGCCCTGGCGGATGGCAAGCGCTAGACATGCGCGGTCGGCAAGAGAAAGTCCCTTCGCCCGGGTGTTTAGTCGGAGCTCAACCGCGATCTCGCTGAGACCTGCGTCGAATTCGGCAATACGAAGCTTGAGAAATCGCAGACTATTGCGCGCAGCCTCCGGAGTGACACCACGGTCTAGAAGCTTCGTTCCGACTTCTACGGCATTGACAGAACTTATCGACGCGCCCCGCAGGAAGGTTCGCGCATGCTCCTCGCCTCGTTCTCCGTTCAGGATGGCAAGTACTGCGGAGGCGTCGAAAACCGCGCTCAATCCCGGTCCTCACGAGCAGCTTCGCGCTTACGTTCCTCCAGCAACTCGTCCACAAGGTGAACGCCTTCTGGCACATAGCGTCTCACGAGCGCCTGTGCTTTTCGAATTCCGGAAGCAAGGGGTATGAGGACGATGTCTCCGTCGACGATCTCCGCCGTGAGAACATCGCCGTCGCGGATATCCAGTTGTTTTCGCAACGCAGCGGGTAGGACGATCCGGCCAGCTTCTCCCACCTCGATGTCGGCGACGGCCGGTCCTCGCTCCTCGACAGCATTCTGGCTTCTGAACCAGTTGCGCCAGTGATGAAACTGGGTGCTGGCGGTGTTGTAGTTTCCGCCTTCTGCGGCATAGCGCGCAATGACGTCCGCACGCCGCGCTTCGCGTCCGGACGCGCGGCTGAGTTCATCTGCGATGTCCCAGACCCGACCGGTTGCGGAGCCCCCTGCTGGCCGGTTCACCATACCACGAGCCATGATAGTTTCCTCGCCAACAGAAAGAAATAGCCACATTCTTTCTGGCTTTCAAGCGCTCTCTGCCATCACCTCGCGACCGATCAGCCAGCGGCGGATTTCGCTCGTTCCAGCGCCGATCTCGTAAAGCTTGGCGTCGCGCAGGAAGCGGCCGGTCGGGTAGTCGTTGGTGTAGCCGTTGCCACCAAGGATCTGGATCGCATCGAGCGCTACCTGGGTGCCGCGCTCGGCAGCGAACATCAGGCAGCCCGCCGCATCCTTTCGCGTTTGCGCGCCACGGTCGCAGGCCGCTGCAACGGCATAAAGGTAAGCGCGCGAGGCGTTCAGCGCGACATACATCTCCGCAAGCTTGCCCTGGATCAGCTGGAAATCGCCGATCTTCTGGCCGAACTGCTTGCGCTCATGGGCATAGGGAACGGCGACGTCGAGACAGGCCGCCATCAGGCCGACCGGGCCTGCCGTCAGAACCGTGCGCTCGTAGTCGAGGCCCGACATCAGCACCTCGACCCCGCGTCCTTCCTCGCCCAGCACGTTTTCGAACGGCACCTCGACATCCTCGAAGACGAGTTCGCCGGTGCTCGATCCGCGCATGCCGAGCTTGTCGAGCTTCTGCGCCACCGAGAAGCCCGGCGTCGTCGTATCGACGATGAAGGCCGTGATGCCGCGCGAATGCCGCTCCGGATCGGTCTTGGCATAGACGACGACCGTATCGGCGTCCGGCCCGTTCGTGATCCACATCTTGGAGCCGTTGAGGATGTAGCGGTCGTTGCGCTTCTCGGCGCGAAGCTTCATCGAGACCACGTCCGACCCGGCGCCCGGCTCCGACATGGCCAGCGAGCCGACATGCTCGCCCGAGCAGAGCTTCGGCAGGTAGCGCTCCTTCTGGGGCTGGCTGCCCCAGCGGTTGATCTGGTTGACGCAGAGGTTCGAATGCGCGCCGTAGGAAAGGCCGACCGAGCCCGACACGCGGCTGATCTCCTCGATCACCACCGAATGCGCGACATAGCCCATGCCCGAGCCGCCGGTTTCCGGATCGGCGGTTATGCCGAGCAGCCCGAGCTCGCCCATCGCGGGCCACAGCTCGCGCGGAAAACGATCCGTGCGGTCGATCTCGTCGGCGACGGGCGCGATCTTTTCCTGCGCGAAGCGGCGCACCATGTCGCGCAACTGGTCGATATCCTCGCCGAGGCCGAAATTCATCACGTGGTCATACATCGGCCGGTCCTCCACACCGTGTGCGCGCAGCCGCGCATCTTGTCTCGTCATTGCACGAGGGATGAGGCCCGCGCCCGCGAAACACAAGAAAAAATGCGGCATCTATCCTGTTTGGGGGATGGGACATGCGCTTGTTCGTTGCGATCAAGAGCTTACGCAAATGGAGGGTGGAGGCGAACAGTCACATGAGAAGCGATGATGCGATCATCGATCTGATCTATGCTTCCGCCGTCGGCGAACGGCAATGGATCGAAGTCGTCTCGGCGCTCGACGAAGGTGTACCGGGCGGTGCCACCTTGCTCTTCTCCCACGACGTAAACCAGCAGGGCGCAGCGCTGTCGGCCTCGCACAATTTCGAGGATGACTGGACCCAGGCCTTCAACGAACATTATGCAGCGATCAATCCGTTCATGCCCGCGGCTGCCGTTCGTCCCGTCGGCAAAGGTGTCGTCGCTGAAGAGATGCTTGCACGTGACAAGCTCACCAAGACAGAATTCTACAACGATTTCCTGGTCCCCTTTGGCAGACCGTCGGCAATCGGCATTACCGTCCTGCGCGAGGCGGGACAGTCTTTGCTTCTCTCGACAGTGACGGCAGAGGACGATCCCGATCTCATCAGACCCTACGCTAACCGGCTCACGCGGCTGGCCCCTCATTTCCGGCGCGGCTTCGACATCTACCGCCGGAGGTTCGACCAGACGACGGATCACGAACTGGTCGAGGCGATCGATGCCGTCGGCCTCGGCGTCATGGTGGTTGCGCCCAATGGCACGCTGCGGTCCGCATCCGCGGTCGCGCAGGATATACTTGCCAGCGGCGGCCTTGCTGTGGTCAGCCCCACGGGTCGCCTTTCCTTTCGCAACGCTGCCGCAGGCGATGCGCTGGACGCGCTGCTCCTGCCAAGTTCGAAGGGCCGGACGATAGCGCTCACCGTAGACGATCTGGCGATCACGATGCGTTCGACAGCATCAAGCGAGCTGTTTGCCTACCTGGAAGGCCCGTCCGTCGTCATCATTCTGCAGAAGCGGTCGATCGATCTCGGTTCGCTCGATCTCGGAGCGATCATCTCGATCTACAAGCTCACCATTGCCGAGGAACGTGTCGTGCGAGGCGTGCTGGAAGGCCTGACGCTTGGCCAGATCGCCATGCGTATCGGCCGGTCGCGCGAGACAGTGAAGTCGCAGCTCCGCGCGGTGTATTCCAAGACTGGAGCTTCCGGCCGCGAGGCTCTGATCGCTCTTGCTCTTCGACAAGGCGGCTGACGAACGCTTTTGCTTGCCAGAACGTCAGCAGCAACTATCGTTCCAATCCTGACGGCGTGGCAGGGAGATTGGCGATGGAGTGGATGAAGGCAGCGGGCAGGGCGCTCGCATCGGCTGCGATCATGGGAGCGGCGTTGACAGGAGCGCTCGCCCAGGAAAAGACCCCGCAGGACCCTCGCCTGCATACGCCGGGCAAACTGACCGTCGCGACAGGCGACCCGGTATATCCGCCCTGGATGCTCGACAACGATCCCGCCGCTGGACGCGGCTTCGAAAACGCCATGGTCTATGCTCTCGCAGCCGAGATGGGCTTTGCGCGCGAGGACGTGGTCTGGATCCGTGAGACGTTCGATCAGTCGATCGCGCCCGGCGCCAAGAATTACGATTTCGCGATCCAGCAGATTTCGGTGACGGAGCCCCGCGCTGAAGTCGTCACGTTCAGCCGGGTCTACTACCAGCCCGACAAGGCCGTCGTGGCGCTGCCGGGCAGCCCGGTCGAGGACGCCGCGAGCTTCGATCAGCTCCGCGAGGCCCGCTGGGGCGCCACTGTCGGCACCACGGACCTCATCTATCTCGAAGAAGTGCTCGGCATCGGCGACGCGGCCGTCTACGACGACCAGGTCGGGGTGTTCCAGGCCATGCAGGCCGGCCAGATCGACGCCACGGTGGTCGCATTGCCGACGGCCCTGTTCGTGACGGCCGTACAGGTTCCGGAGGCAAACATCACCGCGCTCCTGCCTGCCGACGAGGACGATCTCGGCCACGGCCTGCTCTTCGAAAAGGACAATCCGCTCGTCGAATGGGTCGACGAGGCGCTGGGCGAACTGATCGAGGCCGGAGCGATCGACGATCTCGTCGAAGAATATCTGGTGGCCGATCCGTCCATGCCGATCATCACCCAATGAACGAACGGCCCGCCGCTCCCGCGGGCGCTCCGCCCGAGGGCGCGCGCCGGCCGCTTCCTCCAAGGCGGCGCGGACGAGACTGGAAGTCCGCGCTCGTCCCCACGCTGATCAGCCTCGCCAGCATCGCCATCGTCTTCGGGCTCATCGGCTGGTGGGTCACGTCTGCCGAACAGTGGCCGCGCGTGCAGCGTCAGTTCTTCTCGCTCGAAGCCATGCAGGCCGCGTTCCCGCGTGTCCTGCAGGGCTTCTGGATCAGCATGCGCATCTGGCTGACGGCGCTCGTCTGCATGGCGATCTGGGCGCTGGTGCTGGCCGTGCTGCGTTCGCTGAGGGCGCCCTGGTTCGCGCCGTTCCGGCTGATGGTCACGATTTACATCGATATCTTCCGCGGCATCCCGGCGCTGCTGCTGGTGCTGCTGTTCGGCTTCGGCGTGCCTGCGCTGAACCTGCCGGGCCTGCCCAATTCCGCGCTGTTCTGGGGAACGGTGGCGATGGTGCTGTCCTATTCGGCCTATGTCGCCGAGATCTATCGCTCCGGCATCGACGCCGTCCATGAAGGCCAATGGGCCGCAGCCAAGGCGCTGGGCCTCAGCGAATGGCAGGCCCTGCGCTATGCCGTCCTGCCGCAGGCGCTGCGCAACGTCACGCCCGCGCTGATGAACATCGTCGTCGCGCTGCAAAAGGACGTGGCGCTCCTCTCGGTGCTCGGAATCCGCGACGCGGTGCGCGAGGCGCAGATCTACACCGCGCAGACCTTCAACTATTCCGCGCTGGTGGTCGCCGCCGGCCTCTTCATGCTCGCCACCATCCCGATGGCCCGGCTCGCCGACTACGTCACCCGCCGCGACCGCGAGCGCCGCCTGCAGAGGGCCGGATGACGCCGCGCCTGTCGATCGATGCCGTCACGAAATATTATGGCGAACGTCTCGTGCTCGACGACGTCAGCCTCGACGTCGCGCCGCACGAGGTCGTTTGTCTCATCGGCGCGTCCGGCTCCGGCAAGTCGACCCTGATCCGCTGCATCAACCGGCTGGTGGAATACGACCACGGTACGATCCGCATCGACGGCACGCCGAATGACGATCCATCCTTCGGCCGCACCGGCCTCTATCGTCGCGTCGGCATCGTCTTCCAGTCCTTCAATCTCTTCCCGCATCTGAGCGTACTCGACAACGTCACGCTCGCCCCGCGCCGCGTCCACGGCGTGAATGCGGCCGAAGCGACAGCGCGGGCCATGGACCTGCTGGCCCTCTTCGGACTGGAGACGCATGCAAAGGCCTATCCGGAACAGCTCTCGGGTGGGCAGCAGCAGCGCGTCGCCATCATCCGCGCGCTTGCGACGAGGCCTGACCTTCTCCTCCTCGACGAGGTGACGGCGGCGCTCGACCCGGAACTCGTCGGCGAGGTGCTGGCCATCATCCGCCAGCTGAAATCGGGAGGCATGACGATGGTCATCGTCACCCACGAGATGGGCTTCGCCCGCGAGGTTGCCGATCGCGTCTGTTTCCTGGATCAGGGCCGGATCGTGGAGGAAGGGCCGCCGGAGCGCATCTTTTCCGCGCCGGAAAATCCGCGCACGCGCCGCTTTCTCCAGCGCATCATCGAGGCCGGTCGGCTCTGAGCGCGGCCGGTCACGCGACGGACGTTCCGAACAGCCAGCCGACGGCAGCCGTTGCCGCCATCGCCGCCACACCCCAGAAGGCGACGCGCACCGCCCCGCGAACCGGGTTGGCGCCGCCGGCGACGGCCCCGATGACGCCGAGTCCGATCAACGAGATCAGCGTGGCGCCGGCGACGGCCGCGATAAGCATCGAAGCCGGCGCCACCATTGCGACCACGAGCGGAAGCGCGGCACCGGCGGCAAACGTCGCCGCTGATGTCAGCGCCGCCTGCACCGGCCGGGCTGCGACGATCTCGGAGATGCCGAGCTCTTCGCGCGCATGGACGGCGAGCGCATCGCGCGCCGTTAGTTGCGTCGCGACTTCCCGGGCAAGCTCCGGCGTCAGGCCGCGCTCGACATAGATCGCCGTCAATTCGTGGAGTTCCGCCTCTGGCTCTTCCGCCAGTTCGCGGCGCTCCTTGGCAAGGTCGCTCTTTTCCGTGTCCGCCTGCGAGCTGACGGACACATACTCGCCAGCCGCCATCGACATTGCGCCCGCGATCAGTGCCGCCAGGCCGGCGATCAGCACTTCCGTCTTGCCTGATGCCGCCGCGGCCACGCCGACGATGAGGCTCGCCGTCGACACGATGCCGTCATTGGCCCCCAGCACCGCGGCGCGCAGCCAGCCGATACGCGAGACCAGATGGTTTTCCGAATGAACCTTGAGCCGCGCCATCACCTGTCTCCCAAACTTCGACACCAAGCCTACACCCGCCTTGAGCGGCGTCAAATGCAGTCGCATGTTGACATAAAGATATCCTTATGTGATCTCGTTGGCAAAAGGAGCACGCCTGTGGCCACATCCACGATCGACGATCTCTTCGGAGCGCCCGCGGCACCGCGCGACGGCGCCGAAATCCGCGCCGCGATCCTCAAGGCCGCCTCCGAGCGGATCCTGATCCTCGATGGCGCGATGGGAACGCAGATCCAGGGCCTCGGCCTCGGCGAAGACCATTTCCGCGGCGACAGGTTCGCCGGTTGCGCCTGCCACCAGCAGGGCAACAACGATCTCCTCAATCTGACGCAGCCGGCGGCGATCGAGGACATCCACTACTGCTATGCCCTTGCCGGCGCCGATATCGTCGAGACCAACACCTTCTCCTCGACCTCGATCGCCCAGGCCGATTACGGCATGGAAGACGCCGTCTACGATCTCAACCGGGACGGTGCGCGACTGGTGCGCAGGGCGCTGCGTCGCGCCGAAAAGCAGGATGGCCGCCGCCGCTTCGTTGCCGGCGCGCTCGGCCCCACCAACCGCACGGCGTCCATCTCGCCCGACGTGAACGATCCCGGCTATCGCGCCGTCACCTTCGACCAGCTGCGCATCGCCTATGGCGAGCAGCTGCGCGGCCTGATCGACGGCGGGGCCGACCTCGTCCTCATCGAGACGATCTTCGACACGCTCAACGCCAAGGCGGCTATCTTCGCCTGCCAGGAAATCTTCGCCGAGAAGGGCATTGAACTGCCCATCATGATTTCGGGCACCATCACGGATCTGTCGGGGCGCACGCTTTCGGGCCAGACGCCGTCGGCCTTCTGGCATTCGCTCGCCCATGCGCGCCCAGTCTCCTTCGGCCTCAACTGCGCGCTCGGCGCCGATGCGATGCGTCCGCACATCGCCGAGATCGCGGCGGTGGCCGACACGCTGGTCTGCGCCTATCCGAATGCCGGCCTGCCCAACGCCTTCGGCCAGTACGACCAGGACGCCGCCGAAATGGCAGCGCAAGTCGGCGAGTTTCTCGACGAAGGTCTCGTCAACATCGTCGGCGGCTGCTGCGGCTCGACGCCGGAGCACATCGCCGCGCTCGCCGAGACGGCTGCGCGCCACAGCCCGCGCAAGATCGCGAGCCCGAAGCCGATGCTGCATCTGGCAGGTCTCGAGCCGTTCGCGCTCACCGACGACATCCCCTTCGTCAATGTCGGCGAGCGCACCAACGTCACCGGCTCCGCGCGCTTCCGCAAGCTGATCACGGCCGGCGATTTCGCGACTGCGCTCGAAGTCGCGCGTGATCAGGTCGAGAACGGCGCGCAGATCATCGACGTCAACATGGACGAGGGGCTGATCGATTCGAAGGCGGCGATGGTCTCGTTCCTCAACCTGCTCGCCGCCGAGCCGGATATCGCCCGCGTGCCCCTGATGATCGATTCCTCCAAATGGGAGGTGATCGAGGCCGGTCTGAAATGCGTGCAGGGCAAGCCTGTCGTCAATTCGATCTCGCTCAAGGAAGGCGAGGAGCAGTTCCTCCAACAGGCGCGGCTCTGCCGGGCCTATGGCGCGGCCGTCGTCGTGATGGCCTTCGACGAAGCCGGCCAGGCCGACAGCAAGGCCCGCAAGGTCGAGATCTGCACCCGCGCCTACAAGATATTGACTGAGAAGGTCGGCTTCCCGCCGCAGGACATCATCTTCGACCCGAACATTTTCGCGGTAGCGACCGGCATCGAGGAGCACGACAATTACGGCGTCGATTTTATTGAGGCGGCGAGGGAACTGACTGAAACGCTGCCCGGCATCCACATTTCCGGCGGCGTCTCGAACCTGTCCTTCTCCTTCCGCGGCAACGAGCCGGTCCGCGAGGCGATGCACTCGGTGTTCCTCTATCACGCCATCAAGGCCGGCATGGACATGGGCATCGTCAATGCCGGCCAGCTCGCCGTCTACGAGACGATCGATCCCGAGCTTCGCGAGGCCTGCGAGGACGTCGTTCTGAACCGCAAGCCAGACGGCGAGGGGACTGCGACCGAGCGCCTGCTGGCGCTCGCCGAGCGGCACAAGGGGCAGGGCGGCAAGGAAGCGCGCGAGAAGGACCTCACCTGGCGCACCTGGCCCGTCGCGAAGCGCCTCGAACATGCGCTCGTCAACGGCATCACCGATTTCATCGAGGCCGACACCGAGGAAGCACGCCGGGCGGCGGAGCGCCCGCTCCACGTCATCGAAGGCCCGCTGATGGCCGGCATGAATGTCGTCGGCGACCTTTTCGGCGCGGGCAAGATGTTCCTGCCGCAGGTGGTGAAGTCCGCCCGCGTCATGAAGCAGGCGGTTGCCGTGCTCCTGCCCTACATGGAAGCCGAGAAGGCGGCTTCCGGCGGCGCGCGGCGCGAGAATGCCGGCAAGGTCGTGCTCGCGACCGTCAAGGGCGACGTCCACGACATCGGCAAGAACATCGTCGGCGTCGTGCTCGCCTGCAACAATTACGAGATCATCGATCTCGGCGTGATGGTGCCGGCGGCAAAGATCCTCGAGGTCGCGCGCGCCGAGAATGCCGACATCATCGGCCTGTCCGGCCTGATCACGCCTTCGCTCGACGAGATGGTCCACGTCGCGACAGAGATGCAGCGCGAAGGCTTCGACATCCCGCTCCTCATCGGCGGCGCGACCACCAGTCGCGTCCATACTGCCGTCAAGATCCACCCGCGCTACCAGGCCGGGCAGGCTGTCTATGTGACGGATGCAAGCCGCGCCGTCGGCGTCGTGTCGAGCCTGCTCTCGAAGGATGCCAAGGCGCCATACGTCGAGACCGTCCGCGCCGAGTATCGAAAGGTGGCCGACGCGCACGCCCGCAGCGAGCGCGAGAAGTCGCGCCTCGCGCTGTCGGCCGCGCGCGCCAACCGGCTGAAGCTCGACTGGACCGGCTACCGCGCGCAGACGCCATCCTTCCTCGGCACGCGTGTCTGGCGCGAATGGGACCTCGCCGAGCTTGCCCGGTATATCGACTGGACGCCCTTTTTCCAGACCTGGGAACTCAAGGGCCGTTACCCGGCGATCCTGGAAGACGAGGCGCAGGGTGAAGCCGCGCGCGCGCTCTTTGCCGATGCGCAGGCGATGCTCGCCCAGATCATCGCCGAGCGCTGGTTCGCGCCCAAGGCCGTGGTCGGCTTCTGGCCGGCCAATGCGGTCGGCGACGACATCCGCCTCTTTGCCGACGACAGGCGCGTGGACGAGCTTGCGACGCTGCATACGCTGCGCCAGCAACTGCATAAGCGCGACGGCCGCCCGAACGTGGCGCTCGCCGATTTCGTCGCGCCAGAGGGAGCTGTTGACTATGTCGGCGGATTCGTCGTCACCGCCGGCATCGAGGAGGTGGCGATCGCCGAGCGCTTCGAGCGCGCGAACGACGATTACTCCTCGATCATGGTCAAGGCGCTTGCCGACCGCCTGGCAGAGGCCTTCGCCGAGCGCATGCACGAATATGTGCGCAAGGAACTCTGGGGCTATGGCGTGGCCGAGACCTTTTCGCCGGAAGAGCTCATCGCCGAGCCCTATTCCGGCATCCGCCCCGCGCCCGGCTACCCCGCGCAGCCCGACCACACCGAAAAGCGCACACTCTTCGACCTGCTCGATGCCGAGCGCCTGATCGGCGTGGAACTGACCGAAAGCTTCGCGATGTGGCCCGGCTCATCGGTCTCGGGCCTCTATATCGGCCACCCGGAGAGCTATTATTTCGGCGTCGGAAAGGTCGAGCGCGACCAGGTCGCCGACTACGCGCGCCGCAAGGGCATGACGCCGGCCGAAGCCGAACGCTGGCTGGCGCCGATCCTCAATTACGTGCCCACAGAGGCAATCTCAGAAGAAGCGGCTTAGGAAGGTTTTCGTCCGACAAGGGGGCGGTGCGTGGTGCGTCCTTCGAGGCTCGCTTCGCTCGCACCTCAGGATGAGGGAGGTTGCTGCTCGAGTGTTGAGGGTCAGCGCCGGAGGCCAGCCTTCCTCCCGCGTTCACGGGGAGCGGATGCCGGCAGGCAGGCGAGGGGCCTATGTCAGCCCTGCGAGAGTTGACGCTGCCCCTCATCCGACCCTTTGGGCCACCTTCTCCCCGAGAACGGGAGAAGGAGCAAATCACCAACCTCCCTCATCCTGAGGTGCTCGGCAAAGCCGAGCCTCGAAGGACGCACTTCGCCCCCGCAACCGCTCATCCGGCCGTACGAAGCAGATGCGCGGACATCCTGTCCCGACACGCCACCCATCCTCATCGTGATGCGCCAACCTCCCTCATCCTGAGGTGCTCGGCAAAGCCGAGCCTCGAAGGACGCGCCCTACCGGTGCAGCCCCCGCGCCTCCTCGAGCGCGCCCGGCAACTCCGAGGCAAAGATCTCGATCTCCTCCGGCAAGCCCACGCTGACACGGATCGTGCGATCCAGCCCCGGCGCCATGGCCTTGCGCACGAAGACGCCGCGCGCGATCAACGCCTTCATCACATCCAGCGCAAAGGCTCCGTCGCTGCCGCAATCAATTGCGACGAAGTTCGTAGCCGATGGCAGCGGCGTCAGCCCGTTCCCGCGCGCAATCTCGCCGATGCGCGCACGCCCCGCTTCGACCTCCGCGACGACGCCACGCAGCCAGTCCTGGTCAGCCAGCGCCGCCACGCCGGCTGCCTGCGCGATCCGGTTGACGCCGAAATGGTTACGCACCTTGTCGAAGGCGCGGATCGTCTCTGCATGGCCGATGGCATAGCCGCAGCGCAGGCCCGCAAGCCCGTAGGCCTTCGAAAAGGTGCGCATGCGCAGCACATTCGCACGGGCCGTATCGATCGCAGGAAGCGTGCCTTCGGGCGCGGTCTCTCCATAGGCCTCGTCGAGGATCAACACGGTCTCCGCCGGCAGCGCCGCGATGAAGCGCTCGACCTCGTCCGCCGGCCACCAGCTGCCCATCGGATTGTCGGGATTGGCGAGATAGACGAGCGGCGCGCGCTCCGAAATCACGGCTGCAAGCAGCGCGTCGAGGTCTTCGCGATCATCGCGATAGGGCACCGCGACGAGCCGCCCGCCGAAGCCCGCGACATGGTAGTTGAACGTCGGATAGGCCCCCAGTGACGTGACGACCGCCTGGCCGGGTTCGACGAAGAGCCGCGCGATCAGCCCGAGCAGCCCGTCGATCCCTTCGCCGACGACGATGTTCTGCGGGTCGACCGAGAGGTGCACGGCAAGTGCCGTGCGCAGATCGTGGTTTTCCGGATCGCAATAGCGCCACGCGAGCGGCGCGGCGTCGGCGATCGCTGCGATGACCTTGGGGGAGGGGCCGAACGAACTCTCATTGGCTCCGATGCGTGCCTTGAAGGCGGAGCCCCGCGCGCGTTCCTGCGCCTCCGGACCGACAAAGGGCACGGTAGAGGGAAGCGATGCGGCGAGCGGGGTCAGGGGCAGGCGATTGGTCACAGGCAAGGCTCCAGCGGTCTTGCCGTCTTCTGGCATTCCCGCGAACGCCGCGCAATCAGGGGGCGGCCTCCGCCTCCGCGCCCCCACCGCGCCGCTTGCGCACACGGCTCTCAAGCACGTCGACGCAGGGGTCGAGGTCATGCGTCGCGAGGTGGGCATAGCGCATGGTCATGGTCAGCGTCTGGTGGCCGAGCCACATCTGCACGCGGCGGATGTCGATGCCGCCCTGGACGAGACGCGAGGCGCAGGTGTGGCGGAGAATATGCGGCACGACCTGCTTGTCCTGCCCAAGGCCGACCTCGGCCTTCGCATCGTTCCAGATCGCGCGGAAATGCACCTGGCTGATCGCGGCGAACGGCCCCTTGCCGAAAGGCCGGCCGGCATCGGAGGCCTCGCGCGCGCGCGCCGTGAGCGGCACGGTGCGGCTGCGGCCGGATTTCGTGACCCAGAAGGTCGCACGACCGGCATGCAGGTCGTTCCAAATCAGCGACAGCGCCTCGCCGAGCCGGCAGCCGCTGTCGACGAGGAAGATCGCGAGCCGCCAGCAGGCCTCGTCGCGCCGCTTGATCGCGGCGAACAGCATCGCCTCTTCCTCGGGTTCGAGAAAGCGGATGCGACCGGCGCGTTCCTTCTGGCGCCGGAACTCCGGCAGGGAATGTATGTCGCCCATCCTGTGCGCCTTGCGAAGCAGCTTCGAAAGCGCCGCCATCTTGCGATTGATGGTGGCGTTCGAATTGCCGCGCTGGCGCAGCGTCTCAACGAGTTCGTCGAGCGTATCCTGACCGAAGGCGCTGAACTGCGCCCCCATCATGATCTCGTCGATCTCGCCCAGGAAGGACGTGACATTGTAGCGGTGTCGCCCCTGCTCCCAGAGAGCGTTGGCATGCCGGGCAAAGAGCTGGGCGACGGAAAAGGTTTCGACGATCCGCGGCTGTGTCACGCCATGGATAAGCGAGTAGCTCCCGCGATCGGCTTCAGTCGAAGCCGGACGATCCTTGCCCGCAGGCGCGATGACCATCGAAGGAACCTGCCTCTGCTCGCGTTTCGTCTGATCCTTCCAACCCGATAATCTTAGCCGGCGCATCCCCCATATGGGTCAGACGCGACACGAACTGCCAAGAGCCGCCTCGCGGATATGCGAAAGCGGCGTCCGGTTCCTGTTTCGACACGGCCAGACGGCCAAGGGTTGGGCCCTTTGGTGAACGCACCGGGATCGTCAGCCCCGCTACGGAAAACGCCCCGGCCTTCGTGAGAGGGCCGGGGCGCGAAGTCTGTCGTTCAGCCGACCTTAGAAGGTGCGGATGAAGCGAATGCGACCCGAGTAGCCGTCGAGACCACGAGCGTCTGTGCCAGTACCAGCTACATTGTCAAACGACACGTACTGACCTTCGGCGCGAACCTGGAAGCCCCGAGCGACGTTCCAGCCGATGCCAGCCTCAACGCCATAGGCGTCGCCGCCGAGCAACGTCACGTTATCCCAGTACGTCGCGCCGACATGGGCGAAGAAGGCCGGGTTGAACGTGTGCTGGTAGGAACCGGTGATCGACCAGTCGGACTGGTCCCAGTAGCTGTTCAGGCCCGAGGAGTACATCGCGTAGACGCGCAAGTTGCCGGCAGTGCCGACATTCAGCTCGCCGCCGAGACGGCCAGCGAACTCGCCGGTGCTCTCGTCGTAACCGATGTTACCGTAGACGCCGCCCCAAGCCTGCGTGAAGCCGAGACGGCCCACGATGTTCGGCATGTAGTTGTTGCTACGATCGTCAACGAGAGGGCTAGAACCCGTGATGGGCACGTTTCCATCGTCTTCGAGCGAGATACCGCCGAAGAAGCCATTAGCGGCGAAGTTGTACGAAATCCGCATGACCTGCTGGTAGCCATACGAAGCCGAACCCGAGTGCGGAGCGCCGGCAACGTCGAATCCGCCATTCATCGAGTGCGTGCCGCCAACGCCGGTGAGGCCTTCGGAGAACACCGACTCGGTGTAACCCATGGTCAGGCCGCCGAGCTGGATGAAGGCCTGGTCGAAGCGGGCGTCGAAGTCGCCAGCCGGACCAATGCCGCCGTTTCCGGTGCCGCCGAGGATGCGGCTATCGTTCTCGCCCGAAGCCTGGATGCGGATGTACGAACGCAGCGTGCCCCATTCGGTCTCGTTGCGGGCGTCGAAGT